>Ga0302226_10000355_pt1 | contig 39919 bp, 26 predicted proteins | sample II_Palsa_E3_3_FD_193524 | JGI IMG/M metagenome (GOLD analysis project Ga0302226, IMG submission 193524) | Peat permafrost microbial communities from Stordalen Mire near Abisko, Sweden - II_Palsa_E3_3 | ecosystem: Environmental > Terrestrial > Soil > Palsa > Peat permafrost | place: Sweden...
CCGGTCGAAACCAGCTGGAAGCGGAGAGCGAGAACTGGGCCCGACTGGTTTCGGCGGTGGCAAAGGTCATGGCGTCGGCGTAGAACACATGACCGGGCTCAGGCAGATTCTCAGGCGCACGCGGGCCTTATTCCAGGCGGGAAAGTTGGAGCGCGACATGGCGGAGGAGATGCGACTGCATATCGAGCACCTGACGAGGGAGAACGCCGCAAACGGAATGTCTCCTGACGAAGCCCGTTTCGCGGCCCAGCTCCAGTTCGGAGGCACCGACCAGATCAAGGAGCAGTGTCGCGATGGAATGGGCTGGAGGGTGATCGAGAAGACTTTTCGCGATCTTCGCATTGGAGCGCGCGCCTTGCGAAAGAGCCCGGCGTTCACCCTGGTCGCGGTGCTCACGCTGGCGCTCTGTGTGGGCGCCAATGCTGCAATCTTCTCGGTGATCTATGCCCTGCTCCTGAAGCCATTGCCGTTTCCGGCGCCGAGCAAGATCGTGGAGATATATAACATCTTTCCGAAGGCTGGGCTACCCAAAGAGCCCTGCAGCATAATCCAATACCTGGAATACAAGAATCAGACCGCTTCCTATGACGCCGTGGGATTGTGGGGTTCGTCCATTATCACGGTCGGCGACGAAGGTTCCGCAGACAGGATCACTGAGGCCTATTGCACCGCCGAGATGTTCGACATTCTCGGAATGAAACCGGTAATCGGCCGGTTCTTCACGCTGGAGGACAATCGCCCGGGAGAAGACAAGGAAATCGTCCTGACCCAGTCCTTCTGGGAATCGCATTTCGCCGAAGACCCCAGCGTGACCTCGAAGACTTTGCGGGTCGACGGCGAGACCTATCGGATCATTGGGGTCGCTCCGCGCGCCATCGAGGCTTTTGACGCCCGCGCGAAGTTCATAAAGCCGATCGCGTGGACCCAGCATTCGGTCTCCCAGTACGCAAGGTTTGCGCTCAACACGCCGCTCTATGCGAGGCTCAAGGCGGGCCATTCGGCGAGCAGCGCCCTTTCAGAGGCGGCAGCGGTTGAGCGCCGCTACTACGAGGTGGCCCCCGAGAATATGAAGGCCTTCCTCGACAATGCCGGCCACGGAATGGCCGTCGTGCCCATTCAGGCCGAGCGCATGCGTCCGGTCACGCCTCCGCTGCTCCTGCTGCAGGGAGCCGCCGTGTTTGTGCTTCTCGTCGGGTGCGTGAATATCGCCAATCTGCTCCTCGCGCGGACGAACAGCCGCCAACATGAGATTGCGATACGATCCGCCCTTGGCGCGAGTCGCGGGACCATCGTGTTTCATTTCATGACCGAGTACCTGCTGCTGATCCTGCTCGGCATCGGGCTCGGCATCGGAATCGCGCTGGGATGCCTCCCAGTTGCCAACCATTTCATCGTGAAGGCGCTGCCGAATGCGCTGCCGGTGGCGCTTGATGCCGGCGCGCTCATGATCGCCACCGGTCTCCTTGTCCTGATAGGGCTGGCGGTCGGATTGTTGCCGGTGCTAAATATCCTTCGCACGAAGCTGACGGGCGGTCTCCCGGTGAATTCAAGGGGCGCGTCGGGAGGCCCGAGTGTCCGCCTGTTCAGCAGCGTGCTTGTCACCGGTCAGATAGCCGCCGCCCTCGTCCTCTTAAGCGGTGCCGGCCTCCTCGCGCGAAGCTTCGCGAAGGCAATCTCGGTGGATCCTGGATTCGAGTCGGCCAATGTTCTTGCGGCGAACATCGCGGTGCCCGGCATATATCGCCAGGAGGAACGTGGGGCCGCTTTTCACGAGCGACTCTTAGGTGCGATAAGCGAGATCCCCGGAGTGGAATCCGCCGCATTGGCAACGAGCGTCCCGTTTCGGGGCCTGGACAACAGCAACCCGTTCACGATCAAGGACCGCACACTTCCGCCGGGATCGCCTCAGGCCGTGGCCCAGTTCATCGGCGTCTCCAAGGAGTATTTCCGCACCCTCCACATCCAGCTCCTGGAGGGGCGATATTTCGACCAATCGGACATTACCGCGGGCAGGAATGCCCACGTGGTAGACGAGCGCTTTGCCCGGAAGTACTTTCCCGGTCGCTCAGCAGTGGGGGGACGGTTCTCATACGACCGACCGCCGGGAGCGCCGCAGGAAAAGGATTCCGATGTGCCCATAATAGTCGGGGTGGTGCGTTGGGTTCCGCACAACGGTGTCGAGGATAGATCCAACAATCCCTTCATCTACTACCCTATCGACAAAAAGACCCAGGAAGGACTGAGCATCCTCGTGCGCTCACCACGGAAGCCCAGCGACCTCGTGCCTGCTTTTCGCGAGAAAATCCGAATCGTCGACCGCTCAATTCCGCTGCTCGACATCAGCACCTTGCAGGATGCTGTGGACGGATCCTATGAAAACCGAAAGGCGATCATGGTCGTCCTTGGTGGTTTCGCGGCACTGGCCCTTTTCCTCTCAGCGATTGGAATCTACGGCGTTCTCGCCTACGATGTTTCGCTGCGCACGCGAGAGATCGGCATCCGCGGCGCGATAGGTGCTTCACGCCCGCAGATAATAGGTTTAATCATGCGCCAAGCCGCTTGGAAAATTGCAGTCGGCTCGCTCCTGGGCCTGGCGAGCGCCGTAATGTTAAGCCGATATATTGCTGACTTGCTCTACGAATTGAGTCCTACCGACCCATTGGCATATGCCTCAGTGTCGATTCTGCTCGTTGCGGTTGCCCTGCTGGCAAGCTATTTACCAGCGCGTCGTGCAGCGGGTATTGACCCGATTCGGGCTCTGCGGACCGAATGACGATTTCCGTCCTAAGGCGCCTGGGGATGTATCCCGCCAGATGTCCGATATTGGACAATTTCTCGGACAGCCGACCCTGATTGACTCATTCACACCGAAGCGCGACCACTGGATTAAACGCTGCCCGGCGGAAATTCCCAAGCCTGGATGGGCCCGTGACTGCGCCGAGGGAAGCCTGGAAATGGGTGATTCCCGAACGTATCCTTGTTCGGTTCGTCGATCGGCGGGCACCCTCCTGTAAGCTGCGATGACAACCGATCGAGAACTGCTCCGGCGGTATACCCGCGAGAAGTCGCAGGACGCGTTCACGGAAATCGTGCGCCGGCACGTGGACCTCGTCTACGGGGCCGCGCTCCGCCGATTGTGCGGGGACGCCTCGTTGGCGAAGGACGTCACGCAGAAGGTGTTCACGGCGTTGGCGGCGAAGGCGGATTCCCCCCATAAGATCACCCATCTCTCGGCATGGCTCTACGGCACCACGCGATTCACGGTGTCCCACGCCGTGCGCGCGGAGCGTCGGCGCCAGGATCGGGAACACAAGGCCCAAACCATGGAAACCCTGTTGTCCGAGCACGGACCCGATGAGGCGCCGGAGGTGCCCCCCGGGCTGCTTGACCGGGTGCTGGAGTCGCTCGATGAGACCGATCGGCAGGCCATCCTCCTGCGCTTTCTTGAGGGACAATCATTCGCCGCGATCGGCGCGGCCATGGGGACGAGCGAGGACGCCGCCCGGATGCGGGTGACGAGGGCGCTCGAGAGGATAAGGGGTCTCTTCTCCAGGAGCGGGATAACCTCGTCGGCCGCCGCGGTCGGCGCGGCGCTCGCAAACCAGGTTGTCGCCGCCCCCTCGAGCCTGGCCGCAAGCGTCTCGGCGAACGCCGTCGCAGCGACTGCCGCGATCGGGGGGGCCGCCGGCGCAAAGCTCGGGATCCTGACCCTTATGACCACCACAAAGGCAGCATCATGGATCGCGGGCGCCGTCGCGCTCGCCGCGCTCGGGTATTCGGGCTATCAGTATCGCGAGGCGGCAATGCGCTCCGAGGAATCCGCAAGGTTGTCCCGGGAGCGAGACAAGCTGAAGGACGAGCTCAACCGCAGCGAACAACGCTCGTCGGAACTCACCCGGCAGGCGGCCCAGGCCGACCAACGGTACGCCGCGCTGCAGCGGAGGCTGGACGGCCTTCTGGCGGCAAAGACCGTTCAGGTGAGCCACGGAGGACGGGCTCCCTCCAATGACGCCCAGGCGCTCGAAGCGAAGCGGATGGCCGAGTTGAAGCCGCTGCTCGAGGCGGGCATGCCGATCAAGGGGGCGATCATCGTCCTGGTCGATGGAAAGCCGGTTCAGCGGCAGGTCCAGTTTGTCATGGGGCAGGAAACGCGGATCGAGGGGGTTGATGACGGCACCTATGTCGTGACCCCGACGCTGAACGACGACGGCAGCGTCAAGTACGCGATTGGGCTGCTCAGGAAGGATACGGGAGGCGTCCCGGACCCAGTCGAGACCCTCCCGTTCGTCATTGTCGGGCCCTGGAAAGGATTCTCGCTGTCGACCGGCGAAGGAAAGGTGATGGCCTTCGACCCGGACAGCAACGGGCCCTAGCTAGCGCCACCACCAGGGCGGTGGTTGCGCCGAGCTCCGGTACCATGCGCCGCGGAAAAGCAGGCGGTAGGGCCGCCCGGAAGCCGAGCCTTGTAACGTTTGCCCGGATCGGCCTTCATGCGCTGGCCGTTCAACTCTCCGCATGGATACCTACGACGCGGTTCCGCCACCCCTGGCCGCCCCACCGGATCGCCTCGCAATCAGCGGGTTTTGGCGGCGGGTGCTGGCATTCGCGCTGGACAGCCTCGTGCTCGGGATCTTCGGCGGCCTGCTGGGGCTGGGTCTTTTCAGTTTCCTCGCGAGCCTCGGCGGCTGGGGCCGACTCATCGGCTTCGCGGTGTCCCTGGCGTATTTCGGCATTCTCAACAGCTCCGTCGGACAGGGCAGGACGGTCGGCAAGCGAATCATGGGCATCGAGGTGGTGGACGGGACGGGAGGCTACCTTTCGCTGGGGCGCTCGTTCGCGCGCTATGTCATCCTCGGCGTCCCCCTTTTCCTCAACGGGGCGCTTCTTCCGATGAGGCTTCTCCGTTCGCCCCTCGGGGCCATGGACGCCTTCCTGGTCTTCGGGATCGGGATGGGTAGCGTCTACCTGCTCATCTTCAACACGAGGACCAGGCAATGCGTCCACGATCTTGCGGTGGGCAGTTTCGTCGTGAAAGGGGGCGGGCCCGGCCAGCCTGCCGCCGTTTCCATCTGGCCCACCCATCTCGCCATTGTCGGCGCGTGGTGCGCGGCCGTTGTCGGCTTCTCGTTTTTCAGTCCCATGCTGCTCAGGATAGGCTCCTTCGCGGAACTCGCCGCCACCCAGCAGAAGCTGATGTCGACCGGGAAGGTCTTCGCCGCATCGGTGGCGGCGGGAAAAACCTGGAACCACCAGAACGGCGTCAGCCAGGAGATCTCGTCCCTCGAGTCGACCGTCATATGGAAGGGACGCCCCGCCGACTTCGAGGCGGCGGCGGACCAGATGGCTTCCGTCATCCTGGCGAACTACCCCGACATCGGCAGGAAGGACGTGCTCATCGTGAACGTGAACTACGGCTACGACATCGGGATCTCGAGCGGATGGGTGAAGAAAAACTACCGCCACAGCCCGCAGGAATGGGCCGGCATCGTCGCGCCGAACAACTGAGCCATGTGCCGCGGCCATCCATCGGTCGCTCCACATCAAAGCCAGGAATCTCCGCAAACGTGCGAGGCTTGATCTGAAGGCTGCCGCGCAGCAACCTGCCCGATGCGACGGCGCATCCGTCTTCTGAGCTGCCTTTTCCTGGGCCTGGGCGTTGCCCTCGCGCAGGTGCCGATTCCGGCAACCCAGACGGATCTCGACGCCCTGGTCTCCAAGGCGGAACAGGGCGACGCAGACAGCCAATATCTGCTGTTTGCAATTTACAGCAATGGCATCAGCGGCTTGCTGGCCCCCGACAAGGATAGCGCCGTCAAATGGCTCAGGCGGCCCGCGGCATCAGGAAAAAGCGACGCCGAATGCCTCCTTGGAATCCTCAACGTGTCGCGCCGCCTGCCCGACGCCGACTTCACGGTCGGGCTGCAGCTGCTCCAGAAGGCCGCCGACGCCAACAACACGCGCGCGCTGCGCACCCTCGCATCGCTATATGGAAACGCCACCGGGGTGCCCAGGGACAACGCGCTCGCAATCGCCGACATGACCAGGGCAGCCAACCTCGGCGATCCCGCCGCGCAGGACGAGCTGGGGGAAGTCTACCGGACCGGCAGCCTCGGCGTCGCGGTCAACTACGCCATTGCCCTCCGCTGGTTTCACGCATCCGCCGACCAAGGGTTCGCCGATGCCCTCAAGAACATCGGGAAGTGCTACCATCTCGGCCAGGGCGTCCCCGTGAACAGGGCCATGGCGCTGACGTATTATGCACAGGCCGCGGACAAGGGCAGCCTTAACGCCATCTACAACACCCGCCTGGTCTACAAGGAGCTCAAGGAATACGACAAGGCCTTCGAATGGCTGGAAAGGGCGTCCGATCGCGGGCACCTGAATGCCATGGAGGAGCTGGCGGAGCTCTACGAGGACGGCCTGGGAGTGGCAAAGTCACCCGAAAAGGCCTTCGCCCTTTGCAAGAAGGCCGCCGACGCGGGCCTGGCTGGCGCCTATTTCAAGGTCGCGGTCGATTACGAGACGGGGAGCGGGACCGACCATGACCCGGAGGCCGCCTTCAAGTACATGAGCGTGGCGGCGAACGCTGGGGATGATGCCGCCACCACCGGACTGGGACGATATTACCGCGACGGGGTTGGCGTCGCCAAGAATCCGGCGCAGGCCCTGCGCTGGTTCCGGAAGGCAGCGGACCGGGGCGATTCCTCCGCGAAGACGGAGATCGGGCTCATGTACAGGGATGGAATTGGGGCCGTGCCCGACAAGAAGGCGGCCGCCGCCTGGTTCCAGAGCGCCTGCCAGCTGGATCCCATGGGCCGGAGGCTGGATCCCAGCGCCGTCGGCGCGGGCGATCCCGACCCGGCGGCGTTCGCCTTCCTGGGCGAGATGTACCAGGAAGGCTCGGGGGTTCCAAGGGACCCCGTGAGGGCGGTTCAGCTTTTCCAGCAAGGCGCGGACCTTGGCGATGGGAACTCGATCGGGTATCTCGCCCAGGCGTACATGGCGGGCAGGAGCGTCCCGGGGGATTACGCCCACGGAGTCCAGCTCCTCAGGCAAGGGGCTGCCGCCGGCAGCGGGCAGTGCATGTACATGCTGGGCCAGGTTGACCTGCATGACGGAAATTATGTCGAGGCCCTGCGTTTGATGCAGGAGGCCGACACGGCCGGCACCGACGGGGCGGCGGGCTACCACGCCTACATCTTCGAGCACGGGCTGGGCGTCAAAACCGATGTCAATATGGCGATCTACTGGTACAACAAGGCTTCGCAGCAGGGGGATGGAACCGCGGCGGCAAAGGCGGCTGCACTGACGGCAATTTCCGACGGCAACAACCGCGCAGCCCCGCCTGAAAAGTGATCGGCGGGTCGCCGGGAATGCCGATTTTCGGACTGAAGCGGCGCCCCCGGAAGGCCGCCTGCGCGCTCCCTCCCACCCTTCCGAAGTCATGGGTGTGCCAGCGGACCCGCCAACGGCGCCTTGGCAATCCTGCCCAGCTTGCGCTCGGCGCTCGCGAAGGCCCGGCCGAGATACCTGAGTCGCATCTCCGCGGGCTTGGAGGCCCTCAGGGCATTCATCTTGCGCCGCTGCTCCTTGTAGGCCTCCTTGCGCTTCTCGGGCAGGCTTCCCGCAAGGTCCACGAGGCATTGGGCAAAGCCGGCGATCAAGTTTGCCCCCTTGAGCGTGGATTGGCCGTCAAAGTGCGCGAGCAGGCGCCCGGACTCCGCAAAATCGTCGCGAAGCGCGCATTGCATCGCAGCCCAGGCTACCAGCGCGGGACGGGTATGGTCGGCGGGAAGCTTGAGCGCCGCCTCCACGACCTTTCCCGCCCGCCCGTCCTTCCCGATCGTGTAAAGCGCATGGGCCAGATTGTAGAGCATCCAGGGCTGGACGCCGGCGCGCGCGCTCCAATCCCGCATCCAGCGGATGCCAAGGCGCCGATACCCGAGTCCCTGGCTCGCCAGGGCATAGCTGACCGCCGCCCATGTCGAATCCGCGGACTGCAGCCATTTGCGCCGCCACAGCATCTGCCAGACCAGCGCAAGGTGTCTTTTCTTCGCTCCCAGCGAGTTGATGTACACGACGTAGGCCCCGCGCCGCAGCCCGTCGCCGGCGCCGCACCGGTCGAGCCACCGCAGGCGCGGGCCCTTGTGGATCTTCAGGCGCGCCCTCATCCACAGGGATCCGGCCTCGGGGTTGGTGTCCTTTTCACCCAGGACCGACTGGAGGGTCCCGGCCAGGCCCGCGGTCCATCGCGCCTCGAAAAAGACCTCGCCCGCGGCGGTGAGGTCGCCGGTGGCGTGCGCCGGGGCCTTTGCCAGCACCCGCAGGATCGCCTGCGCTCCGGTTTCGTCGGTCTTGGCGCGGAAGATCAGCAGCTCGGAATGGAGCGCGCTCCATTCGGTCGCGTGCCGGCGCAGCAGGGATAGCGTGCGCTCGGCGTCCGCGAAATGCTCCATTTCGCATTGAAGGCGCAGGAGGTTCTTGGCCGCGTACTGGTAGCCGGGATCGATGCGCAGTGCCCGCTCGAAAAACTCGACCGCGCCCTTCCTGTCCCCCGCCTTGGTCTTGAGATGGGCCACGTACCCGAGCGGGTTTGCCGACCTCGGCTCGACCGCGGCGAGCCGCTCCGCCGCCTGGGCGGCCTCGCCGATCTCGCCGCTCTTCTCGAGCCAATCGGCCAGCGTTCGCCATCCGAAGGCGTATTCCGGCTGGGAATCCACGACCTTGCGCATCATGCCTATGGCCCCCTTGCGGTTGCCACGATGGTACTCCACGAATGCGGCCCGGCCGAGGAGGTTGGTCGGGATGTCGGCGCCGAACACCGGAGGCGCGCAGGCCGCCTTGGCATCGTCATACCGGCCAAGCTGGGTGAGCAGCAGCGCCCGGAGGTCGTGCGCGTCCACCTCGGTCGGCGAAATCCTGAGCGCGGCCTCGGTCTCCCCGAGCGCCTCTGAAAACTGGCGGAGCCGCTGGTACTCGCGCGCGAGCCTGAGGTGCGGCTCGTGATCCCCGGGCCGCTGCTCGGCCAGCCGCCGCGCCAGCGCGAGGACCCCCTTCGGGTCTCCCCGCTCCAGGCTCCACGTGGCGAGCAGGTCCCAGGCAAACGAATAGGTCGGCAGGAGCTCAAGGGCGCGCTCGACGGACGCCAGGGCATCGTCCGGGCGTCCCTGACCCCAGGACAGCCGGCCGAGGCGCGCGTGAAGCTCGGCGCTCAGCGGATTGTAGCTCATCGCAGTGCGGATCGCCTCCGTGGCATCCTCGGGATGCAGCAGCCGCTCGTGCAGGTCGGCCAGGCGCACGTTGACCGCTATCCATCCCGGGGAAATCTCGCAGGCGCGCGCCAGGGCGGCCCGCTCGCCGTCCGGGTTGTTTTGGGCGCGGTGCACGTCGGCGTAGTCGAGCCAGACCCTGGCGAGCAGCGGGAAGCGGCGCGTCGCCTCCTCAGCGAGCGCCTTCGCTTCATCCAGCCGGTTGCCCGCGAGGGCCTGCTGGCGGCACGCAGACCATGTCTGCCAGTGCTCAGGCTGCGTGGCGCGGAATTCATCGAGCGCCGCCCCCAGCTCGGCCGGGGTCAGGACGCCCGTGGCGAGCTCCTGGAACGGTAGGAAGAATGTGCCGAGCGTCCTCTGCCGGCCGAGCTCAACCCGGAGAAACTCGATCGCCGCCCTTCTCTCCCCGAATTCCCTGCATGAATTCAGGAGCTGCTGCATGAGCCAGTCGGCGTCGATGGATAGCGTGATGCCGCGCTTGATCGCCGCCTGGGCCTCGTCGAAGTGCCTCAGCGCGAGGAGCGCGTACCCGACGATCCCGGCTGACGCGGGCACATTGGGCTCGAGCTCCTCCCCGCGGAGGGCGGCCACCAGCGCCTCCTCCGGCCGCCGCGCGCGGTTCAGGATCAGCGCCTTCTCGCGCTGCGCCCAGCCGTCGTTTGGATAGAGCCCGAGATAGCGCTCGATGTCCGCGAGCGCGATGGAGGGGGAATCGGCGCGCCTCCATTCAAGCAGCAGCCTTCTCAGCGGGACGAAATGGGGGAAGCGGTCGATCTGCCCCGTGATCCAGGCCAGCGCATCGTCGCGGCCGGACGTGATGGCGAGAAGCCGTGCCGCCTCGCGCTGTGCATTCGCGTCGAGGGGGTTTGCCGCGAGGACGGCGCGCCAGCCCAGCAGCGCGCCGGCATGGTCGGCCTGCCAGGCGGCCAGGCTTGCAGCTGTCCGGTGCCACGCCACGGTCGGTTCGTCATTCCTTGCCGCCGACAGGAATGCGCGCGCGCGGGTGAAGTCGCCAATGCGCCCGTAGGTCTCGGCGGCGAACAGCCGAAGGCTGCCGTCGTCGGGGCGCTGGGCCAGCGCCTCGTCGAGGACCGCATGGGACTCGCCGGAACGGTGCAGCGTCTCCAGGGACTCGCAGAGCGTCTGCGCCGGCTGCGAGGACGCGTGCCCCAGCCGGGCCCAGCGCGCGCGCATGAGCGCGAGCGCCTCATCGGTCCGGTTCTGGTGCCTGCTTGCCGTGAAATACGTCCGCCACGCAGCCTCCACCTTGTCGCCGAGCGTCGCGGCGAGGCGGTACACCTGGGCGGCGGCCGCATACTCGTGCGCGCCCCACAGGACGTGCGCATAGGTCTGGAGGCTCAGCCAGTCCAGGGGATGAAACTGGACGAGCCTTCGCGCCCAGAGCCTGGCGCGGAAGGGGTTCCCTCCGTGCACGCGAAGGTAGTCCGAGTAGTCGCGCCAAAAAAGCATGTCGCTGCCCCGTTTTGGCGCGGTCTCGAGCGAGCTGTCGCGCCGCCCGAGGCGCGAGAGCGCGGCCCGCTCGTCGAGGCGCAGCTTCTGCTCGTTGGGAAAAAGGGCGCGCAGCGCGCTGACGGCCTCGAAGACGCGCTGGGGGTTGTCGTCGTAGCTGGCGAGCTCGAGGCTCGCGAGGTGGGCAAGCCTGCTGCCCGGTGCGTCCGCCTCGAGGCGCCGCGCCTCGATCTCGGCATCCTTTCGGCTGTGCCGGACCAGCGCGCGCCTCAGGCGGAACCAGGCGTCGTGCAGCTCGGCGTCGGGCAGGGCGATTCCCTCCATCCGGGCGGCCCCTTCCGGGGGCAGGAACACCATCCCGCGCGGACCGAACGGCGCCTGCTGCTCGAGGAATTCCGAGGCCAGAAGCTCGCTTTGGACCGAGTGGTACGGGTCGCGCAGGATGAATGTGCCCAGCGTCGAATCAAAGCCGACCACGGCCTGCAGGTGCGCGTTCCGGACCCATGTGGTGACCATCGTGAAGGGAATTCCACGCTGCAGCAGCGCGCGGCCCGAGTCCCAGGTGACGCGGAATTCCCAGACCTTCCATCCATTCGTCTCCAGCCAGTGGCGCTCCTCATGGTCCGGGGTGCCGTCGTAGGTGATGACCCGGGCCAGCCCCAGATGATCGATGGGTTTGCCCAGGAATGCGCTGACGGCGCTGATCGTGGCGGGGGCGCAGGTGACGAAATGCTGGCGCACAAAGGACACGGGCAGCTGCACCCTCTTCCCGCCCAGGGGATCGGCCGTCTCCAGCCTCCGGGCAAAGCTCTCGTAGTAGGTCCCCCGGATCATGCGGGCGCAGGCCAGCGATTCCGCGCGCCGGCCAAGGCGGTAGTATATGTCGGCCTTCCTGGCATTCTGCCATTCCCGATAGGTCTTGTCCGCGAGGGGGCTGAACCGGACCGCGTCCTCAATCACCTGCAATGCCTCCGCGAATTTCCGTCGCTCGAGAAGGACCCCCACCAGCACGTGCGCGATCGCGGCGCTCTGGGCCCGCGATCCGAAATCCGTGAGCAAGCTCTCGGCCTCGCCGTCCTTGTTCCTCAGGATGAGGACCTGCGCCAGCTCCTCGACAGCCGGCGCGTAATCGCGCTGGAGCGCAAGCGCGTGCCTGGCCGCTGCCTCGGCCTCGTCATAGCGGTCGGCGCCGCGGCGGACCACGCTCTTTTCCACGTGGGTCCAGGCGTTCCCGGGCTGCGCCTGGTCGCCCTTCGCCAGCCACGCCTCCGCGGCGTCGAAGTCCCGGAATTGCGACAGGAAGGCCGCCTTCAGGAGCCAGAGGTCGGCAACGCCCTGCTCGGGCGTCGTGCCGTCCGCCGGCCCCTCGAATTCGACCTCGTCCATGAGGCGAAGCGCCTCGAACACCCCATGCCGCGCCGAGAAGAACAGGACATAAAAATAGAACGCCTCGGCGCATTTCCTATCCCGCAGCCATGTCGAGCGCGCCAGTCGGTAGCCGCGCCTCATCCCGCCCAGCTGGTTCACCGTCCGGGCGGCCAGAAGGCGCGCGCCCGAGTCGGTCCATTCCTCGGGCGGCGTCAGGTCCTGGAGCAGCTGGTGGCAATCGAGAAAAAGAGCCGCCCGGTACCTTTCTCCAAGCAACGCGATATCCGCGCTGGCTGGAATCCGTCTCACCCGGGCACCCGCGAGTGCCGGAGGGCCGCGATCGTCAGGCCCGTTGGAGGGAATTTCCGGCATCGTCCGCCTTCTGTGGCGCGCTGGCCACCGCGCGCCTCGTCGAGCCCGGGCATCCGCGGATGTTCAGAGCAGGGAGGTCGTGGTTGTCTCGGGTGGGCACGGCCCATGAGCCAGATGCCATGTCGGCGTCTGCAGGCAATACAAACCCGAACGGGGAATTGCCGGCAGGCCAGGAAGATGTCGCCGTCACTCCCGAGCCGCGGTGCGGGACGGCGCCCTCCGCGCAAACGAACGTTTGTCCCATTTATGGGACTGGATGGTTTCGTTTCCGAGTCCAAACCGAGGCCGCCTCCGGCCGCCTGATTATTACAACATGTTGCATTGCAATAACTAATCATATTTGCTCAGGTCTGGCACACCCCATGCGATGCACAGCCCCGCATGATACAGCTGACCAACGTCGATCGCGTCTACCCGCTCAAGGGAGGACCCTTCTATGCCCTGCGAGGGATAAGCCTCGGGATCGAGGAAGGCGACTTTGTCTCCATCATGGGGCCCTCGGGCTCGGGCAAGTCCACCCTCCTGAATATCCTCGGGCTGCACGATTCCGCCTGGTCCGGGGAGTACCGGTTTGGGACGACGAATGTCCACGGGCTCAACCAGAAGCAGAGGCTTGAGCTCCAGAAGAAGAACATCGGTTTCGTCTTCCAGAGCTACCATCTGCTCGACGACCTGACGGTCTACGAGAACCTCGAGATACCCCTGTCCTACCGCGACGTCCCGAAGGCGGAAAGGCAGACCATCGTCTGCGATGCGCTCGACCGCTTCCACATCGTGGCGAAGAAGGACCTCTTCCCCTCGCAGCTGTCCGGCGGCCAGCAGCAGCTTGTGGCGGTCGCCCGCGCGCTCGTGGCGCAGCCCCGCCTCATCCTCGCCGACGAGCCGACCGGCAACCTCCATTCCGACCAGGGCCGCGAAATCATGGAGCTCTTCCGCCAGCTGAACCGGAAGGACGGGGTCACGATCGTCCAGGTGACGCACTCCGAGGCAAACGCCGCCTACGGCAACCGCGTCCTCCGGCTCGCGGACGGCCTCCTGCTGAGGTAGCCCATGCGAAGACGCACCGCCCTTTTCATCCTGGCCGCGGCGGTTTCCTGCTCCGTCGCACCGGGCGCGCCCGCCCAGGATACCGACACGACGGCCACCCTCGCCGCCGGCCCCGTGCTCACGCTCGACGATGCCATCCGGCTCGCGCTCGACAGGAACAAGGACCTGAAGGTCGTGGCGTACGAGCGCGGGATCTCGCGGGCCAACCTCCTTGCCGCGCGCGGGCAGTTCGATCCCTCGCTCCAGGTCCAGCGGAGCGCCTCGCAGCAGTTCGAGGAGGCGTCGACGAACCCCCCGCTGTTCTTTGAGACCGAGAAGCTCGACACCTACACCGCCGCGCTGACGGGGCAGATGCCCTGGGGCCTGACCTACAACGTGGGAGGGCAGGCCTACAACTACCGCTTCATGTACAATGGGTACTCGAACAACTTCCAGACCTTCGGCGGGTTCAACATCACGCAGCCGCTGCTGAAGGGGTTCGGATTCGACGCGAACCTCGCGCAGGTGCGCATAGCGAAGGCAAGCCGCTCCATCTCGGACTGCGACTACCGCCAGTCGGCCATCAACACAGTGACAAGCGTCGTGATCGACTACAGCAACCTGCAGTTCGCGCACGACGCGTTCGGGGTCGCGCTGCGGACCCGCGGGCTCGCCCAGTCCCTCCTCGAGGACAACGAGAAGAGCTTCAAGATCGGCAGCATCTCGCAGAGCGACGTGATCCAGGCGCGCGCCTCGGTCGCCTCCCTCGAGGACCAGGTGCTCGTCTACGGGCGGTCCGTCCGCGACGCCGAGAACGCCCTGCGCGAGCTGATCGGCGAGGACACGTTCTTCGAGGACAAGCCGCTGTTCACCCTGGTTCACCTGGAAACCCCCGAGGTGAGCATCGACCGCAGGGCCGACCTTGCGGTCGCGCTCCACATGCGGCCCGACTACCAGGCCGCGCGGCTGGGAATCGTGCAGCGGCGGGCGACCGAGGCCGCCGCCGACAATGGCCTCCTGCCCGAGGTCGACTTCGTGGGCGGCTACGGCTACAATGGGCTGGCGTCGACCTTCACCGCCAGCCGGCAGATGGTGGCCGACCGCCTGAATCCGTCCTACCAGGCCGGCTTTGCCCTGACCCTCCCCCTCACCTTTGCGGTGGCCCGCGGCAACGCGCGCGCGGCCCGGCTCCTGCGCCGGCAGTCCGAGGAGGGCCTCAAGAGCATGGAGGCGGACATCGCGGTGCAGGTCGCGCAGGCCGAGGGCCAGATGGAGACCACCCGCAAGCGGGTGTTGGCCGACCAGAAGGCCTACGCGCTCGCGAACGAGGCGGTCGATGCCGAGGAGAAGAAGAAGCGGGCGGGAACGAGCACGACGCTCGCGGTCGAGCAGGTGCAGGCAAACCTGGCCTCGGTCGAGTTCAACGTCTCGTCCGCGCTCGCCAGCGAGCGGCAGGCCGCGGCGGTCTACTTCCAGCAGATCGGGATGACGCTGGAGCATTACCAGATCAAGCTCGCCGACGAGTGAGCTTTTGGCGCTCGTCACCCCGCCGGCCGCTCCCCTGAATAAAGCCATGTCCGGCGCGCCGCCCCATCGCATCCTGGTCGCTGACGACCATGCCGACATCATCGAGGCCCTTCGGCTCCTGCTGAAGAACGAGGGCTACCAGGTCGAGGCCGTGAAATCGCCCGCGGCCGCGGTGAAGGCCGTGGAGGCGCGCGACTACGCCCTGGCGCTGGTCGACCTCAACTACGCAAGGGACACGACAAGCGGAAAGGAGGGGCTGGACCTCCTGAGCCGGCTGCAGTCGATCGATCCGACGCTGCCGGTCGTCATCATGACGGCATGGGCGAACGTGGAGCTCGCCGTCGAGGCGATGCGCCGGGGCGCGCGGGATTTCGTGGCCAAGCCGTGGGAGAATCTCCGGCTGCTCGCGATCGTGCGCAACCAGATCGAGCTCGCGGGGACCGTCCGGGCCTACCGCAGGCTGGAGCAGGAAAACCAGCTCCTGCGCGGAAAGCAGGGCCTCGCCCTCATCGCGCAGTCCGCCGCGATGCGGCCGGTCCTGGACCTCATCGCGCGGGTGGGGCCCTCGGACGCCAACGTCCTCATCACGGGCGAGAACGGGACGGGCAAGGGCCTCGTCGCCCAGGCCATCCACGGCGTCTCCCAGCGGGCCGGCCATCCCTTCATTTCCGTGAACATGGGCGGCCTGCCGGAGGGCATCTTCGAGAGCGAGCTCTTCGGCCACGTCCGCGGCGCGTTCACCGACGCCAAGGGGGACCGGGCCGGCCGATTCGAGCTCGCCGAGGGCGGCACGCTCTTCATGGACGAGATCGGCAATATCCCCGCCGCGCAGCAGGCCAAGATACTGAGGGCCCTGGAGCGCGGGGAGTTCGAGCGCGTGGGATCATCGCGCACGATACGCGCCAACGTGAGGCTGATCTCTGCGACGAATTCCGACCTGTCGGAGGAGGTCGCGGCGGGGCGCTTCCGGCGGGACCTCCTCTTCCGGCTGAACACGATCCAGATCCACCTGCCGCCCCTGAGGGAGCGCAGGGAGGACATCGACCTGCTGGCCCAGCACTTCCTGAAGCAGCACGTCGGGCGCTACAGGAAGGCGATCACCGGCTTCGACGACGAAGCGGTCCTGGCGATCCGCGGCTACGCGTGGCCGGGAAACGTCCGCGAGCTCAACCACGCGGTGGAGCGCGCCGTCCTCATGGCGCCGGGAAAGGTGATCCGCTCGGCCGACCTCGCGCTGAACCTTTCGTCGTCGGCGCCCCGCCTGGACGACATGAGCCTCGAGGAGGTCGAGGGGTTCCTGATCAAGAAGACGCTTGCGCGCTGCGACGGAAACGCGCGCAAGGCCGCGGAGGCGCTCGGGCTCAGCCGAAGCGCGTTCTACCGGCGCCTCGAGAAATACGGACTGTAGCTTTTCCCGGCGAGCGGGCAAGGTGCTCTCATGCCCAAGAGGTCGAGGAAGCTCACTCACGACCAGACGATATTCGCCTATTGCCTGGTCGGTGGCGTTCCCGCCGTCGCCCTATCCCTGGTTTGGGTCTGGGGCGGCGGCCACTCGCCCGAGCTGCGCGGCACGGTGACCCTGCTCGTGCTCGGCGCGTGGCTTGGGTTCGCCGCCGCCGCGCGGAACCGCGTGGCGAGGCCCCTGCAGACGATGTCCAACCTGCTGCTCGCGCTTCGCGAGGGGGACTTCTCGTTCCGGGCCCGGGGCGCGCGCCAGCGCGATCCCCTCGGCGACGCCCTGGCCGAGATCAACGGCCTCGGCGACATCCTCCAGACCCAGAGGCGGGGGGCCCTCGAGGCCACGGCGCTCCTGACCGCGGTGATGAAGGAGATCGACGTCGCGATCTTCACGTTCGACGCGGATGGGGTCCTGCGGCTGGTCAATCCCGCCGGGCAGGCCCTCCTTGGCCAGCCCGCGGAGCGCCTGCTCGGACGGGATGCGAACGCGATCGGCCTCGCCGAGTGCCTGGAGGGGGAGCCCGACCGGATCCTGAGCCCGGCGGCGCTGCCCCGCGCCATCGGCCGCTGGAACATGCGCAGGACGACGTTTCGCGAGGATGGACGGCCCCACCAGCTCGTGGTGTTCGGCGACCTGAGCCGGCCCCTGCGCGAGGAGCAGCTCAAGGCATGGCAGCGGCTTGTCCGCGTCCTCGGCCACGAGCTCAACAATTCGCTGGCCCCGATCAAGTCGATCGCAGCGACGCTGGGTTCCGCCATGGATCGCAAGCCCAGGCGGCAGGACTGGGAGCACGACATGCAGTCGGGACTCGGCATCATCGCGGCGCGCGCCGAGAACCTCGAACGGTTCCTCCAGGGCTACACCCGTCTCGCGCGCCTGCCTCCACCACAGGCCGCGCCCTGCGACCTGCCGGCCCTCCTTCTCCGGGCGGCGGCGCTCGAGCAGCGCATCGAGGTCGAGATCCTGCCGGGTCCCCCCATTGACCTGCTGGCCGACGGGCCCCAGATCGAGCATGCGGTCATCAACCTGGTGAAGAACGCCGTCGAGGCGTCCCCCGACCAGCGCGCCGCGAAGGTGCGGATCTCATGGCGGAAATCGGCCGGGAGCGTGGACATCTGGATCGAGGACGAGGGGGCGGGAATCGCCGAGACCGCGAACCTCTTCGTCCCTTTCTTCACCACCAAGCCCGAGGGCTCGGGCATCGGCCTCGTGCTTTGCCAGCAGATCGCCGAGAACCATGGCGGCTCCCTTGAGCTCTTCAACCGCAGCGACCGGACCGGCTGCATCGCGATCCTGCGCCTTCCGCTGCAGCGGGCGTAGCGAAAGGGGAACAGGGACGGTTTTCCCGTTTTTGGGACGTCGGTTTCCCGCTACCGGGGAAAAACCGGCTTTCGGGCGCATCCATTATATTTGCTATATATTGTACTGTAATATCTTAGATAACTACTGGAAGGTGGCACAGCGTGTGCAAAGATAGGATCGAATCATGGACATCCAGCGCCCGTCCCAAGCCAAGGCGAAGCTCAGGAAGCGGATCTATATTGGATCGGCGGTGGGGATCGCCCTGGTCGGAATCACGGTCCTGCTCGCGCGGCTCAAGCCGGCCGTGCCCTCGGTCGACCGGAGCCTCGTGTGGGTCGACACCGTCAAGCGGGGCCCGATGGTGCGCCAGGTGCATGGGCCGGGCACCCTCGTCCCCGTCGACATCAGGTGGATCGCCGCGCGCACGCAGGGACGGGTCGAGCGCATCGTCCTGCTGCCGGGGGCCAACGTCGAGCCGGACAGCGTCATCCTGGTCCTCAGCAATCCCGACGTGACCCAGGCGGCGGTCGACACGCAGTCGCAGCTCACCGCCGGCGAGGCTGAATTCTCCAACCTCAAGGTAACGATCCAGCAGAGCGTCCTGGCATCCGAGTCCGACGCGGCGACCACCAAGGCCAATTTCGAGGAGGCGCGGCTCCACGCGGAGGTCAATGACCAGCTTTTCAAGGACGGCCTTGTCTCGGAGCTCGATCTGCGGCTCTCGAAGGTGACGGCCGAGCAGGCCGATACGCTCAACTCGATCGCGCAGAAGCGGTATGCCTTCGCCCAGGACTCGGTCATCCCGCAGCTCGCCGTCAAGCAGGCGGAAGTCGACCGGCTGCGGGCCCAGGCCAAGCTCAAGCTCGCCGAGGCCGACGCGCTCAATGTGCGCGCGGGCATGCGCGGGATCCTGCAGATCGTTCCGGTGGAGGTCGGCGCCCAGATTCAGCCGGGCGCAAACCTTGCCCGCGTGGCCGACCCCTCCCGGCTCAAGGCGGAGATCGAGATCGCCGAGACTCAGGCAAAGGACGTGCAGATCGGCCAGCCGGCCGAGGTCGACACGCGCAACGGCGTGGTCAGCGGCAAGGTCTCGCGCGTCGACCCCTCCGTCCAGAACGGCACGGTCAAGGTCGATGTCGCGTTCACGGGCGACCTGCCCCTCGGCGCGAGGCCCGATCTCTCGGTGGACGGGGTCATCGAGCTCGAGCACCTCAACAACGTGGTCTTCGTCAGCCGCCCCGCGTTCGGCCAGGAGCACTCGACCGCGGGAATCTTCCGCCTGGACGCGAACGGCGTCTACGCGAACCGCGCGCAGGTGCAGCTCGGCCGCAGCTCCGTCAACACGATCGAGATCGTGAAGGGCCTCGAGCCCGGCGACCGCGTCATCCTCTCCGACATGTCCCAGTGGGACGCGCACGACCGGATAAAGCTGAACTGAACGTGAACGACATCCGCTTCGCCCTCCGCCAGCTCGCCAAGGCCCCCGGGTTTGCCGTGATCGCGGTCCTGACGCTGGCGCTCTGCATAGGCGCAAACAGCGCCATTTTCAGCGTCATCCACGCCATCCTCCTGAAACCCTATCCGTGGCCCGGCTCCGACAGGCTGGCCTATGTCTACAACACGTATCCCAAGATGGGGCTTCCCAATGCCGGCGACTCGATCCCCGACTATCTCGACCGCCGCGGGATCACCGGCGTAGCCGACAGCGCCCTGTACACGAGGGTGAGCCTCAACCTGACCGGCGACGCGGAGCCGGAGATGATCACAGGCATGAGGGCCACCCCGTCGCTCTTTTCGACCCTCCAGTCGGCCGCCGCCCTCGGGCGCGTCTTCAACGAGGACGACGCAAAGCCGGACGCCCCGGCCACGGTCGTCCTCAGCCACGCCCTGTGGAAAAACCGGTTCGCCTCCGACCCGTCCATCGTCGGCAGGGCCGTCCGGCTCAACGACCGGCCCGTCACCGTCGTCGGCGTGATGGCGGAGGATTTTTATTTTCCCAGCCCCAGGACCCAGGCCTGGGTGCCGTTCGCTTTCACGCCCGCCCAGCGCGGCGACAATGAGCGCGGGACCGAGTACTCCCAGATGATCGTGCGGCTGAAGCCCGGCGCCTCGATGGAGGGCGTCCAGCTCGAGCTCGACCTGGTCCAGGCTAGAAATGCCGAGCGCCTTCCCGGGAGCCGCGACTTCTGGAAGACGAGCGGGTTTGACGGCCGCATCGCGGGCTTCCTTGAGCAGAACGTGCAGAATGTCCGCGGCATGCTCTGGCTCATCCAGGCGGGCGTGGCCGCCGCGCTCCTGATCGGATGCGCGAATGTCGCCGGGCTGCTCCTTGCGCGGGCCGTGGGGCGGGAGAAGGAGCTTGCGATCCGCACGGCGCTCGGCGCCAGCCGCCTGCGCGTGGTGCGCATGCTCCTGACCGAGAGCCTCGTGCTCTTCCTGGCGGGCGGACTTCTCGGCCTTTTCGTTGCGATATGGAGCATCGACGCCCTCCAGGGCGTGGGGCTTTCGACGCTGCCCCGTGGATTCGGCGTCAGGCTGGACCCCTCGGTCTTCGGCTTCACCCTGGCCTGCGCCGCCGCCGCGGGAATGGTCTTCGGAGCCATGCCCGCCTGGTCCGCGTCCCGGGACAATCCGTCGGCTTCCCTCAAGGAGGCGGGAGGGCGGGGTTCCGCGGGCCGTCGCACCCAGCGGCTGCGCGCAGCGCTCGTCGTCGCCGAGATCGCGCTCGCCGTCATGCTGGTCGCGACCGCCGGCCTCCTCATCAAGAGCTTCGACCGGCTGCAGCGCGTCGATCCCGGCTTTGTCCCGGCGGGCATGATCACGGCGCAGGTGGCGCTCCCGCCGGCAAGGTATGACAGCCCGGAAAGGATCGTGGCGTTCCATGACGCCGTTGTCGCCCGACTTGGCTCCACGTCCGGAATACTCAGCGCCGGGGCCACGGACAGCCTGCCGTTTTCCGGACTCGACAGTTCGGGCAGCTACTCGAGCCCGGACATCGTCCTTCCGCCCGGCGCCCCGGAGCCCCATGCCATGATCCGCTCGGCCGATCCCGGCTACCTGCGCGCCCTGAGACTCACGCTGCTGCAGGGGCGCTGGTTTGGCGACACCGACACGGCGGCGACCCAGCCCGTGGTCGTCGTCGATCGCGTGCTCGTCGACCGCTACTGGAAGGGCCAGGATCCGATCGGCAAACGCATCCAGCGCGGCAACGGGGGCAAGCTCGCCGTCGTCGTAGGCGTGGTCGCGAAGGTGAAGTTCCGCACGCTCGAGGAAAGCTCCGACAAGGAGGCGATCTATTTCCCCCTGTCCCAGCTTCCCCAGCCGATGCTGATGTTCGTCGCGCGGGCGCAGGGCGATCCCGCGGCCCTGGCCGCCTCGGTGCGGGAGGCTGTCCGCGCGGTCGACCCGAATCAGCCGGTCTTCGACGTGAGGACGATGGCCCAGAGGATGGACGACGCGGCGCAGCCGCGCCGCGCGCCCGTCATCCTCCTTTCCGTGTTCGGCGGCCTCGCGGCGATCCTCGCCATGCTGGGTGTCTACGGCGTCCTGGCCTACTCCGTCGCACAGCGCACCTCCGAATTCGGGGTTCGCATGGCGCTCGGGGCCTCGCGGTCCGACATCGCGGCCCTCGTGCTCAAGGCGGGCCTCCTGCTTGTCAGCCTCGGCATCGCCGCGGGGCTTGCGGGCTACCTCGCCCTCAGCAGGCTGGTGCAGACCCTCCTTTACGCCACGCCCTCCACCGACCCGGCCATGCTCGCGTCAGCATCCGTCGCCCTTGGCCTCGTGGCCCTGGGAGCCTGCCTCCTGCCGGCCCTCCGGGCGACGAGGGTCGAGCCGCTGGCCGCCCTCCGGCAGGACTGAACCGGTTCCACCTTCCCGACTCTCAACCCAGCATCATAACAAGGACCCCCAAGCCATGCCACAGCCCCTACTGAAACTCGACAACGTCACCAAGGTTTTCCTCACCGACGAGGTCGAAACCCACGCGCTTTCCGGCATCCACCTTCAGATCGAGAAGGGCGAGTACGTCGCGATCGCGGGCCCGTCCGGGTGCGGCAAGTCCACGCTGCTCTCCATACTGGGCCTTCTCGACACGCCCACGGACGGCACGTATGTGCTGAACGAACGCCCGGTCCAGGGGCTCACTCCGGCCGAGCGCGCCCGCATCCGCAACCGCGAGATCGGGTTCATCTTCCAATCGTTCAACCTCATCGGCGACCTGACCGTGTACGAGAACGTCGAGCTTCCCCTCACCTACCGCGGAATGCCCTCCTCCGACCGGAAGCAGCGCGTCGAGGAGGCCCTCGAGAAGGTCGGCATGGGGCACCGGGCGAAGCACGTTCCCTCCCAGCTCTCCGGCGGCCAGCAGCAGCGCGTCGCCGTTGCGCGCGCCCTCGCAGGCCAGCCCGCCGTGCTCCTGGCGGACGAGCCCACCGGCAACCTGGATTCGAAGAACGGCGACGCCGTGATGGAGCTCCTGCAGAGCCTCCACCGCACCGGCTCCACCATCCTCATGGTGACCCACGACACGCGCTTCGCCCGGCACGCCGACCGGACGGTCCACCTCTTCGACGGCCGCGTGGTGGAGGAGAGCGTGGAATCCAAGGAATGACGGCCGCGCCATCCCCGTGCTTTCCGACCTCAGGTACGCGTTCCGCCAGCTCGTAAAGAACCCCGGCTTCACCGTGGTCGCCCTGCTGACGCTCGCGCTCGGCATCGGCGTCAACACGACGATGTTCAGCGTCCTTAACGCGCTGGTCCTCCAGGCATCGCATGCGCGCGAGCCCAGCAGGATGGTGGCCGTATTTCGCACCTCGCCGCAATCGCAGGAATGGCCGCATTCCCCTGCAAATTTCTATGACTACCAGAGGCAGAACACGTCCTTTGAGCAGCTGGCCGCATTCTCCTGGACCAATTTCAACCTGGCCGAGACCGGGCAGCCCGCGGAGCGCCTTTCGGGGATGTCGGCCTCCGGCGACTTCTTCACGATCTTCGGCATCCCTCCGGCCCTCGGGCGGGTGTTCGGGCCCAGGGACGACGAGGCGGGCGTGGGCCAGGTGGCCGTCCTGAGCAATGGGTTCTGGCGCGCCCACTATGCGGCCGATCCGGGTGTCATCGGCCGCATCGTGCGCATGGACGGCCAGCCGGTCACGATCGTCGGTGTCATGCCGCCGGAGTTCGACAACGTGACGTACTGGGGGCACGTCGACCTGTGGCGGCCGTCCGCGCTCGACGGGCCATCCCGGCAGATACGCAACAACAACTGGCTTCAGGTGCTTGGCCGCTTGAAGCCGGGCGTGACCCTCGGCCAGGCCCAGTCCGAGGCCGACGCGATCGCCGGCCGGCTCGCCCGTGATTATCCCCAGAATAACGCCGGCATCGGCCTTCGTCTCTCGCCGTGGAGCGCCGTGACGACCGGCGATCTCAGCCGTCGCATCTCGTGGCTTTGCATGGGGCTGGCGGGGTTCGTGCTCCTGATCGCCTGCGCGAACCTCGCGAACCTTCAGCTGGTGCGAATGACGGCGCGGATCCGCGAACACGCCGTACGGATCGCCCTCGGGGCGTCCCGGATGCAGCTGATCCGCCAGCTCCTCGTCGAAAGCGTCCTGCTCTCGGCGGTGGGAGGGGTGCTCGGCATTTGGGTCGCATCCTGGGGCGCCAAGCTCATCGGCGGCGAAGTCTACATCACCGGCGTCCAGGGGCTGGACCTGCCGATCAACGGGAATGTCCTGTCCTTCACCCTCCTGGCCTCGCTGGCGACCGGCATTGCCGTGGGGACGATCCCCGCCTGGATCGCCTCGCGCACCGACGTCAACGCGGCGCTGAAGCAGGGCGCGCGGGGTTCTAGCGGCGACCGCTCCCGGCACCTTTTCCGCCAGGCCCTGATCGTTTCCGAGCTGGCCCTCGCACTGATCCTGCTCACCGGCGCGGGCTATTTTGTCCGGGGCATGCAGCGCGCGGTCCGTGCCGACCAGGGGTGGCGGCCGGACGGGCTCGTGATCGCGTCGATCTCGCTCCCGTTCAACCCGAGCTACACGACCGATGCCCAGTGCCGCGCGTTCTTTGACAAGCTGGGCGCGAAGCTGGCCGGGCTGCCGGGCGTCCGGCAGTCCACGGTCTCCGCGTACCTCCCCGTCTCGGGGTTCTGGCGGAGCTCCGGCATCGCGGTCGAGGGCCGGCCGGCGGCCGCCCGGGGCAAGGAGCCCCTCGTCTATTACAACTCGGTGAGCCCGGGCCATTTCGACACCCTGGGCATGCGCCTGATCCGCGGGCGGGAATTCACCGACGCGGACCGCGCCGATTCGCGCAACGTCGCGATCATCAATGAGACGATGGCCTCACGGCTGTGGCCCGGCGGGGACCCCCTGGGCAAGCGGATCGGGGACCCCGACCCGGCGCATCCCGACTGGCTGGAGATCGTCGGGGTCGTGAACGATGTCCACTCCACGATCGAGATCGTCCGCAGGCCCGACACGCCCTTCCAGGTCTACCGCCCCCTGGTCCAGACTCCCTCCCAGTTTGTCCACTGGTTCAACGTGGCCGTCCGCAGCACCGTCCCCGAGGCCACCGTGGGATCCGCACTGCGCGCCGCGGTGCAGCAGATCGACCCCGACCAGCCGGTCTACGCCATCGTCTCCGCGCCCGAGTCGATGAAGCAGATGACGGAGGGCCTGTCGCTGACCGGCCAGATCCTCGGTGTCTTCGCGCTGATCGGCCTGGGGCTCGCCGCCGTCGGCATCTACGGCGTGATCGCCAACCTGGTGGCCCAGCGCACCTCGGAGATCGGCATCCGCATGGCCCTGGGGGCGCAGGCGCACGACGTCCTCTGGCTGGTGCTCGGACAGGGCGTCCGCCTCGCGTGCATCGGCACGGCCATCGGGCTCGTCTGCTCCTGGGGGCTCGTCCGCCTCCTCATCGCGATCATTCCCGCAATACCGGGGGGCGACCCCGCGTCCGTCGCGGCGGTGGCCGCACTGCTGGTCGCGGTCGCTCTGTTCGCCTGCTGGCTTCCCGCGCGGCGGGCGACCAGGGTGGACCCCATCATCGCTCTCCGGTCGGAATAGCCCGTCCACGGCATCGCGGCGACCCGTCCCCTGCTCAATGACATGAGGCTCGCCGTCACCGGCACCGCCATCGGGCTCGGCCTGGCCTTCGCCCTCACCCGGGTGCTCAGCATGGCCATGTCGAATCTCCCGGGACAGGACCCGCTCCTCGTCGGCGGCATGGCCCTCCTCCTTCTGGCCGCCACCCTGCTCGCCTGCTGGCTGCCGGCGCGGCGCGCGACACGCATCGACCCGATCGTCGCCCTTCGGGACGAGTAGCCCCTACCCCGCGAGCACCTCGCGCGCCCGCGCCAGGGCGTCGTCGAAATGCGCGCGGATGTTGGCGCGCCCGATCCTGTCGATGAAGCCGGCCTTCGCCATCATCTGGAGGGGCTGGCGGTGCGGGCCGCTCAGGACAAGCACGCCGCCGGCGGCCTGGATCCTCTCGCAGATGCTCTCGAGGGCGTTGAGCGCCGTGAGGTCCATCGCCGGGACGAGCTGCATCCGGAGGATGAGCACGCGGGGAAGCTCCCCAAACCTCTCGAGCGCGTCCTCCATCTTCTCGGCGGCGCCGAACAGCAGCGGCCCGAAGATCCTGTAGACGACGACGCCCTCCGGGATGTCCTTGCCGTGCGCCACCTGCTCCTGCGTCTCCAGCTCGTCGCTCGCCGTGACGCGTGCGACTTCCGTCGTCTCGGAAATGCGCCTTATGAAGAGGATCGCGGCGAGCACCATGCCGACCTCAACCGCGATGACCAGGTCGAACACCACGGTCAGCGTCATCGTCGCGACGAGGACCAGCGCGTCGCTTCCCGGCATCTGGCGCATGCGCGCGAGCTCGTGCCATTCGCCCATGCGCAGCGCGACCATGACGAGGACCGCCGCGATCGCCGCCATCGGGACAAACTGCCCGTAGCGGGAGAAGGCGAGGACGATCACCAGGAGCGTCGCCGCGTGCACCATCCCCGCCACCGGCGTGGTGCCGCCGCTGCGCACGTTCGCGGACGTCCGGGCGATCGCCCCGGTCGCCGGCAGGCCGCAGAAGAACGGGCACACGATGTTCGCGATGCCCTGCGCGATGAGCTCGGTGTTCGCGTCATGCCTATCGTTGATCAGCCCGTCCGAGACGACGGCGGACAGGAGCGACTCGATCGACCCGAGGAGCGCGATGGTGACGGCGGGGGCCAGGAGTCCCCGGATCCGCTCGATCGACACCAGCGGCATCGTGAAGGGCGGCAGCCGGGACGGGATCGCCTCGGGCCCGAAACGGGTCCCCACCGTGGCGACGCCGTGCGAGTGCGTCCATCCGAGGAGCGCGACGGCGGCGCTCGCGGCGACGGTGGCGACGACGATTCCCGGAAGGCGCTTCCATCCGAACCGCGGCCAGAAATAGATCAGAAGCGCGCTCGCGGCCGCGATGGCCGCGGCGGTGGGGTTCATGTCGGGGATGTGCCGGAGCAGCCACGGGATCTTCTCCAGGAACGCCCGCGGCGCGGGCTCCGCGGCCCCGATCCCAAGAAAATCCGGCGCCTGGCTCACCATGATCGAGATCGCGATGCCGGTCGTGAACCCGCTCGTCACGGGATAGGGGATGAACTTGATCACGGTTCCCATGCGCGCGAACCCCATGGCGATGAGCATCCCGCCGGCCATGATCGTCGCGAGGAGAAGCCCATCGTAGCCGTACCGCTCCACGATCAGGAGCACGATCGGCATGAAGGCGGCCGTGGGGCCCGCGATCTGGACCCGGCTGCCGCCGAGGGCCGACACGATGAATCCGGCTATGATCGCCGTGAAAAGCCCGACGGCCGGTGGTGGGAACGGCATGGGGGTCCCGGCAGGGATGCTCGCGACGCCAAGGGCAAGGGAGAGGGGCAGCGCAATGAGGCCGACGGTGACCCCGCCCATCAGGTCGCCCACCAGCCTCTCGCGGGTGTATCCCCGCAGCACCCCGAGGCTGCGCGGCTTGAAGACGCTCATGGCTCCCCCCTCATGTCGTGGCGGTGGATCGCATGGTGTGCATCGGCGCGCTCCCATTTAGCAAAAGCGGGACCGCCGCGCAAGGAGCCAAGGAGAAGCGGCCCGGGCGAAGCTTGACCCGGGGCCGCCCGTGCCGGCGCCCGATCCCGCCCGCGGGCAAAAACCCCCGTTGACGGCGGCGAAAAACTGGCAACGTTAAGTCCCGGATGCCACGCCGGAAACAGAGACACCCCGCACTGCTGACGCGTGCCGTCGCGTCGCTGGCGATCTCCCTGGTGCTGGCGCTGACCATTCTCGCCGCGAGCCCGGAACTGCACGAGCGACTGCACGGCCACGCCCCGCCTGCCGCCGGCGCCGCGCACCACGCCCCGGGCGCATCCGATGGCGGCCGGGCCGGCGACGACGAGGACGGGTGCGTCGTTACCCTCTTCGCCCAGGGCCTCGTCCTTCCCGTCGCCCTCCTTGTCCTCGCCCTGGCCGGGCGGACGCTGCGCCTGCCCGATTTCAGCCTCGCCGACCGGGTGTTCCCGGCGGCGCCCCGCTACCTGCGGCTGCCCTCCCAGGCGCCGCCGCAGGCCTGAGTCATCACGTCGGCGAATGCGGCGCGCACCTCGCGGGTGCAGCTTCATTCCGCGCGTCGGTCACGCGCCGCTCGCGCGCGGTCCCCATAGGGCCGCGGACCATCGCGGCCCCGCACCGCGTCCATCGAGCGGCATCACCCGGCAGTCCCGTCGGCAGTTTCATTCTCCATGATTTTACGTCTCCTCCTTCTCATCGCCGCCCTCGGCGGCGGCCTCGCCCCGCTGCGGGCCCAGACCGCGGCGCCCCCCGTGCCGGCGGCGGCCGCCGCCGGCACGGGCGTCACCCAGCTCGACCCGATGGTCGTGACGGGCCAGCTCGACGAGAGCCGGGAGACCATCGTCCCCAGCCTCGGCGCCACCTCGTTCATCATGGACCAGCAGCAAATCCTCAACCTGCCGCAGGGGGCGGACGCGCCGTTCAACCAGGTTCTCCTGCGCGCCCCCGGGGTGGCCGAGGACTCGGCGGCCAACGGGGACCTCCACGTCCGCGGCGAGCACGGGAACCTCCAGTACCGCATCAACGACGTCCTGCTGCCCGAGGGAATCACCGGATTTGGCCTGGAGCTCGACCCGCGCTTCGTGAGCACCATGCAGCTGATCACCGGCTCGCTGCCCGCGCAGTACGGCTTCCGAACCGCGGGCATCGTGGACATCCAGACGAGGGGGGGCTCGTTCGACCAGGGCGGCGAGACATCGCTCTATGCCGGGAGCTACGACACGGTCCGCCCTAGCTTTGAGCTCGGCGGCTCCCGGGGCAGCCTGACCTACTTCACGGACGGCAGCTACGACCACAACAGCATCGGGATCGAGAACCCGACCCCCGGCGTGACGCCGGTCCACGACAACTCGGACCAGTACAAGGCGTTCACCTACCTCTCGTACGTCCTGGACAGCTCGAGCCGGATCAGCGTCATGGCCAGCGCGTCCTACAGCGAGTTCGAGGTGCCCGACACGCCGGGCCTGCCCGCCGGGACCTCGCCGGACGGGGACCCGTGGCTCCCGGGACAATTCAGCTCGTCGGGCCTGGACGAGAGGCAGAACGAGCAGAACTACTACGGCGTGGTCGCCTACCAGAAGTCCTCGGGCGAGCTCAACTACCAGCTTTCCGCGTTCGGCCGGGACAGCAGCGTGCATTTCACGCCGGACCCGGTGGGGGACCTGTATTTCAACGGCGTCGCCAGCGACGTTGAGCGGACGCTCCGCTCGGTCGGCCTGCAGGGCGACGCCAGCTACAGCCTCGCCACGACCCAGACGGTGCGCGGCGGATTCTCGTTCCTGGACGAGTCCGTCGCCGCCGACTCGACCACGACCGTGTTTCCCGTGGACACCGGGGGGGACCCGACGGGCCCCCCCTTCCCGGTCGCCGGCGACGAGGAGCTCCACGGCCTGTTCGCGGGAGGGTACCTGCAGGATGAATGGAAGATCGTGCGCGGACTGACCCTCAATTTCGGGGCGCGCCTCGACCTTTTCGACTCGTCCTTCGACGACGAGAGCCAACTCAGCCCCCGCGTCAACGTCATCTACAAGGCATCCGGGTCGACCACGCTGCACGCAGGCTACGCGCGGTATTTCACCCCCCCGCCCGTCGAGAATGTTCCAGGCAGCACGGTCTCGGAATTCGACGGGACCTCCAACCGTTCCGCGGTGACCCAGGACGACCCGGTGAAGGCCGAGCGCTCGAACTACCTCGACGCCGGGATCAGCCAGAAGCTCGCCCCGGGCCTGCAGGCGGGACTGGACGGCTACTACAAGCGGGCTAAGAACCAGCTGGATGACGGACTGTTCGGGCAGACGCTCATCCTCTCCGCGTTCAACTACGCCCGGGGCGAGGTGTACGGCCTGGAGTTCACCGGCTCCTACGAGAACGGGGGCTTCGCCACCTACCTCAACCTCGCCCACTCGGTGGCGAAGGGCGAGGACTGGGACTCGGCGGAGTTCCTGTTCGACCCGGGCGACCTGGCCTATGCCAGGAACCACTGGATCTTCCTCGACCACGACCAGGCGCTGACCGGGTCCGTCGGCGCGTCCTACCACTGGAAGGATAAGCGGGGCGACGCGCGGGCCTATGTTGACGCGCTCTACGGGTCCGGGCTGAGGACGGACTCGACCGCGCCCGGCGGCACAAACATTCCCAACGGCGGAACCGTCCCCTCGTACTACACGATCAGCATCGGCGGGGAACAGAGCTTCAACGCCGGGGCGGGCCACTCGTGGAAGGTCCGCATCGACATCCTGAACCTCACGGACAACGTGTATGAGCTTCGCAGCGGCACCGGCGTCGGTGTCAACGCCGCGCAATACGGAATGCGCCGCGGTACATTCGGGAGCGTGTCCTATTCCTTCTGAGAGGCGGCGCGGGATCCGGCGTCATCCCCGGCGGGGAAAATGAATCTGGCCGGCAAATCCCCGCATCGGGTATCCTCCCGGATGGCAACGAACATAGCGCTGCTGCGGGGTGTCAATGTCGGCGGCAACAGGAAGGTCGCGATGTCCGACCTGCGCGCCTTCCTCTCCAGGCTCGGCCTCGGCGACCCCCGGTCCCTGCTCCAGAGCGGCAACGTGGTCTTTCGCAGCGATGCCAGTCCGGCCAAGCTGGAGGCGATGCTGGAGGCCGAGGCCGGCGAGCGCCTCGGCCTCCAGACGACCTTCTTCGTCCGCACGGCGGAGGAGTGGAGGTCGGTCGTCGCCCGCAACCCCTTCCGCGCCGAGGCCGCAAGCGATCCCAGCCACCTCGTCGTCATGTTTCTCAAGGAGGCGCCGGACGCGGGGAGCGTCCGGGCGCTTCAGGCCGCCATCGTCGGGCCCGAGGTCGTGCGCGCCGGGGGCAGGCACGCCTACATCACCTACCCCGCCGGCATCGGCGACTCGCGCCTGACGGCCGCCGTCATCGACAGGATGCTTGGCACGCGCGGGACGGGCCGCAACTGGAACACCGTGCTGAAGCTCGGCGCCCTCGCCGGATCCTGAGGCGATTCCGCCCGGGGAAATCCCGCGCCACCCGGCGGCGGCGGCCCGCCCGTCAGCCGCGCGCAAATCCAAGGAGCGGGGCGATTTCGCCGGCGTCCGCGGACCCTATCGCCTCTATATAGAGAGAGCGCGCCGACCCGCGCCCGGCCGACGGCGACCGGGAGCCCCAGGTCAAAGCCTCCTCGCCGTGGGTCGCCACGACGATGTCGGCAAGGAGCCGGGCATGGCGCCCGTTCCCGTTCGCCCACGGGCGAATGGACACGAGGCGGTGGTGCAGCCGGACCGCGGCCTCATGCACCGGGTACGTCGAAAACCGGATCCAGCCTTCCGCGTCGTCAAGGAACATCCTGACGCCCTCCGCGATCCGGTTCGCCTCCCAGCCGGGATTGCGCTCGGCCTCCCGGTACCGGCCGGCCCCGCGCCAGATCCCTCCAAACATCCGACGGTGAAGCTCGAGGATGAACGCTTCGCAGAGGAGGTCGCCCCGCTGCAGCACCGCCGCGCGCATGGCCCAGACCCGCGCGGCGTTCGTCTTCAATCGCTCGACTTCGTCGAGCTGGGCGCGCGTGGAAAGGCTTGGGAGGAGCCGGGCCTGCTCCCCCGGCGTGATCGCGGCGTTCCCGTCCGCAGCGTTGGAGGCCTCAACGGGCATCGTCTCGCGCAGCCGGGCCCTTGAGCGCCATCGACTGGTCGGTCGCCTTGAGATGCCTGGACATGGGGTCATGGATCACGGCTAGCTCGGCATAGGTCCGGGCCACCGAACCGCGGGGCACGACATAGTACACAAGTTCGCAGTCCATCGCCTCGGCCGCGCGGCGCAGGGACGCGACGCTGATCGAGCCCCGCTCCTCGGAGGCCTCGAACTGCGCATAGGACTGGCGCTTCACCGCTGCCCTTGCGGCCACCTGCCGCTGGGTGAGGCCCATCGCCTCGCGAACGGCCCGCAACCAGCCGCGGGACGGGGCGCTCGCGGCCGAACGCGCCGCATTCAGCGCCTGGATCTTCTTCTCAAGGCCTTCGAGTATGATCGCTTTGATATCGTCGGTGATTCAGCCTTTAAACTGCCATGTGATGATGAATGCAATATTAAACCTTCTTTATTATTAATTGAGCAGTCTTTAGATTGCCTTTCGATCCACGGGCAGCATTCCCGTTTGCCTGAACCAGTATGTTTGCGAACATGATCAGTCCGCCGCCCACAAGCAGCGACTGCGTGGCCTGCTCGTTCCGGTAGTCGATCGAGACCCAGGCCGAGAGCAGCGCCGGCAGGAAAAGCGCGAAGACCGACGCGATCACCGGCTCGATGCAGTAGATCAACCCCGCCTCGGTCGCCTGTATCCGCGGCTGCCACGTGTTCATGAGCCAGAAGGCCCCGATCGTGCAGACGACTGCCAAGGTCGCCGTGAGGCACACCCAGGCCGGCGATTCCCAAGGCACCACGAGGGCCATGGCCCGCGGCGCGGTCCCCGCCGCCAGCGCGAGGAAAAGGACCGACTCGACCGTGAACATGACGAGCGTCGTCGACGAGGGGCGGCTGCCGGCGAATTCCTTTCGCTCGATCCAGAGGATCTGGCCCATGAAGAAGATCGAGCTCAGGAGCGTCTCCCACTCCCCCCTGCCGAACCGGAAGGTGCGCCAGTCGAAGTGCCCGAGGACGCCGACGCCCAGGAGGACGAGCGCGCATCCCGCCCAGATGACCGCCCCGGGACTTCGCCGGCTCCTGAAAGCAAGCCACACGGGTATGAGGATCGCGTAGAACTGCGTCAGGAAGGCCGACGTGGAGGCGGCCGTGTACTGGAGGCCGTCGGTCTGGAAAAACGTGCCGCCCGCGGCGAAGAGGCCGATCCCGATGCCCTGCCTGAGCTCCCCGCGCGTCGGGCGCAGGCCCCTTCCCGCCCGGAAGGCCAGCATGAGGACCGCCGCCAGCGTGAACCTCGGCGCGAGCGCCGCGGCGGCCACAAACCACGGCCCGGCGTCGGGCAGCAGCGCCCGATTGAGGGACATGATCGACTTGATGACCGGGAAGCTCAGCCCCCAGAACACCGTCGTGAGCACCAGCACCAGGACGGCCTGCCTATGCTGTGATGGGTGAGGGGGGCTCATGGTGCCTCCGGAAGTACGTTGGCGACCAAGCCTGCCCGCCGGGCGATTGGCCGCCAAGGGTGAACCTGTCAAAAAACTCCTAATGTAACATTCCCGGTCCCCGAGACGGCTCGACATCAACCGTGCCAGCGGCTCCTCTCGAACCCAACCCCTGCAAAATGTCGAAATCGGGAGATGACCGGCGCCTTTCCAAGAAAGCCTATGAGGCCCGTCTTCCGGACGTCCGCGCGGCGCTCGTGCGGATGCAGGTCGAGCTCAAGTCGTCCAAGTTCCCGGTGATCCTCGTCATCGGCGGCGTCGAGGCCTCCGGGAAGGGCGAGGTCATCAACATCCTGAACGGGTGGCTCGACCCGCGCGGGTTCGAGACCTTCGCGTTCCACGAGCCCACGGACGAGGAGAGGGAGCGGCCCGCCATGTGGCGCTATTGGCGCACCCTTCCCCCGGACGGCCGCATGGCGATCTACGCCGGCGGCTGGCACGCCGACGCCCTCCACGAGGACCCCCGCAGCGCGCGCGAGCTCGGCCAGTTTGACGCCATGCTCCGGAGATTCGCGTGGTTCGAGGGCCAGCTCGCGGCCGGCGGGGCCCTGATCATCAAGGTCTGGCTCAACCTGTCCAAGTCGGCCCAGAGGGGCCGCCTCCGGGAGCTCGAGTCGGACACGCGAACGGCCTGGCGGGTGACGCCCGACGATTGGAAGAGCCAGCGGGACTACGACAGGCTGGCCCGGCTTTCGGAACGGATGCGGAGCGCGACCCACCAGCCCGGGGCGCCCTGGTACGTGGTCGATTCCGAGGACCCCCGCTCGCGCAACCTGGCAGTCGCCGACATCCTCCTCTCGCGCTTCCGCATCCACATGCGCGCCCGCAGCCGGCTCGCCTCCGCCCGTCGGCGCCGCGGGCGCGGGATCGTCCCCCTTCGGCCCGCGGGGCTGCGCCGCCTCCTCTCGCTGCCCCTCGACAACAAGCTCTCGCAGGCCTCGTACGAGAAGAAGAGGGACAAGTGGCTTGGCCGGCTCAACCGCGTCGTCCGCGCGGCAAGCCAGGAGCGTCGCTCCGTCGTGTGGGTGTTCGAGGGGTGGGACGCCTCCGGCAAGGGCGGCGCGATCCGCAGGCTCACCGACGCGATCGACGCGCGCGACTTCCGGGTGATCCCGGTCTCGAAGCCCACCGACGAGGAGAAGGCCCACCACTACCTCTGGCGGTTCTGGCGGCACGTGCCCCGGGCGGGAATGGTGACCATCTACGACCGCTCATGGTACGGCCGCGTGCTCGTCGAGCGCCTGGAGGGATTCGCGACCGAGGCGGAGTGGCGGCGCGCCTACCGCGAGCTGAACGAGTTCGAGCGCGAGCTCGTCGAGCACGGGGTGATCGTCCTCAAGTTCTGGCTCCACATCGGCAAGGACGAGCAGCTGCGCCGCTTCCGCGACCGCGAGGCCACGTCCTACAAGCGCCACAAGATCGACGCCGAGGACTGGCGCAACCGGCGCAAGTGGCAGTCCTACGAGATCGCCGTCGGCGACATGCTTTCCCTCACCAGCTCGCGCCACGCCCCCTGGCACCTCGTCGCGGCGAACAACAAGCGCCACGCGCGCCTGGAGATCATCAAGAGCTCGTGCCGGCAGATCGAGGCCGCGCTCGGCGTGTAGCCCCCGCGCCCGCAAAAAAGCCGCCGCGGGGATCACCCGCGGCGGCAAGTCCTAAAAAGTGTCCCTGACCTCAGGAAACGTGTCCCGAGACGAGCTTGGTCATCTCGAACATGCTGACCTTGGCTTTTCCACCGAACACCGTCTTGAGGGCGCTGTCGGCGTTGATCATCTTCCTGTCCTTCTTGTCCTGGAGTCCGTTCTTCTTGATGTAGTCCCACAGCTTCTTGGTAAGTTCCGTGCGGGGAAGCGGCTTGGATCCCACGACTGAGGATAGGTGGGCGTCCGGCTGAACCGGTTTCATGAACGCCGCGTTTGGTTTACGAGCAGGTTTTTTGGCCATATTGATTTTGTTTTAGTGTTTTTTACTCTGAAAGCAATGACTTTCTAGAGGGAAAACAGCCTCTTTTCCGAGAAAAATCTTCTGGCCGGCCTGATTCGGACTCACCGCCTGTCGTCGACCTGCACAAACTGCCGGTAGAGCGACGCGTAGTGGCCGCCCCTTGCCAGCAGCTCGGGATGTGTCCCGCGCTCGATGATGCGCCCCTGGTCGAGCACGAGCACCAGGTTCGCGCCGCGGATCGTGCTCAGCCGGTGCGCCACGACGAAGCTCGTCCGCTCGCGCAGCAGCATCGAGAGGGCGCGCTGCAGCCTCGATTCCGTGAGCGCGTCGATCGAGCTCGTCGCCTCGTCGAGGATGACGATGCGCGGGTCGGCGAGGAGCGCGCGCATGAAGCACACGAGCTGCCTCTGCCCGACCGACAGCCCTGCGCCGCGCTCCCCCACCTGGGTCTCCATCCCGTCCTGAAGCTCCTCGAGGATGTCGAGGCAGCCAAGCCTCCTGGCGGCGTCCCGCACCTCCTCCCGCGTCGCCCCCGGCTTGCTGAGGCAGATGTTCTCCAGCACGGAGCCGCTGAACAGGAAGTTCTGCTGCTGCACCATCCCCATCTGCCTGTGGAGCGACGTCCCCGTGATGGAGCGGATCTCGCGCCCGTCGACGAGGATCTCGCCGCCCGTCGGCAGGTAGAACTTGGACACGAGGTTGATGATGGAGCTCTTTCCGCTCCCGGTGTGCCCGACGAGCGCCACGGTCTGGCCGGGCTCGGCCGTGAAGTTGAGGTCGTGCAGGACCAGCCTCGACGGGTCGTATCCGAAGGAGACCCCGCGGAACTCGACCCGGGCGCCGGCCCGCGCCCGGCCGCCCCCGCGCGGGTCGTCGAGGGCGGTCGCGTCCGCGGAGTCCTCCCAGTCGGGCGGCGTGTCGACCAGGCGGAATATCCGCTCGGCCCCGGCCATGGCGAGCAGCCCCTGGTTGTACTGGTTGCCGATGATCGTGATCGGCGAGAAGAAGATGTTGGAGAGGAGGAAGAACATGATCAGGTTGTCCGCCTGCATGTTTCCGTGGAAGATCCGCCAGCCCCCGACGATGAGGAGGGTCGCCACGAAGAACTGGCTGTTCAGCTCGAGGATCGGCGCCAGCACCGCGGAGGTCCTGGCGAGCGCGATGTTGTACCTCGAGTGGTCCGACAGGAGGCTCCTGAAAAGGCCCGCGTTCGTGTCCTGCCGAACGAACCCCTGGGTCACGCGGATCCCGTTCACCGACTCGGCGAGCGTCGCCGTGACCCTGCTGAAGCTCTCCTGCGACGCCCGGGTGAGCCGGCTGAACTTCATCCTGAAATGGTTGTTCACCAGCCACAGGACGGGCGCCATGCAGACGACCACCAGGAACATCTTCCAGTCGTAGCACGTCAGCACGACCGCCGTGAACACCATCTGCCCGAACTGGATCGCGCTCACGAAGCCGACGTCCTGGATGCCGATCCGCACCGCCTCCACGTCGCTCGTGACGCGGCTCAGGATCCGGCCCAGCTTCATCCTGTGGAAGAAGCTCATCGGCTGGCGCTGGGTCTTCTCGAAGATCTCGGCGCGCATGCCGTTGACGACGGTCTCGCCGATCTCGAGGGCGTAGCGCTGCCGGAAATGGAACATCGCGTCCGTGACGACCGCCAGCGCCGCGAACCCGAGGGTGCCAAGGAGGATGCCGTGGAGGTCGCCGTGCGCGATCGGGCCCCGGATCGTCATCGCGGTTATCCAGACGAGCGCCGGCAGCTGCGCCGAGCGGATGATCGTCAGCGCCACCATGATGGCCAGCCTGCGCCTCACCGGGCGCGCGTACGTGAGGATCCTGCGGATGAGGCCCCAGTCGAGCGGCTTGAACTGCTCCTCGTCGTCGTCCTCGTCGCGCACGCGGTGGACGAGGATCAGGCTGCGCCCGCGGTCCTTGTCGGCGCTCATGGCGCCGCCCCCCCCGAGGCCTGCTGGAGCTCCCGGCTGTCGACGAGCTGCAGGTTGGCCACGTGCAGGTAGGGCCCGGGCACCTGGATCAGCTCCGCGTGGGTCCCGCGCTGCACGATGCGCCCGTTCTCCAGCACGATGATGAGGTCCGCGCGCCGGAGCGTGCTCAGGCGGTGGGCGACGATGAAGGTCGTCCTGCCGGCGATCGCGCGGTCGAGCGCCTCGAAGATCTCGTGCTCCGTCTCGCTGTCGATCGCCGCCGTCGGGTCGTCGAGGAGAAGTATCGCGGGCTCGAGGAGCACGGCCCGCGCGATCGCCAGCCGCTGCCTCTGGCCCCCGGAGAGGGTGTTGCCGCTCTCGCCGAGCACCGTCTCGTAGCCCTTGGGGAGGCCCATGATGAAATCATGGGCCGCGGCGATGCGCGCCGCCCGCTCGACCTGGGCCTGCGTCGCGTCGGGGTGGCCGAACGCGATGTTGGCGGCGACCGTGTTGGAGAACAGGAAGCTCTCCTGGAAAACCGTCCCGATGTTGCGGCGCAGGTCGTCCAGGTGCAGCCGGCGCACGTCGATGCCGTCGATCAATATCCTTCCCCTCGACACGTCGTAGAACCGCGGGATCAGGCTCATCAGGACGCTTTTCCCCGATCCGGTCGCCCCCAGGATCGCGACGCATTCGCCCGGCTTGACCTCGAGGTCGATGTCCCTGACGACGGGGTCCAGGCGGCCGTACTCGAACGACACGCCCTCGAATCGGACCGCGCCCTCCAGCCGCGGGCGGCGCACGGCGTCCGGCGCCGAGCGCACGTCGATCGGGGCGTCGACGATCTCGAACACCCGGCGGGCCCCGATGAGCGACTGCTGGACCGAGTTCACGATCGTGGCGACGTTGTTCACCTGGCCGGCGAACTGGTCCAGGAGCCCGGCGAACACCACCAGTCCGGCGCCGAGGGGCAGCCGTCCCTGCGCCACGAGCCAGCCGCCGTAGCCGAGGAGCACCGTCGTGTTGATCCGCGTCAGGAAGCCCGCCGTCGGCGAGAAGAGGCTCACCCACCAGAATATGCTGTACTGCTGGGTGAGGACCGCCGAGTTGAGGGCGTCGAACTTCTCGCGGTTCTCCCGCTCGCGCCCGAAGCCCTTCACGACCGCCGCGCCCTGGATGCTCTCGGCCAGGTACTGGACCATCTTCTCGACGAGCGACCGGTTCTCGGCGTACTCGGGCTGGATCTTCCTGGAGAAGGCCGCCGACAGTATCCAGAGGACCGGGGTCGTCGCGAGGCACGCCAGCGTGAGCCCGGGGCTCAGGCTCGCCATGTAGATCGCGTAGACGGTGAGCGAGATCACCATGATGACGCTCTGGATCAGGACCTGGTCGACGAACATGCGCACCGACTGAACGTCGCCCGTCACCCGCGTGATGATCGAGCCCGTCGTGTTGGCGTCGAAGAAGCGGAAGCTCAGCCTCTGGAGCTTGTCGTAGATCTCCGCGCGCAGGTCGACGACCAGCTTCTGCTGGACGAGGATGTTGACCTGCAGGGCGTACACGTAGTTGAGGACGGCCCTGCAGGCTGAGAGGAAGAGGATCATCGCCCCGAGGACCTCGAGCACGTGCATGGGGGGCATGCCCGCGGGGAGGCTGACGTGCAGGAAGTGGACCGGCCTGAGCGGCGTCGGGTCCGACCTGGCGTGCCCGACCACCTGGAGGATGTAGTCGATCCCGATGCCCGTGAAGCTCAGGCCGAAGAGGCCCATGGTCAGGAGGACGAGCTGGATGCCGAGCACCTGCACGCAACGCAGCCGGTACCGCCACGCCAGTCCAAACAGCCGCCGGACCAGCAGCGAATTGGACGGTCCTGCGCCGGCGCTGTTCAGCGGAGCTCCCATTTGGGACCCACGCTAGTTGCCCCCGCGGCGGGTGCACGAAATATCTGCGGACGGCCTGCCCGGCCGCTAGTGATTGGGCGAGGGCGGGGGCATGTTGCCCGGCACCGGGCCCCCTCCCTGAGTGGCCTGGACGGCCTTCTCGCGCTCCATCCGGCGCCGGCGCACCTCCTGGGCGACCGCGTCCAGGCGCTTCTGCTCGTCCGCCGGGTTCGGGTTCAGGACGACGGGGGAGGACATCGCGCCCGGCATGCTGGGCGGCCCGCCGGGCCCGCCGGAGGCGCCGGCCGTGGCGACCTTGGCCGTGCGCAGGACGAGCCGCAGGCTCCGGCCCTGGAAATCGACCAGGACGCTGTCGTTGGCGGGGTCAGCCGACTTCACGACGAAGTCGTTTCCGGCCTCGTTGAGCCCAACCCAGGCGCTGGTTTTCTTGGCGGTGTCGTAGATGCAGTAGGCGACGCCCTGCGCCGTCGACATGATCCCGCGGAGCTCGACGGGGCCGGCCGGGCCGGCCTGCGCGCCCCCGGCGGCGGTTGAATTCGCGGGGAGGAAGGGCGACGACGGCGCAAGGTCCGCGCGCACAAGCGCGGCGCACCCTAGGGCCGCCGAGGCCGAAAGGAGCATGCGGAAGGTGAGGAATGGATGACGGGTGCCCATGGAATGTCCCCGGACCCATTAGAATGACGCACCGGGATCGGTCAAGTGACGTCCCATCGGGCCCTCCCCGGGTGCGGCCGGGCGTTCCCCGCCTACGCCGAAGCCCGCTTCCTGCGGTAGGCCACGATCCCGAGAAGGGAGATCCCCGCAAGGATCGCGCCGTAGGTCGCCGGCTCGGGGGCGGGCGAGATCTCCTTGTCATAGCTGAGCCATCCGGTGCTGCTCGAGGGATTGCCGGTGAACGTGACCTGGCCCTCCGCGCCCGTCCCCCGGGTCCCGATGGTGACGCCGGTCCAGTTCTGCGTGTAGAAGTAGTCGACCTCGTTGGTCCAGTCGACGATCGTCAGGGTGTCGCCCGCGCCGATCGTCAGGTTGGTCGTGTTCAGGATCGAGGCGCCGCCGGTGCCGAAGTCGATGACCGCGTTCCCGGTGATCACGAGGTTGGTGACCGCGAGGTCGGACGCGCTGAGGAGCAGGGTGCTGCCGGATCCCAGGGTGAGCGTGCCGATCGAGGGCAGCGTGCCGCTGAACTCAAGCTCGGTGTTCGAGACGGTCGTGCTGCCGCCGAAGCTCAGGTTGTTGTTGGTCAGGTTAAGGGTGCCTCCCCCGATCGCGGAAAGCGCGCCTGTGCCGGCGATGAGGCCGCCGTAGGTGAGGGTCGTGCCCGAGCCCACGCTGAGGGTGCCCCCGCCGGAATTCACGGTCATGCCGCGGTTCGCGTTGAGGGCGAAGGAGGCGGTGGTGGTGAGGCCCCCGCCGTTGAAGTTGAGCATGTTGGCCGTCGGCGACGCGGGGGCCGTGCCCAGGGCGTTGTCCGCCCCGATGGTCAGCGACCCGCCGTTGAGGTTGGTCGCCCCGGTGTAGGTGTTGGCCCCCGTGAGACTCATGTTGCCGGGGCCGGCCAGGGTCAGGGCCCCCGTGCCGGCGATGATCCCGCCGTAGGTCACGGTGGTCGCCGCGGTGGGCACGAACGTGCCGCC
>Ga0302226_10000357_pt1 | contig 39903 bp, 34 predicted proteins | sample II_Palsa_E3_3_FD_193524 | JGI IMG/M metagenome (GOLD analysis project Ga0302226, IMG submission 193524) | Peat permafrost microbial communities from Stordalen Mire near Abisko, Sweden - II_Palsa_E3_3 | ecosystem: Environmental > Terrestrial > Soil > Palsa > Peat permafrost | place: Sweden...
CATTCGTCCAGATCAAGATTGGAAGTCAAGATCGTCGCTGCTCGCTCATAGCGGGCGGCAACGAGATCATGGAAGTCTTCGTCGTGTGGTGCGCGCAGCGGTTTAAGCGCGAAGTCATCGACGATCAACAGCGGCACACGCACGAACTGTTGGAACTTGCGCTCGTACATTCCTGTGGCACGCGCTGCATGCAGCTTCTTCAGTAGATCCGTCTGCGTGACGAACACGACATCGCGGCCCTGACGCGCGGCGCAGTGGCCCAACGCCTGCGCGATGTGCGACTTTCCAACGCCTGTTTGACCCACCATTACAATTGCGACCTTCTCGTCGATGTAGCGTCCGGTCGCAAGATCATAGATATGCGCCCGATTGAGCTTGAGAAGGCGGTCAAAGTCGAACGACTCGAGTGTCTTTCCTAGCGCAAAGCCGGCACGCAGGATGCGCGCGCCTAATTTCTTCTGGTCTCGCCGCGCGACTTCATCATGCAGCAGCAGCGAGGAATTCGGTGTACGCAAGTTTGCCATCGACCGCCTGTCGGTTGCGCTGTTCGAGCGAGTCGAGCACACCAGATAGACGAAGTTGTTTGAGTGTCGTGTTCAGTTCGAGACTTGGATTCATGATGTTCAATGCAGAAGGAGGGAGTTGAGATCTCGACCGAAACGACCGCCACTCAAGTAGGTATCGGTGAGCGTTTGCGGGGCCGCGGCCACCGGCTCGCTGTCGAGTCCTTTGTCGAGGATGCCTTTGACGGTGCGGTAGCTCGGACTTGCAAACGCTAGGGCGCGATCACAAGCGGCGTTCAGCCGCTGGTCGCCTACCTTCTCGCGCAGTCGCAAGATGCCCTGGACACCGCGCAGGTTCACAAGCACTTGGTCGTTAAACAGCGCGAGGGCGACCGCGAGACAGGCGGGACCGATCTCTCTGGCACGAGTCAGACACCACTGCGGATCGTGCTCGAGCCATGCCTGTGCGGCCGGTGGCTGATGGTCTCGCACCGTATGACGATCGCCGGGCTTGCGCAGGCGCGGATGCGTTGCAACCAGGCCGTGCTGGTGGAACAATTGCACTACCGTGTCGGTGGCCTTAAGCCATAGATCCTTGCCGACCAGCGTGAACGGTACCGAGTACAAGGCCTTGCGGTACACCACGTGGCCGTCGCTATGCACGCTGACCTGCTTCCACACGGCTAGCACAGGCGGCACGTCGGGAAGTGCCGCGAGCAGTGGCTTCTCGACGGCAAAGCGTGCTAGCGGCTGCTCGTGGGTCGTGCCGTGCTTGCGGATGCTGGCTTCCTGCATGATCCATTCGTGTAACTGTCGATTCGCGTCGCTTAGATCGCGAAACGTGCGCAGCGGTACGAAGGACTTCTTCACATATTTAACGCCCGATTCCACAATTCGCTTTTTTGCGGGGTCGTGCGGCGGACAAGCATCAATCCGGAAACCGTATGCCTCGGCAAGCGATGCGTAGGAGCGTTGTACTTCGGTAAGCGCCCGGCAAAGTCAGGGGTGAGCTCAATCAGGGGACGGGTGGTACCCAGTTATGCGGAAGCAATTCGGCGATCTGGTCGGCCCCCTGTGTCGGCAGTCGCGTAAGGACGTCTTTTAAGTATGCGTATGGGTCGTGCCCATTGAGCTGAGCGGAACGCACCAGACTCATGATGGCTGCGGCTCGTTGTCCAGCGCGTAGAGAACCTGCAAATAACCAGTTCGCCCGTCCGATTGCCAGTTCCCGATCATTCTGCCCATATCGGGCAAGAAGTTGAAGTCCATTATCGTTGGCATCCGCTGTTTCGCCGTCACGTCAAGGTTCGAGATGTTGAGCGGCGCGGCGGAGGCCGGGTCGTCCATGTCGATGCGGGCAACGGCGAGATTAAGGTCATAGCCGAATGGATGTTGGATGCCGCCGCGTGCTCCGCTCTGCTTCTCGGCGAGCCGCGCGTCAGCGTAGCGGCCCTGTGCAATCTGCACCAACTTCTTATCGATCGACATTTGCGCGGAAACTCACCGGACGATTCCACCATCGTTCGGGAGAAGCGCAATGCACAAGCCACCAAACGTCGTTCCGGCAGACCCACAGTCGTTGCAACCGATATCGCGCCAGATGAACATGACGTTCGACTCGGTCGAGCTTCAGGGGATGAACCCGGTGCAACGTTCAAACGTCGTCAGACACCTCGCAAGCCTGCTAGCGCAGGCCGCCGGAGTCGCGGTAGCAAAGGAGCGTGACGATGAATAACGATGAACGTTTGCCCCCGCTGCTACTGAAGCGTAAGGCCGTGGTGTACGTCCGGCAATCTACCCAGACGCAGGTCCAGATGAACGTTGAGAGCAAGCGCCGACAGTACGACCTTGTACAGGAGGCCAAGCGACGCGGATTCCGTGACATCGAAGTCATCGACGACGATTTGGGGCGCTCAGCGAGCGGCATGGTGGCTCGGCCGGGTTTCGAGCGTCTGGTCGCGTTGCTCTGTGCAGGCGAGGTCGGAGCGGTACTATGCGCGGATGCCTCACGTCTCGCTCGAAATGGGCGCGACTGGCACCATCTTCTCGAGCTTTGCGGGCTTGTCGAAGCGCGCGTAATCGACCTTGATGGCGTGTACGATCCGTGCCTGGCAAACGACCGCTTGCTGCTTGGCATGAAGGGCAGCATCAGTGAGTTTGAGCTCAATGTGCTTCGTACCCGCATGCACGATGCCAAGCGGCAGAAAGCACACCGCGGTGAGCTTCGTATTAGTGTGCCGATCGGCTATATCTGGCATCGTGAAGTCGGCTTGGGCATCGATCCAAACCTGCAATTGCAGGAAGTCATACGCCTAATATTCGTGCGTTTCCGCGAACTCGGCAGCGCAAGACAGGTCCTGTTGTCGCTACAAGCTCAACAGGTCCACTTCCCGCGTCCCTCTGACGGTAGAACGCTGACGCACTTCGATTGGATACTCGTACGCTACCGCAATGTGATTTCGGTACTCAAGAATCCGTTCTATGCGGGCGCATACGTGTACGGCAAGAGTGGCAAACAGATGACGATAGTAGATGGGCGTGCGCGCAAGAGCTATAAGCATCCTAAGCCGTTTGAGGAATGGGATGTCCTGCTCCGGGAGCATCACGAAGGCTACATCGATTGGGCGGAATTCGAACGCAACCAGAAACAGCTTTCCGCCAACGCCTACGGCAAGGCCGGTGACGTAAAATCGAGCCGTGGTGGACGTGCATTGCTCGCTGGCCTGCTCGCTTGCGCGCGCTGCGGGCGTCGCCTATCAGTGGCCTATACTGGCCGAATCCCGCAGGCCGTGTATCGATGTCACCGCTTTGACAAACCGCCACGATGCATGAGCTTCGGCGGTTCTCGTATTGATGCCGCCATCGGAAACGAACTTCTGCGTGTCGTGGAGCCCTTGGCAATTGAAGCAGCCCAGCATGCCGAGCATATGCAAATGGACATCCTGAACGAGCAGCGGCGGATCATAGAACTCGAACTGCAACAAGCGCAGTATGAGGCAACGCTCGCTGAGCGGCGCTACGCCGCTTGCGACCCCGATAATCGTCTGATTGCCGCACAATTGGAGAAGAACTGGGAAGCAGCATTACGTCGGGTACAGGCCTGTGAGGCGCGTTTGGAGACGGCAGGAGCGCAAATGTCAGAGGCAGTGCCGCCTGACTTCGCAAAGCTCGCTGAGAATCTCCAGGCAGCCTGGAACGCGCCGGGCGTGACCATGCGCACTCGCCAGCAGCTAGTCCGCGTGCTCATCGTCGATATTGTTGCAGACGTTGACGAAACGGCTCGCGAAGTCATGCTGACGATCCACTGGCACGGCGGTCAGCAGTAAGCACCCGGTGATGGCATCTTGAATCGACGCAGCAGCCTTGGGAGCATCGTGTCCACTTAACGAATAGGTGGACAAGTGAACACTATTGACCAAGATGCCCCCTTGGGTCGCCGCAAACGGCGCCGATACACAGACGAATTTAAAGCGGAGGTGGTGGCTGCCTGCCAAGGACCAGGTGTGTCGGTTGCCGCGATCGCGCTGATGCATAAACTGAATGCCAACTTGCTGCGGCGTTGGTTGGAGAAAGCCGAGAGCGGCGCGACGACGACGGTCAGTGACGTCGTAGCAATGAAGCCGTCAGCGGCGGCGCCCATACCGCCTGCTTTCGTCCCACTTCAACTAAGCGACACAAATCATCAAAGAGAAATTCGCGTCGAGGTACGGCGCGGCCAACAATCAATCACGGTCAGTTGGCCGACATCCGACGCGGCTCAGTGTGCAGCGTGGTTACGCGAGTGGCTGAAATGATCCGCATCGACGAGGCGTGGCTCGCAGTTGACCCACTGGACATGCGTGCAGGGTTCGACACGGTGCTCGCGCGGGTAGTCGCCGTGTTCGACGCTGCGCATCCTCACCACGCTTATCTCTTCACGAACCGCCGAGCTAACCGTTTGAAGGTGCTTGTCCACGACGGAATCGGAATCTGGTTAGCAGCGAGGCGGCTAAACCAGGGACAGTTCGTCTGGCCGCAGCCCGGAACCGACACGCGTCGGGCGATCACGCAGGAGCAACTAGCTGGACTGGTGCTCGGATTGCCGTGGCAACGCATCGGCCAAGACGGCGTAATTCGCGTCGTGTAAGTCAGCCCGCGACAATCGGTGCGTGTGCCAATACCCTTGTCGCACGGGCTTTGGCACACTATTGGTCATGATCGATAGGACACAACTCCAGGACATGAGCGCAGACGAGTTGCGTGTGCTCGCCCTGGAATTGATGTCCGAAGTTCAGGCGCAACAACACATCGTCGATCGCACGGAAGCAGCACTACGCTTCAGCGACGCGAAGCTCGCGCAACTTACGCACGAGATGGCAGTACTCAAGCGCTGGAAGTTTGCTGCCCGAAGCGAGAAGCTCGGTCACGAGCAGCAAAGCCTGCTCGATGAAACAATCGATGCCGACTTGGCCGCCATCGAACTCGAGTTAGAGAAGCTGTCCCCGCAGCCAAAGGCGAAAGATGCACCGAACAAACCACGCCGAACGCCGCTTCCGGCCAACCTCCCGCGTGTCGATGTTCATCATGAACCGGAGTCGACCCTCTGCGGCTGCGGATGCGAACTCAAGCGCATCGGCGAGGACATCAGCGAGAAGCTCGATTACACGCCGGGCGTGTTCACCGTCGAGCGTCACGTTCGTGGCAAATGGGTGTGCGGCCACTGCGAGACCCTGACCCAAGCGCCGGTGCCAGCGCATGTCATTGATAAGGGCATTCCGACCGCCGGCCTGCTGGCACACGTGCTCGTGTCGAAACACGGTGATCACCTTCCGTTGTACAGACAAGAACGCATCTTCGCGCGCGCCGGCCTGGCGATTCCCCAATCGACACTGGGCCAATGGGTGGGCATGTGTGGCGTTCGACTGCAGCCGTTAGTTGACGCGCTGAAAGAGAAGATCCTGAAGCATCGCGTGTTGCATGCCGACGAGACACCGATTTCGATGCTCAGTCCGGGAAAGGGGAAGACGCACCGCGCTTATCTCTGGACTTATTGCCCCGGGGCATTCGAACAGATGAAGGCGGTCGTCTACGACTTCGCCGAGAGCCGCGCCGGCGAGCATGCGCGAGCCTTCCTCGATCCATGGCGCGGTCACTTAGTGTGCGATGACTTCGCGGGCTATAAGCAGCTGTTCGCCCAAGGCGTGACCGAAGTTGGTTGCGCTGCCCACGCGCGCCGTAAGTTCTATGACTTGCATGTCGCCAGTCGAAGCCAGATTGCCGAAGATGCGTTGCGCTACATCAGCCAGCTGTACGATGTCGAGCGCGAGGCGCGTGATCTCTCCTCCGAAAATCGATTGGAACTTCGCCAACGATGCGCGCGTCCCGTAGCCGAAGCGCTGCACGCCTGGATGGTTCTGCAGCGTGCACGCGTGAACGAAGGCTCGTCCATAGCGAAGGCGCTTGACTACAGTCTGCGGCGGTGGGCAGCGCTCACCCGATATCTCGATGATCCCCAGCTTCCCATCGATAACAATTGGTGCGAAAACCAAATAAGGCCGGTTGCCGTTAGCAGGGGAAACTGGCTCTTCGCGGGTTCAGCTCGCGCGGGCCGGCGTCAGGCCGCAGTGATGAGTCTCATCCAGTCGGCTAAGCTTAATGGGCACGATCCCTATGTCTATCTGAAAGACATCCTGGCACGACTCCCTACACAGCCCGCCAGCCGGCTCGATGAGCTGTTGCCGCATCTCTGGCAGCCTCAGCTTCAACAGTAGGCTGATGTCGGCTGCCGAACCCCTGGGATCGCCGGGTGCTTACGGTCAGCACTCCCAGCTACGAATTCGCAAGCCCAAAACGGGCGAACATGGATGCAGCACCTCTGACGAGGCGCTCGCGGTCGTTCGCAGCATGGCGAGCCGGTGGTCAGATCAGGACATCGCCGCATCGTTGAACCGGATGGGTCTACGCACAGGCCAGGGCAAGACCTGGACCGCGCATCGTGTCAGTTCAATACGACGAGTGCGGGACATCCATGCGTATAGGTCCGCTGACAAGGATGGAGAATGGCTGACGATGTTCGAAGCCGCAAAACTGCTCGGCGTCACTAGTCACGCGATCCGCCGGTTGATCAATGATCGGGTTCTGCCCGCCGAGCAGGTGATGCCCGACGCCCCTTGGCAAATTCGTGCGAGCGATCTGCGCAGCGATGCGGTTACAGCGGCCTTGTCGCGCAAACATCGCCCGTGTCGCAATGTTGGGGAAGGACAAATCCCAATGTTTGTCGAGGTCTCAGAAGGAGGTGCACAATGAACGCCCCGTTGCCCAGGGTCTGATCAGGTTCTCGATTCGGTTGTTGTCTATGGGTACATGAGGATCGTCGAGATAGCGCGTGAGCGCCTGCCAACGCTTGAGGTTGTAGTCCAGTGCTTTGGCGATCGGCGAGCCCTCGGAGACAAGCTTGCGCTGAGCGAGCATCCAGACGTGCAACGCCTGTGCAATTGGCCTGCCTCGCTCCTCACGAATTGCTCGTCGTTGCTCAGGATCCAAGTCGGCTGCTTCGCGCTCGACGTCGTAGAGCGCCACGAAGAATTTCAATGCCTGCTCGGCGATCTGGCTCTTCTTGCTCGCATGCAGATCGAAGAATTTTCTCCGCGCGTGTGCCATGCAGCCAATTTCCGTGATGCCCAGTTTGAATCCTGCTTTATAGCCGCTGTAATCGTCAACGACCAGCTTGCCACGCCAGTTGCCCAAGAAGGCGCGGGCATGTTCGCCAGATCTGCCGTCGGCGAACTCGTACACGACAGCGCGCACCTCTGCAAACTGAGTCGACGTGTAGGCCCATAAATAGGCGCTATGCGTCTTCCCTTTGCCGGGGCTCAACATCCGCACCGGCGTTTCGTCTGCATGTAAGACGCTATGGCGCAGCAGTTCCTCCCGAAGTGCGTCGACCAAGGGCTGCAAACGTACACCGCATACGCCCACCCAGCCGCCGAGCGTCGATTGTGGAATTGCTAGGCCAGCCCGGGCGAAGATGCGTTCCTGCCGGTACAGAGGAAGGTGGTCGCCGTATTTGGCAACCAACACCTGCGCGAGCAAGCCATTCGTCGGAATCCCTTTGTCGATCACATGCGGTGGCACCGGCGCCTGGATCAACGTCTCGCACGCTTTACATGCCCACTTCCCACGGATGTGCCGCTCAACAGTGAACACGCCCGGAGTGTAGTCAAGCTTCTCGCTGATATCCTCGCCGATGCGTACGCGCTGGCAGCCACAGGAGCAGCTTAACTCAGTCGGTTCGTGATGGATGTCGGTGCGGGGCAACTGGGGCGGCAACGGCAAGCGTTTGGCCCGCTTGCGAGGTTTCTCCTGCGGCGCGTCCGAGCGCAGTTCATCCAACTCGGCCTCAAGCGCTGCCAAATCCTCATCAATGGCCTCGTCGAGCAAGCTTAACTGCTCGGCAGTGAACTGTTCGCTACGTCTGCCGAATTGCAGGCGTTTGATGACCGAGAGCTCATGGGTGAGCTGGTCAATGCGCGTTTGGCGGTAGTGCGATTCACGCGTCTTCTCGTCGACCTGGGTCATCAACTGCCGCGCGAGTGCGCGCAGTTGATCGGGGTTCAGGGCGTCGAGATCGGTGGGTGAATTCATGCCCCCAAGTTTGCCAGCACTTGCACGCCGGGGGAATCGGAACTGTTTACGTCATTTGCTATACCACCGCGATTACGTGGTCGTGCGCCAACGTCTGCCAGGGCAGCCCGATCACGAGTGCGCGCAGTTGCTCGAGATTTAACGTCTCAGAAATATCACTATGACCATTGGCCCAAACGAAATGACCTTTGTTCAAGCGTCGTGCAGCGAGCCAGACGCCAAAACCGTCGTACACCAGGACCTTCATGCGCGTCGAGCGCTGATTGGCAAACAGATATGCATGATGTGGCCGTGCGGACCCAAATACCTTCACCACGCGAGCAAGGATGGTATCAGCGCCGGCACGCATATCGAGGGGTTCGGTCGCAAGCCAAATGGCGTCGATGCGGATCATCGCAGCACCTCCCGAACCCAAGCTGCGCTGTCACTCAAGCAAAGCTGCGGCCACAGCACTGACACCGTTGTGCCATTGCGCTGAATGTCGATACGCACGTTTGCTTGCGCCGCGTCGGGCGCTTGTGGTGTCGGCACGGTCATTGGCAACGCGACGAAGGCAGGCTTTACGTCGACAACAACCGATTTGAGTGCAGGCGGCGCAGCGTCGCTGGAATCGGCGGCATCTTTAATCCAACGCCGCAGCACATTGGGGTTCAGACCATGCGAAATCGCCACGGCTGAACATGAGACGCCGACCTGGCGACATTGTTCGATAAGCTCTGACTTGAACGAGGTGCTGTAGGTGCGCCGTGTGCGCCCGGTCGGAATGTCTTGGGAAATAGTGTGCACGTGTCCGCTTCCTGATCGTGGAAACGTATGCTCTTACGCCGAAGAATAGAAAACCAGATGAGATTGCCGGGTGCTTACGTACTTCGGGACTGTACATACACGCTTTAATGATCGCGCACTTCGCGTTGTCTATGATTACGCGCTCTGGGTGGCCACCAACCATTCAAAGGTACGACGGTGGCAAGCCAGCCAAGTCTCAACCGTCTGGTCGAACACAATCTCGGCATACTGATGCCGAGACCAGCACAACGTCGCCACATAGATCCACGTCTTGAGTGGAGCTCCGGATTCGTGAATCAATACGGGTCCGGCGCCGAAATCAACTTGCATCGCCTCGCCCGGAGCGAAATCCAGAATCGTCGTAGCGGCCACGCCGCGCTCGGCTTTCAAGTGGATCAGGAAACGACGCATCGCGGAGTAGCTGCCGGTGTAGCCGTGATTGCGTCTGAGCGCGCCGTACATGGTCGTGCCTTGCACACCGGCGTCGAACCAGCTGCGGATCAGGTCGCGAAATGGCTCGAGCGTTGAGATGCAACTGCGAGCTACGCCAGGATCGCGTCCGAATATGCCTGCGAGCTCCGCATCGTCCGGGAGCGGCCGGTCCAGCCCCAGCCAGCCCCGCTCGAGCGCCACCTTACGCACGCCCTTGAGTTTGCCGCGGCCCATAAGCCGTGCGCCGGCAATGTCGCGATCTGAATCACCTTGACGCATGCGCGTCAAAACTTGTCGATGTTCAAACACCTCGAATCTCCTGTTGCTCATCGGCCCTCCGGGGCAAAAACTCCGAAGATAGCCAGTTACGGAAATTCGAAACGCGTTTCGGCCTACACCGACACAAGACAACGAGCGAGCAAAGTGGCTCGATTACGTCGATCCTGAGGTGGCTTTATACGCCGATCATCGAGTGGCCTGAATATGCCGATCATTCACTGGCCCGATTACGGCGATCATCCGGTGGCTGGATTACGCCGATCATGAAATGGACCGATTACGCCGATCCGTGACAAGGGCAGACAAGCCGTAAGTCTGGCGAGAGCAGGTTGAACCCATGGAGACTGATGGAGTGGATCTGTTTTGATACGTGAAACGACACGCACCGTATTAGCCGAATACCGAATAACCGGCATCAGGTCCATAGCATTTATTAAATAGAAAAGCCGTTTCCATCAATCTGAGCAGCGCATAATTCCTTACGCAAAAATAGTTCGTCCCTTTGTATTGATGCTTTCGTTCCGTAAACCGTAACGTGTTGGCATGCGCTCTCAGCATTCGCCAGTCATGGGCAGAAATTCTTTCGAAACACCTGCGATTTTCTTTCGTTATCTGGAGACCGTTATGCCGTCATTCTTTGACCTTGAAGCTTTTTCCGGCAAAAAGAAATGGGAGTTCTTCCGCGACGTGGTGGCCACTACCTATGTTCCAGTCGATGTTAAGTGCGATGAGACGGACAAATTTGATGCCTGGATCGACCGGACTCAAATAGGCGTTGTCACAGTTGATCGGGCGTACTTGGCGCAAATGGATGTGGATAGAAATGCCCGCCACATCGCGCGGTCTGACGATGACCCGTTACTGATCGCAGTACCGCTGTCCGGCTCGATTTTCGTCAACCAAGACTCCAAGGATGCGCTGGTTGGCCCTGGCGAGTTTTATGTCATGGATCCGGCCAGGCCGTATCGGCTGACTGTTGTGGAAGACATGACCTTTTTGTCGATTCAACTTCCGCGCAAGCTGTTAACTTCAAACATCACGCAGATAGAACACGTTACGGGAACAAGCTTTAATCGCGAGCTCCCTTACGCGCGGCTTGCGATGGATTTTGCGTCCAGTCTCAATAGTGTCGCCGATGCCATCGAACCCATTTCAGCAAACCGGATTGGTGCAATAGCCGTCGATTTGTTCACCATGGCATTGTGGGAGCGCCTTGGGAAGGTGCGTACTCATAGTACGACGCATCGATCCGCGCAATTCCGCAAAGCAATATCCTTCATTGAAGAGCATCTTGCAGATGAAGACTTGAGTCTTGAAAAAGTTGCAATTTCGATGGGGATTTCGACCCGTTACTTGCATGGTCTTCTGTCAGAAGGGGGCACCGACTACCGCCGATACGTGCTTGAGCAGAGACTGGCACGATGTGCGCGAGAACTGGCGTCCGGCGGTGTTTTCGATATTTCCATTGCCGACATCGCCTACAAATGGGGATTTTCCGACAACGCGCACTTCAGCCGGACGTTCAAGAAACACTATGGGATGTCGCCTCGTGACTACCGTGCGTTGCATCAACTCCCGTAGGCTCGTGACCAGGGCTTGACTCCGCAAAGCTGCTTGGCTAACGCGTCCACAGCATCTATCCGAGTCGGTTAAAGGGCGCGCGGAATATACTAAGCTATCCAAAATAAGTAGATGGACCGCCTATGTCGGGTGTCAAGTCGACCGGATCATTATCGGACTCGGACTCGGACTCGGACTCGGACTCGGACTCGGACTCGGACTCGGACTCGGACTCGGACTCGGACTCGGACTCGGACTCGGACTCGGCGATGGTGATCCAGCCAGGTTGCACAGTGACGGGGCGTTTGAGCAATCCTGCACAGACAATCCGAAGCGTATCCAAAGCACCGGCGAACCCGTTTGAACCAAGACTTTATTAAGAATTAATTCCGTATTAATCGCGGTCGTTTCGTTACGCCCTACACTTGTTGAGCCAGATTGATCAGGACCACCAGTTCTTATTTTCAATCTGAAAGATGGCCATCAGTCTTCCGGTATCGCCGATGCTCATCACTCTCGGGATTGCCTTGTCACCCGTCAGTGAAAGACCAGCGTATTCGTCAAATCTTTAAGAAAAGGCCAAGAGAACCATGCCAGATACCAACGCGCAAACACCGCTGATGGCAACGCGTCGAGCGCTCTTTAAACTCGCGGCTGCGGTTGGCGCGGCTGCCACCATGCCGTTCGCAGCTTCTGCGGCGGAGCGCGCCACGAAGATCCCGGTCCACAGCGACCATAGCAACGGAGAAAGGGCAATGAACACGGTAACAACCAAAGACGGCGTCCAGATTTTTTATAAAGACTGGGGAAGCGGACAGCCCATCGTTTTCTCGCACGGCTGGCCGCTAAGCGCAGACGACTGGGATACCCAGATGATGTTTTTCCTGAACCACGGATATCGTGTGATCGCGCACGACCGACGAGGTCACGGCCGCTCGACCCAGACCGCAGATGGTCATGACATGGATCATTATGCGGACGATCTCGCAACCGTCACCGCGCATCTGAACCTGAAGGACGCCATCCATGTGGGTCACTCGACAGGCGGCGGCGAGGTTGTGCGCTATCTTGCGAGACACGGCGAAAGCCGCGTTTCGAAGGCTGTATTGATCAGCTCGGTCCCGCCTCTGATGCTCCAGACTCCCGCGAATCCGGGCGGACTTCCCAAGTCTGTGTTCGATGGATTGCAGGAACAGGTGGCGAAGAACAGGGCGCAATTCTTCCGTGACCTGCCCGCAGGACCTTTTTATGGTTACAACCGCGAAGGCGCGAAACCGTCTGAAGGCATCATTCAGAATTGGTGGCGACAAGGCATGAATGGGGGTGCCAAAGCACACTACGACGGCATCGTTGCGTTTTCGCAGACGGACTTCACCGAGGACTTGAAGAAGATCAACGTCCCGACGTTGGTCATGCACGGAGATGACGACCAGATCGTGCCTTACGCAGACTCCGGTCCGCTGACAGCCAAGCTGGTGAAAAACGGCATCTTGAAAACCTACAAGGGTTATCCGCACGGGATGCCGACAACGGAAGCCGAGACGATCAACGCAGACCTGCTGGCGTTTATCAAAGGCTAAGGCGCTTAGGATTACGGTTTTCCAGCGGTGAATGTTTCGTCGCCGTCCTGGTCGACAGAGCACAAGCTCGATATGTGCTCTGTCCAGATCGCTTCGTTTTGAAGGTAGCGGGTCTCTCATCGGCAACTGAACGCTACCTTGAGGAACACAAACAGATAGCCTCCGCTTCGGGATCATCTTGCACGCCTGCGCTTCTGCTTACGATTCAAACGAGGAACTAACGCGATGAACGACTCGACCGTAACCCATACTCTCTTCCAGGTTTCCACGTCCGGTGCATTGGTCGCAGGCGTCTTTTCCGGCGCAGTCTCATGTCGAACGTTGCTGGACCACGGGGACTTCGGCGTCGGAACTTTTGCCAGGCTCGACGGCGAAATGGTCGTTCTCGAAGGGAAGATTTATCAGGTGAGAAGCGACGGCTCTGTATCGTTGGCGAGCGCTGACGAGGAGGCGCCCTTTGCAGTGGTCACACGGTTTAGTGCTAATGTCGACGTGGCGGATCTGGAGCTTCCTTCGTTGGAAGCGCTGACGAAACGCTGTGATGACACACGTCCCTCAAACAACATCTTCTATGCATACCGTGTGGACGGTGAGTTCGACATGCTTCGGGCGCGGGCTGTGAGTCCGCCGGCAGATGACGCGCGACTGGTCGATGCAGCGAAGCAGCAAGCGGAATTCAAACTCTCCAATATCTCCGGAACGCTGGTGGGCCTGTGGTCGCCCGGATTTTCCAGCGCTTTCAGCGTGCCTGGTTACCACTTCCACTTTATTTCCGATGATCGCAAGCATGGAGGACATCTGCTCGACTGTTCCATCCATTCAGCACGTCTTCGGATGGAGTGCCTCACGGACTTTCATCTCGCTTTGCCGCAAAACGAAGACTTCCTCAAGGCGGACCTAAGCCGGAACTCTGCCGACGAACTCGCGTATGCGGAAAAATCCCATTGACTTAAAAGGAGCGGGTCATGACCGATCATTCTGAAAATCCGGCGCTCACCGGTGCCGATATCGTCGTCAAAACCCTTGAAGCGCGTGGTGTTAAATACGTATTCGGCATTCCGGGTGCGAAAATCGATGCAGTGTTTAACGCGCTCATGGATTCAAGTATTGAAACTGTCGTATGCCGGCACGAGCAGAATGCGGCTTTCATAGCAGGCGGCATTGGACGATTGACGGGCAGAGCCGGCATAGCGATAGGAACGTCGGGGCCGGGCGTGTCCAACCTTGTAACCGGTATGGCGACAGCGACGTCCGAGGGCGACCCAATGGTCGCGTTAGGCGGAGCCGTAGCGACTTCGGAAACGCTGAAGCAAATCCACCAAACCATGGATTCGGTGCAACTTTGCAAGCCGGTCACGAAATTCAGTGCTGCAGTTGGGGCGAGAGAATCAGTGGGCGAAGTTCTGGCGAATGCATTCAGGATTGCTGAATCTGGACGGCCGGGCGCGACCTTTGTCAGCTTGCCAAAAGACATCATGTCAGCGCCCGCAGGTTGCAATGTACTGGTGCCTCCGATGCACGCCGGGCCCGGTCCTGCAGATGACGCTGCCATTAAAGAGGCGGCACGCTTGATTCACGAAGCGAGCACCCCGGTCGTTCTTCTGGGAATGCTGGCCAGTAAGCCGGCCAACGCTGAAGCGTTGCGCACGTTTATCGAACAGAACAAGCTGCCGGCGGTTGGAACGTTCCAGGCGGCGGGCGCGGTGTCTGCACATCTACTGGAGAGTTTTGGCGGACGCGTCGGGCAACTGGCGAATCAGCCTGCTGACCGCCTGCTCGAAGCGGCCGACCTGGTTATAACGGTGGGATACGATCCCGTGGAGTACGATCCGCAGATATGGAACAAAGGAAGAGATCGCAAGATCATTCACATTGACGTGTTGTCTGCCGACTTGGACAACTTCTATTGCCCGGCAGTCGAGCTGATGGGCGACATATCGCAGACCTTGCCTACGCTAAGCACGTTGATCGGCGGCCGAGAGTTTTCATCTATCACGACCGGAATCCTTCACTCTATCGCAGCGGAACGCAAGATCATCTCCGGAGAGTCCGCACACCGAACCGGCACTCCCGTCCATCCGCTACGCATTGTTCATGAACTCCAGAATATCTTGTCCGAGGACGTTACCCTCTGCCTGGATATGGGCTCGTTTCACCTCTGGATCGCCCGCCATCTATACAGCTTCAGAGCCCGGCAAATATTGATTTCGAACGGACAACAGACGCTTGGCGTGGCGCTGCCATGGGCCATAGCGGCAACACTTGTCCGGCCCAGCGAGAAGGTGCTGTCTATCTCCGGCGATGGAGGCTTTCTGTTTTCCGCGATGGAGCTGGAGACAGCGGTCCGGCTGAAATGCAATCTTGTGCATATGGTATGGATAGACGGAACATACGACATGGTGGGGGTGCAAGAGCAAGCGAAATACGGCCGCAAGTCCGGCGTCGAGCTGGGTCCCTACGATACCGTCAAATACGCCGAAGCATTCGGGGCTACCGGCTTGATGATCCGCACGGCCGACGAGATCTCAAAGGTGTTGAAAAGAGCGTTTGAAACACCAGGCCCGGTGGTAGTCGGCGTGCAAGTTGACTACAGTGATAATCACAAACTTTTCGAAATGATCGATGAGAACAGCCTTCATTGAACGCTGCAGCAAAGCAAAAATTGCTCGGTTGCGATAGCGATCGCCCTGCCGCTGCGGGTCCGACGGGAAAGACGTTCCTGGCGCTCCCGGTTGTAGCCGATTTATGGGTCGCTACCGAACGGATGCGATGAAGCAGAGAACCGGGCGTTTGTTTGTGAATTGCCCACGGGCCAGCGATGGTGGAAAAACCGTGGCTGATCGGTCACATTACAAGGTTACCTTCAGGAGAAATAGAAATGAGCAAGAAAGTTGCCGAAATTATTGTGGAAACGCTCGCTTCGGCTGGAGTTAAGCACTGCTACGGGATTGTTGGAGATACACTGAATCTCATCGCTCAACATATTGAAGAGAGCGAGATTGAATGGGTCCATATGCGGCACGAGGAGGCGGGCGCGTTCGCCGCCGAAGCCGAAGCCATGCTCACCGGCAACCTGACGGCGGTCGCAGGAAGTTGCGGCCCGGGCAGCCTTCACTTCATTAACGGCCTCGTGGATGCCAACCGTAACCGGGCTCCGGTTATCCTCATCGCGACCCAGGTAGCGAGCGAGGAACTCGGCTTTAACTTCCCGCAGGAAGTGGACTTCAAGGCGATCTACGGTTCGTGCAGCGTGTTCTGCGACATGATCATCACGCCCGAGCAGGCCCGGCGCAAGACCGTCATTGCTTGCCAGACCGCTATTGCAAAGGGTGGTGTCGCCGTGCTGATCGTTCCGGTCGACATTGCCCACGCCAGCGCAAGCGACAGCGTTCCGTATTCGATCCACACGAACGTGCCCATGGTCCGCCCAAATGATGCGGACCTTGACCGTATCGCTGACATCCTCAATTCGGGCGGCGACGAGATCACGATCTACGGAGGATCGGGATGTCGTGGCGCCCATGCCGAGGTCCTGGCCGTTGCCGAGCGGCTCAAGGCGCCTATTGCGCACACATCCCGCGCCAAAGACGCGCTTGAACACGAAAACCCGTATAACGTCGGAATGACCGGCATCATCGGCGGTGAAGCGGGTTATCTGGCGGTATCTGAATGCGAGACCTTGTTGTTGCTGGGTGCCGACTTCGCGTGGCGGCAGTTCTACCCGGAGAAAGCCAAAATCGTTCAAATCGACATCGCGCCGGATCATCTCGGCCGGCGGCATCCGGTGACGTTGGGACTGGTTGGCGATATCAAGTCCACCATGGAAGCGTTGCTTCCGCGTCTTAAGCCGCGGACGTCGACCGAGTTCCGCGACAAGCTCGTCGAGCGGCATGCCCGCGCAGTGGAAACTCACCGCGCCAAGGCCGTTCCGTCGAACCGCGGAACGATTCCCCCGATCTATCTGACCGAATTGATCAATCGGCACGCAGCGAGCGATGCTCTCTTCTGCGCCGACGATGGGACGCCCGTTGTCTGGCTTTATCGGCATATCGAGACGAACGGGAAACGTCGGGTGTTTTCGAGCCTGCTCCACGGCACGATGGCGGCGGCCATGCCTATGGCATTAGGACTGCAAAAGTGCCAGCCGGGACGCCAGGTGATTTCCATGTCCGGCGACGGCGGTCTCGCCATGATGTTCGGTGAGCTCATGACGGCCGTGCAGGAGAAGCTGCCAATCAAGGTGGTCGTGTTCGACAACGGGAAGCTTGGGTTTATCGACATAGAGCAGAAGTCCGAAGGCATGATTCCACTCTATACAGGCCTGTTAAACCCGGACTTCGGCAAGGTGGCAGAGGCGATTGGATTTTGGGGACGCACGGTGACGAAAGCCGACGAGCTCGAAGACGCAGTCATTGCATGGTTGAATGAACCCGGCCCCGCACTTCTGAATGTCAAGGTAGACACCATGACGCTTGTGACGCCGCCGAAGATCGAGCTGGGTCCTATGTATGGAATGGCTTTGTATTCGGCGAAAGCAATGCTGAAGGGGCAGTCTGCCGACGTGTTCGCCATGATCCGCGAAAACCTATAGGACGTGCGAGGTTTAGCAGGGTGGCATCCGCACCGAGAGCGCATTGGCCGTTTGCGGCCAATGCGTGCGCATGCTTACGAAGACACGTTATGGCTCGACCTAGGCACGCGTAAGGGCAAACGGAAGTACCTGTGCCGAAGAAGGTGACTATGAACGGCTTCGTTCAGTCCCGAACGAGTTTATAAGCATGAAAAAATAAGACCCCGATTCATACCGTTTCGAGCGTTTTCTGTCTTTCCTTACCGCAAATAGCCGAAGCGTCCAGCATTTATTTACGTTGCCCTCTAATGACAATCACCGATCCGTTTATACCGAAGGTTCGAAGGGCTGCACTCGCGTTGGCAGGAGGGAGTCTTGCAGGCTGTTCACCAAGCCCGAGTATCGGTGTGCTGGGCGCCTATTTTCCCGACTGGTTATTTTGCATTACTGGCGCGGTCCTCTTAACCATCGTTTTGCACGCAGTCATCCAGCGGTTGGGCCGGGAGGACTTTCTGGCCTATCCGGCAGTGTCCTATCCAGCGCTGGTCGCGGTTCTTGCGCTGGGCGGCTGGCTACTCGTCTTCCAACTGTGACGCATGTTTTCACCAGCGCGAGTCCAAGTGCATGAACCCGATAGCATGAACCCGATAGCATGATCGACGCTGCGACTGCATCCTCCGAAAAACCAGGCAAGTCTGCATCCGCCAGATGGTGGGTACCCATCGTGCTGCTGCTCGCCGCGGCCTGTTTGTTGCTGATCGTAGTGTGGCGAGTCGATACGTCACCGCGCACCGACGACGCCTACGCCTACGCCGATACCATTCAGATGGCGCCGCAGGTGAGCGGGCGCATCGTTTATCTTGCGGTCAGAGACAACCAAGCGGTGAGGGAAGGGGACGTCCTCTTCAGGATCGACGCGCGGCCATATGAGGATGACCTGGATAAGGCACGGGCTTCGCTCGCGCAATTGAACCAGCAAATTCTGCTGACCCAACGCTCGGTCAATGCCCAGTCGTTCAACGCGCAAGCGGCCGCCGCTGCGGTCGATCGCGCGAGAGCGTCGGCGCGCCAGACCCAGGACACGTTGGCTCGCATGGAACCGTTGATTGCGAAAGGCTATGTATCGGCCGATGATCTCGATCGTGCGAGAACCGCGGCGCGCGCTTCGAAAGCTGATCTCAATGCGGCACAGGATCAGGCTCGCCAGGCGAAAGCGGCGGTCAGCGGCGTGGATGCACTCGTTGCGCAACGGGCTGTGGCACAAGCAGAGATATCATCCGCGCTGTTGAATATCGAATATGCGACAGTGCGCGCTCCGTTCGATGGGCGTGTGGTCTCGCTCACCACGACTACCGGGCAGTTTGCGTCATCCACGAAGCCCGTCTTTACACTCGTGGACACGCACCAGTGGTTTGTCATCGCCAATTTTCGCGAGACTGAACTAAAGCGAATTCGCCCAGGCACGCCGGCCACGGTTTACCTGATGAGCGATACCCGGAAGCGTTTCAGGGGCACCGTTGAGTCGATCGGTTACGGCGTTACACCGGAGGATGGCGGCTCGGTGGCTGAAGGTTTGCCCCAGGTTCAGAGGAGTATCAACTGGGTTCATGTGTCGCAGCGTTTCCCGGTGCGGATACGGATCGATCATCCCGATCCAGGTCTCTTCAGGGTGGGTACGTCCGCGGTCGCACTGCTGCATCTGGAGCGCGCTGCCGATCGCGATTCGCCATGACCGCACGCGCCTTTCTCGTCGCCGAACTCCGGAGTTTCCCGGGGCGCGGTAACGTCCTTCTTCGAGGCGTAGTGGCGAGCGCTGCCGTGATTGTCATCTCCATGACGTTGCAGGTTCCGTTCCTCGCCCTGTCGTTGATCGTGGTGTTTTATGTGACGCAAGCGAACATTGTCCTGTCGCGGCTGGTCGGTGTCATGCTGACGGTCGGATGCACGCTTGCAATCGCAGCGGTGATCGGCCTGCTTGCTTTTACCTTCGACTACCCCTTGATTCGCATCGTGCTGGCATGCTCCCTGTTTTTTTGCAGTCTCTACCTGATGCGCATCGTCAAGACTGGGATCGTGTTCTTTATTGTCGCGATGGTGGTAATCTACGTACAGACGTTTGTCGACCTGACAGATAACGCGGAGGCGCTGGTACGCAGTTGTCTTTGGGTTTGGGTTGCCGTGAACTACGCAGTCATCCTTAGTATTTTGGTAAACGCATGGCTTTTGAGCCCGGAGCCGATGAGTCAGCTCAAGGCGGAAATGGCGCGGCAGCTCGCTATCGTCGATGCGACACTTCAGGACTTCATGTTGGACGTCTCGCTGGCTGATCGTATCGGCACGCCAGCACTGCAGCAAGGCGCGATATCCATACAGAAGTTGCTCCGTTTCGTGAGCATGCGGGATCCGGGTCGTGTAGGCCATGCTGAGCGGCTCTTGGCCTTGGCTGCGACGGTGTCTCGCTTATTCGAGGCCGCCGGCGGACTTCAACAGACCGTGAACGCGGGTTCTCACGGACTCCAAGCATCGCTCGCCGTCCAGTCTCTGCGCGACGACTGCAACGCTCTGAGCCTCGCGATTGTCAATGAGCACCGCTATCAGCGGCCATGGCGAGGCGACACCATGCCGCTTGCCAGCTTGCAAGAGATGCGGCGTGCGCTCGACGCATTGGCGCTCCAGGAAGAAGTCGGGCAGGCAGGGCCGGCCAAGGCGCCCGCCACCATGCCGAAAGATCCCTTTATTGCATCCGATGCGTGGACCAATCCTACCTACGCGCGATTTTCGCTTCGCACCTTGCTTGCTGTGTTGCTTTGCTACGTCTTCTATAACGCGGTTCGGTGGCCGGGCATTCACACCATCATGCTGACTTGTCTCATATGCGCTTTACCCACGAGTGGTGCATCGCGGTTACATGGCCGGTTGCGAATCATTGGCGCGTTAATCGGGAGCGCAATTGCACTCTTCATGGTCGTATTCGTGGTGCCGCATGTCGATGGCATCGTCGGGTTATTGTTTTTCAGCTTGCCGGTAATCGCGTTGGGCGCATGGATTGCGGCCGGTTCGGAACGAAGCAGCTATGCGGGCGTGCAGATCATGTTCACGTTCTCACTGGCTTTGCTCGAGCAATTTACGCCGGCGTCGGACCTGACGGAGATTCGAGATCGTATCGTCGGCATCCTGCTAGGCGTGGCGGTATCGACGTTCCTGCAAATGGTCATATGGCCCGAAGGCGAAGCCACGGTGCTGCGCCAACGGCTAGCGGATGTCCTGCATCGTCTTGCCCGTTCTCCCACTGCAGGCGTACAGACCGAGCGCTTTCAGAACTGGGCCCGGCTCGCCGATTGTGAAGCGATGCTGGCCCGCGTGACGCTTGAACCCGATTGGCGGGAGGGGGAGCAGGATCGCATTATGTTACTCACTCAGACTGTACTTGCGCAGACCCGCTCCGTCATGGTTGCTACTGATGCTCTGCACGCAGAGCTGGCCATGGAGCGCGTCAGTGGCGACTCAAGCGACCGGGAGGCGACGCGGGCGTTTTCGGCGCGCGTGAACGAGGCCGTCGAACTTTACGCCCGAGGCCTTGAAAGCGATCCGCCGAAAGCCCGTCGTCCTGTCAGGGACCATGAAATCGAGCGGGCGTTTGGACCCCACGCAGCGCATGCTCTGGTCGTCGCCGCCCGTCGCGTCGATCGGGAAATGGCTGGCTTGCCCGACTGGCCCGAACTGGCGTCGGGAGCGCTGCCGTCATGATGCTCCGGATCTTGATCATCCTTGGCGCGCTGCAATTCTCGCTGGCGGGTTGCGCGTTGATTCACCACGATACCCCGCCCATGGCGATGATTGAGCCGTCTCACGTGCAACTTGCGGCCGACATCCATCTAATGCGTGAGAACTGGCCGGCGGCCCGCTGGTGGCGCGTGTATGGCGACCCGAACCTCGATGCATTGATTGATCGCGCGTTGAGCGAGTCGCCCACCATTGCGGTCGCAAGGAGCCGATTGGCGCAGGCGAGAGCGAATGTCGACGTGTCGCGCTCATCAACGGATCTGCAGGTTGCGCTCTTCGGTTCCGTCGACCGGCAGCATGTCTCGGACAATGGTTTCCTGAGTGCCTATGCAAGTCACGATCCGGAGATCGGCGCAGACGGTCCGTCCTATACCGAAGGCGTGGTTGGGTTGGGCGGGCGGTTGGACATTGATTTATGGGGCAAGCAACGTGCCGATGTGGCGGCGTCGATCGGCGCGCAAAACGCGCAACGCGCGGACGAAGCGGCCGCGGAACTGGAACTGGCCGCCGATGTCGCCCAACTTTATTTCTCGATCCAGGTTACATACGCGAAGATCACGTTCCTGAACGAATCGCTCGATCTAGTAGAGTTCACGGCGGCGGCTCATGAGGCGCGCGAGCAGCGAGGACTTGAGGGCGACGAGCCGAATCAGCAGGCGAGGGCGCAGGTTCTTGCCATTCAACGTGAGCTCGCTGCTGCCGCGCAGCAGGTCATTCTCGCGCGTGAAGCATTGCGAGCGCTGACAGCAATAGGACCTGGCGACCTCTCCATCGCGGAGGTTTCGCTGCCAGATACCGGGAGCGTCTTGCCCCGAACGCTGTCTTACGAACTACTGGCGCGTAGGCCGGACCTGCAGGCGCTGCGCTGGACTGTTGAAGCATCGTTCGATCGAGTCGACGCCGCGAAGGCTTCGTTCTACCCGAGCTTCGACATCACGGCGTTCTTTGGTTTTAACGCATTGCGTATGTCCGATTTATTTACGCACTCAAGTCAACAGATCAACGTAATTCCAGGCCTGACGCTGCCATTGTTCGATGGCGGACGATTGAACGCCAGCCTCCAAAGCGTCCGCTCGGCCAGCAATGTCCTGATCGCGCAATACAATCAGGCTGTTTTGAATGCGGTACGCGACGTCGCTCAGACCGGCGCCAACTTGCAGGATCTCGAACGCGAAAGCAACTTGCAGGCGCAAAGAGTGAACGCTGTACGGTTTTCGGAGGATCGCGCGCAAAGCCTGTATGAACGAGGCCTCGCTGACGCGGTAACGGTCCGCGAAGCAACTCAACCGGTCATCGCAGAGCAAATGGTTTTACTGCAGCTGCACGGACAACAAATTGACCAGCAAATCGCGCTCATCAGAACCTTGGGCGGCGGCTATCAAGCCAGTGGTCCCGGCCTGCCGACGACTCGTTAGCAAGAAGGAACGAAGGCGCTGGATGTAGCTATATAATTTTTTTTAAATGCCCGGATTTACAACAATTAATAGGCGTGTTCCCCGTCGTCGCTTACGATCTAAAGGAATCATCGTCGCGTCTGCTTATTTTTTTGCGCCTATCGACACGGCGAAGGCGTCAAGCGGCCCTTTGACGATAGCTGGACGACCAAAACGTGGGCACGGCGAATTTCTTCAACCTGGAATTTAGCCCAACTAAGTTAGTCTGAAGGTAACTTATCGGTGTCCCCCGGCAAAGCGCGTCCACGCATTTGACAAGCTAGGAGGTAACGCATGTTAACGAAGGCTGACGCATGCAACCCGACATTCGCTCTGAAATGTAACCAGGGAGACGCCGCACGCTGGTCGCGCATTGCTCAAGCCTTGCTACGGCCCGCGACAAGCAAGCAGCTGAACGAGTCTCATATCCGCAAGACGCTCGGCGACGAATGCTTCCATGCGTTCATCCGCGTCCTGGAACGTCCGACGAATCGTACCGCTGTAATCCTATGGCGCAGTCCCGGCCGCTGCTACTACGCCGACCAGCTCTGGGTCAGGGGTATCGCCGGAAAGGGCGGGCGGTGTGCACTGAGCGGGCAGTCGGTTGAGCGTGGGGATTATATCTATCGCCCTCGGCAGGGAAAGTTTCGCACATTGAATGCTTACGCGATAATCCTGGCGAATGCCATTGAGATCGGATCGATTACGGACACGTAGTCTCCATACTAATTTAGTATCACTTATTATATGTCGAAAATGGAACCCGTTCGATAACCACGGTCTAATCGGCGAATCGCCGCCATTTCACTGGGATGCGCACATTGGTGCGATGCGTCAGCGTGCGTCCGATGGGGGAGCGCGTTACAGGTTATCTGGGGTCATTGCATACACGCTTTCATCAGTAGGTGAAATGGCAGCGCGACGAGCGCTGCTGCCACTACCCCTGCGCACCACAGTGCAACGAACCAGAGCGCGCCGCGCGGTCGAGCATAGCCGGTCTTATTCCGGGATTCTGATTGCACTGAAGAAGCTCGCTGTCTTGGAATCGTTAGAAGTCTTGACATTCGCATCAACTTTTCTCAGCTCAATGGTATTTCGCGCCGGGCGAAGTCTTCCCCCTGAAGACCCGATAGCCCACCGTCGTATAGGCCAAAATGATCGGCAAAATGATGACCGCTCCCACCAGGGTGAAAAGTTGGCTCGAGCGCGGTGCGGCGGCCTCTTCGAGGGTGATTACGTTAGGTACGGCATACGGCCAGATGCTGACGAGCAGGCCCGCGTAGCCCAGCAGAACCAGCAGCAGCGCAAGCAGAAACGGAGCCGTATCGTAACGGCGCCTCACTGCGCGGAACATGAACAGCGCTGAGATGACGACTAGGAAAGGCACGGGCAACAAGCGGTAGAGCAACCCCGAGTTGAACCAGCGCGCCGCGATCTGCGCATTGGTCAAGGGGGTCCAGATCGACACGACGACCATGAACACCAGCAGCACCACGGTCAGGGGGCGAATCAACGAGTGCAAGCGGTGCTGCAGATTGCCATCCGTCTTCATGGCTAGCCAGCAGGAGCCCAGCAGCGCATAGGTTGCCATCAGTCCAAAGCCGGTGAGCAGGCTAAACGGTGTCAGCCAGAAGAAAGACGGTCCCGCGAACACGCCGTCCGCGACGGAAATGCCCTGCAAATACGCGCCGAGAATGACGCCCTGAAAAAAGGCGGTGCCTGCTGAGCCCGCAATAAACGCGAGGTTCCAAAGGTTCTTAGTACGAGAAGCCTTCTCCCGGATTTCGAACGACACGCCACGAAATATCAGACAAACCAGCATCGTCACGACTGGCAAGTAGAGCGCGGAAAGAACGATTGAATAGACCTCCGGGAACACCGCAAAGAGCGCGGCACCACCGAGGACAAGCCAGGTTTCGTTACCGTCCCAGACCGGGGAAATCGAACTTATCATGATGTCTCGCTCGCCATCATCGGGAAAGAACGGAAAAATCAGGCCCACGCCAAGATCGAATCCATCCAGAGCGACGTACATGAAGAGTCCCAATGCGATGATTGCGGCCCAGATTGTCGTAATGTCCATTCGGCGCTCTAGTTCAGATGAGTTGACAGTGGGGGTAGGTTCACTCGACCGCGGCAAGGGGCCGGCGGCCACTGCTGTTTGCATTGGCGTTCGGCACCGGGGCTGGGTTCTCCTCGTCGAGAGGCGGACCCAGTCGCAGAAGCTTGAAAATGTAGTAGATACCGGTGCAGAAGACGAGAAAGTAGGCGACCACGAAGACCATCAATGAGACGCTCACGTCCTGTTGCGTCACCGGTGATACAGCCTGTGCGGTTCGCAGCACACCGTAGACGACCCACGGTTGCCGGCCTGCTTCAGTGGTGACCCACCCAGCGAGCAAGGTGATGAAGCCGGCGGGTCCCATTGCAAGCATGCAGCGTTGGAAGAACTGGCTTTCATAGATTCGGTGGTGCCTGCGCAACGTCAGGCCGATCAGCGCCAGCAGAATCATCAACATGCCGAGGGCCGCCATGATACGGAAGCTCCAGAAGACGATCAATGAGTTTGGCCGGTCTTCTTTCGGGAATTCCTTTAGGCCTCGAATTTCGCCGGTCCAGGAGTGGGTGAGTATTACGCTACCGAGGTGCGGAACTTTGATCGCGTAGCGCGTCACTTCCGCCTGCATGTCCGGGAAACCAATGAGGTTGAGCGATGTGCCTCCCTTCTCCGTTTTCCAAAGACCTTCTATCGCCGCAATCTTGGCTGGTTGGTACTTTCGTGTGTTCAGGCCGTGCTGGTCACCAACAATCGCTTGCACCGGCGCGAGAACGAGGAGCAGCCATAGGGCCATCGAAAACATCGTTTTGACCGCGGGATCACGCCTGCCGCGCAGCAAATGCCAGGCGCCCGTCGCCGCAACAACCAGCGCGCCGACGATGAAAGCGGCGATCGCCATGTGAGCGAGCCGGTACGGAAACGATGGGTTGAAGATGATCTTGAACCAGTCGAGCGGGACGACATGTCCGTTCTCGACCGCGTATCCCTGCGGCGTTTGCATCCAGCTATTGGACGCGAGAATCCAGAAAGTCGAGATCAAGGTGCCGATGGCGACGAGCAGCGTCGCGCCGAAGTGCGCGCGGCGCCCGACGCGATCCCAGCCGAATAGCATGATGCCCAGAAAGCCCGCTTCGAGAAAAAAAGCGGTCATGACCTCATAGGTGAGCAACGGTCCGGTAATGGGGCCCGCAAACCGGGAGAAGCCAGCCCAGTTGGTGCCGAACTGATAGGCCATGACGACACCCGACACCACCCCCATGCCGAAGCCGATGGCGAATACCTTTGACCAGAACACGCACAACGCCTTGTAGTGCGGTTTGCCAGTCATAAGCCACGCCGCTTCGAGCACGGCGATGAAGCTGGCAAGGCCGATACTCATCGCAGGAAAGATAATATGAAATGACACGGTAAACGCGAATTGCAGTCGCGAGAGATCCAACGCACTGAGATCCATCATGGCTCGCTCCGTTTGACGATGGCTGGCCGGGTCTAGGCGCGATTGCGGTTGCAATTTGGAAAATGCGCATTTTTTTGAGTGGCACTGACTGTTCATGTCATACCTACTTTGATCGGGGCGAGAATGAAAGCCAAGTTAAGCCTTATTAATTCCGATGAACGAGGTGGCATACTGGATCCTCTCGAGGAGACTAACGAAAATCCAGTCGTGGCAAGACGCCAGCCGTTTCCGCGATTGTCGTTGCACATCAGCAGCGCCAATTCCGCGTTGCGATCAAGCAACACGAGAAGAAGTTCGAGGTCCAAGACGTCCGTGCACAGATGATACGCGCCATACAAGGATGGAGTCATCAATCAACAGCCATTTGCTCAGACGGTTGTTGGATACATAAGAGCTAATGACATACATCCGAGCCGAGCCCTCCTTCAAATAGCCGAACCTCGGCTTAATGTCCTTAGTGATATCGACGCCCTTCTCGCCCGGCCCAAATAGTAGGAAACTACTTGTTCGATGGATACCAGCCCGCGCTATGGAGGATGGACTGAATCAATGTTGGACGAAAGTGGGCGCACAGATCAGAAGAAATCGCGTCGCAACTTGTCTATCTCTTTAGGGATACCTCCGGGATACCTCGTTAACGGGATTGAGAGGAACATTTTGAACGGAAAAGATGAATAAACCGCAGCATGATCTTATGCGAACTGTTCCTGCTTCAGAGGTCGGGTTCGAGTGCTGGTTACTTGTACTTCTGGCTTGCACTGGCATACCATACCTGTTGACAAATTATTCATATTCCTAAGTTAAGACTTATTAGCGATCTTCAAAATAGAGCGATCAGCGATAAAGGGTCGAGCTCGGGTGCAGGCGAATGGGAAATGGGACTTAGTTTTGGCATCGGACTAGCGTTGCCGTTCGGCAACGGCAGCTTTCGTTTCATTAAATGAAAGGTGGCAAAATAAAATGCTGCCGTAGCACGACATTGCGTAAGAATTTGTTAGTAGGTGTTATTGCTACTGTATTGAATGTACGTACGATAGTAGCATCGCCGAGTTTTAATTGCGTGCCCGCAAAGACCCGAAAATAATAATTTAGGATATCTAATTGTAAAGGATTCGACGTGAATTTTAGAAAAACTGTTGTGCCTTTAGTTTTAGTTGCGTTGGGTGTTGGTCACGGCATTGCGTTTGCCACCACCGGTGTGCTGAATGTGCTCAATTGGTCGGACTACATCGGAAACAACACGATCGCGCAGTACGAGAAAGAGACCGGCGTAAAGGTAAAATACGATGCGCTCGATAGTGATGACACGCTGCAGGCAAAGTTGCTGAGTGGCAGCACAGGGTACGACGTCGTGTATCCAAGCTTGACATACTTTTCCAACCAAACGAAGGCGGGGGTCTACGAGAAGATCGACTGGACAAAGATTCCAAACCGGGTAAATCTTGACCCTGAAATAATGAAAAAGGTTGCCGAGATGGATCCGGGTAATCGTTACGGCGTGCCGTACGCATACGGCTCAGATGGCATTTCGATCAATTTGAAGCAGGTAAGCGCAGCACTTGGCAAGGACGTAGACCCAGATGCGCAGGGCTGGAATCTTCTGTTTAACCCTAGCGTGGTCAGCAAACTCAGTAAATGTGGTGTTTCGCTAGTTGATTCGCCGGGCGATGTGTTCCCGATTGTTCTTGCGAACATGGGTCGCGATCCGAATAGCAAGAACTTGAGTGACTATCAGGACGCCTACAAGGTTTTGAAGACTGTTCGGCCTTATATAACTCAGTTTAGCTCAACGTACATCAATGATGTGGCAGGAGGCGATGTTTGTGTCGCCTTCAGCTGGTCGGGCGATGCTGGGATGATCAAGCGAAGGGTGAAAGAAGCGCATCGAGACTTCACGGTCGAATATCTGGTGCCCAAGGGCATTGGTGGGATGTGGTTCACCATGATGGCCATTCCCAAGGATGCGGGAAATAAGGAAGAGGCATACGCGTGGATCAACTTCATGTTGAAGCCGGACGTCTCTGCAGGCATTACGAATGACACTACCTTCGTAACCGCAAACGTGGCTGCCCGTCAACTGGTCAAGCCGGATGTGGCAAGCGATACATCCGTTTATCCGACTAGCGAGCAAGTCAAAACTTACTTCGTGATGCGCCCGATTGACCCGGATATCCGACGCACCATCAACAAGATGTGGCTGGACTTCAAGGCAGACCGCTAGTCTTAATGGGCTGCGTATATCAAGATGCCCTGTCGAGTGCATCTGGTCTCGTGAGTACGTTACGGATGAAGAGAGGTAAGTGAGTGCGAGATACACGTTGAGATGTGCAATAGCGATAATCCCTGTAAGTTTCCTCAATGGAATCGAATCGGGACTCTCTGAGGCGCGCGATAACCGCCTCAGAATCATGGGAAATTCGAGTTACTGGAAGTCAGTGGCTCAGTTTGAAACATGGCTGTGCCAACCTAATGACCCATAGTGGAAACGGGTTCGGTCCACAGAGGCTTAATAAGCTCATTTTTTTCGGCTCGCGGAAGAAAACACTGGATTTTGCGTTCTGGTGCTGCGTGCGCAGCGAACGGATCGCTCTGTTCTGTGGTATTGGCAACGACCTAATTCTATGTCTGATCCGGACGAAACTGATTGTAATTGCAACGGTAGTACCTCCGCTTACAGGAGCTGGTGATCGGATGGGGATTGCGTGAAAGCCGAGAAGTCAACATGGCTGATAAGAAAGGGGTTCTTCAACCGAAATATTGCATGAAAGTCTGTTCGATATAGCAATTGAGTAACGCATACCGAAACTCGCAAAATGCGGTCAACGGCTTGAACTAGGAAAGAGTAATGGACAATGCATTAAGTGACAAAAGGCACGCTCAGCTCGACCCAAGCGGGAGCGGCCATTCATTCAATGGACTGAAGCAGTTCGAACAACAGGTACCGAGAGACGCAGGTGCAGACTTTGTCCAGATAGTTGACTTGGTCAAGAAATTCGGTGATGCCACGGCGGTCGACGTCGTCAATCTCTCTGTAGCAAAGGGAGAATTGTTCGCTTTGCTCGGCAGTTCCGGATGTGGCAAATCTACTTTGCTTCGCATGATGGCAGGCCTTGAGACACCGACGTCTGGACGGATTTTGATCGAAGGACAGGATCTTGCGCAGATGCCAGTGCACCGTCGACCGACGAACATGATGTTTCAGTCGTATGCGTTGTTTCCTCACATGTCGGTGGAGGCCAATGTCGCCTATGGTCTAAAACAGGAGCGTGTGCGAAAAACGGACAGGGAGGCGCGTGTCAGCGAGGTGCTCGAACTTGTGCAGATGACCGCTTACCGGACACGTAAGCCACATCAGTTGTCTGGTGGCCAACAACAGCGGGTCGCGCTTGCGCGAAGTCTGATCAAGCGACCTAAACTGCTTTTGCTCGATGAGCCGATGTCTGCGCTGGATAAGAAGATCCGTCAACAGACGCAGTTTGAACTTGGCAACATCCTACAGAAGGTGGGCGTGACGTGCGTCATGGTCACCCACGACCAAGATGAAGCCATGACAATGGCGGATCGCCTCGCAGTCATGAATCAAGGCCGAATTGTGCAAATTGGAGCCCCCGAGAAGGTTTACGAGTTTCCGAACTGTCGTTTCGCCGCTGACTTCATCGGTTCGACAAATTTATTTGAAGGGCGGTTGATGGAAGATGAATCGTCTGTGCTCGAATGCGCCGACTTAGGTACTCCGGTTCAATTGCAAAGCAACGTAAGCGACAAGCAAGGTACAACGGTTCACTTCTCGATTCGCCCTGAACGTCTGAGCATAAGTCTTCATCCGATCGAGAGCAGCACGAATATTGCAGAGGGTCGGATCGAGGAATATGCATACATGGGTAGCTACACTTTGTTTTACATCCGGATGCGTACCGGGAAACTCGTGATGGTTAACGTTTCACGCATGACGTTGAAAGCCTTTGACCACGCCCTAGCCTACTCCGAGCCGGTGTACCTATCTTGGGATTCGGACAGTTTGGTGATTTTTGACCGATGACTAAATATTTTTTCCACCTAATCGATCGCATCAAGCCGTCCGGGCGCTCCGTCGTTATCGCCGTTCCATTCGGCTTTATGTTGCTATTTTTGATGGCGCCATTTCTCGCCGTGATCAAGATAAGCTTTGCCGATTTGCGGATGGCGATACCCCCGTATTCGCCGCTGACGAGTTGGGTCGATGGGGTGCTGCAGATCAAGCTTGATTTCTCGCACTATGGTTCAGTTCTGTCCGATAGCCTGTACCTGGGTGCGTATGTTAAGTCTGTTGAAGTAGCGGTCCTCACCACGTTCGTATGTCTCTTGATCGGCTATCCGACAGCGTATTTAATCGCGCGATCAAACCCGACCCGTCGCAACCTGTTGATGATTGGGGTTATGTTGCCATTCTGGACTTCCTATTTGATTCGCATTTATGCTTGGATTGGTATTCTAAAGGAGCGGGGCTTACTAAATTCTTTGCTTATCTGGAGTCATATAATTGACCAACCCTTGCGGATTTACCACACAAACTGGGGGCTCTACATTGGGATGGTGTATTCATACCTTCCATATCTGATCCTTCCACTGTACGCGCACCTTGTGAAATTAGACTTTAAACTGCTCGAAGCCGCACGTGACCTTGGTGCAAAGCCATGGAAAGTGTTTGTCACCGTTACGTTGCCGTTGTCGAGGCGAGGTGTCGTCGCCGGTTGCCTACTAGTGTTTATTCCTGCGGTAGGTGAATACGTTATTCCAGCGTTGTTGGGCGGTGCCGATTCGTTGATGATCGGCGGCGTAATGTGGGACGACTTCTTTAACAACGCTGATTGGCCGGTAGCAGCATCGGCTGCATGCGCGATGGTCGCCTTACTGCTAATCCCGATGGCATGGTTCCAGAGAACGAAGATGATGGAGCTCGAAGGAAAATGATGAGACTAAGTCGGTTCGTTCCTGGCGCGTTTCTGACCGCTGTGTTCCTGTTCCTGTACGTGCCGATGTTGAGCGTTGTGTTCTACTCGTTTAACGAGTCAAAGCTTGTCACCGTTTGGACCGGGTTCTCGCTGAAATGGTACTACCAACTTACCCAGGATGGTGAGCTATTGGGGGCAGCGGCCATGAGCCTAAAGATCGCTGTTGCCACCGCGTTTGCTTCAGTTGCCATCGGTACGTGGTGCGCCTTTGTGATCACGAATTTCGGACGCTTTCGCGGTTTCACGCTCTTCGCTTCCATGACGACTGCGCCGCTAGTCTTGCCGGAGGTCATTCAAGGGATCTCACTTCTGCTGCTGTTCCTAGGCATTCAGCAGTTGTTTGGCTGGCAAGGCGGTCGCGGAGCGGTGACGATATGGATCGGCCACGTGATGCTCTGTTTGTCGTATGTCGCAATTACGGTCCAATCCCGTCTGACGACGCTCGACAAGTCACTTGCCGAGGCTGCCATGGATCTTGGCGCTCCACCGTTTCGAGTGTTCTTCGAGGTTACGCTGCCGCTGATTTTTCAGGCTCTGGTGTCAGGCTGGTTGCTGTCGTTCACGATCTCAATGGACGACATCATTATGTCGGCATTCCTGTCCGGACCGGGTTCGACCCTATTGCCACTCGTGGTACTTTCCCGTGTGAAACTCGGGCTCAATCCGGAGATCAATGCCATGGGAACGATTGTCATCTCGGTCGTAACTGCTTCTGTAGTCCTCAGCAATGTTTTCATGCTTCGGCGAGAGCGCAGGCGCGACCGCGAGACCAGTCGTGCCTTGGCAGGCCAAGATTTTGAAAAGCCGATGTTACGTGTGCGACCCACACGACTTGATGAAGTAACTGTAAGCGCAACTTTGGAGCAAATATGAAAGCTTTGAATGATTTGGAAAAAATCCGCAAGGACGATAACGAGGCATGGTTTCATCCGTGGGAGTCGATGTCCGGCGCAGGCGCCGCGAACCGAACTGTCATCTCTGGCGCTGAGGGAATCTATATCTTCGATGAAAACGGTCGTCGGCTAATCGACGGCCCTGGCGGGATGTGGTGCATGCAGCTTGGATATGGTCGTCAAGAGATGGCCGATGCGATTTCGCAACAGGTAATGCAATTGCCTTACATGAACCCGTTCTCGCTGACCAGCGAGCCTTCTGCAAGGCTTGCGGCCACGCTTGCAGAACTTGCACCTGGGGATCTGAATCACGTATTCCTGACGACAGGCGGGTCCACGGCAGTGGACACGGCACTTCGGTTTGTGCACTTCTATAACAATATCAAAGGTAGGCAGAGCAAAAAGCACATCATTTCGCGCGCAAATGCATACCATGGCAGCACTTATCTGTGTTCGTTGGTGACGAGCAAGGATAGAGACAAAAATTGGTTTGACATTGGATCGCCCACGGTGCACTTTCTGCCTTCAGTCAATCCGTCGCTCTGTCCTGCGGAAATGAGCCCTCAATCGTTCGCTGCTGAGAAGGCTCGCGATCTTGAAGCGAAGATACTCGAACTGGGCGCCGAGAACGTCGGTGCGTTCATCGCTGAACCGATCCAAGCCTCGGGTGGCGTTATCGTTCCGCCGGACGGTTATCTACGAAAATGCTGGGAAATTTGCCGGAAATACGACGTCCTATATATCTCAGATGAAGTCGTCACCGGATTTGGACGGCTCGGACACTGGTTCGCGTCGAAAGATGTGTTTGACATTGAACCGGACATCATCACTTGCGCGAAGGGTTTGACTTCCGGATATCTACCGCTTGGCGCGTGCCTAATCTCCGATCGTGTTTTTTCTGAAGTGTCAGGAGAGCGGGCGCGAGGAGCCACGTTCGGTCACGGCTTTACATATTCAGGTCATCCGGTCTGTAGCGTTGCAGCGCTCAAAACCATCGAGATCATCGAACGCGAAAAGATCCTCGAGCATGTGCGCGAAGTAGGGCCGTATTTCCAGTCGCGCTTGCAGGAACTGCGGGACATACCTATCGTATCCGACGTACGAGGTATGGGCTTGGTAGGTTGCGTAGAATGTACCGTCAAGGAGTTGGCCCAGGACTCACTCGAATTTGACAGCAATCTCGGGGCACGTATTGACCAGCATTGCCACGAACTAGGCCTGTTACTGCGCCCGATCGTCAATCAGTGCGTCTTTTCGCCACCGCTCGTCATTACCAAGTCGGAAATCGACCAGATGGTCCACGCAATGCGGGAGGGTATTGTTCGCACCATGCGTGATATTGAAGTTGAACTAGGTATTACGATCGCGTAATTCATGCCCCGCTACAGGCGGTCCGTGAACACCCGACATAAATCGTCGGAGTAATCAGAGTGTCCAGCGAATGACTACTGATGTCAGTCGATGGCTCTCTGAAAACTGACTCTGTAGATCAATGCTACTTAGTTTGGACTACTAGCTAAAAAACTGACGCACGGGCGAACCTATACAAGCGGGGCTTAGCGGAGGCGCTCGACGACGTGAACTTTGCTTGCCGCGGATGCTTCGACTTGACGTCGTTGGCGTACATCGCGCGGGGAGGCGCAAGTCCGATTAGCCTACCGCGTCAGCGTGGCGCGTCAGCGGGGGCGTTGTCTTGGAAGGGAACCCAAAGAGCGAAGCCGGGATAGCGAACCGTACTGAGCTAAGGTCAAAAACTTTCGTTTGCGGTAGGAGTGTCAATGTTCACGGAGCTGATTGGACGTGGAAGGCTTAACTGGGACACCCGTATCTGAAGAAGAAGTTAATAACAATCCGGCGTTGAATGAAAGCATAACTCGTAGCGGCAGACACACGTGGAAGCGTTGTCCCTTGCCGCCGGCTATATCGGCCGTCACGTCCGACACTGGCACGTCGACAGCGCATCTGCAATATAAAAATAAGGAGTTTGTTATGAGAAAGACCCTAATCTGCCTACTAGTTGCAAGTACCCTACCCGCCGCCGCGAGGGCCGATGTCACGAGCGACCAGGTCGCCGCGCTGCGCGCGCAACTTGACGCCCTGAAGGGGGAGGTGAAGCAAATGCGTTCACAAATGGCGGCGGCGCCGAAAGCTGTGGCCTCGGGCAAGGAGCCGGCCGCAGTTTCTGCTGAGGGGGTAACACCCGTCGCCGTGGCGTCGCCTGACGACGGTAACGCGCCGGCCACTCTCACTAATGATGAGGTCGAGGCGATGAAGCAACATATCGCAAACCAGCAACTGAAGGTCGATTCGCTGACCGATGCAGCCAATACCGGGCCGCTTGCGGGGCTATCGGTGACCGGGTATTTGGATCCTACCTACCTGTACAACCGTGCGCAAAGCGGTTCGTCATTCCTGTTTGCCAATCACGAAAGCGCATACACCTACTACAACAGTTCGTTCGGCGACCTCTACCTAGATATTAAGAAGACGTTCGGGGTCGGCCCGATGGCGCCGTCCGCCGAAGTCACGCTGATGCCCAACCGCGGCTATGGCACGACGACGCTGGTAAACGAGCATGGTGCATACGGCGGCGATATCCTGAACACGGCAGTGATCACCGTGCCGGTGACGGCGACCACCACAGTAGTCGCCGGCTTGCTTCCGAGTTTCGGCGGCTATGAGGTGCAGCAGTCGAACCAGATGCTGACGCTGACGCACAATCTGCTCTACGATTTTTCGGATCCCGGCAGCTTTGCCGGTGTGCAGGCTAACTACACGGGTGACAATAGCAACTGGGCGTGGAAGTTCCTTCTCGGTAACGAACAGTACCGTACGTTCGGCGCGATCACGCAGACGGGTGTCAACGCGCTGGGAGACCCGATTACAACCAGCAACCGTGTGCCGTCCTTCACCGCACGCACGGACTACACTTGGTCGAGCGCACTCGATATTGGCGGCTCCTTTAACATCGGCCGACAAACCCTGCCGAGTGCGTTCGACCCTACAACGAGCACCACCAGCTACGGCGTCGGTGGGCAGGCACCAGGCGCATACGGTACTTTCTTCTTCAGCGAAGCGGACCTTACCTACACCAGGGCCGATGTGCAATACAATGCCGAGCTCGACTATGGGCAGCAACAGCATGCCGCGTTCAACGGCGGCCAGGCCCAGTGGTATGGCGTGTCGCTCCTCGCACATCGCAAGTTCACTGTGCCAGTAGTTGGCCGGATGGGCGCGACCGTGCGTTACGATTATCTGGCAGACAGCAAGAACGGGGGGGGAGGCGGGGGCATCGCGCTAAACGACCAAGGCCGCGATCCGTATAACGGTTTTGGTATAAGCACCGACTGCCTGGCGAATTCGTCGAACCAAGGCTTCGAATGCAAGGGCTCGAACCGTCAGGACGTGGCTTTGGATTTGCTATTTTTCCCGACGCAGAAGGTCATCGTCAAGCTCGAATACAGGCACGATTGGGCGAATAACAAAGTATTTTTACGGGAAGATGGCTCTTATAGTCGCTCCAATGATCTATTAGCTACGCAGCTCGTCTACTCATTTTGACGGGATTAAGCATTTTGTTTAGATCTAAAGTGAAATGCGAAAGCATGGTCTGCTGGCAGATTCGACGATGTAGAGTGGACTGCATGTGCGAGTCTTTTGAGAGGTCGGAAGCGGACTAGAGCTTTTGAAAACACATGCTTAATGGCGCCTTCTAAAAATTCGACCCTTCAGATCTCGCTGTATCGGTTTGGTAGCGACTCGGGAACGGTAACGTGGCGCCCGGAAAAATCGAGTGCTTTTGCATTTTCACACGACCTTCGGACAATAAACGCTGCTATAGGGACTCTCGAAAATTGCATGAAGATAAACGATGTAGATGAGTTGTCTTGAGCATTTGATTTTCAATATAGAAACTTATTGTGATCTTACCCTTCTAGGACACTGGAAATATTTCATCTCGCCTCGTGATTTATTGACTTCGCGAGCGATGTAATTGGAATATCTACTTTAAAAATATTTCGGATTTTGATAAATGAGCGATCTGCATTATATATCAGCGGTTGACGCACTGACCGCATTTAAGAAACGGACGCTATCTCCCGTAGAACTTCTTGATGCTGTTATTTCCCGTGCAGACCGAGTGGAACCGGTGATTAATGCATTTTACGAAACTCACTACGAACACGCGTATGAAGCGGCATGTTTAGCCGAAGCACGTTATGCGAAGAACAGCCCTGTGCCGCCACTTCCTTTGGATGGGTTGCCAACAGCAGTAAAAGGTGAAGAGCCCGTTCTGAGCCAACGTTGGACTCTCGGTTCGCTCTATCTGCAAAACGAGGTTGCACCGTTCACGTCGCCTTGGATTAAACGATTGGAGGAGGCGGGTGCAATATTTCACGCGCGTACAACTCTCCCTGAGTTTGCGATGTCATATTTTTGTCATTCAAAGATTGATGGTGTTACTCGCAATCCGTGGAACCCGGAATACACACCTGGCGGTTCGTCTGGTGGTGCGGGCGCGGCGCTCGCCGCGGGCACTACAACGCTGGCGTCTGGCAGCGACATCGCGGGCTCAATTCGCGTGCCGGCGTCATTTTGCGGAGTCGTAGGATTTAAACCTCCCTATGGCCGAATTCCGATGTGGACGCCTTTTAATCTTGATACCTATTGTCACGTGGGACCGATGACTCGAACGATTGCGGACTGCGTTCTGATGCAGAACGTTGCTGCGGGTCCGCACATGGACGACGCGATTAGTGTGAGCCCCCGGTATGTTTTGCCCTCGCGACCAGAAGACATCCGCGGGATGCGTTTGGCTGTTTCGGTGGACTTCGGTGGCTCGTGGCCGGTGGACGAGGAGATTCGAGCGAACACGCTAGCTGCAGCTGCTGCGCTACGCGAAGCGGGTGCTATCGTCGAAGAAGTCCACCTTGTTATCGAACGTGAGGATGTAAAACGAGCCTCTGCAATCCACTTTGCACCTTTAATGGGGTGGATTAACGAACATACGGCTGGACGCGAGTCGCAGGCGAATGATTACATCTTACATGCGTCGAAAGTAATTCTCGACCGCGCGCGTGGGGCGAAGCCACTTGAAGGCGAACAGCTGGAGGCGGCGATTTCATCGCGCATAAGCCATGTGTTAAAAAGGTACGATGCGCTGCTTTGTCCGACGCTGGGATCGCGAGGTTTCATAGCTGGCGACGGCTATATCGACCGCGGCCTACAGGTTGGCGAGGAACTGCTCGATTTTTATTGGGATGCGTCCCTTACCATTCCTTTCAATATCATGTCGCGCTGTCCGGTGCTTAACGTACCCACCGGGTTTGCTCGTAACGGTGTACCAACCGGAATGCAAATCGTCGGCCGAACGTATGACGACGCAGTACCCTTTCGTGTTGGGGCAGCGCTTGAGGGCATTAGACCGTGGTTCGACGTAAGAGAACGTCGCCCCGCGCTTTTGGCAGTGTGACTGTCGCGGGGAAAGCGCGCCCTCCCTGTATTGAAACCGTCCTAAACCAACGCCGCAAGCAAGATGGCGCCGTCCTCACAGCGCTAGAACCGGCAATCTCGACTGGAAAGCGTGACCCGGAAAAGCCTGAAGGTACCGGGTCACGATAATTTGAGATGCGTTTCGGGCTGAATGTTGAAAGCTATCGGCGCCGCACCGCTAGCGACAAACAGAAAGAGCGCGCATTGACTCATCAGAATTGCAACTCGTGCTGACCTGTTGCCTCACGTAGTTTGCTACCCGTCGGATTGTCCGGCGGGAGCAGCACAACGTGACAAGGCAAATCAGCATGACGACACGCAAGGAGTTGGTCGCAGCGTTGCAAGTTCGGTATCGGAGTTCGGGGTTCGGTGAGCGGATCAAGATTCTCGACGAGTTCGTGGCTTCGACCGGGTATCACCGCAAGCACGCCATTCGCCTGTTGCGGGCAAAGCCATCCGCGCCTGAGGCGACGCGCGAGCACAACCGTCTTTACGACGAGGCAGTTCGCCAGGCATTGATTGTGTTGTGGGAAGCGGCCGACAGGATCTGTGGCAAGCGATTAAAGGCGTTGATTCCAATGCTGGTTGATGCCATGGAGCGGCACGGCCATCTCGATTTGGATCCGGTCATCAGGGCCAAACTGTTTCAGGTCAGTGCGGCAAGCATCGATCGCATGCTGGCCAATGCGCGTTTGCATATCGACGGGCAGCGCAAACGCCGCAAGGGTGTGGGCTCGGCCATCCGAGGCAGCATCCCGGTACGTACCTTCGCTGACTGGCGTGATCCGCCACCGGGCTTCTTCGAGATCGACATGGTCGAACACTGTGGCGGCCCGAAGACCGACGGTGACTTTATCCACACCCTCACGTTGACCGACATCGCGAGCGGCTGGACAGAATGTGTAGCCATGCGGCTGCGCAACCAGATGCTGGTAATTGAAGGGCTTGAGAAAGCGGCTGCTGACCTGCCATTCGCGATGCTTGGACTGGACTCGGATAACGATGGGGCCTTCATGAACCAGAGTGTCTTCGACTACTGCAAGGGACGTGGCCTTGAGCAGACCCGCTCGCGGGCCTACAGGAAGAACGACCAGGCTTGGGTCGAGCAGAAGAACGGTTCTGTCGTGCGGCGGCTGGTCGGTTATGGGCGCCTGAGCGGCACTGATGCCAGGAATGCTCTGGCAAGGCTGTACGCGTCATCGCGGCTATACTGGCTGACGCCAACCGCCAGATACAAGCTTGGGTAATGAACGAGGCCGGCAACCGCATTCACGGAACCACCCGCGAGATGCCGCTCAAGCGCTTCGCCGAAGTCGAGCGAACCCTGCTGATCAGCTTGCCAGACGTCCCGCCTGAGCTTGCAGTTTGGGCTAAGGGGAAGGTGCACCGTGACGCTCATGTTCAGTTCGAGCAGAGTTTCTACTCGGTCCCGTATCGACTGGTCGGCCAAGAGTTATGGCTTAAGGCGACCGACACCATGGTGACACTCTATCGCGGGCAGGAATCGGTTGCGGCCCACGTGCGTCTTACCCGTGCGGGCGGCCGCCGCACCGTAGACGATCATCTGCCTTCCGCTGCTCAAGCGTGGCAACTGCAGGATACCCAGTGGTGTCTGGCAACTGCTGAGCAGATCGGGCCTGCCTGCTACGCCCTGGTTCATGTGCTCTTCGGCGACAAAGTCTTAATCAAGATGCGCTCGGTGCAGGGTGTGTTGCGGCTTAAACAGAAATACGGCGCGATTCGACTCGAAGCAGCTTGTTCGCGCGCAAACCATTACGGCACGCCGCACTACACAGCGGTTAAAACCATCCTGCAAAAGGGATTGGATCAACTGACGCTGTTAAACGCCTTTGATGCGCTGGCGAGCACCTATACCGAAGGTGGCCGCTTCTGCCGCAACACTCAAACCATTCTCCAATAAGGCCAGCCATGCATCCCATTCCTGAACTAACGCCGCTGCTCAAACAACTGCGCTTGTCCGGCATCCTCGATTCGCTGGAAGCGCGAAATCGCGAGGCCATTGATCGCAAGCTCGCCTTCACCGAATTCCTTTCGCTGCTCATCCATGATGAAGTAGCCCGGCGCGATAACAAGAAACTCAGCTTGCGCATGCGACGCGCCAACTTCCGTAGCCAGAAGACACTCGAAGGATTCGACTTCGATCGGCTACCCGGTTTGAATCGAGCCGCCATCCACGACCTCGCCACAGGCCGATTCATCGACGAGAAAGTAGCCGTTCTGATCGCCGGCCCCTGTGGGACTGGCAAGAGTCATCTCGCACAAGCGCTGGGACACGCAGCTGCGCGGCAAGGACACGATGTCTTGTTCTCTACGCAAAGCCATTTGCTAGCAAGTCTACGCAGCGCGGCGGCTGTGGGCACCTACGACCGCCGTTTCCAGTATCTCGCCAAGCTTCCACTTCTGATCATTGACGACTTCGGACTTAAGCCACTGCGTTCGCC
>Ga0302226_10000364_pt1 | contig 39322 bp, 40 predicted proteins | sample II_Palsa_E3_3_FD_193524 | JGI IMG/M metagenome (GOLD analysis project Ga0302226, IMG submission 193524) | Peat permafrost microbial communities from Stordalen Mire near Abisko, Sweden - II_Palsa_E3_3 | ecosystem: Environmental > Terrestrial > Soil > Palsa > Peat permafrost | place: Sweden...
AGCGGGAGTGAGGATAAGTTTCTTGTCCGCGACCTCGACCGAGCCTTCGGGCACGTGCGTCTTGTCTGGTACGGCTCCTTTGCGCAGCAGGGCGAACTGTGCGCCAGACTTCAACTCCTTGATCTTATCGATGGAGATGGTGACGGTGCCTGCCATATCGCTTTTGAAGATGACGTTTCCGTCGGTCACGCTATCGAGCTTGCCGGTGAGTTGGTCACCGTTGGCAAAGATCAGGACATCCGAGGGAGGGGGTGGGGCCGGTTTGGCTGGAGCAGCTGCAGGGGCCTGGGAGTAGGCAAACGGGACAAAGGCAAGAAGGGATAGGAGGAGTAGAGGGAGTTGTCTACGCACGGTTATGTCCTTTGAAGCGGGTCGGTAAACCTATTGACAGCTTGCTGTGGCCAGGGATGATCGGGACTTCCCACTGGACTAGGGTAAATGATCAATGGTTAGCAGGGTGCTTCAAAAAAATGAGGGTGTACGAGGAAAGTTTGATGCAAACCGCGCTTGCTTCGATGTCACGGTGCGACTAACCTGAAGGTGCCATGTATGAAGATTTCGTAGCGACTGACCGGTGGACCTCAGAGAAATTGCACTGTGTTTGGAAGGGCACGGTCGTAGCGATTGCGACTCGCCATGCCGATGCGACGGATATCCGATTTGCTGTGAACGGCAAACCGCTTTGGATTGCGATGCCCAACCTTGCGTGGGTTGAGCATAAACGGCTGAGCGGCAAGGTGATCACCGATTTTCTGGCGGCGCAGGCGGCGGGACGCTATCTGAAACAGGCGATCGAGAGCGGGTACGATAACGGCCGTGAGATGTACACGATGACGGTGGATGAGGTATTGCGCGAGGTGAATGCGGTGATAGCCGAAGTGGGACATACGGCCAATCTGCCTAGCCTGCCCGTCGTGGGCCGCGATGCTCATCCCGAGGAATTCGACTTCAAACTACCCGGCGAGCCGCAGACGGTCGCCGAGTCAGCTTAGGCTCGATGGGACCTGAACGCTTGATGGGATCTGAAGCCGCGAACCGATCATTGAGTAGCCGTCGGCAATTTATCGCGTCGGCTGCTGCGTTTCCGTTTGCGCTGCGCGCGTTGGCGAGTCCGATTATCAGTAGTCGACGGTGGGTTCTGCTGGGGACCGGGACGGACAAGGGCATTTTTCGCGCTGCGTGGAATCCTGACAGTGGCGAGCTGAGTGGGATCGAAGTCGCTGCGGCGACCCAGCATCCCAGCTTTTTGGCGATGCATCCGCGGCTTCCGATACTTTATGCGGTCAATGAGACTCCGAGCGGAGATGGGGCGCTGTGCAGCTTTCGGCTTGATCCGAACCGCGCTGTGCTGACGCCAGTGGAGCGAGTGAGCAGCGAAGGCAATGGGCCCTGCTACGTGTCCGTGGACGCGACGGGGAGAAGCGCGTTCGTTGCGAATTATGGTGGCGGCAGCTTTGCGGCGTTTGGCCTTGAGGCTGGGGGTGGGCTGCGCAGTGCCGGCCTCTTCGATTGCCACAACAATACGGCATGCGGGGTGATCGGGCCGAACAAGGCTCGGCAGGATGCGGCGCATATGCACTGCGCTGTGATCTCGCCGGACAACCGGTTTGTGCTGGCGTGCAATCTGGGAGAAGATGCGATCGAAGTCTTCCGCATTCATCCGGGGGCGGCGAACCCGATGGAGGCTCCCGTGCGATTCGCAGCGCGGGCCGGGTCAGGGCCTCGACATCTTGCGTTCCATCCGAATGGTCTGTGGCTCTACTGCATTCATGAGCTCGATTGCACGATTGATCTCTATGACTGGAACGTGAACAATGGGGCGGCCGCGCCGGTGTTGCGGAAGGAAAGCGTGATCTCGACGCTGGCATCACGTGCGGCGCTGCCGGGGAGTACCGGCTGCGAGATTGCGGTTAGCCCGGATGGCCGGTTTGTTTACGGAAATACCAGGGGCGAGAATTCGCTGGTGGTGTACCGGGTGAATGCTTCGACGGGTCTGCTGACGGAGCAGCAACGCGTGTCCAGTGGTGGGATCATGACCCGGCACTTTGCGTTTGATCCATCGCGCCGGTGGTTGTTGTGCGCGAACCAGGGGACGTCGACGGTGACGGTCTTTGCCCACGATCCTGCGACGGGACAGCTGGCGGAGACCCCAAAATCGTTTGCGCTCGACACGCCTATGTTTGTGCAGTTCCTCTAGAGAGGACGCCATGTTTCAACGCAAAGTTACCGTGGAGTATGGGAGCAGCGAGCGTGCTGCGGTTCCCTGCCCCATCAAGTGGCTGGACAGCTTCGCGATGCGCAACTTCACGAATGACGCGGTCTTCGACGACACGCTGCCGGTGGACGATGGTGTGCTTGAGATCGGGAATCGGGTGCCGCTGGACCGGCTCCGTGAGTCGATGGAGGATTGGTTCCGGCGGAAGGGATATCTGCAGAAGGACGAAGAGCTTCGCGTCACATTGGCGTGAGGCGAAGCTCTTCGTGGGACTGGGTGAGATGGGGTTAGGCTTTCAGGGTTTTGTTGTCGAGGACGAAGCGGTACTTTACGTCGCCTTTGACTACGCGGGTGTAAGCCTCTTCGAGGCGGTCGTAGCCGATGAGTTCAATGTCTGAGACGATGTTCTTTTCGGCGCAGTAGTCGAGCATGTCCTGGGTTTCTTTCATGCCGCCAATCATGGAGCCGGAGAGTGATCGGCGATTGGTGACGAGGGCGAAGGGCGAGGTAGCTACGGGCTGGTCGGGAAGGCCGACGAGGCAGAGGGCGCCGTCGAGGCGAAGGAGGCCAAGGTAGGCGTTGATGTCGTGGGGGGCGGAGACGCAGTCGAGGATGAAGTCGAAGCTGCTGGTGTGTTTGGCCATGGCGGCTGCATCTTTGCTGATGACGACTTCGTCGGCGCCTAGCTTTTTGGCGTCGGCGATTTTGTTCTCGGAGGTGGTGAACTGCACAACGTGCGCGCCCAGGGAGTGAGCGAACTTGAGGCCCATGTGACCGAGGCCACCGAGCCCGACGACGCCCACCTTTTTGTTGGGGCCGACGTTCCAATGGCGGAGGGGTGAGTAGGTGGTGATGCCTGCGCAGAGGAGAGGAGCGACGGCGGCGAGATCGAGCTTGGGAGAGATGGTGTGGACGTAGTGCTCGGGAGCGACGATGGTGTCGGAGTAGCCTCCGTAGGTTATGTCGCCTTCGTAGGTCTTGGCGTTGTAGGTTCCGACCATGCCTTTGACGCAGTAGGGCTCCGCGCCGGCTTTGCAGTTCTCGCAGGCCATACAGGTTTCCACGGTCACGCCGACGCCGGCGAGATCGCCGGGTTTGAATTTGGTTACGGACGAGCCGACGGCTGTGACGCGACCGACGATCTCGTGGCCGGGAACCATGGGGTATATCGACCCGCCCCACTCGTCGCGAACCTGGTGGATGTCTGAGTGGCAGATGCCGCAGTAGTCGATTGCGACGACGACGTCGGTGGGACCCGGTTCGCGGCGGTCAAAGTGAAACGGGGTGAGCGGCGAGGTCTTAGTCTGCGCGGCGTAGCCAAACGATTTCATATGGTTTGATTCTCCTGTTCGATTCGGTGGAACTCGTTTTACTGAGGGATGCAGCTATCCTCACAGTAAACCCTCAAGGAGGGTGTACCCAAGCGGATGGGCCGGATGACGATATCGAAACGTCGTGTCCCTTATGCGGTGCTGTTGATGATTACGATTCCGATTGGACTTGCGTGGCGGATGGTGCCGCTCGGTCTCTCGCCATTCTGGTTCAAGTATGGAGGATCGGCGCTGTGGGCGATGGCGCTGTATTGGCTCATTGCGGCTTGTCTTCCAAATTTGAGCACTGTGAGCTTAGGCTGTTTCGCTGCGACGGTAGCGGCTGCGGTCGAGTTCAGCCGATTGTGGCGGGTTCCAGCCGTGGATGCTTTCCGGATGACACTGGCTGGGCGGCTGCTGCTGGGGCGCTTCTTTTCGCTAAAGAATATTGTGGCGTACTGGCTGGCGATTGCGCTGGCGGCGGTTTTGGATCGATGGCTGGTACGACGCGGTGAGTTTAGAGGCGAAGCGAGTGACGGCTAAGACTGCGCGAGGACGAATTCATTCGGCGGCTTCTAAGTAAAAGGAATATAAAGGCGATAGCCGCTACTTGGATACTGTTGGGGGTGCTCGATGCGACATTTCTTTTCAGCCAGGGTTGAGGGCGCTCGTTGATATTGTGACTATTTCCCGCACAATCGTCGTGGCATTTGTGACGCTCTGCCTTTGCGGGAGAAACGCGCGGTTGGGGGCGCAAACGGCTGCGGAGAAAGCACCTTCTCCAGGTGCTCCGTCGAAGGCGGCGGCGATTCTTTTCGAGAATGTACTCAAGCAGTCGAAGATAGTTTTCACGCTGAAGAACAGCGTGAGCCCTCACCGATACTCCATCGAGACGATGACCGGCGGCGTCGCTTTGTTTGATTACGACAACGATGGATTTCTGGACATCTTCTTCACGAACGGCGCGGCGATCCCTTCCCTGGAAAAGACGGACTCCAGCTTTTCGAATCGGCTGTTTCACAACAATGGGGACGGAACATTTACGGACGTTACAGCGAAGGCTGGCCTGGCAGGTGTTGGATATTCGATGGGCGCGGCTGCCGGAGATTACGACAATGATGGGTTCGTTGATCTTTACGTGACGGGCGTGAATCGCAACCAGCTTTTCCGTAACAACGGAGATGGGACCTTCAGCGATGTTACGGAGAAGGCCGGGGTGACAGGCACAGTGCCGGGGATTGGCAAGGCGTGGGCTGTGGCCGCTGGATGGTTTGACTACAACAATGATGGCTTGCTTGATTTGCTGGTGGTGAACTACCTGAACTATGACCTGAAGACTGCGTCCGCATGCAGCGTGGGAAAGCTGCCTACGTACTGCTCGCCGAATGATTTTCAGGGTACGCCCAACATCCTTTATCGCAACAATGGCGATGGCACCTTTACGGATGTTTCAGCTGCGTCGCATATTGGGCGATACGTAGGTAAAGGCATGGGATTGGCCTTCGCGGACTACGACGGCGACGGCTTTACGGATATCTTCATTTCGAATGACACGTATCCGAATCTCCTGTTGCATAACAACGGGGACGGCACCTTTACCGATATGGCGTCGGACGCTGGCGTTGCGTACAACGAGATGGGGAAGACGGTTGCAGGCATGGGAGCGGATTTTCGCGATCTGAATAACGATGGGGTGCCGGACATCTTTCATACGGCGATGTTTGGCGATACTTTCTCGCTCTACGCGAACGAAGGGAAGGGCCAATTCAGCGATGTCACCACTTCGTCGGGACTGACGTCCGGAACCGGAAGGCTGACCGCGTGGGGGACGGGCGCGTATGACTTTGATAATGATGGGTTGAAGGATTTATTCACGGCTGATGCGGCGATTCTGGATAATTCCGTGGAGGTAGAGCATAGGCCATACCGTCTGCCGAATAGGATTTTCCGGAATGCTGGGAACTTTAAGTTCGAGGATGTAAGCGACTTCGCGGGGGTGGACTTTGCGGCTCCTGCGGCTCATCGCGGGGCGGCGTTTGGGGACTTGAACAATGATGGGAAGGTGGATGTTGTGGTCACCGTGCTGAACGGGCCACCTGAGATTTTCATGAACCGCACAGAGAGCGAACATCACTGGATCATTCTGAAGCTGGTGGGCGTGAAGGATAATCGCGACGGGCTCGGGACCAAAGTTAAGATCACGACGGCACACGGGAGTCAGTACAACGAGGCGACGACGGCTCTCAGCTACAACTCGTCGAGCGATAAGCGCGTTCACTTCGGGCTGAGTGAGGATCCTGTGATTGATCGGATTGAGCTTTCGTGGCCGACCGGGGTAAAGCAGATTCTCCGCAGCGTAAAGGCCGATCAGGTGCTGACGATACGAGAGGCTGCGGAGAGTTCGAAGTAATCGACGCGCAAGGTGCTTATGAAGGCTGCTGGTGGAGCAGCTTTCTAGCTAGATCCTGCTGCTGGTTGCGATTGAGCAGGTCGATGATTCCCTGCACTGCCTCGGGTTGATTTTTGGAATACGTGACGAATAACTCAGCGGTGAGGTTTGCATTTTTGACGTCGCCGAGATGGAAATACGCGTCGCAGAGGATGAACAAGAACGATGGATCCGTGGTTTTTGAGCTGGACAGCAGGGCCGCCGCATCGGACCACCGACCCTGTTGATAACGGATGGCGCCGAGTTCGGCGAGCGCAGATTGATCATTGGGATGGATCGCCAGCTCTGCTTTGAATTCGTTCTCTGCCTTGTCGAGATTATCTTGCTGGAGTGCCAGGATGCCCAGCGAGGTATGGGCGCCGCGGACCGTGGGTTCCATCTGCAACGCTTTACGTAGACATCGCTCCGCATCGTTGGGCCTGTTCATCGAGGAATACAGCGATCCTACGAGGACATATGAGCCGGCGGGTGTGGCGAACGGACCTTTTGACTGCTCGCGAAATAGTTGTAGCGCGGCCGGCTCCTTGCTTTGGAGGAGGAGCTGGCGAGCCTGATCCCAAACTTTATTCTCCTGATCGGCATCTACCTGCGGACCGGAGGAGGAAGTCTGTTCCAGCATGGTGCGATGAAGATCTGCCTCGTACTTTGCGTCCGCGGTCCTGCCAAGGCCAGAGTATGCCCTGGAAAGATAGAAGTGCGCGAGGATCTGGGTGGGATCCTGACGGAGGAGTTGCTCAAGCAGACTTGCGGACTGCTGATAGTTCTTGAGTTCGAGTTCGCATTGGCCCAGGCCGAGAAGGGATGGGACGTCGTTGCTCTTGACCTGAAGGATGGATTGAAAGATGGGGGCTGCGTCCTGCCACTTCCCTAGCTTTACGTATACTGCCGCGAGCAGGGCCTGGACAGTGAGGTCGTTCGGTTGCCGTTGAGCTGCCTGCGCGGAATATTCCAGGGCGCGATCCAGATCCATGCCTCGATAGCTCGCGACGCCGAGATCGAAGTCGATGCGAGCGAGGGTCGGATCGGATTGCTGCGCCTTGAGGAGCCACTGCATGGCAGCCTGGTTGTCTCCTGAGCTACAGAGGAGTTCTCCGTACTTCTGCCACACGGACGCGTTGTTTGGATCGACCTTGAGGCACTCCTGAATGGTTTTGAGAGCAAGATCATTGTCGCCGTTGAGGTGGTAGGCCTGCGCCAGGTAGTAGAGGGTGTCGCGATCGCGGGGCGTGTATTTGAGGGCGCGCGACAGGAGGCTGATTGCTTCGGCATTATGGCCGGTCTGGAGTTGGTAGAGGCTGACCTTGAAGAGCAGCTCGGGGTCGGTTGGGGCGAGCTTCAGTGCTGTCTGGAAGGATGCAATGGCTTCTGGCCCGTGACCGAGGTCTTCCAGGAGCGCGCCCTGAAACTTCAATGCTGGCTCGAAGGCTGGGTGTTGGGCGAGCAGGTCCCGCGTAAGAGCTAACGCCTTGTTTTCATCGCCATGGTCGGCGATAACTATGGCCTGATGAAGCTGGGACATCAAGGCTTGATTGTTCGATGGAGGGGTCTTCTGCGCGCTCAAGGTTGGACGGCCTGAGGTCAACCCGAGCAACAATGCCAACCTTGGAAGGCGCACGATCTGGGACCAGATTGGCTGGCGGCGATCCGAAGAGGAAGAGACTTCTGGCGGTATTTCACGAGTGCAGTGCGGTCGTTGCATGCTTTGTTGCGTCCAGCGAGAGTTCCGGTTCAACCTTGATCGGGGGCGTGCCGTTCATTTGAAAGCAATTAGAGGGGTTTGTCACTAGGAAACGAAAGCCCTGCTGGAGGGGCTTCGAGTTTTAGGGAACGGACGGGCACGACCCGGCTTCGCGGGTGCCTGCTGTCGGTTACGAAATCTGAGATGGGATGTTTGGTGGACCTGATCGGGATCGAACCGATGACCTCTTCCATGCCATGGAAGCGCGCTCCCAGCTGCGCCACAGGCCCACTCTTTGGAGGGGCCTCTTTATTCTCGCGGATGCGCGCTGGCAAGTCAAACCAATGGCGCGGAACAAAGGGGTGCGGCACGGTGTCTAACGTGGTGGGTTGGGCTCAGAACTGCAGATTGAGGCTCGCGGGTCTCACAAATTGGCTGGAAGGCGCGTCTGGATTGGCCGGGAAGCTGGACAGATGATGCGGGCAGCGCCTACTTTAATAGCATTCGCGGGCGGGAATCTTCCCTCCGCAGTTGGGGCAAGCGATGAGCGATCTAGCAAGCGCGATCGGAATCCGAGCAGACGAGCAGGAGCTCGTCGCGGAGCTGAAGGCTGGATCCGAGCAGGCGTTTGCCTTGTTGCTAGCTCAATACAGCCGTCCAATTTATTCCTTGATGGCGCGCAGCCTGCGCGACCCGGCCGATGCGGCGGATGTGACGCAGGAAGTGTTTGTTAAGGTCTTTCGCAATATCTCGAGCTTTCATGGCGAGGCTAGCCTGAGGACGTGGATTTACAGGATTGCGCTGCATGAGGCGAGCAATCAGCGGCGCTGGTGGAGCCGGCACAAGCGGCAGGAACTGACCATCGACGCCCAGCTGGAAAATGACGAAGGCGAGACCTTTTGCATGGCCGACGCGCTGGCAGCAAGCGATGCGTCCCCGTTTGAGTGCGCGGCTCATGCGCAGCTTGGGGAACGAGTTGTCGCGGCTTTGCGTACTCTTCCTGAGGCGTACCGCGAGGTTGTCGTGCTGAGAGAGATTGAAGGGTTTGGCTACGAGGAGATTGCCGAGATGCTGAACGTACATCTTGGGACAGTGAAGAGCCGGTTGATGCGCGGCCGCGCTGCGCTGCGGGAAGCGTTGCGCGATGACGCAGATGCGGCGAAAGCGGCGGGAACTCGCAAGGCAGAGCCTGCGCGGTTGGTGACGCGATGAAGTGGCCCAGTCAGATTTCGCGGCGGCCGTTATCGTGCGCCACAGATGTTCCAGTGGATGAATGCGCGGCTGTGCGGTCCGGGTTTTCCGGTTATTTGGATGGTGCGGTCAGCGGCGTAGAGATGGCGGCAATCTCTCGTCACCTGAGAGATTGCGATGACTGCGCGAAGGATTTCAATGTGTGGCGCGAGGTGCAGCGGTCGTTAGGAGAGCTTGGGCCTCAATTGCCGCCAGCGAGACTTCAGGCCCGCTTGAGGGCTGCTATCGCTGCGGAACGAGAGCGGGGGGCGCACCTGCCGTTCTTCCAGAGGGTGCTTCTGCTCTGGAGGAGTTCGATCGCGCCGCTTGCCCTGCGGCTGAGCGGCGGTTTCGCAGTGGCTGTCGTGCTGGCGGGCGGCTTGTTCTGGATGTTTGGAGCACCGGTCGACGTGCAAGCGAATGATGATGCGATGGCGCACCTGGTGGCGCCACGGTACATATACTCGCAAGTGCCGCCGGAGCCGATCAACACGAAGCGCGATGTGCCAATCGTGGTAGACGCGATGGTGGACAGCAGCGGACGCGTGTACCGCTATACGATCCTCGAAGGCCCGACGGACAATGAGGTGGTGGTTCGGGTAGAGAACAACCTGCTGAGCAGCGTTTTTGCGCCTGCAACCGTCTTTGGGGTTCCGGTGCGCGGCCATGTTGTGATCACGTATACCGGGGTTTCGGTGAGAGGGTAAGCGGTTGCGCTCACCGGGCGGATTGCGCAGGCTGTATCGGCTTCCATAGACTGTAGCAGTGCGTCGAATCCGTATCGTGAAACTCTTGCCCTCCTTTCGCCCTTACCCGATAACGCAATCCGTTTTCAAGCAGACGGTGCGGAAGCGGCTGCGTGCATCCGGCATTCTGCTGCTGGGTGTCGCGGCAGTGCTTTGCGGTCGTGCGGGGGCGCAGAGCAGCTCCTCGTCGTCATCTTCTTCGGCGAGTGCGCCGCCTAGCTCGCCCGTGCAGGAACAAGCGCCCGCAAGCCACCAGCTTGACGTGAACCCGATGAATCGGCCGCAGGCGGCAAAGATCGAGCGCGGCGGCGCGGCCGTCACCCTGGAAGTGAGCGAGCCGCTGTTCCAGATTGCGTCGGCGCTGAATGCCTGCGGCTATGATGCGGACCTGGATAAGTCTGCGCCGGTGCGCGCGGCGGTGCGCGCGGATATGAATGCCGCGTTAGCCGCTTCAGAAGATGCCCGAAACAGCCGCGACAAATTGTGCGCGTACATTGGCAAGCATCACCTGAATGACATGGGGCTGGATGTGGGGCAGTACGTATCGCTGGCGCTGTACCTATCGCCGCCTCCGGAGTTGACGCCCAATGTGGATCTGACGCAACTGCCACCGCAGGCGGCTTCCGTGGTGGAAGTGCTGCCGTTGCTGCGCACGTTTGCGGAAGATATCGAACTGCACTATTTATGGCTGAAGCATCGTCCAGAGTATGAGGCGTTGACTGCGCGGGTGCATGATCCGATGACGGACATGATCCTGGCGACCAACCTGTTTCTGCATCAGCCGGTGAGCACCTTTGATGGGCGGCGGTTCCTGGTGCTGCTGGAGCCAATGCTCTCGCCGAACCTCACCAATGCGCGCGTCTATGGGATGGACTACATCATTGTGATGTCGCCGGACAACAGTACGTCTGGGGTTCCAGTGAACATGGCGCAGATTCGGCACATTTATCTGCACTACGTTGTGGAGCCGCTGGTGTACAGCCGCGGCACGGCCATGGAGCGGATGCAGCCGCTGCTGGAGACCGTGCAGGACGCGCCGCTGGAATTCTTTTACAAGAGCGACATTGTGGCGCTGATGTCGGAGTCCGTGATCAAGGCAATCGAAGCGCACATGTACCTGATCCCGGATCCCGCGCCGAAGAAACTGGGGGGCAACAAGTCTCGTGAAGAGGATGCCAACTACGATATCGAGAAGGCTGCGTATGACGCCAAGACGAATGTCGCCCGCGACAACCTGGTGACCCTGGATGAACGGCAGGGCTGGGTGTTGACTCGGTATTTCTACAATGGCTTGACGCACATGCAGCACAACGGCGACGGTTTGCGGGATGAGATGGCGCCGCTGATCTATGGCATGGATGTGCAGCGGGAGAAGAAAGCGGCACAGCAGATTCTGTTCGTGAAGAGCATCCCGCCGGATCCGTTGCGGCAAGAGGCGGCACCTCACAAGATTGAGGGCATGGAGCTTGCGGAGCTCGACCTGCTGAAGGGTGACAAGGATGACGCGGCCGATATTGCGGAGAAGGCGCTGGCTGATCCGCACGGGGATCATGCGGACGCCACCTACTTGCTGGCACGGATTGACTTGATGGATGGGGACCCGGAGAAGGCGTCGAAGGGATTCGAGCAGACGCTGGCAATGAGCAAGGACCCGCGGACGGTGGCATGGAGCCACATCTACCTGGGGCGGCTGTATGACACGATGGATCCTCCGGACCGGGCGAAGGCCGTGGCGGAGTACAAGGCAGCGCTGGTGACGCGGGACAGCCTGCCGGATACCAAGAAGGCGGCGGAGAGCGGGATCTCGAAGCCGTTCCTGCTCCCGCAGCGGCAGAAGCCGGCGGATGACGATGAGCCGTTCGATCCTACGGGCAAGGCAGAGAAGGACTCGTACAAGCCTTCGGCTCCGCATTAGGCGGTGGATTGGGCGTGTTCCGCCTTAGGTTCGCCTGTGCGAAGAGCCCGCGAACGCCCGCGTAGAGTAGATGTCAGGACTCGCAGGCTGGGATCTGAGGATGAAGGGCGATGACCACGGCGCGAAGGAAGCAGAGGACGAAGCGGGAACCAACTGCTGAAGCACCGGCGATGAGGGCTGAATGGCGCGAGCTGCAGGACAAGCTCGGGCATCGGTTTGGGCAGCCGGAGCTGTTGAGCCTGGCACTGACGCATCGGTCGCATACGTACGAGGCGCGGCATGGAGTTCCGGCGGTGATCCTGCCAGCGCATCCGGAGCAACGCGAACAGCGGAACGCTCCGGGAACCGACAATGAGCAACTGGAGTTTCTGGGCGATGCGGTGCTGGGACTGGTGGTGACTGAGGCGCTGTTTCGGGAGTTCCCGAAGTGCAGCGAGGGCGAGTTGACGCGACTGCGATCCAACCTGGTGAGCCGCAAGCGCATGGCCGATATGGGCGTGGAGCTGGGGTTGGGCGACGCGCTGCTGATGGGCAAGAGCGCGGAGCAGAATGGTGGTCGTCGCAAGCCGGCACTGCTGGCCAATGCGGCTGAGGCGGTGCTGGCCGCGGTGTATCTGGATGCGGGCATTGAGGGGTTGGCGAAGCTGCGGGCAATTGCGGAGCGCTACCTGGTGCAGCCGGAGATGGAGGCGATGCGCGCGGCGCTGGCCGATGGGGCAGGACGCGGTGCGATGCGCGATCACAAGACGCTGCTGCAGGAGCGGGTGCAGGCTGAGGGCGCGGGGAAGCTGCGGTACATCGACACGGCGCAGAACGGGCCGCCGCATGATCGTACGTTTTCGGTGGAGGCAAGGCTGGAGGACGAGGCGGGCGAGCGGGTGCTGGCGTCGGCTGAGGGCTCGAGCAAGAAGGAGGCGCAGCAACGGGCGGCGGAGCTGGCGCTGCTGCATTGGAGCGCGCCTTGCGTGGCGGATGAGGCTGCGACGCGGAGCAAACGTTGAGTTCGGGGCATCGTGCGCATCATCCAACGGCGGAGCAGGATGGTTTGCTGACGACGCTGAAGTCGATCCTGGAGATTATTGTTTTCGCGATCTTTATTGTGACGTTCATCGTGCAGCCGTTCCGGATTCCTTCGGGGTCGATGGAGCCTACGCTGCGGGTGGGCGATTTTTTGCTGGTGGATAAGCAGTCGTATGCGCACTCGGGGGAACTGGATCGGCTGGTGCTGCCGCCGGCGCGGGTGGAGCGAGGAGATTTGGTGGTGTTTCACTATCCCGTTGATCCGCGGCTGCACCTGGTAAAGCGGGTGGTGGGGGTGCCGGGGGATCGGATACGGATGCGCGGGGGGCGCGTGCTGGTGAATGGCGTGGTGTTGGAGGAGCCGTATGCGTTCTACTCGCCGAGCCGGCCGAATGGATTTCGGGATGAGTTCCCTTCCCTGCTGGAGGCTGATCCGAATGTTGATCTGCGGTGGTGGATTCGGCTGCGGAGTTCGGTTGTGGATCGGGATGTGATTGTGCCGCCGAACGAATACTTTGTGCTGGGCGACAACCGCAATGACAGCGAGGACAGCCGGTATTGGGGGTTTGTGCCGCGGAGCGCGATTGTGGGTCGGCCGCTGCTGGTGTACTTTACGATTCCGCTGGCTGAGGACCTCCGTGGGAGCTCGGTGCTGGCGAGGTTGCGGGATGTGTTTCGTGCGGGCGTGCGGAGTTGGAGGGTATTACGGTGAGGTCGTGCGCGAAAGGCGAAGGCTTTCACGGCGCGCTCTCCTTTCGGCGTTGCTGGCTCTGCTGGATGATTTCGTTCATGTCTGCGACCGGGCGGATTTCGATGGGGCCAAGACCATACTTGAAGCCGGGAAGCTGGGAGACGAGTTGAATGGCGTGATTGAGATCTCGGGCCTCAAGAATTTGAAGGCCGCCTAGCTGCTCCTTGGTTTCGGCGTAGGGGCCGTCGGTAATCGTGACTTTGCCGTTTTTACCGTAGAGAGTCACTGCGGTCTCGGGAGGCTGAAGAGGGACCTCGGTGAGAAGATTTCCGGTGGCGCGGAGATGGTCGTTGTGCTCAAAGCAATCGTCGAACACAGCGTTTCGCTCGTCGTCGGTCATGGCTTCGAATTTTCCCGGTTCGAGGTAGCCGAGGCAGATGTATTTCATCGATTCCTCCTTTCGTGTGGTCCGGAAGGTTTGGCCCTCGCTAGCGCTTTACGCGCGATGGGTGAGGGGTGCCGCCGGCGAGGCTGCTGTAGGGGATCTCGCGGACCTCGCCGCGCGAACGGGGGTCGAGGGAAGCCTTGCGGGCCCACGCTAGCGCCTCGTCCATGTTTGCGCATTCCAAGATCCAGAAGCCACCGATGTGCTCTTTGGCTTCGAGATACGGGCCGTCGGTGATGAGGACCTGGCCGTTGGGCTGTCCGCGCACGGACTTCGCCTGAGCGGCGGGGCTGAGGCCGCAAGCCATGAGCCTGGCGCCGGCAGCTTCCAACTCGTCGTTGAGGTCGCTGATAGCGCGGACGGTCGCTTCGGTTACGGTGGATGGGTCGAAGTCGTCGGGGAGGTAGTTCGCGATCAAATACTGGGGCATGATTTCTCCTTTGATGCTGGTTTGATTTTGGGCGGGCCAGTTGGCTGCCTTCACGAGATAGTCGAACAGCGGGACCGGAAATCGACAGGGCGGGCAAAAAAATTTGAGGTTTTGGAGTTTTTATTTGAGCTGCCGGATGCGCTCTTGCAGGAAACGTTGCTCCGGTTCCTGTTGGGTGAGGGCGAGTGCCTTGTCGTACGCGGCGCGAGCTTCGGCTGTCTTGCCCAGCCTGCGGTACATATCTGCACGGACCGAGTGGGCGAGGTAATAGTTGGCCAGGATGCCCTGTTCGAGGAGGGCGTCGATGAGCGCGAGGCCGGCCTCGGGGCCGTCGAGCATGGCGACGGCTACGGCACGATTGAGCTCGACGACTGGGGACGGCTGAATGCGCAAAAGCCGATCGTACAGCGCGACAATCTGCTGCCAGTCGGTGCGGGCGGCAGATTCTGCCTGCGCATGGACGGCCGCGATCGCCGCCTGCAGTGTGTAGGAACCGAAACTGCGGGACTTGATGGATTTTTCCAGTAAGGCCACGCCCTCGGCGATCTGCGCGAGGTTCCAGAGGGAGCGGTCTTGATTTTCCAGCAAGATCAGCTCGCCGGCGGGAGAGGTTCTGGCGGCGCGGCGGGATTCCTGTAGCAGCATCAAGGCAAGCAGGCCAGGGACTTCGGGGTTGGGCTGGAGTTCGGCGAGCAAACGGCCGAGGCGGATGGCTTCGCTGGTTAGCTCGGCGCGGGTGACTTCAGTTCCGGCGGCGGCCGAATAGCCTTCGTTGAAGACGAGGTAGATGACCTGGAGGACGGCGGCTAGTCGTTGCGGGAGTTCCTGCGGGGTGGGGACCTCGTAGGGGATGTGCGCGTCGCGGATCTTTGCCTTGGCGCGGACGATGCGCTGCGCTAACGATTGCGGCGTGATGAGGAAGGCCTTGGCGATCTCCTCGGTGGTGAGGCCGCAGACTTCGCGCAAGGTGAGCGCGACGTGGGCTTCGGGCGCGAGCGACGGATGGCAGCAGGTGAAGATGAGGCGGAGACGATCGTCTTCGAGGCTGTCGTCCTGCCGGGAGGTTTGGGCGGAGGTCCACTGGGCTTCGAGGTGGCGGGCGAGCTCGTCTTGCGAGGCGTCGAAGCGGGCGCGGCGACGGAGGGTGTCGATGGCTTTGAAGCGGGCGGTGGAGATCAGCCAGGGTCGCGGGCTGGCGGGGACGCCAGTGGTGGGCCAGAGGGTGAGGGCGGCGGCGAAGGCTTCGTGCATTGCTTCCTCGGCAAGATCGAAGTCACCGAGGAGGCGGATGAGGGTGGCGAGGATTCTTCGCGAGTCGTCGCGATAGAGGGAGTCGAGCAGTTCGCTGATGGGTTCGGTGGAACGCTCGGACATGACGATGACGGTAGCAAACCAGCGATGCCGAATCAATTGGGCGAACGGGCGGGATACACTGGCAGCACGTTTTTGGTTGGCGTGGCGGCGGGTTTGGGCTTGGTTCGAGGGAGGCCTTTTGAGTTCTGCGCAGGTGGTACGGGTGAAGCGACGGCACGCGGCACAGGATGCCGACGGGGCGCAGGCCGAGGTGTCGGAGACTTCGCTGGAGGCGTTCGCTTCGCTGTGCGTGATGATGGCGGTGTACCTATTTGTGATCGGGTTCATGTTTCAGAACTTCGAGATTCCGTCGCCGTCGATGGTGGGGACGCTGCTGGTGGGAGATCATCTGCTGGTAGATCGGACGACGCTGGCTCCGGCTCCAAAGTGGATGCCTTTGGTGCATTATCGGCCGGTGCAGCGGGGCGACATTATCGTGTTCATGAAGCCGCATACGGAAGTGCCGGACATGATTTTGGTGAAGCGGGCGATTGGGATTCCTGGGGATCGGATTCATCTGCGCAAGGGCGTGGTGTATTTGAATGGCGTGGCGCAGACGGAGCCGTATGCGATCCAGCCGGCGGAGGCCAATCTGCTTCCTTACCGCGATGACTTCCCTTCTGATTTGGTGGGGTTGAAGCGGTATGGGAGCGGCGACCTGGAGCAGCGCGGGGAGTGCCAAAATCGGGAGTGCGTGGAGTCGGAGGCGATCGACAACCGCGTGATGGATTGGGTGGATGAGTTGCCGAAGCATATCCAGAGCGAAGATCTGGTGGTGCCGCCGGGGATGGTGTTCGCGATGGGAGATAACCGGGCGAATAGCCTGGATGGGCGGTTCTGGGGGTTTGTGCCGCAGCAGAATATTCTGGGGCGGCCGCTGTTTGTGTATTGGTCGTTCAAGACGCCGGACGAGCAGGTGGACAAGACGTCGACTGGCGACAAGTTGAAGTTCCTGTTGTATGAGGCGATGCACTTCTTCGATGAGACGCGGTGGGGGCGGACATTCCACGTGACGCGGTAGTACAGGGGATAGGGGATAGAGTGTAGAGCGTAGAGAAGGCGGTTTGGTGGCGGGGTACACTGGGTGGGTGGGGCTGGCGTGTGGTTGGCGCTGGCACGCAGACGGTTAGGAGAGAGTTTCGTTGAGCACTGATAGACCATTGCAGGCGGCGAGCGCGGTTGCCGGGGCGGCAGTTCCGGCGAAGGTGAAGGACGAACCGGTTGAGACGCCGCTGGAGGCGCTGGCCTCTATTTGCACGATCCTGGCGCTTGGCTTGTTTGCGTTCGGGTTTATTTTTCAGAACTTTGAGATTCCGTCGGGATCGATGCTGAACACGCTGCTGATTGGCGATCACGTGGTGGTGGACCGGGTAACGCTGGCGCCGGAGACGAAGTGGGCTCCGTTTGTGCACTATCGGGCGGTGAAGCGGGGCGACATTATCGTGTTCATGAAGCCGAATCCTGAGTCACCGGATTTGATTCTGGTGAAGCGCACGATTGGGATTCCGGGAGACCGGATTCATCTTCGGCATGGCGTGGTGTATTTGAATGGCGTGGCGCAGAATGAGCCGTATGCGATCCAGCCGACCGAGGATGGGCCAGGGCAGCAGGCGTACCAGGCGTATCGAGATGATTTTCCGTCGGTCGCGCCGGCCCCTGAGGAGCAGGTAACGGAGTTCTGGCGCGAAGAGTTGCCGCAGCATATCCAGGGCGATGACCTGGTAGTGCCGCCGGGATATGTGTTTGCGATGGGCGACAACCGGACGCAGAGCCTGGATGGGCGGTATTGGGGATTTGTGCCTCAACAGAATATTCTGGGCCGGCCGCTGTTTGTGTACTGGTCGTTTGAGACGCCGGCCGATCAGGAAGATAAGACGTCGATTGGCGACCGGATCGGGTTCATGTTCCACATTGTGACGCACATTTTCACGGGGACGCGATGGGCGCGGACGTTCCACGTTGTCCGGTAACGACAGGGGATAGAGTGTAGAGGATAGAGGGTAGAGAACACTTTGCCGGCACGAGATACGGAGACGGGCACGGAGACAGATGGGTTGTCGCAGACGAAGCGGCGGCGGTGGTGGGTTTGGGCGTGCGTGGTGGCGGTGGTGTTGTTGCTGTTGCTAACGCCTCCGCTGCTGAATGTGAATCGACTGAAGCGGCGGATTGCTACCAGCATCAGCGCGAGTTTGGGAAGGCCAGTGCAGCTGGACAATGTGTCGCTGCACCTGCTGCCGGTGCCGGGGTTTACCTTGCAGAATTTTGTGGTGAGCGAGGATCCGGCGTTTGGGTCGGAGCCGATTATTCGAGCAAACGTGGTGGATGTGACGCTGCGGCCGAGTTCGCTGTGGCGGCGACATGTGGAGTTCTCGTCGATGACGTTTGAGACGCCGAGTTTGAACCTGGTGCGGAATGCGGCGGGCGAGTGGAATGTGCAGAGCCTACTGATGCATGCGGCGAGCGTGAATACGGCTCCGACGGCGCAACGCAAGGCTGGGCCGGAGCCGCGGTTTCCGTACATTGAGGCAACCGGGGCGCGGGTGAATGTGAAGCTGGGCCAGGAGAAGAAGCCGTTCTCGCTGACGGATGCGGACTTTGCGCTGTGGCTGACGTCGCCGCAGGAGTGGAGGGTGAGGCTGAAGGGGACACCGACGCGGACGGACACGAATATTTCTGATCCTGGGGTGGTGAAGCTGGAGGGGTCGTTGAAGCGTGCGGCCTCGATGGCAGAGGTTCCGGTGGACCTGACGGCGAGTTGGACGGGAGCGCCGATGGGCGAGGCGAGCAAGATGCTGAGCGGGCAGGATGCGGGGTGGCGCGGAAGCCTGAACGTGGAGGCGTCGCTGCGTGGATTGCTGGGGGCGGCGAAGCTGACGACGATCGTGCATATGGAAGAGCTGCGGCGAGCTGAGTTTGTGCCGTTGCAAACGATGGATGTGCGGGCTGACTGTCGGGGAACGCTGGATGTGACGACGGCGGTGGTGAAGGATCCGGATTGCGCGGTGGCAACGCCGTTCGCGGATGGGCTGAAGATCTCGGGACGGGTGGTGGCGATTGCGGACAGCGTTGATTTGTCGGACGTGGCTGATTCGTCGGGGCTGGGGCTGGTGGGACTTCGCGTGGGGATGACGAATGTTCCGAATGCGTGGCTGCTGGATTGGGCGCGGCTGTTCTCGCAACGGATTCCGGCGGGCGAGCACCCAGAGGGAGCGGTGGCGGGGAGTGTGCTGCTGGCCAGTGCACGCAAGGGGAAGACGGCGGGGTGGGAGGGTGACGTTCGTGGCGAGCTGCAGGGCGAGATGCCATGGGCGCCGCAGGATCGTTTGTTCGTGTTGCATCCGTTTACAGTGACGATGAATACAGGCGAAGCGGGATTGGTGCTGGCGCCGTTCAGCTTTACACCTCCGGGAAAGGTGCCGGCGCTGACGGTGAGTGGGGTGGCGACGAAGTCTGGCTATACGTTGCACCTGACGGGGACGGCGACGGAAGCGCAGGTGCAAGCGCTGCGGCGGATGGCTCCGCCGCTGGGGGATCATCTGGACGATGCGGTGAAGATGGATGGGGCGGCGCGGGTGATGAAGGTGGATGCGACGTGCACGCGGATGTGGGGTGGTGGGCAGACGTGCGTGGCGGGCGCGCCGGCGGTGGCGAAGCGGAGACGGCATCCGTAGCGACGCGCGCTTGCTGGATTCCCCCGGGGGCTAAAGCCCGGATCATTCCAAGCAGATGATGGCATGGCTAAAGCCATGCCCCTTCGAAAGAGGGTTTGGTGGCTGGGGTTGGTGTGGCTGACGCCCCTGGTCATCCAGTGGAACGGGCAAGAGCAGGGGCAACGGCCCTAGGGGGCGGGGGTTGTGGGTTGGAGGACTACTTCGCGGGTGTGGGTGGCGGTGCGGACTTCGGGGGTGCTGCCGTCGTTGAGGATGACTTCGGTGGGTGGGGAGTTCACGATGACGCGGGTGGTCGCGTTCGAGAAGCCGGCGATGTGAATGCGGGTGTTGGTGGTGAAGGCCCCGGAGAGAACGTTGAGGGGGACGTCGACGGCGGGAGCGCCGTCGTTGCGGACGGTGACGGAGACTAGCCAGCCGGCGTCGTGACCTTTGCCGGCGGCCATGAGACGGGGTTGGACGTCGACGATAGCGAGGTCGGGAAGGCCGCGGTCGCGGAAGATCCAATCGGAGAAGAACCAGGCGAGGTCTTTGCCACTGGTTTTTTCGAGGAGCTTCTCGAAGGCTACGGCCTGGACGGTGGGATCGGTGGAAGTGGCCGGCTCGTCGCGGAATTCGGTGAGGGCTTGCTGGAGGGGTTTGTCGCCGGCGATGCCGCGGAGCATCCACCAGACGGCAGCGGCTTTGCGGCGGTAGTAGATCTCGTCGGTGGCGGATATGAGGGGCTCGCCGGTGGGGGCGGAGGCGGCGTTGGCTTCCTGCTCGGTGTCGAAGCCTACCTCCGCAATGTTGAGCGGCTGCATGAGGTTGTTGAGCTCGAGGATCGCGGCGGGGCGGCCTTGATCCTGCTCTACCCAAAGGAGGCTGGTGAATTGGGCGAGACCTTCGTCAAACCAGGGCTGGCCGATGTCGACCCAGGCGTGGGTGAGAGAGTGGGCGAGGGCGGCGGTGGAGCTGTTGGAGGCTAGTTTGGTTACGGGGGCTACGAGGAGGGCGTTGTCCTCGAAGGGGTCGCCGGGATTGTCGAGGATGGTGAGGGGGCCGAGGGGTTTGGGGCCGTACCAAGTTTGGAGGATTGGGGCGATGCGCTCGGCGGAGGCGGCGAGTGTTGGGATGGAGGCGGTGTCGGTGGTGGCGACGGAGAGCATGGCGGGGCCGAGAGCGTCACCCACCTTAGCCGATGATGTTGCCATCGGCGAAGATGGGGCACCCGGCTCGGTGGCGGCACCCGGTTCAGTGGAGGACGAAGAAGAGGAGGTGACCGGTTCGGTAGGTGTTTCGGAATCGGAGGGTCTGCCTGGTTGAGAGGGGAGGCTGGAGGAGAAGACTTCGGGGAGAGGGGCGGCGGCGGTTTCAGGCTGCTGGACGACGAATAGGCTGGGCTGGCGGAAGCCGAGGGGTTGGGCGGCGAAGTCGGCGGTGGCAATGCCGGTGGCGGTGGCTGGAGGGACGGCGGGGTCGTCGGGATGGGCGACGAGAGGCTGGCGGCGGCCACAGAAGTAAGCGGCAACGGGAGGGGCGCTGCGATATTCGACTGCGAGGCGGAGGTGGATGGTGGTGGCGCGCTCGGCGAGGCGCTGCTGGCCGATGGCCTGGAAGAGCTTGGCGCCGTCGCCGAGGAAAAGCTGTGGAGAGGCTGTTGGATACCAGAGGACGTTGCCGAAGCCGCGGAGGGCGACAGAGAGGGTGGAGGTGGGTTGGTTGTCGGCGGAAGAGCTGGAGCTGCTGCTGGAGGAGGAGATGTAGCCTATGGCGTCCCAATCGGTGGTGAGGGCCTGGGTGGCGGAGGCGCCGAGGCGCTCGAGGCGGGAGGTGTCGGCGGAGAGGTTGCCTGAGTAGAGGGTGTCGAGGGTGAGGGTGGCGCCGGGGGCGAGGGGCGCGGGAAGGTCGAGGACGGCCTCGGTGGATTTGCCGGTGTGGTCGGCGTCGGTGTCGATGAGGTGCTGGGTTACGGTGAGGGGCGTGGAGCTGGAAGGGCCGATGAGGGTGGCGGATTCCCAACGGAGGGAGGAGGAGATTTGGAGGGCGACGCGGGAGAGGGGCTGGCTGGTGATGTTGCGGAGGGTGACGCGGGCGCGCATGGTGAGATGGCCGGTGGCGGGAGCGATGCGGGCGTCGAGGTCATAGGCGGTGAAGAGGACGGCGGAGCGCTGCTCGTCGGTGAGGACGGGGCCGGTGGGGGTTTGGCCGGGGGGAACGGCTTGCGGCTCGGGGGTGGCGTCGTCGTCGGGGGTGGGGGGCGGGGCGCCGTGGCTTTCGAAGAGGACCTGGCCCTGGGGGGTGGGCGGCGGCTGTTGCGCGGGTGGGGTGGGGGCGGTTTGGGCTTGCGCCGTCAGGCTCGCGAGGAGGAGGGCGAGGGGAAGGAGGCGGGCTGGGTGGTGGGGGAAGGACAAGTGTTGGGTGACTCCGGTTCTTGGGTGGAAGTGGGCGCTTGGGTAGAGAAGCAGGTTTCTCGCTGCGCTCGGAATGACAGCTAGAAGAGCAAGGGCAACAGCAACGGCAAAGGCAAGCAACAGCAAATACGGGGGTCCTTCACTGGGTTCAGGATGACGGCGAAAAACTTGCAACGACAAAGGCAACAGCAACGGCAACAACAAATACAGGGATCCTTCGCTGCGCTCGGGATGACGACTCATGGAGGTGATTCAGATGACGCCCCATGGAGGTGATTCAGATGACGACTCATGAATATGAATCGTGTGTTAGGAGCCTAGGCCTTTGCGGGGCTTTGGTGGTTTAGACTCTGGCGGCGAGGGTTGGGTGCTGGGGGTGCGGCGTTGGCGCATGGCTTCGTACATGACTACGGCGCCGGCTACGGAGACGTTGAGGGAGCTTACGCTGCCGGCCATGGGGATGCGGAGGAGGTGGTCGCAGGTGCGCTTGACGAGGTCGTGGAGGCCGCTGCCTTCGCTGCCTAAGACGAGGCAGACATCCTGGCGGAAGTCGAAGTCGGTGTAGTCGGGGGTGCCGCGCTCGTCGAGGCCTACGATCCAGATGTTGTGCTTTTTCATGGTTTCGAGGGCGCGGGTGATGTTGACGACCTGGGCGATGCGGACGTGCTCGCTGGCGCCGGCGGAGGATTTTGCGGTAACGGCGCTGAGGGGCGCGGAGCGGCGCTCGGGGAGGATGACGCCGTCTATGCCGGAGCCGTCGGCTGAGCGGAGGAGGGCGCCGAGGTTGTGGGGGTCTTCTACGCCGTCGAGGGCGAGAAAGAAGCGGCCGTTGGGGCGGGCGGGCGTATTGAGGAGGTCTTCGAGGGCGAGGAATTTGCGCTCGCGGACGAAGGCTACGATGCCTTGGTGGGCGTCGGTCTTGCAGTGGCGGGTGAGCTGGTCGCGGGGCTCGGTGCTGATGCGAATGCCTTTGGCGCGGGCGAGCTCGAGGACGGCGTCGATGCGGGGGTCGCGGCGGGCTTCGCGCTCGCGAGCTACGCTGAGGTGGTCGAGGGGTCGGGTGCCGGCGCGGAGGGCCTCCTCGACCGGGTGCAGGCCGTACAAAACATCCATTGTTTCAGTGTAATCGGGATGGAAGGCGAGGAGGACCTAGGCCTGAGGCTGGTGGCGGAGGATGAGGCGTGCGGCGCGGCCGTAGGAGCCTAGATTGAACGCCTTGGCGTAGCCCTGGCGCTTGAGGCGCTGGGCGGCCAGCTCGCTGCGCAGGCCGGTCTTGCAGTGCAGGAGCAGAACCTGGTTCTTGTCCTGGGCGAGGCGAGGGACGCAGGTGTCCAACTCGTTGAGCGGCAGGTTGATGGCGCGAGGAAGGTGTCCGGATTTGAATTCAGCGGGACTACGCACGTCGATAAGCAAACCACCTCGGTCCTGGTACTCGCGGGCGAATTTAAGCGCCTGCTGGCTGGAGCGCCAGAGATAGAAGTAGAGAGCCACGAGCAAGAAGAGAAGCGCTGCAGGAACGATGAGACTCATGGGTATGTCAACTTTGGGGGCTTGAGCTGGCAGGGCGCAAGACCTGTTCTCTACAGTGGGATGCGCCAAAGGGATAAAGCGTTCGGGAGTTTCGGAAACAGTTCTGCATTTTTTCTAACCCGAGACTACCCGAGAAGTTCCTGGTGCGCGGATGTGAATTGCGAGGGAGTAGCGGCGAAGTGACTTTTTCCTGCTGGAGACGGTCCCGGGAAGTAGAATATAGGTTGGGTCTACCGAGACTTTCCGGAACAAAATAGCGTCCATATGAGCGTGAGAACTCCGACAGTACTGACGGCCGAGGCGGCAAAGCAGGTTGAACGCGAGAACGCGGCGATCGCGCGTGGACTGAAGCGTCAGGATCCGGAGCTGATGGACCAGCTGATCGAGACCTACCAGCATCGGCTGATGCGATACCTGATGTTTCTGACGAGCAAGCGCGAGGTGGCCGAGGACCTGTTTCAGGAGGTCTGGATCCGGGTACTGCGGCGGGGTTCGCAGTACAACGGGAAGGCTCGGTTCGACACATGGATTTTTACGATTGCGCGGAATTTGGTGATCGATCTTTCGCGCAAGCGGACGATGGCGTCGCTGGACGAGATGCGCGAGGGTGGCGAGGATTCCGATGCACGGCCGTTTGAGATTGTGCAGGAAGGGCCATCGCCGCTGGAACAGTTTCAGTATCGCGAGAATGCGTCGGAGGTAGCGACGGTGCTGCTGACGCTGGAGCCGGCGTATCGTGAAGTGTTGACGCTGCGGTTCCATGAAGAGATGTCGCTGGAAGAGATTGCGACGGTAACGCGGGCGCCGTTGTCGACGGTGAAGTCGCGGCTGTATCGTGGACTGGCCGCGCTGAAGCCTGAGTTGCTGAAACTGCGTGCAGGCGTTGGTCGCGAAAACGACCGCGGCACGGCGGAGGTGGACGTTTGAATTCACGTCATTCAGAGAACCAAGACAGTGAAGTACGACGGGCATTTCGCGGAGCGGTAATGGCAGCGGGAGCGCGGGGCGTGGTGGTGAACCGGACGCATCGCGTGGTGCGAGAGCAGGCACTGACGATGCGGGAGCAGCGGAGCAAGTCGCGCAGCTTGTGGGTGCCGCTGGCGATCTCGTCGATCCTGATGCTGATGATCTGCTATGCGATCTGGGGGATGCTGGACGGCTATGATCTGACGCCGAATGGCATTCCGGATGCGAGCGACCAGTTGATGATTTTGCTGCTGTGGTCGTTGCCGGTGACGGCCGCGATCCTGGGGATGGTGTGGTTCAAGCGGACACGCACGCGTTCCGATAGCGAGGCGCAGCTATGATGCCGAAGTGGATGGGGACGGGGTCGAGCGCGAAGGACGCGGCGACTGCGGGGGATGAAGAGCTGCGGATGATTCCGCGCTGGTCGATGGTGCTGGCGGTGGTGTTGTTCGCGGGGATGCAGTACATCTTCCACGTGGTGATGCCGCACCACAAGCATGAGCTGCTGCCGCTGCGGCTGATGATGGGGTATGCGTGGGGCTCGCTGGTGGCGAGCTATGCGCTGCTGCTGGGATATGTGAGCCGCGATGTGAGGCGGCGCGGGATGTCGGCCGGGTTGTGGATGCTGGTGTGCGTGCTGCTGCCGGGTGGAATCGGCGCGGTGGTGTACTTCCTGCTGCGGCAGCCGGTGCTGTCGAAGTGCCCGAACTGTTCGACGACGCTGGCGGCGAGCTATCACTACTGTCCGCAGTGCCAGTTCCAGATGGCGCCGGTATGTGGCGAGTGCCATCGCGGGGTGAAGCTTACGGATGTGTTCTGCGTGTGCTGCGGACATGAGCTGGCGCAGGATGGGGCTCCTGCGCGGTTGCGTGTTTACAGCGATTAAGACAGAGTGTAGAGGACAGAGTGTAGAGCGTAGGGAGAAGATGCTCTTGCGTCGGCGCGTACACTATTCGAAGGCATGGCAACTCCTCTGACAGCGCTGATTATTGATGACGAGCCGCTGGCTCGGCAGGAGTTGCAGTACCTGCTGGATGCCGCGGGGGATGTGTCGGTACTGGCGCAGGGGACCAATGGCATTGAGGCCGTTGAGCTGATTCGAACGCATAAGCCGGATGTGATCTTTCTGGATGTGCGGATGCCGGGGCTGGATGGGTTTGCGGTTCTGAAAAAAGTGCTGGCGCAGGACAAAAAAATGAAGCTGCCGCAGGTGGTGTTTGCGACGGCGTTCGATCAGTATGCAGTGAAAGCGTTTGAGGTGAACGCGGTCGATTACCTGCTGAAGCCGTTCGACAGCAAGCGTGTGCATCGGACGCTGGAGAAGGTTCGGGGGCGGATGAGCAGCTCTACGGAACTGGTGGTGGATAGCCAGGGGGGCGCGAGCGCCGGTGGGGGCGAGGGCCGAGTCGCAAGCCGGGTGGCGGGTGCTGAGGCGAAGCTGGATGCGCTGTTGCGCATGGTGGAAGAGCGGACGGGAATTGCGGCGGCAGGGACTGCTGCGCCGGCAGGGGTCGTGGGTGCGGGGCGGTCGGGCAAGGTAGTGGTGCGGGCGCAGAGCCGGCTGCTGCTGGTGGACCAGAAAGACCTGTGTTTTGCCACGATCGAGGAAGGACGGATTTCGGTGGTGACCAAGGCGCTGGAGGGAGATTCGAATTGCCGGACGCTGGAGGAGCTGACCGATCAACTGGATCCGGAACAGTTCTGGCGAGTGCATCGGTCGTTCGTGGTGAACATCCAGCACATACGCGAGGTGGTGCCTTGGTTCAAGTCGAGCTACCAGCTGCGGATGGATGATCGCAAGCAGACTGAGGTGCCGGTGAGCCGGTCGCAGACTAAGCGGTTGAGGGAATTATTTAATTTGTAAGGGTGGCTAGGGCTGGGGGGCGGGCGGTGCCGGAGGGGGAGTGGCGCCGTCGGCAGCGGCTGCGGCTGCGGCTTTTCGGGCTCTATGGTTTTTGTATTTCTGAGCGATGTCGGGGTAGAACTCCTGCAACATGCCGCCGATGGTGCCCTGATAGGTGACGCTGAGGGCACGGCGGAGTGTCGGGTAGAGGCCACGATCGCCTTCGGGGTAGTAGAGGTTCGAGATGGACGCGCCGATGAGATTGCCCGTCAGGTTCGAATAAGCGGGCTGCCATTTGCCGTTATCGCCGTAGGTGCGGAACGTCGTGGAGATGGAGTACAGGGCGCGATGGACGATGGATCCATGACCCAGGCGGAAGTAGCGGGGATCCTGGTGGAGAACAGTCGGCAGGACAGCGTTGCCGAAGAAGTTGCCGCTGAAGTTATCGGCATAGTTGGCGCCATAGCGCTTTGCGTAGCCTTCGAAGCCCTGGCCGTAGCCGGGGTTCTCGTTTTCAGCCTGACCGATGCCCGCGTCTATGCCGGCCAGCACGAACTGGTAGGGGTCAAACGCACCCTTGAAGAAGAGATGGAACTTCTGGCCAGGGCTGAGGGGTGCTGCCTTGCCATTGTTGACGGTGTTGAAGTTGGGGATCACTCCGGCCATGCGCTGTTTCGTTTCCAGCTTGAGCTCGGCGGCGGCACGAGCTTTGCGCTGCTCGGGAGTTTCGTCTTGAGGAGGCGTGCTCGTCTGCTGTGCGCCAGAGACAGGCGCGGTGGTCTGCTGCTGGTCGGAAGGCTGGGAGGAACTGAAGGCGTCCGGGGAAGGGCTGGCATCCGTGACGGAAAGCTGCGGAGTGGGGGCGTCCGGCAACGTGACAGGATTTGGAGCTGCGGCAACAAGTTCTTGAGCGGCGAGAGGCGCCGCGAGAGTGAGACTTGCAAAGAATGCAGAAATTACAAAGAACGACGCGGTTTGTTTCGACACGATGATGGGTTTACCTATGTCTATTTTCCCATAGGCGAGGTTCTCGAGGTCGAAATTGCACGAAAGTAATACAAGGAACGTATATCTGCGGGCACTGAATTGAAAACGGAATTCAGGGAGCTGGATGGAGCTGCTCTGCTAGTCTGCGGGAGGGCGCGAGGATTGTATGGCGGAAGATTTCGTGATTGAGAAGTTTGCCTTCAAGATGGTGCTGAAAGCGGTTGGGATTGTGCTGCTGATCGCGGCGCTACTGTATCCGCTGGACTTTGCGGTGTGGCGTGTGAGAGTTGCGCGGGGCGGTGGGATGGGGTCAGTGAACGTGGACGTCTATACGGTTGCAGACCTGAAGGGAGGGAAGGAAGATTATTACGCGAATGGGACGGTCGCTATGCCGTGCACGAAGTCGATTTACCCGCAGGAAGGGAGTGAACCTTGCTGGTGGGTGGAGCGGCATCGGGAGGTGGTGCGGCACTACTAATGGATTTCAGCTTTACTGGGGAAGAGGGGTGCGCCGAAGCGGTAGACGACGCCGATGGTGAAGGGCTTGGAGTAAAGGCTGCCGCTGGTGGTAACGGGCGTGCCATAGCGCTGAAACTGGCCGTCAAACTTGAGGGCGAAGTGGTCGGTGAGGGTGAAATCGAGGCCGCCGCCCGCGGAAAATACGTTGGAGATGGAGTCAAGGTAAAGCAGGGTGCCGTCGGGGTTGGGATAACCGCCATGCAGGTAGTCGATCTTGCCGCGGCCGTAGAGGAAATCGACGTAAGGGTGGAAGTATCCGAAGTAACGCTCGACCTTGCCGCCGAAGAGGATATTTTTCTGGGAGGCTATGTTGCCATCGTCGATGGGGTAGGTTCCGCGGACTTCGACGGAGGGATAGAAACTGTGGAAGGGTTTGAAACCGATGTCGCCGCCGGCGGTGATGCCGAGATTTTTGCCGCCGTTGAGGCCGGTATAGGTGCCTGTGGCGCCGCCGAATGCGGAGAGGGTGAAGGGTCTGGAGGCGGTGGGCATGGCCTGAGAATGAACCAGGGAGGAGGGTACAAGTGCAAAGCAAAGCAGCGTGAGGGCGCGAACAGCGGTCTTCAATCTGACTCCTTGATGGCTAGGCTCACTCGAAGACTATCCTAGCCGAATTCAAGAGTTTAGACGGCGAAGAGTTGAGGAGGACTGCACGTAGGTACCACTCTTTGTGAATCGGCAAATTGGCGCAAGAGAGTAGGGGCGATAAGGTCACTTCGTTGCTTTAGATACCGAAACGGGACGAGACGCGAGGGTTCTATCCCAGGAGTAATCCGAATGGGAATCGCGGCGCGGGTGCGCTGTTGGAGGCGTGCGGGGAGGCGATGAGGGGAATTTCAGACCCGGGGAGGCGGTGATCCTGCCGCTGGCGCGGCAGGACTCGATGAGGTTATTTTACGGAGGCTACGGTGATGGTGTCGCCGGCCACGGAGCCGTCGACGGTGACAGCCTTGCCTGCGAAGGCGTTTAGTTTCTCTGGGTTAGAGACTTTGTAGAGTTTTGTGCCGACGACGAGGACGGCGGGGGAGCCCATGCCGATGCATTTCTTGGCGCAGTCGGCGTGACCGGCGGTGCCGGCCTTGGCGACATCGTTCTTGGCGCACATCTCGTCGGACACGACGCCGTGGAAGGTTTCGGCCATTGCGGTAACTGAGAGGAATGAAAGACTTAGGGTACAGACGGCAAGAAGCTTCTTCATAGAGGACCTCGGATTGACGCATTCACTTGCGAAGTCGAGTATATCGCTGCGCGGTGTGGGTGGGCGTAAATTTTCGCGGGTTTAGCCTGGTTTCGGGTTACAAATCGACTGCTTGAGGTGGGTTTCGGGTGACGCGCGTCGAATTCTTGCTACCCGGAGTTAGAGGCGGTTGCGGGCGCCGGTGACGAGGCGGATGAGGAAGGTGAGGAGGACGGCTCCGATGACGGCGACGAAGACGGTGTAGAAGAAGCCGCCGGAGCCGGCGTAGCCGAGGTGGGTCATGATGAAGCCGCCGATGAGGGCGCCGAGGATGCCGACGACGATGTCCATGAGGGGGCCAAAGCCGGCGCCGCGCATGAGCTTGCCGGTGATGTAGCCGGCGACGAGACCGATGAGGATCCAGACGAGGAGGGTGTGGCTGGAGACGTTGAGACCTACGATTTGGTTGGAGCTGTGCATGCGTGACTCCTGGGAGGTGAGTGGGTCAGGTAGTCAGAGGCGTGGAATGGGGGGCGGGTTGTGCGGGGTGGTGGAATGATTTGTTTTTGGATGGAGATGGTTTGAGACTGCGGGGATTCGCGGATCAGTTTGAGATCCACATGGGACGCACCGCGCTACGAAGTACCGAGCGTTTTTTCCCGCAGGATTTGCATTTCCCTTTCTCTTTTACGAACTGACCGAGGTCCGTCCACGCGATGCGGCGGATGGCTGTATATGCCGATTGCAGGCTGATCCCAAGCTCTTGTGCGATACATTCCGCGCAACGCGGTGTGCCTCGGTGCCGTTTTATGCACGCACTGATGCGATCGATGACGGTCATGTGCGGTTGGATGCAGGCGAGCGTGCCTGGGGAAAAAAACGCCCCCTCGTCCACGAATTGCAGACCGCGGAAATTTCGCAGACCGTAATTCTTTCGAGGAGGCGGAGGAAGCACTCTCTGGGACAACTTTCCTGTGGTGGAGTCCGGTAGAGCGTCGAGGGGCGCGCTCAAGTACGCCGCTGCGCGCTCTACCCTGCAGGAAAGCAAACTTAGTCGATGGACACACCGCCGTTGGTGGTTTCAAAGCTGATGGTGGGACCGCCGGAGCCTAGTTTGGTGTCGATGGAGTGGCGGTGGACGCCGTCCTGGCTGGCGTTGGGAACGTTGAGCGCGGTGCCGCCGTTGGTGGTGTTGGCGACGAGGTGGGCGGAGTAGTTGGAGGGGAGCTTAACGCTGACGCCGCCGTTGGTGGTGCTGGCGGTGAGGCCGCTTCCCTGCCAGGTGTTGCCGTCGAGATTGGCCTTGATGCCGCCGTTGGTGGTGGTGACGTGGACGTCGCCGCCGAGGTTCTCTATGTGGAGGCCGCCGTTGGTGGTTTCGCCCTGGATGTCGCCGTGGATGCCGGAGAGCTCGAGGCCACCATTCATGGTGTGGAATTTGCCGGCGAGTTGATGGGGGACGAGGAGCTTGTAGCCGACCGACCAGCTATGTCCGCTGACGGGGTTTGGGCCGTGGGCTTCGACGGTGGCGCCGGTCTCGATGGTGATCTCGTGGAGGAGGGAGGTGGCTGCGGACGGAGTGCCGGCGCGGGCGCTGACGCGGGCCTCGAGTGCAATGTCCTGGCGGTCCTGGCCGATGATTTCGATGCCGCCGTTCATGCTGTTGACGTTGATGTGTCCGTTGACGAGGGGGAAGGTGGTGGTGCGGACTTCGCAGGCCTGCTCGCCGTTGAACCAGTGGTAGACGGGGCCGTGGTCGTCGTCGGAGCTGCAGGGATGGGTGGAGAAGTTCTGAGCGCTGAGGGGGAGGACTGCGAGTAGGGCGGCGCAGGTGGTTAAGGCGGACAGACGCATGGAGGTCTCCTTCGGGTTTCGGGTGCGAGAGGAGATACGCGGGGGGTGGGGAGATGGTTCCGTGTCCTGCGCGGATGGCGAGAGTTTTTTGGGGCGGGTTCGGCCCGTTCCGAGTGGGAAAGGAGGCGGTGGGTTTTGCTAGGATAGGCGGCATGAAGATTCTTGGGCTCAGTTTGCTTGTGGTTTTGACGGGATGCTCGGCTGCGTCGGCGGATAACCAGGGACAGCGGTTTGTGCTGGTGGCTGATCCTTCGGGGATATCGAAAGATATTCCTGCGGGTGCGCTGGCGCTGGATACGCAGACCGGGCAGCTTTGCTATACGGTGCAGGGGGCGTTCACTGCGGGGTCGCCGGGCATTGGGATGTGTACGGCTTTGGCGAAGAAGCCGGCGGGTAAAGAGTAACGGGGGTTGGGGTTACAACTTTTTGCCTTGGGGGGCTTCGAAGAAGACGAGGTTGTCGCGGTAGTCGATGTGGATGACTAACTGGCTGAGGGTGGGGTAGCCGAGGAAACCGTGGGGGCCGCCGAAGCGGGTGAGGTCGAGGGCATCCATGCTGATGACGGGCATGCGGAGGCCGGCGAAGTCGAGGGTAAACTTGCCGGCCTCGTCCAACCGCCCAGAGCCTGACAGGCCCCTGATGCCATTGGAACCGGTTTGCTCTTTGGTGACTTTTTTGGCGGTGTCGATGTCGATGAGGTTGAAGGCGCTGCCGGTGTCGATGAGGAAGAGACTGGGGTTTTGGGAGTTGATCAAGGTGGGGATGATGAGTTGGTGACCGCGGCGATAGATTTCGGTCCAGGACTTGAGGGCGGGAGGGAGGGTGCGGTCGCCGTCCATCCAACCGGGGTCGGTGCGACCGCCGAGGGCGTCGAGGGGTGGAGCGGTGCCGTTCGAAGGAGGCTGCGGGAGCGGATCGAGGCGGATCTCGTGCTTACTGTAGTCGACGGTAACGAGATAGCGGCTGAAGACGTTGGTGCCGATGAGGCCGGTCATGTTGTCGAGTGGCTGGCCGATGAGATGACTTCCGCCCATGGCGCCGAAGTTGTTCATCGCCTCGACGCGGCAATCTTTGAACTCGAGGCCGCCGATGCGAATGGAGTCAGCCTGCTCGATGGTGGAGCCGGAGGCGCCGTCTCCGCCAAAGCCGCCGACGCTGGACTGGGCGAGGGGTTTGAGACCCATGCCGCCTTCGGCGCTGTGTGAGAGCAGGAGGCCGCTGGCTCCGGTATCAATCTGGAGGACGCGCTTGTGTCCGTTAAAGGCGACTTCGAGGCCGTAGGATTGAACGCCCATGGCGTGCAGGTCGGTGATGGGGACCATGGGGATGACGGCGGGGCCGGTGATGGACGCCAGCTCGCAGTTGTGGCCCATGCTGGCTTGTAACTCTGCGAGTCGCTCGGGGAGATTCTTCTTCTGTTTTGCGTCCAGGACCCCGTCGTTCTGAAGGAGATCTTTGAGGGCGTCAATGGCGGCTTGATCATTAAGGGATAAGACCCAGTCGAGATGAATGAATTCGTCTTTAGGTGCTAGCTGGTGGGCGAGGGCGAGGTGCCTGCGCGCGGTGGCGCGGTAGCCGGCGAGGGATTCATATTGGGCTGCGTTCTGGTAGGCGGGGGCGAAACAGGGATTCGCTTTGAGGGCCTTGAGGGCAAGGGCGTAGGCTTCGCGCCAGTGGCCCTGGGCAAACTGGACATCGCCTGCGGAGACGATGGCGTAGGGGTCGGTGGGATTAGTAGAAGTCCAGGTGTCGACGAGCTTGAGGGCGTCGTCGATCTTACCTTGCGCGAGGAGGAGGTCGACCTGGAGCTGGTGGCTGTGGCCGTCGGCGGGATTGGCCTTGAGAGCGGCGGCGACGAGGTCGGCGGCCTTCTTGATGTCTCCATGGAAGAAGGCGAGGTCGGCGTCGGTGGGTGGACGGGTGTCGATCTGACAGGAGGCGCTGTGGGGTTGAGGAGATTGCGCGGCGAGGCTGGCGGTCGCCAGCGGGAGAGAGAGAAAGAGCGTGAGGGCAAGATCGCGAGAGCGCGCGATGCACGAGTACACAGAGGATAACTTGCTGATGGGCACAGTTGAATAAATTTAGTGGGTATGGTCACCGGATTCAAGTGGCAGAAATTTGGGAGGTGGGCGTACTTCCTGCGCGAGCGGTCGTCGCGGCGGGAATAAAGCTGCGCGTATGGTGAGGGGAGGACGCAGAGGAAGCGCGCCTCGCGATGACGGACGAACGCTGGAGCTAAAAGGAGCATGGATGCGGTGGATTGATCGTGAGGAAGTGGCCGAGCGGCTTACGTATGAGGTTTGTTTGCCGATTGTGCGGGAGGCGATGATTGCGTTTTCGCGGGGGGAGACGCTGCAACTGCTGCGGTCGATACTGCCGCTGGGGGAGGGGCGGATGTTTGGGGTGATGCCGGGGGCGATGGGGGCGAAGGCTTGCTTTGGGGCGAAGTTGATTAGCGTGTTTCCGGAAAACTTTGCTAAGGGGGTGCAGTCGCACCAGGGGGTGGTGGTGCTGTTTGATCCGGAGAGTGGGGCGCCGGTTTGCCTGGTGCATGCGGGGGAGGTTACGGCGATACGTACTGCGGCGGCTAGCGCGGTTGCTACTGATGCGCTGGCTCGGAAGGATGCGCGGAGAATGGTGCTGCTCGGGCGATTTCCCGGGTGCGCGCGTTGGAAGAGATTGTTGTTTGGGGCAGGTCGGTGGAGAGGGCGCGGGCGTTTGCTGTCGCGATGGGGGCGGAGTTGGGCGTGGCGGTGCGGGCGGTCGAGACAGCGCGCGAGGCGGTGGCGGAAGCGGATGTGGTGTGCACGGTGACGAGTGCCGCGGAGCCGATTTTATTGGGCGAGTGGGTGAGGGCGGGGACGCATGTGAATGTGGTGGGGTCGAGTTTTGCGGGGCCGGCGGAGGTGGATAACGAACTGGTGCGGCGGTCGCGGTTTTTTGTGGATAGTCGCGAGGGGGTGATGGCGCAGGGTGCGGAGTTTTTGCGCGCGAAGGCTGCGGGGGTGGTGGGCGATGCGCATATTGTCGCGGAGATTGGGGAGGTGCTGGCGGGGGATGTGGTGGGGAGGAGTTCGGCGGAGGAGATTACGGTTTATAAGTCGCTGGGGCATGTGGTGCAGGATTTGGCTTGTGGGTGGTGGTTGTATGAGAGTGGTTCTTAGTTCTTAGTTGTTAGTTCTTAGTTCTTAGTTCTTAGTTCTTAGTTCTTAGTTCTCTGAGACGCGTTTTGGTGGGGCTTGCTGTTTGCTCTTCCCACTCATGACACGAACCTGTCATGAATGGGGCACCCGGATTTTCATTACAATTCGTCGCAGCTAATAGCTAGAAGCTTTCCCACCCGTCCGCAAAAGCGCGTACGGATGGGGCACCCAAAATGTTGGGGGCTTCCTTGCACTGCTTCGGTTGGTTAACCGTTGGGGTGGAGGATTTTTTCGTGGTGGCTTACGGCATTGCCGTCGCCTTGTTTGAGGCTGCGGAAGACGATGGTCGAGATCATGGTGAGGATGCCGAGAGCGAAGAGGGCTTTGTGGATGCCGTGGATCATCTCGGCTGAGCTGGCGTGTCCGCCGCCGGGGCCAACGGCGGGGACGAAGAAGGCCGTGGCCAGGCCGGCGGTGGCTACTCCAAAGCTGATGGACATTTGCTGCATGGTGCTGGCGATGGAGCTGGCAGAACTTGATTGCTGCTCGTTGGTGTCGGCGTAGACCAGGGTGTTCATGCTGGTGTATTGCAGCGAGGTGAAGGCTCCGTAGAGGAAGGCCTGGAGGATGATCATCCAGATGGGCGTGTGGATGCCGATGGTGGCGAAGAGCAGCAGCAGAAGGCCGAGGACGAGGGTGTTGGAGATGAGCACCCAGCGATAGCCCACGGTGGCGAGTATGCGCGGCATGATGGCTTTCATGCTCATGGCGGCGATGGCTTGCGGCATGATGAGCAGACCGGATTGGACGGGAGTGAAGCCGAGGCCTACCTGGTAGAGCAGCGGAAGGAGGAAGGGGACGCCGCCGATGCCGATGCGGGTGAAGAAGCTTCCGCTGACGGCGGCGCGGAAGGTTCGGATTTTGAAGAGGCTTAGTTGCAGGAGTGGGTAGGCTAATGATTTTGCGTGCAGCCAATAGCCGGCTAGGAGTGCGAGCGAGAGAGCGGTGAGGGCGCCCATTTCGAAGCGGCTTAGGGTGTGTTCGCCGAAGACTTCGAGGACGTAAGAGAGAAGGGCGATGCCGGAACCGAAGAGGATGAGGCCGACGGTGTCGAGGGGATGGGTGTCTTCGCGGTAGTCGGGTAGATGGAGGTAGACGAGGATGAGGCCAATGAGGCCGATGGGGATGTTGAGGAAGAAGATGAAGCGCCAGTGGAGGTAGTCGACGATGAGGCCGCCGGCGATGGGGCCGAGCATGGGTGCCACCAGTGCGGGGATGGAGACAAAGCTCATGGCGCGAAGGAGGTCGGATTTGGAGAAGGTGCGGACGAGGGTGAGACGGCCGACGGGGACCATCATGGAGCCGCCCATGCCCTGGAGGATTCGGCAGGCGACGAGCGCGTGGATGTTGGAGGAGAGACCGCAGAGGAGCGAGCCGAGGGTGAAGATGCCAATGGCGGCGGCGAAGACGCGGCGGGTTCCGAACTTGTCGGCTACCCAACCGCTGATGGGGATGAAGACGGCGAGCGAGAGAGTGTAGCTGGCGAGCACGGCCTTCATGCTGAGGGGGCCGACGTGGAGCGCGGCGGAGATGGCGGGGACGGCGGTGTTGAGGATGGTGGTGTCGAGCGATTCCATGAAGAAGGCGACGGCGACTAGCCAGGGCAGGAGGCGCTTGCTGGCGACAGAGTGGCCGGAGGCGGGGGAGTTTGCGGGCTTGGTCGCGCTTGGGGAAGCGGGGGGCGTCATAGTTCCATAAGAGCATGGCGGGCGGGTTGGGGTTGTGGGAGAGAAGTCTGGCTTCCCTTCGTGGGTCTTAGAAGGAGGGCGAAGTATGGGCGCGCGATTCCCTGCCCCGTGTGTGCGCGAGGCAGGGCTGCGAGATCGCTGCGGGTTAGTGCTGGATCTCGTCGGCGGAGATTTCTGTGGGAACGCTAGGGATGGGCTTTGACCCAGTGGTGAGCGGCGAAGTCCGTGGCGATGCTGGCGGCGAGGAGGGTGAGCGAGGCGCCGATGGCGAGGAGGATCCAGGCGAGCTCGATGCGGCCTTTGAGCATGAAGTAGTCGAGGAGGCCGAAGACCAGGACGAGCACGGCGGCTTCGGCGAAGAAGGCGGAGCAGCGGCGTGACGTGATGATGAGGAGGTCGAGACGCGTGGCACGGGCTGGGCGATCGGATGCGACCGAAGGCATCAGGCGGAGATTGTTGGGGGTTGAGGCGGGGGAGTTTGGATTTTCGAAGCTTACTGCGTTTTTGTGAAACATAAAGGACCCTTTTACGGCTCTCTTAACGATACCTGGGTTCAATGAATATCCCGTGAAGTCCTGCGGTCCTGCGCGGACGGCGGGAGTTTGTCGTGGATCAAAGGCATCCAGAATCAGCGAGATACGCGGCTAGTCGGGGAAGGGCGTTTTGAAGGATTGAAATTGCCGCAGTTGCAGCAGGGGCGCGCGCCGAGAAGAGCGAGAGCTTCCTTGATGTTGGCTAGCTCCTGTTGGAGATTGGTGTCGGGGGTGGTGGGGTCGTCTGGCATTACAAATTGTGTGATGCGGCTGGGGGCGAGTAGAGTGAGGGAATTCGGGACGTTGGGAGGAGGCGTTATGGCTTTGAGTTTTGCTACGGATATTCGGCCGCTGTTTCGGGATGGCGATGTGGCTTGTATGAAGCCGGCGGGGATTGCGCTGGATGAGGCTGCGTGGATGTGCGTGCCGGCGAATGCGCAGCTGGTGTATGGGGCGGTTTCTGCAGGGACCATGCCTCCGGATGCGCCGTGGTCGAAAGAGACCGTGGCGAAGTTCAAGGAGTGGATGGACGCTGGCTATCCGGTGTAGGTCCTATGCGGACGGCGAGAGTTAGGTGCTAGCGGATGGGTCGGCGGCCCGTGAAGATGTGGATGAGGAAGGTGAGGATGATGGCGCCGATGGTGGCGATGACGATGCTGACGATGAGGCCGTGCTCGCCGGGGCCGCCGTAGCCGAGGGCGCGGAAGATTTCTCCGCCGATGACGGCGCCGATCAGGCCGATGACCATGTCGAGGAGCATGCCGTAGCCGCCACCCTTCATGATTTTTCCGGTGAGCCAGCCTGCGACGATGCCGATGATGATCCAGGCAATGATTCCGTGACCCATGATGTTCCTCCTGAGATGTGGTGGTTCAGGTGATCAGAGTGTACAAGGAGAGCGCCGGTTGTGTCCTACGCGGACGGCTGGATTTTTGGTGATTGGCTAGCGGGGTTTGGCGGCGAGGTGGGCCGGGGATATCACTGATCGTAGGGAGACTTGGGATGAGTGTCGTATGGGTCTCCAAACTTGTTGGTGTGGACAATGGTTCCGCTGGGTTTGGTGGCAATCGTCAGCAAGCCCAGATCCCGGGTTCGAGCAGAGAGGTGCACGGATCGGGTCATGCCATCGACGATGGATGGGGGCACGCCCTCGACCCAGAGATGAAGGTTGTAATCGCCTGGAGGGATGTTGCGGAGGACGAAGGCATCGTTCGAATCAGCGGTGCCGAAGAGCGGCGTTGCGAGTGCGAGTACGACCGCGCTCATCTCGGGGTGGATGTTACAGAAGATGTAGGAGACGCCTTCGCGGGAAAATGTAACTGACTTGCTGGAGCCGGCCTCATAAAGTCCAAGGTCGAACCGCTTGCCGTCAAAGAGGGAGAAGACATTGTGAAAGAACGGGTCGGCGTTGGGAAACTGCACGACCGCACCAACGGGAATGACCTGCAAATGCGGGAGAAACGTACGATTTTTCTGCATCAGCGTGTAAGAGCCGTGGGGGAGGAAGGGCACGGACACCGTGCCCGGCAGCGGTTCCAGCCAGATGACGGCAGGCACGGGACGATGCTTTCCAGGCTGCGAAAAGCCAAGGCGTACACGCAACTCCGTTGTCGCAGCGGGTGAGGGGGACGCTTGTGGTCGCAGCGTTCCGGGCGTCGCGAGGAGGACGAAGACGAAGCCCGCAATCGAGGGTCGCAATCTCATTAGAATTTGTATCCCGCGGCGATGCCGATGATGTTGCTCTCAGCCGGCGTACCGATGACCGGGTTGCTTTCGAGGTGTCGGTACTCAAGAGAAAAGAGGAGGTAGGTACTGGGACGATAGATTACGTTCCCTGTATAGGTTCGGGTTCTGGCGAGGTTCTGATACATCGTTCCGCCGGGAACGGCATACGGTCGCAGTTCTTGAGCAAACACATTGTCTATACCGAAGGCGGCGTTGAATTCCAATCGCTCGCTGAATTTCTCTTTGAGTTGCGACCAGCCACCTACGTCGCCGTATGGCCGGAAATAATATTTGCTTGAATCGGAATCGACCGCATAACCAAAGTCTTTGTAAGCTCCGCCTCCGAGACCCCCGAGTGCCGCCCCGCGATAAAAGGCGCCCGTGAATTGTAAGCGTGCGGGCAGATTGAGTCTGGCGTCGAGCGTGGCTGCCCAGGCATCAAACCGGGTGCCGGCGGGGCTCAGATGGGGCCCAAAGTATCCACCAACACCGATGTGAGTTCCCTCCTCCAGGTTAGAGCCGAGCAGGGCGATGCGAGCCTCTTCTCCAGGCCAGCGGCTCATTTCGGCGCCCGTGGGTGGTATGACTGCTGTGGCAGCGGCAGCGGGCACAGGGGACAAGGGAGCGTCGCCAACATCGATCAAGGCGCCTTGCAGGCGGACAAAATGCGAACTGCCAACTGGAATATCCTGTGTCACTCCGGCTTGAGGATTCCATGTCCACAAGTTTCCAGACCAGGCGAGCGCCGGCACAGCAACAGCAGTCAGCGACGATGGAGCGTCTGGACTGAAGACGGGGCGGTCCAACGAAAAGTAGGCGTTTGTATGCTGCCACTGCAAACCTGCATGGACGGTGCGCAGGCGCAGGATAGAGACGTTTGTGCTGTAGTAGCCGCTGTAGTTTGCTACGGAATAGCCTGGGCGACCATCGAAATCGACTCTCAGGTCGGCATAGCTGCTGGCACCGAAGAGATGCGGCCCGCGGGCATCGAAGCCGAGTATGCTCTGCTGCACCGAAGCGCCCGTGCTGCCTGTGCCGAGAAGTGCCACGGTAGGCGTGGCTGGTATATCAACCTGCCGCGTATTGACGAAGCCATTGAACAGCAATAGCCCAGTGAGTTTGATGGGGTACTTCGACTCACTTTCCACTTTGGCCTGCTCGTGCGTCGCGATTTGAGATTCCTGCATGGCCTGCCGTTCCCGGAGATCCTCTATCGCGGCCGCTGTAGCTGGTGGGGCGGCTTGGGGCGAAGGAGAGGGTGAGGATGGCGGAGCCGGGGTGGTGGATGGCGGAGCGCTCGCCGTGGAGCCGGCCTGCGCGAGCTGGCGCTGAAGAGCAGCGAGCTGCCGGCGCATTTCGTCCAGCTGGCGCTGCGATTGTTCGAGTTGAGTCTGCGTCTGCGCCATCGATTCGGTTAATTTCTGGATCTGCTCCGCCACACTATCCGGGCTCGTGGTTTGGGTATCTTGCGCAAATACGCGGCGTGAAGAAGATCCGCAAACGATGAGCAAGGGTAAGATCAGCCACACGTTCCGAAGAACAACGAGAGCATTCTGTCCGTGTCTACGCGCGTGAATTCTCATGTCGAGCAACCTCGTCGTGATGGTCCGATCCTGATACAGCCGGTTCATCCCGCGGTTGGATCTGCCGCGCCACTCTCATTTGAAAGATCGTTTCGCCGGGGTAACTGCTCAGTAGGACGACTTCTCCTCCATGTTCTGCTGCTATGCAGTGAGCCAATGTTAGACCAAGGC
>Ga0302226_10000367_pt1 | contig 39029 bp, 39 predicted proteins | sample II_Palsa_E3_3_FD_193524 | JGI IMG/M metagenome (GOLD analysis project Ga0302226, IMG submission 193524) | Peat permafrost microbial communities from Stordalen Mire near Abisko, Sweden - II_Palsa_E3_3 | ecosystem: Environmental > Terrestrial > Soil > Palsa > Peat permafrost | place: Sweden...
AGAAGCGCGCGCGCCAGTCCGAGCAGCGCCGCCTGCGCAACATCAGCGCCCGCTCCATGGTCCGTACCGCCCTGAAGAAGGTCGTCAAGGCCATTGAGGCCAAGGACAAGGCCGGCGCCATCGCCGCGTTCACTGTCGCCCAGCCGGTGATGGATCGTTACGCCGCGCGCGGCCTGATCCACAAGAACAAGGCCGCTCGCCACAAGAGCCGTCTCAACGCGAAGATCCGCGAACTGGCCTAAGCCAGCTGCGCGACTCGAGTTGCTGCGAAAGAAAAGCCGGCGAAAGCCGGCTTTTTCATTTTTGGGAACGCGGGCCGGCGCATTCGGATCCTGCATCCGAACGTAGGTAAGCTCCATGCCAAATTACCCGACACCTTGACCAGCGTATGGCCAGGCGATTTCGACACCCAATGCCACAGCTACCCCGACCGCATATGCGACAAGATTTTGCGCCGAAAACGCATGACCAAACACCAAATGCCCCAACATCGTGTGGCGAATATCGATCATCCACGGCGCTCGATACAGCTTCAGTACTTCGACGGTCAGACAAGTGGTGAGCGCCAAGAGCGTGACACGCGATGTGCTATCGCGTCGGCGAAGCAGTCCCCACCCAAAAAACACCATTACCGCCCATAACGTATCCCCCGGATACTTGCCCAGAAATGCCGGCAGAACGTCCGGATAGCGTCGCGAAGCAAGACCAAACAGGACGGCGATGAGGCACGCCAGTGCATACATGGCTCGATTTCTATAGCGGGCTGCGGTGAAAAAAGTCCCTGAAGCGCCCGGACGTCTAATCATGGTGAGAGCAGCTCACGAAATGTCACCTCACCGGCAGCGATTGAACAACTACTCTGCGTATAAGCACAAATCTTGCCCAGTCTAAAATTTCAGCCACTGGAGATCGTCCTGGGCGTGCCGGACCTGCGTGGTGTCCAGGGTCGTCTGCTCATGTTATGGGACTTTCATTAAGAATCTGGCTGCGGATAAGCTACAGCACTATCCAGAGGTAGAGGTTTGTCATGGACTCTCGCCCGTTCACTTCGATCCCGCTGCGTTTTGCTCTCTTGGTACTCGCTCTCCCCGGCATCGGCATGGCACAGGACAACACGCCGCCTACCGACACGACCCCGCCAGCAGCAACACAAGGCATCAACGTAGCCCCCATCTATGACTCGGCCAACAACGCCGACAGGATGACCTCGACGCGCTTCACTTCAGCCGAAGACAACGCCAGACCCGGTGAATACTTCTTCGGCATGGGTGCCAATGCCATCAGGAAAAAGGACTATGCCTTTGCCGTCCAGATGTACCGGGTCTCTGCCTCGTGGGCTTACAAGCCGGCCGAATACAATCTCGCCGTGATGTACGCATTGGGACAAGGCGTTCCCGTAGACCTGCCGCGCGCCATGGCGTGGATGACGCTGGCGGCGGAACGCGGCGACAAACCCTACGTCACCGCACGCGAACTGATCAATGCGAAATTGAGCAATGCCCAATTTACGCAGGCCGATGCGATTTACGCCGAACTCTATCCCACCTACGGCGATGCAACGGCGCTACGCCGTGCCAAGGACCGCTGGGCGCAGGTTCGTTCTTCGATCACCGGCTCGCGGGTAGGCTCGGTGGCCGGCAATCTCAAGACAGGTACAGGCGCGCCAGGCGAGTCAGGAATGGGCGCAGCCGCCAAAACTCCCGGCGCGGCGCTCAATCGTGTCGGCACCAACGCCTCGGACATCCTCAACGGCGAGGAAGTCGACGGGTCCATCGCCTACGAACAGTTACTGAGGAGTGATAACCCCTACGACCCGAAGTTCGCGACGCGTCCTGGCTTGACTGGGAAGGTGACTGTGGAGCCACTTGTACCCGTAAAGAAGAATGATGCACAAAATCCCGCTGCACCAAGCAGCGCTCCTGCAGCAGACAATTCCAATCATTGATGGCGATCCTGCGCTGTAGCTCCGCATAGCATCGAGGCGCTATACGTGTCCCGCTCGCTGACGGTATAGCCGCATAGCCGGCCATACGAAACCGTCACTTTGCGCGCGGGCGAAACTCCAGCGGCATCGTTTGTGTTCGTGCCGCAGCCGGAGGCTTGCTTCCACACGCTCCGCAGGTACTGCAGCCATCGCTGCAGTCGCCGGTGGCTTGCTTCGGCTGCAGACGCTGTCCGATCGTACGCAGCCAGGCGGCATGTCCGGGTCGACTGAAACGGATCGAAGCAGCAGCCATCCAGCGATTGGTCAGCTGCGGGGCGAGCTTGCGGAACACGGCCAATACGCTGACCAGCACGATCAGCCCGATCACCATGTATTGCACCAGCAGACCCGCGCTCATGTCAGCAGCCTCGTGATCTGATAGGTCAGCAACGACGCCACATAGGCCACTGCGAACATGTAGCTGAAGGAGATAACCACGTTGCGCCAGGAATTGGTCTCGCGGCGGATCACCGCCAGCGTCGACATGCACTGCGGCGCAAACGCAAACCACACCAGCAACGACAGCGCGCTGGCCAGCGAGAAGTTGGTGGCCAACGCATGCGCCAGGCCACCCGTATTCGCATCGCCGCCTACTGCATAAACCGTAGCCAATGCTGCCACCGCGGTCTCGCGCGCCGCGAACGCCGGAATCAATGAGAGGCTGATCTGCCAGTTGAAGCCCAGCGGCGCGAAAATGAATTGAAGTCCGCGCCCCAGGTAACCCGCAAAGCTGTAATCGATCGCCGGACCGGTAGCACCTGCCGGCGGTGATGGAAATGTGGAGATGAACCACATCAGCACGGTCAACGCGAGAATCACACCAGTCAGCCGCTTGATGAAGATCGAGCTGCGCTCCCACAGGCCGATGGCAATGTCGCGTGGCTTGGGCATGCGATAGGACGGCAGCTCCATCAGCAACGCATGTTCGCTCTTGTCGCGATGGATGCGTTTGATCACCCAACCCACCGCCATGGCGCCGAGAATGCCTGCGGCGTAAAGCGCAAACAGCACGAGCCCCTGCAGGTTGAAGATGCCCAACACATGGTGCATCGGAATGAACGCGCCGATCAGCAGCGCGTACACCGGCAGGCGCGCCGAGCAGGTCATCAACGGCGCAACCAGAATGGTGGCAAGTCGGTCGCGCGGATCCTGGATGCTGCGTGTACCCATGATGCCGGGGATCGCGCAGGCAAAGCTCGACAGCAGCGGAATGAATGAGCGCCCGGTCAGACCGACCGACATCATCAGGCGATCGAGCAGGAACGCTGCGCGCGGCAGATAGCCGGACTCTTCCAGTACCAGGATGAAGAAGAACAGCACCAGAATTTCCGGCAGAAAGCCGATCACCGTGCCCAGGCCGCCGAACAGTCCATCGACGACAAGGCTCTGCAGTGGGCCGGCGGGCAGCAGCGTGGCGACATGCGTACCCATCCAGCCGAAGACATCGCCGATCGCGTCGGTCATCGGCTTGCCCGCCGCATAAACCGACTGGAATACCAGGAACATCACCACCGCAAGGATCGCCAGACCGAACACCGGATGCAGCGTCCAGCGGTCGAGCGCGTCGTCGATAACAGCGGTCTGGCGCGGCATCGTCACCGTCGCGGTCAACATTTCCCGCACTTGCGCGTGGAGGTCGGCGCGGCTGTCCGGATCATCAGCCATCGCAGGCGCGGCCACCGGCACTTCACCATCCACGCGTTCGATCAGCGCCATCGCGCCGCCGCGCTTCACGGCGACGGTTTCCACTACGGGCAGACCCAGTCGGCGTTGCAGCTCAGGCACGTCAATCTCGATACCGCGGCGATGCGCGGCATCCATCATGTTCAGCGCCAGCACCACGGGCCGGCCGAGGCGTTTGACCTCCAGCACGAAGCGCAGGTGCAGCCGCAGGTTGGTCGCATCGGCGACGCAGACAATCAGGTCCGGTGCTGCTTCGCCCGGGTAATTACCCTCCAGCACGTCGCGGGTGATCTGTTCATCCGGACTGTTCGCGTCGAAGCTGTAGGTGCCTGGCAAGTCCAGGATCTGCAGCACGCGCCCGGATGGTGCCGTGAAGCGACCTTCCTTGCGCTCGATGGTGACACCGGCGTAGTTGGCGACTTTTTGGCGACCGCCAGTCAGCAAGTTGAACAGCGCGGTCTTGCCGCAGTTCGGGTTGCCGACCAGCGCGATTCGCAGGGTCGACGCGCTCATGCCGCTTCCTGCCGCACGGTGACGCGATGCGCCTCGCTGCGACGTAGTGCAAAACGGGTCGAGCCGATCTGGATCAGCAGCGGATCCGCACCCAGCGGCCCAATCGCGACCACCCGCACGGGCTCGCCATCCACGAACCCGAGGTCACGCAGGCGCTGCGCAATCGGGTCCGCCGCGTGCGCATCGTGCACGCGATCGACCACGGCGGGAGCACCTTTGGGCAAATCCGACAGACGCACGGGCGTTTCTCAAATAAGAATTGTTCGCATTGTAACTCTTTATATCTATCCCTGCACTGCACGCACGTCCCCGGGATGGGCTGCGTTTATGATGGTTCTCTTTATGAGGTTGACCGATGACCGATTCCGTCCTCTACGAGCTCCGCGGCACCGTCGCCTGGCTCACGTTGAACCGTCCACAGGTGCACAACGCGTTTGATGATGGACTTATCGCCGCGCTCACCCAGGCCCTGGAACAGGTCGACGCCGACCCCGCCGTACGGGCGGTGGTGCTGAGTGGCAACGGAAGCTGTTTCTCCGCCGGCGCCGATCTGAACTGGATGCGCAGCATGGCTGGCGCCAGTGAACAGCAAAACCGCGACGACTCGCTGCGACTGGCGCGCCTTATGCGCATCCTGCAATTCCTGTCCAAACCGACCGTCGCGCGCGTCAACGGTGCCGCCTATGGCGGCGGCGTCGGGTTGGTCGCGTGCTGCGACATCGCGATCTGCGTCGATACGGCGAAGTTCGCCCTGTCCGAAGTGAAACTGGGCCTGGTACCGGCGGTGATCTCGCCGTACGTCATCGCAGCGATCGGTTTGCGCGAGGCCCGCCGGCTGTTCATCACGGGTGAAGTCTTCGACGCCGTCCATGCCGCGCGCATCGGCTTGCTGCATGAGTCCGTATCGGCTTCCGAGCTGGACGAGGCCCTCGAGCGGCAGTTGTACCTGCTGGCGAAGGCTGGCCCGAATGCCCAGCGCGAAGCCAAGCAACTGGCACTGCGGATGGGCGGCACCGATGTCGCGCAGGCTGAGCGCATCGATACAGCAAACGCTGAACTGATCGCACGCCTGCGTATATCCGAAGAAGGTCAGCACGGCCTGAGCGCCTTTCTGGACAAGCGCGCCCCGCGTTGGGTCGGCGCGGCTTAGCGGCAAGCGCAGCCTTGCGCCGTTGTGCTCCCTACCCTGGGGGAAAAAGATCTTCGCCTGCTATCTTTGCATCGATAAGAACGGCCCAAGGATATTGAATGTTCGAGCGCGTACTGATTGCCAACCGCGGTGAAATCGCCTGTCGCGTGATCCGCACCTGCCGTCGCCTGGGCATTCACACCATCGCGGTGTATTCCGAAGCCGACCGCGACGCGCAACATGTGCGGCAGGCTGATGAGGCGTGGCCGATCGGCGGCCCGCGACCGGCTGATTCGTATTTGCGCGGCGACGCCATTCTGGACGTCGCAAAAAAATCCGCTGCGCAGGCGATTCATCCGGGCTACGGCTTTCTTTCGGAAAATACGCAGTTTGCGCGCGCCTGCGCCGAAGTGGGTATCGCGTTCATCGGGCCCAGACCCGAGAGCATCGACGCGATGGGCTCCAAAGCCGCCGCGAAGGCGTTGATGGAAAAGCATGCCGTGCCGCTGGTGCCCGGTTACCACGGCGAAAATCAGGACACCGCGTTTCTCGCCGAACAGGCGCGCAACACAGGTTTCCCACTGATGATCAAGGCGACCGCCGGTGGTGGCGGCAAGGGCATGCGCATTGTGCGCAGCGAATCGGAATTCGCCGACGCGCTGGCCTCAGCGCAACGTGAGTCCGCCAGTTCGTTTGGCGACACGCGAGTGATTCTTGAGCGCTACGTCGAGCATCCGCGACATATCGAATTCCAGGTATTCGGCGACACGCACGGCGAGGTGATCCACCTCAACGAACGCGAATGCTCCGCGCAGCGCCGTTATCAGAAGGTGCTTGAGGAAACACCATCACCGTTCCTCGATGCCGCTCGCCGCAAGGCCATGGGTGAAGCAGCCGTTGCGGCGGCGAAAGCAGTCGACTACGTCGGTGCCGGCACGGTGGAATTCATCGTGGCCCAAAGTGGCGAGTTCTTCTTCATGGAGATGAACACCCGGCTTCAGGTCGAGCATCCGGTGACCGAGATGACGCTTGGGCTCGATCTGGTCGAGTGGCAACTGCGCGTCGCCTCTGGTGAGTCGTTACCACTGCGGCAGGAACAGGTGCACGCGCATGGCCATGCCATCGAAGTGCGCCTGTACGCCGAAGATCCCGACCAGAACTTCCTGCCCGGCTCCGGCAAATTGCAGATGCTGCGCCTGCCCCCACCGTCGAAGCACGTGCGTCTCGACGGTGGCGTGATCGAGGGCGACACGGTCACCATCTTCTACGACCCGATGATCGCGAAATTGATCGTGTTCGACGACAACCGCACGCAGGCTTTGCAGCGGTTGCGTGATGCGCTGGCGGCTTGCGAGATCGTCGGTCCCAAGTCGAATATCGGATTCCTGGAACGGCTGTCGCGACACCCCATCGTGATCGAGGGACGCATCGATACGGGTTATCTCGATCGGCATCTGGACGAATTCCTTACCGGCGACATAGCGCCCGCCGACGGCGTTCTTTTCGCCGCGGCCACCGGCGCGCTGCTGCACGACGAACGCACGGTGGACGCCCATGCCAGCGACCCGCATTCACCCTGGACCAGAAACGATGCATGGCGCATCGGTCACGCCGGCAAGCGGATCATCGCACTGACCTTGCGCGAACAGCGCTACGACGTCGAAGCCCATGGTGATCAAGGCAACTATCAACTGCATCACGGCGAGGCAGTCTGTGAGGTCCGCGGCGCGCGACTGGGCGATGAAAACCTGACTGTCCGCTTCGATGGCGAGTCCCTGCGCGTACCCTTGCGCGCCGATGCAGCCCATGTGCTGCTGCACGACGCACGCGGACAGCGCTACAACTTTACGCGTGCCGCGGCGTTCGCATGGGAGTCGAAAGATGCGGCTGGTGGCCATCAGGTCATTGCGCCGATGCCGGGCCGCATCGTGCTGGTCAAAGCCAAAGCTGGCGATGCCGTCAAACAGGGGCAGGAACTGCTGGTGATGGAAGCGATGAAGATGGAGTTGGCCTTGAAGGCTCCGCGCGCCGGCACCATCGAAAGCATCAACGCCATACAGGGCGAGTTTGTCGAAGCCGATGCCGTGCTGGTGCGCTTCAATGCGTGACACTGGATGCCGACCTGAGCTTGCTGCGGCGTAGCGGCGTAGGTTGGGGTGAGCGCCAGCGAACTCCAGCATTGCGTTGCGGGATTATTGGTCTCCAGGCTCCCCTTTATCCGATGATCCATTTACAGCGTCGTGTACTCTCACCTGCCTTCTAGGGCACCTTCTCCCACCAGGAGAAAACATCTGGAGTAGTCAATGAGTCGATCCAACCACGTCCGCATCGTCGAAGTCGGCGCTCGCGACGGCTTGCAGAACGAGAAGATATTGCTGCCGGCCAACGTGAAGATCGCCTTGATCGATCGTCTATCCTCGACCGGCCTGACCACCGTCGAGGCGACCAGTTTCGTCAGCCCGAAATGGGTGCCACAGCTGGCCGATGCGGCCGAAGTATTTCGCGGCATCCGCAAGGTACCGGGAGTGAGCTATCCCGTGCTGGTGCCGAATGAGCAGGGCTACGCAAGCGCGCGTGAAGTGGGTGCGACCGAGGTCGCCATATTCACTGCCGCTTCCGAAGCGTTCAACCGCAGGAACGTCAACGCCTCGATCGAGGAATCGATCGAGCGCTTCGTGCCGGTAATCGAACTGGCACAAACTGATGAGGTGAAAGTACGCGGTTATGTTTCCACCGTGCTGGGCTGCCCGTACCAGGGCGACGTACCGATCAGTGATGTGGTTCGCGTTGCACGGCGTCTGTACCAACTGGGCTGCTACGAGATTTCGCTGGGCGACACGATTGGTGTGGGCACGCCGGCAAAGGCGCGCGCGATGCTGCACGCGGTGTCACAGGAAGTACCGATCGAAGCACTCTCCGTGCATTTCCACGACACTTACGGTCAGGCGCTGGCAAATATCCTGGCGTGTCTGGAGGAAGGCGTGCGCGTGGTCGACAGCGCGGTGTCCGGCGCCGGCGGCTGCCCTTACGCAAAGGGCGCCACCGGCAATGTGGCGAGTGAGGACGTTGTGTACATGCTGCACGGGATGGGCATGACCACGGGTGTCGATCTCGACCTGCTGATTGCCGCAGGTGCATGGCTTTCCGCGCAGTTGCATAAGGAAACCTCCAGCCGCGTCAACCGCGCGAGCATCGTGGCCCGAGGCGACTCGGAATAAGTCCTCCCTGCCGCGCCCAGCCGGCGCAGGGACGAGGCGTCTGGTCAAAGATCGATCGGGACTTTTGGTACTGGAAACGGTGGTAAACGGTGGAATAATCGGGCGCCACTGCACGGAGTCCCCATGAATTCATCATCGCCGATCTCACCCTTCGACATTCGCCCGATCGAACACCGTGACAATGCCGCGGTTGCCGCGATCATCCGTGCCGTGATGCCCGAATTTGGCGCTGATGGCCCTGGCTTCGCGATCCACGATGCCGAAGTGGACGGCATGTACGAAGCCTATGCGCGACCGCATTGCGCATACTTCGTCGTCGAACGCGATGGCGTAGTGATTGGCGGCGGCGGCATCGCACGGCTGGAGCATGCCGAGCCGGATATATGCGAGTTACGCAAGATGTATTTCCTGCCCGAAGCGCGCGGCATAGGTGCAGGCAACGCCATGATGCTGCGGTGCCTGGATGCCGCCCGCGAGCTAGGTTTCAGGCGTTGCTATCTGGAAACACTCACCGGCATGGACGCGGCCCAAACCTTGTATCGTCGGAACGGTTTCACGCCGCTCTCTGCACCCATGGGCGGCACCGGTCATTTCAGTTGCGACCGCTTCTTCATCCGTGATCTGTGAGCCACATCATGGCCAGCCGTGATCCGCACATCGATGCCTATATCGCGACGTCCGCGGAATTCGCGCAACCGATCCTTGAATATCTTCGCGCGGTCGTGCACACGGCCTGTCCCGAAGTCGAGGAAGCCATGAAATGGAATTTTCCGCACTTCGGTTACAAGGGCGCGATGATGTGCTCGATGGCCGCGTTCAAACAGCACTGCAGCTTTGGTTTCTGGCAGTACAAGTCATTGTTCGGCGGCGATACGCAAGACGGGATGGGCCAGTTCGGAAAGCTCGCTTCGATCAAGGAGCTTCCATCGAAGAAAGAACTCATCGCATGCATCAAGAAAGCGATGGCGCTGAACGTGGCCGGAGTGAAACAGCAGCGTCCTAAGGCTGCGCCGAAACCACCGCCGCAACTGCCTGAAGATTTCGCTGCATTGCTGGCGCAGAAAAAACACGCTTCGGCACGCAAGACTTACGATAATTTCAGCCCTTCTGCGAAACTCGAATACGTGGAATGGGTCACTGAGGCGAAGAGCGACGCAACCCGCCAGAAGCGCCTTGCTACGTCGCTGGAATGGCTGGCCCAAGGCAAACAGCGCCATTGGAAATACATGAAATGCTGAGGAATCTTTTTCCATGATCAGGATCGCACGGAATGAGGATGCCGCTGCCATTCACGCCATCTACGCACCATGGATCGTCGACGGCGCCGCCACGTTCGAGACGACGCTGCCCAGTGTAGAGGCGATGCGTGAACGTATTCGCGCTCGTTTGCAGCACTACCCATGGCTGGTGTGGGACGAAGGCGACGAAGTGCTGGCGTATGCCTATGCCGGTCGTTTCCGCGAACGCGCCGCCTACGACTGGATCGCCGAAACCTCCATCTACGTGCGTGGGGATGCTCATCGCCGAGGCATTGCGCGTCGACTCTACGGTGTGCTTCTGGACACGATACGTTTGCAGGGCATCAACCAGGCCGTTGGCGTGATCACGCTACCTGGCACGGTCAGCGTGGCGATGCATGAAGCGATGGGTTTCACCACCGCAGGCGTATGGCGTCAGTGCGGTTACAAACTGGGGCAGTGGTGGGACGTAGGCGTGTGGCAGAAGCAGTTGCAGGCGCCAACCACAGCACCGGAGCCGGTCATTCCATTTTCACAGCTGCGGGAATCGCCTGAACTGCGTGACCTGCTGTCCTGACAAGCTACGCAGCGGTATAAAAAAGCCCCGCCCGTGATGGCGGGGTTTTGGCAATCGGACACCATCGAACCATCTGCCACCTGTTTACGCGTCGGCCACATCCACAAACCGGTCGCTCATCGCTGCGATTGGCTATCGTTCAATAGCCCATAGACATTCAACGACGGGCTGGCCGTCCGGCTGATTCTGTATACAAAAAACGGGCCCACCCTGCGGTAGGCCCGTCACTCGCGCTCGCCGTGATGGCGAGCGCGAACTTTGCATCAATGCTGCGAGGCGATGATGCTCGCGATCACACCCGTGCTGATGGCAGCCAGAATGAAATCACCGTTGTCGCTGCGCACGTAGTGATAGCCGCGCGGCGGTGCGCGCAGATGCTCGCTCTGCCAGTCATTCACCACATATGAACCGCCACGGTACTCAGTCGGCAGGTGGCCGCCCTTCTTGTACCAGCCTTCGCTATGGCCGCGCTCGGACATGCTGCGATGGTTCTGGTCCTGATGGTCCTGCCCCATGGGCTGGGCCACAACCGCGGCCGTAGAAGACATCATCAAAGCACCGCAGATCAACCATGTACCCATCTGCTTCTTCATATGCAAACTCCGTTTGTGAGGGAAGATGACGCTGAGCGACGGTAATTTTTTGGCACTTCCCGGGCCGCTGAGTGCGACTGCCCAGTGAAGCCCCCAAGTACCCTCGCCCTGTGTGCAGCATCCGCGCTATCCATCGAAGATAACGTGAACGTCCTGGTGAAACGGCCTTACCATTCAGCTAGCAGCCACTTCGTCCCAGCATGGCCACTGGGCTACCATTGAGGTTTTCAGACATAAGAAAGAGACCGCAATGCAGCTCAATCAGGTCAAGGCGATCATTACCGGCGGCGCCTCCGGTCTAGGTCACGCAGTAGCGCAACATCTTGCGGCTCATGGCGGCAAGGTCGCCCTGTTCGACGTCAACGAAGACAAAGGCCAGTCGGCCGCGAGGCAACTCGGCGATGCGGCACGATTTTTCCGTACCGACGTCACCTCCGAGGATGGTGTGGCTGCCAACGTCGCCTCGGCGCGCGAAGCATTGGGCGGCCTGAACGTTCTGGTTAATTGCGCAGGCATCCTTGGCGCCGGGCGTGTGCTGGGCAAGGAAGGCGCGATGCCGCTGGCAAACTTTTCCAGCACCGTCATGGTGAACCTGGTCGGCAGCTTCAATGTGGCTAAAGCCGCAGCAGCATTGATGCAGGCAAACGAGGCTGGTGAGGACGGCGAACGCGGCGTGATCATCAACACCGCTTCGGTGGCAGCCTATGAAGGTCAGATCGGCCAGGCCGCGTATTCTGCATCCAAGGGTGGCGTGGTCGGCATGACGTTGCCGATGGCGCGTGAGTTGGCCCGCTTTGGCATTCGCGTGATGACGATCGCGCCGGGCATCTTCTGGACCCCGATGGTCGACGGCATGCCACCGCAGGTACAGGAGTCGCTCAGTGCGTCGATACCGTTCCCGTCGCGGCTGGGGCAACCCGTTGAATACGCGAGCACAGTCGCGTTTATCCTGGGCAACCGCTATATCAACGGCGAAACCATCCGCCTTGATGGTGCCGTGCGTCTGCAGCCGAAATAATTCCACCCTGCACTTCACCACCTCACCGTCATTCCGGCCTTCGCCGGAATGACGATCATGAAACACTCCAACCATCCGGTCATTCACGCATGAAAGCTTCCGACGTCAAGAAAGGCAACGTGGTCGAACACGAAGGTACGGTTTATCAAGTGCGCGACATCGAGCGCAGCTCGCCCAGCGCACGTGGCGGCAACGTCACGTTCCGCTTCACCCTTTATACGATTCCCGGCGGACGCAAGTTCGATCTCAGCCTTCGTGCCGATGACGAGTTGCAGGAAATGGATCTGGTTCGTCGTGCGGCGAATTTCTCGTACATGGACGACGGTGCGTTTGTGTTCATGGATGCCGAGGATTACACCCAGTATCTGTTGTCGCCCTCCCTCGTCGGCGATAGCGCGGGTTATATCGTCGAGGGCGTGGAAGGTTATTACGTGCAATTGATCGACGATGCGCCAGTCGGCCTGCAGGTACCCAGCAGCGTGATCCTGACCGTGGTCGATACCGCCCCGGAGATGAAAGGATCCAGCGCGACCAAACGCAACAAGCCAGCCAAGCTCAATACTGGCATCGAAGTGCAGGTGCCCGAATACATCAGCAATGACGAGAAGGTATGGGTGAACACGCTCACCGGTGAATTCGCCGGCCGCGCGTGACCTGGTGTCGCGCCAATACGAAAACAGCGTCCGAAGTTTGGGCGCTGTTTTTTTTGTGATGTGCTACCTGGACGGGCGCAAGGAGATGCCCAACGAGCGTCCCCAGGGACACAGATTTCGCTCGCTTGGTGCAGAATCACCGAACTCCGCATACCCGTGAAACCTTGATGCCTTCGAGCGGTTATTCGCTACGTGCCCACGTCGTTGAAAGTCTGACCGTTATCAAGCGGCCGGATGTTCCGCTGCGCGTGGTGTTGCGCAATACCGCGGCGGTGGTGCTGCCGCTGGGCATCGGTCTGGCGACGGGCCACACGGAAATCGGGCTGGCTATCGGTGCCGGCGCGCTGGATACGATGTTCTCCGATCAGCCAGGGCCCTACCGTCAGCGCACGCAGCAGCTGCTTTTAGCCTCGCTGGCGGCGGGGCTGGCCTCGCTATGTGGTTTCCTGATCGGTGGCCAGTTGCTGCTGATCCTGGCAGCCACGGTCGCCTTTGGTTTCTTTGGCGGACTGCTGGTGGTGTTTGGTACCGATACCGCGCGGGTCGGCATGACCAGCATGATCTTGCTGGTGATCACCGCTTCGACGCCAACCTCGCTCCCTGATGCGCTCATCGGCGCCAGTTTGATTTTCTCCGGCGGCTTATTGCTTACGCTGTTTTCGCTGGCAGCGTGGCCGTGGCAACGCTACTTGCCCGAGCGCCATGCGCTAGCCACCGTGTACGCCGGTCTGTCTGTAGTGGCAGCCCAGAAAACCCACGACGACGGCGATGTACCCGCACTCACCGATGCGATGACCACCTTGCAGCACACACTGCTTGGACGACATCGCTCGCATGGCCGCGCGATGGAAGCGTTTGGCGTGCTGCTGGAACTGGCCGAGCGGATCCGGCTTGAGCTCACCGCGATGACCGAGCTGCGCGCCAACCCGTCCATCCATGCGATGTTCCGTGATGATGCCGCACGCGTGCTGTCCGCGATTGCCGACGCATTGGAACAGGCCGCCCCGCCCGAGCAGGCGGCGCGTGCACTGCGCACCTTGCAAGCCAGTGAACGCGCGCTGCTCGACGGCAGCAGCAATGCCAGCGGCCCGAACGCGCATATCCATGCGTTGTCCGGCCAGCTTGCCGCCGCCGTGCGCAACGCCGATTGGGCCGGCAGCCAGGGCGAGCTGCGGGCCAGTGCGGAAGAAACCCGCCTGCCCGATACGCTGCGCAGCAGTTCCGCATGGGCGACGTTGCGCGCAAATCTCACACCCCGTTCGGTAGCGTTCCGGCACGCGGTGCGGACAGCGGTTTGTCTCAGCGCCGCGTTGTGGATCTCCCGCCTGTTGCAACTGCCGCACGGCTATTGGTTACCGATGACGGCGGCGATCGTGCTACGACCGGACTTTGCTGCCACTTTCAGTTTTGGCTTACTACGGGTGGTGGGCACGGTACTCGGCCTCGTGCTGACCACGGTGCTGCTGCACATCACGCCGAGCGAACCGTGGACGCACCTCGTGTTGATGGCGGTGCTGTGCATGGGATTCCGCTATCTGGCCACCGCACACTATGGCATCGCAGTGGCTGCACTGACCGGAACGGTGGTGATTCTGCTTTCCTTTGGCGGCGTCAATTCCGGCGCGGCAGTGATGGATCGGGTCATCAACACCGCGCTCGGCTGCGGTATGGCCTTGCTCGCTTATATTGCATGGCCCACCTGGGAACGCGGCCGTGCTCGCGCTGCGCTGGCGGTGATGCTGGATGCATACGTCAGCTATCTGCATGCGCTGGCACGACCCGACCAGCGCAACACCCATCGCGAAACACGCAGCGCGGCACGCACCGCGCGCACCAACGCGCAGGCGTCGATCGACCGCATGCGTACTGAACCCGCCACGCCGCCGGAGCTGCTGGCGCTGGCGCGTGCCCTGTTCGCAAACGGCAATCGCCTGGCGCGTACGGCGATGACGTTGGAAGCCTTGATCGACGATCTCGCCACGTTACCCGACAAGACGGAAATCAATAGCTTCGTCGATGAGTCAGCGAATGCTCTGCAGATGATCGCCAACGCGCTGCGTGAGCAAACGGCGATCGATGTGCTACCCGATCTGCGTACGCGGCAACGCGCTCTGGTAACCCTGATGCAGGGTAGCGGGGATCCCGCCGCGGCCGAACTGTTGACACGAATCAGCGACCGTCTGGTCGACAACGTGGACACACTGGCGCACATCGTCGCACGCAGCCAGTCGCAGCTCGTCGAAGCTCCTGCCGGGCAAGGCTGACCCTGCCAACCTGATCGGATTACCACGGCACGCTCGTGGCGCAAGCCCCGCAGCCGTGCAAAAATCCGTGCAGCCGGTGCAGGGAGCTTGCTATGGCTGCATGTGCCGATGCCAGGCCGCCTGACATCGATCGAACGATCACGCGGCGCCGCCTATCCGGGGAAAACTTATGCACAACCGCATCCATTTCATTTCGGGTCTGCCCAGATCCGGTTCCACGCTGCTTGCTGCCCTGCTTCGACAGAATCCGCGATTCCATGCGGGCATGAGCGGGCCGGTAGCCGGATTGTTCAACTCACTGATGAGCGCGATGGGTGGCAGCAACGAGTTTGCCGTCTTCATCGATGACGACCAGCGTCAGCAGCTATTGCGCGGACTGTTCGAGAACTACTATGCCACGTGCACCGAGGAAGTGGTCTTCGATACCAACCGTGGCTGGTGCGCGCGGCTGCCAGCTCTCTGTCAACTATTTCCCGCGGCGAAGGTGATCGCCTGCGTGCGCCACACGTCGTGGATCGTCGACAGCATCGAACGGCTGATCCGCAAGAACGCGTTCAGCCCATCCTCGATCTTCAACTACACCCCGGGTGGCACCGTCTATACCCGCGCCAACGGCATTGCCGGCGCCGACGGCATGCTCGGCTACGCTTACGACGCGTTGAAGGAGGCGTTTTATGGCGAGCATGCCGATCGCCTTTTGCTGGTGCAGTACGAGACTCTTACCGAGGACCCGGCCAAGGCGCTGGCGGCCATCTACGACTTCCTGGGTGAGGCGCCCTATGCGCATGATTTCGCCAACGTCAGCTACGACGCCACGTCGTTCGATCAGAAGGCCGGCACTCCCGGCCTGCATACTGTGCGGGCTGAAGTGAAGGCGATTCCCCGCCCCACCATCCTGCCGCCCGACCTGTTCCAGCGCTTCAGCAACGACGCGTTCTGGCGTGATGCCCAACGCAATCCCGCGGGTGTGCGCATCATCTGAGTGCCTGGACAAGGGCTGTTCGCTGGATCGCGGTTCACAGGATCGCGGCGGGCACGGTTTTGGCGGCAGCAGCCCAAACCCGTTGGCGCCAAAATCCGTGCCGTAAGTCCGGCTGCGACGCTGATCGGCCTGCTACGCGACGCGGGCGCGCTTAGGTTTTACACTGCACGGATGCTAAAGATCGACACCCACGCCCATATCCTGCCCCGCGACTGGCCCAATCTGGCGACCAAGTACGGTGACGACCGCTTTCCGGTGATGACGCACACCGAAGGCCGCCACCGTATCTACAAGGACAGCCGGTTCTTCCGCGAGGTGTGGGATTCGGCGTTCGACCCGCAGACACGCATCGACGACTACGCCCGTTTCGGGGTGGACGTGCAGGTGATCTCCACGGTGCCGGTGCTGTTCTCGTATTGGGCGCAGGGTTATCAGGCGCTGGAGTTGCATCGTCATCTGAACGACCACATGGCTAGCCTGTGCCGTGACTATCCACGCCACTACGCCGGCATCGGCACGGTGCCGTTGCAGGCGCCGGAGCTGGCGATCCGCGAGCTGGAACGCTGCATCGACGAGCTGGGCCTGCAGGGTGTACAGATCGGCTCGCACTGCAACGACTGGAACCTGGACGCGCCGGAGCTTTTCCCGTTCTTCGAGGCAGCTGCCGATCTGGGCGCCGCCGTGCTGGTGCACCCGTGGGACATGATGGGCACCCCTACGATGCCGAAGTACTGGATGCCCTGGCTGGTCGGCATGCCGGCCGAACAGTCGCGCGCGGCCTGTTGCCTCGCGTTTGGCGGCGTGCTGGAGCGCTTGCCAAAGCTGCGCGTGATGCTGGCGCACGGCGGCGGCAGTTTTCCGTGGACGATTGGCCGCATCGAGCACGGCTTCAGGATGCGCCCCGACCTGGTCGCCACCGACAATCCGCGCAACCCGCGCGAATACCTCAAGCGCTTCTATTTCGATTCCTGCGTGCACGATCCGCAGGCACTGCGCTATCTGCTGGATGTGACGGGCGTCGAGCAGGTGATGCTCGGCACCGACTATCCTTTCCCACTGGGCGAGCAGGAGCCCGGTAGCGGCATCGAGGCATTGAAGCTGGGCGATGTGGATCGCGCCCGCTTGTTTCACGGCACGGCGCTGGAGTGGCTCGGCCTGCCCAGGCATCGTTTCACCCCCGACATCATCCTCTAGGAGTCAGCATGAGTTTCGTGCGCACCGCCAGCTCGATCGCCGCCACCATGGTCATCACCCTGCTGCTGGGGGGCAACGTCCATGCCGCCGATGTCAGCATGGCTTCCGGCAGCATCAACTTCACTACGCCGGACAACTGGCTCGATATCATGCAGACCGATGATCCGGAGGTGCGCGTATTCCAGGTGCCCGACCCCTCGCCCACCGGCAAAAACAGTCTCGCCCGCGTCACCGTGACGGTAAAACAAATTCAAGACGCAGGCGGCTTCCAGCAATACATGGGCGAGGCCAATGCGAAGGCCATGGCGCTGCCCGGTTACAAGGCTGCTGCAGTTGCGCCAGGTCCGAATAGCTACGTCTACACCGCCCAGGAAAATGGCACGCAGTTCAGTTACATCGAACGCTACTGGCTCAAGGACGGCCACGCGATCCAGCTGCGCTGCGTGCGACCCGAGCAGACCGAAGCTGGCGCTGCATGGAAAGCCGCATTCGACAAAGGCTGCGACGGCATCGCCGCGCGCTTGAAGTAGGACATACATAGACTCCTCTCCCCCTTTTGAAGGACAGGGAATGACGCTGGCTCCCTCATGGCTGGAAAGAGCCGCGGCATTGCTCCCTCCCCTGCTTGTCCCGAAGAAGGGACTCCCTTCGGTCGCATGGGAGGGTTGGGGTGGGGTCGCTCTTCACCCTAAATCAAAATTTTGACCCCCTCCCAGCCTCCTTCCTGCAAGCAGGGGAGGAGCCGCTCCAAAGAGATCATTCGATGTCCGCAAATTTTGAAGCCAACCTCGACTGGGCCATCGCGCAGGACGCCGCCGATCCGTTGCGCAGCTTTCGCGACGAGTTCCTGATCCCGCCGCACCAGGGGAGCGACGGCAGCTCGCATGACAGCGCGTACTTCTGCGGTAACTCGCTGGGCCTGCAACCGCGTGCGGTGCGCGAAGCGGTCAACGCAGAACTGGACTACTGGGGCGAGCTGGGTGTGGAAGGCCATTTCAAAGGCCGCCTGCCGTGGATGGACTACCACGAGTTTGTGCGTGACGACCTCGCCGCTGTGATCGGTGCGCTGCCCACTGAAGTGGTCGCGATGAATACGCTCGGGGTCAACCTTCACCTGATGATGGTGAGCTTCTATCGACCGACGAAAGAGCGCCCCGCCATCCTGATCGAAGCGGGCGCATTTCCCACCGATCGTTACGCCGTGGAATCACAGATCCGCTATCACGGCTTTGATCCAGCCAGCGCACTGATCGAACTCGAAGCAGACGAACTGAACGGCCTGGTTTCCGCTGCAGCGATCGAACGCGCGCTGGCCGAACACGGTTCACGCATCGCACTGGTGATGTTGCCAGGCGTGCAATACCGCAACGGCCAGGCATTCGACCTCAAGGCGATCACCGAGCTGGGCCACAAGTATGGCTGCGTGGTCGGCTTCGACCTTGCGCATGCCGTCGGCAATCTGCCACTGCAACTGCATGACAGCGGCGCCGACTTCGCGATCTGGTGCAGCTACAAATACCTCAACGCCGGCCCCGGCGCGGTAGGCGGCGCTTTCGTGCACGAACGTCACGCACAAGCCGTGCTGCCGCGCTTCGCCGGTTGGTGGGGGCACGACAAGTCGACCCGCTTCCAGATGGGGCCGCAGTTTGTTGCCACACCGGGTGCCGACGGTTGGCAGCTGTCCAATCCGCCGATCCTCGCACTCGCGCCGCTGCGCGTGTCGCTGCAGATTTTCCGTCGCGCCGGCATGCAGGCACTGCGCGAGAAATCCCTCAAGCTCACCGGCTATCTGGAATGGCTGGTGCGCACCCAACTCAGTGACGTGTTGGAGATCGTTACGCCCGCTGATCCGCAACGCCGCGGCGCACAGCTTTCGATCCGCGTACTCGGCGGTCGCGAACGCGGCCGCGCATTGTTCGATCACCTGATGGAACACGGCGTCATCGGCGACTGGCGCGAACCCGATGTCATCCGTATCTCCCCTGCACCGCTGTACAACCGGTATACCGATTGCCTCGCGTTTGCCGATGCAACGCGCCAGTGGCATGGCGGCTGATCGAGGTTTATCGACTCAGGGTACGGTTCGATCTAACCGGCTCCGACCGTTGAAGCTGTTGTAGCGCCATCGACTTTGAGAAAAGTCTGATATTCCCGCGATCGTCCCAACCATAGAATGCCTCCTGAAAATCAATTCAAATTCGGGAGTTTCATGACATGAGTGACGCGAATATCGCCATGCTTGTCGGTGGCATTGTAGGAATCGTGCTGGGCCTGTTGATGATCACCCAACAGCGTATTGCCGCGTGGTCCCTAAGCTACGGTCGCGGCAAAATGTGGGTGAAAATCCTGGGACAGGAACGCGCCATGAAGGCCGTGCGCTACGCCTTTGGTCCTATCGTATTTCTGTTTGGAACGATCATGGCGATTGGTGCGGTAGCTGGTGGTTCGGTGCACTGAGCTTGCGCTGACAGCCGATTCTTCCGGCGCCCGGTCCGTAGACACATCAGGCAGATTTATCCCACTTCCCGTTTTTAATCCGCAAACGTCCTGCTGTGCCCACCTCGCGGCGGCTTGAACGTTCTGTTCTCAACGCAGCGGTGCACCGGAAGTGGCATTGAAGTCCCCAAACCTTGTATGGCGATAGCCATGCTTCTTGTACGACTTCATCGCATAGCGGCGCCATATAGTGCCTGCCCGGCTGCCAATCTTCTTCCGGCAAGCCGACAAGATGCTGACAAAGCAGGCGCAGCGCCGCTGTTGGTGTATTCGCGCAGGCTTCGCTCGAGATGACCTGAAGCCAAATCGAGTCCCAGCGCCCATTTCGATTTTCGGATCCGCAAACGTCTTAGGAGCTGACACCACTACGCGGATCAAGCGCCTTGAATAAGTTGAGCACTCCACTTGGGGGCAATGCCGTAACCGATGCCGGTCAAGCTGACGTCGTCCTTGCTGCAACAGGGTATCGCGGCGGCGGTACGCGCACTGATCGCAAAAGGCCACGGATCGACCTCCAGAGAATTTTCAGCACGGCCCTGAAAAAATTTGCAAACCTGTATGCCACGCATCGCCCCCGAGTTTTGACGTATCTGCTGCGCTCGCTGCATGGCCGTTCCGACTGGCGCGGCCACTCGGCCAAGCGTCGCGTCACGGCAGCCAAATACTTCATTCGCACTCTCTGCATGCCAATCCTGCATGGAAGATATCTCGCGTTCGTGTATGGCGATTCACGCATGTGTGCCTATCAACGTCGCGATCCCCGTGTGCTCGAGCGTCATTTCCATCGCTATGTGCACCAGCAGTGGGGCCGGCGTATTCGCCTGAAAAGTATCCAGCATCACTATCGTTTTGCGCTCGCCCGGTTGCCCACGGCGTTGTTTAATGCGATCTACATCGATGGCGGTGCGTCGCTGGGAAGCCTGGCCTTGAAGGATGGCAGCGAACTCCGGCTCAGCTTGCGACCGCCCATCTCCATGGGATGCGAGGGCGAGTTATGCGTGCAATTGGACGATCCCAATGATCGCCCCGTCTATCGCATCGTCTTCAGTGTGATCGATGATCGCCCTACGATCGCCATCGGCTGCATCCAGGGGCCGGATGGCACCAGCAGCAAGGACATCGTGCGTGACCTGACGCGAAACATGCATGGCATGCGGCCGAAACAGCTGATGCTCTGTCTCGCCTATGCATTCGCGCAGCACTTCGGGTGTGAACGTATTTTTGCGGTAAGCAATGCCGCTCACCCTCTGCGTCCGGTACGCGAGAAATTCCAGGCTGACTACGACGGGTTCTGGCTGGAACAGAAAGGCAGGGACATGGGCGATGGATGGTTCATGCTGCCCGAAACACTGCATCGGAAATCCGAGTGGGAGGTTCCCAGTCATCATCGCTCCGCTTTCCGTCGACGCGAAGCCATGCGCATCCTAGCCGAGCAACTACTGATCAAAACGCTTAGCGCCTACACGGCAGACACGGGAGTCCCGCGAGTAAAGCCATAGAATCGTTCGGGTCACTCCGACACGAACGCATGGAAGCATCGTGGATATGTTAAGAAGACCCTCCGATATCGGCCTCAACTCTGTGGCATCGCACGCGCATGCAGCGCACGTTGCCGAACTGTTCCGCGATGACAATCGCGCGTTGATCGCCTTTCTGCGATGCAGGCTTCCCTCCCTCGCCGATGCCCAGGAGCTTGCACAGGAGGCTTTCCTGCGTCTACTTGCGCTGGAGCATCCCGAGCGCGTCGATTCGTTGCGTGCCTACCTCTTCAGGATCGCAACCAACCTGGCTACTGATCGGCTGCGTACATGCAGGGTGCGGAGTGATGTATCCGCCGAACAAGCTGCCGAAGACTTCCGCGTAAGTTCCGTTCCCGAACGACACGTATGGGGTGTCGAGCAAGTACGTGACTTGCGTCTGGCATTACGTGAGCTTCCTGCAAAGACCAGTCAGGCTTTTGTGATGCATGTGCTCGAAGGCTGGGACTTTCATGTCGTTGCCCACGCCATGAAACTGAGCGATCGCATGGTGCGTTACCACGTCGCCAATGCATTGGCGCACTGTCGCGCTCGGATCGATGCATTGGAGATGCCGTGATGGCCAGGGTGCCGGATAAAAACACGCTGTATGAGGCGGCAGGATGGTGGACGCGGCTGCGTGACTCCAGCGACATAGCCGAGGCAACGGAACATTGGTTGAAATGGACCAGGGAAGACGACCTCAACCTCGTGGCCTTCGAATATATAGCCGAGCTTGCGAGTTGGGTCAGCACGCTTGATGACGATACGCGACAGCATTGGGCTAGTGAGTTTGCGCGGCGACCAACCTCGTGGCGCCAACGCATCAAGTGATCCTCTACAACCGAACGCGAGCGAGATCAGCCGTACCGGCTAATAGCACCTACCATCACGACCGCGTGGTCTAGGGGACCCTATCACTCAGTCGGCCGATTATCCGAGCCTGTGGCCATCGAGCCCGTTCACGACAGATCACGAGCTGGCTTGGGGGTGCCTCACCTGCCCTTCTCCGCGCACTACGAAGCGCTCGATCGTAAGCGACTCGGCGCCCATCGGGCCGTAAGCATGCAGGCGGGTAGTGGAGATGCCGATCTCGGCGCCCAGGCCCAGTTCGCCGCCATCCGAGAAGCGCGATGACGCATTGACCATCACCACGGCGCAGCGCAGTGCATGCACAAAGCGTTGGGCGGCGACTTCATCACTCGTAGCGATCACTTCGGTGTGGTCCGAACCATGGCGGCGGATATGCGCGATCGCATCGTCGAGGTCGTCGACCACGCGCACTGCGAGAATCAGGTCGAGAAATTCGGCGGCGTAGTCATCGTCGCTGGCTCCAAACATGTTGGGTACCAGTGCGCGACTACGCTCGCAACCACGCAGCTCAACATTGCGTTGTTGCATGGCTTGCGCTGCCACCGGCAAAAACGCGGAAGCGACGTCCCGATGCACCAGCAAGGTCTCCAGCGCATTGCAAACGCCAGGACGCGTCGTCTTGCCATCGATCAGCAGGTTCAGTGCCTGCGCGAGATCGGCAGCGCGATCCACATACAGGTGGCAGACACCCTTGTAATGCTTGATGACCGGCACGCGCGCATGTTCCGTGACGAAACGGATCAGACCCTCGCCGCCGCGGGGAATCGCCAGATCGACGATGTCGCTGAGCTGCAGCAGCTCGATCATCGCCTCGCGGCTGAGGTCTTCGATCAGTGTGACGGCTGCGGGCGGTAAGCCATACGCTTCCAGGGCCTCGCACAAGGCGGCGGCGATCGCGATGTTGGAATGCAATGCCTCGGAACCACCCCGCAGGACGACCGCGTTCCCGGCCATCAGGCAAAGTGCGGCAGCATCTGCGGTAATGTTCGGGCGCGCCTCGTAGATCATTGCCACGACACCCAGCGGCACCCGCACGCGCTCGATCAGCAAGCCGTTCGGGCGCGTCTCGCGACGAGTCACGATACCCACCGGATCAACCAGGTTGGAAACCTCGCGCAGCGCGCTCGCGATGGTGGCAATACGCGCGTCGTCAAGCCGAAGACGATCGAGCATTGCGCCCTGCACACCCTTGGCTGCAGCTTTGCGCATGTCTTCAGCGTTCGCCGCGAGGATAGCTTCGCCGTGCACTTCAAGCCGCGCGGCCATTTCGTTCAACAAGGCGTGCTTGCTCGCGGTGTCGAGTTCAGCGACCCGCCGGGCAGCGGCGCGACAAGCGAGCGCTTGTTGCCGTATCGCACTCATGGAAGAACTCCTATTGCGCCCAACCGCACCAGATCGTCCCGATGGATCACCTCGCCACCATAGCTATAGCCGAGTCGCGCTTCGATCTCGCGGCTATGACATCCGGCCAGCCGGCGTACCTCAGCCGCGCCATATTGGCTGATGCCCCTCGCGATGGGGGCAGCGTTCGCGTCGACGATCTCAACAACGTCACCACGATTGAACTCGCCTGTAACATCCGTGATGCCGCCGGGCAACAGGGATGCTCGACCACCATCGAGCGCCTTGGCTGCTCCTGTGTCGACGCAGATGCAGCCCGCAGCAGCCGGTGCATGGCGCAACCAGTATTTGCGCGCCTGCATGCGACTGCGAGCGGCGTGGATCAGGGTTCCGCGCAAGCGCCCCTGCTCCAGCGCCTGCACAGTGGCTTCGTCGCGACCGTTGAATAGTGCAGTGGCGATACCCGCTGCGGCTGCCTTGCTTGCCGCTTCCAGCTTGGTACGCATACCACCGGTACCGACGTTGCTGCCGCTGCCGCCAGCCATTGCCATGATCTGTGCGGTTAGCTCCGGCACTTCATTCACGGGCATTGCCTCGGGGTCAAGTCGGGGATCGGCGCTGTAGAGCGCATCGACGTCAGACGCGATCAGCAGCAGGTCGGCATCGACCAGCGCGGCGACGATCGCCGCAAGGTTGTCGTTGTCGCCCAGCTTCAGCTCGTCCACAGCGACCGTGTCGTTCTCGTTCACCACGGTAAGCACGTCTAGCGTCAGCAACTCGCGCAGGGTGGCCCTGGCATTGAGATAGCGGCGGCGATTGCGCAAATCGTCATGCGTCAGCAACACTTGCGCCACGGGTCGCGGGGATAGCGATTGCCACAACGCAATCATCGGTGCCTGGCCCAGGGCCGCGAGTGCCTGCCGCGCTGCCAGCTCGCTGCCCGTCGCCGTGCGCTCACGCAGCAGCGCGCGACCCGCCGCCACCGCGCCCGATGACACCAGCACCACTTGCCGACCTTCGGCGTAACTGGCCGCAATGAACGCCGACAGCACCTTCGCGAAGCGCGGCGTGAGGCCGTCACCGTCGGCAGCGAGCAGGTTGCTGCCTACTTTCAGCACGGCGCGATGCCATTGCGGCAAGGGCTGTTCGAGCAGCTCGGCGTGGACGCTCACGCTGCAACCTCTGGCATCGTGGCAGGTTCGCGGTCGCCGTGACTTTTGGGTGCCGAGACTACCAGGAATTGGACATCCGCGTTGCTTACATTGTGCATCTGATGCGCTGCACCCGGCGGCACGTGCAGGCCATCGCCGCGCCTGAGCTGATGCCGTATACCTTCCAGCTCAAGTACGGCTTCGCCTTCGAGCACATAGAAGAACTGGCGCGCCCGGACATGCCGATGGCGTTGCTCGGCCGTTCCTGGCGGCATGCGTTCTTCGATGACGCTCAAATCATCGCCGGCCAGCAAATGCCAGCCATCGCAGGCCTCACCCCAGCGATAGTGTTCGGCGTTCCCCGTGCTGATCGCTGCCATGTCGCTCCCCTCACTCTCAGAAGATCAATCAGCCGTCCAGAAGATCGAGTCGTTGCTGCAGTACGTCCAGTCGCAAATCGCTACCCGCGCCGGGTGACACCCGCGCTGCGAGGCTGCTCTCAGGCGTGCGGCCATGACCTGCCGAGCTCGCAGTCTCCGCCGCGGCGCGATAGGCATCGCGGAATGGCACACCGGCGGCGGCCTGCTCGATCGCTACGTCGGTGGCGTACATCGCCGGATCGATCGATGCCCGCATCGATGCCTCGTTCCAATGCATGCGTGCAAGCAGATCCGGAACCAGCTCCAGCGCTGACAAGCCATGCCGGCAGCCGTGGAACAGCGAACCCTTGGAGAACTGCAGGTCACGCTGATAGCCGGACGGCAACGACAGCAATTGTTCGATCTCAGTACGCGCAGCCGCAACGCTGGCGTAGCTGGCTCGCAGCAGCTCCACCACATCCGGGTTGCGCTTGTTTGGCATGATCGAGCTACCGGTGGTGTATTCGTCTGGCAGCTTCACGAAATCAAACTCGGCGGTGGTGAATAGCGACAAATCCCAGGCCATCCGACGCAAGTCGAGCAGTGCGCTGGCGATCGCCTCTAGCACCGCCATCTCGAACTTGCCGCGCGAGAGTTGCGCATAAATCGGACTGACCTGCATGCGGGCGAAGCCGAGCGCCTGCGTGGTGTGTTCGCGGTCGAGTTTCAGGTTCACGCCATAGCCGGCCGCGGTGCCCAGCGGGTTCGCATCGATCCAGTCGGCGGTCTGTCGCGCACGCAGCGCATTGTCGATGAAGCCTTCGGCAAAGCCGGCAAACCACATTGCCGTGGACGACACTACCGCGCGCTGAAGATGGGTATAGCCTGGCAGCGGCAATGACGGCTGCGCCGCGCGCGCGAGGCAGACCTTCGCGATGTCGCGACAGTGCACCTCGAGCACGGCGAGCCTGTCCTTCAGCCATAACCGTGTAGCGACAAGGATCTGGTCGTTGCGGCTGCGGCCTGTATGGACTCGGCGACCCGCATCGCCAAGTCGCTCGGTAAGTCGCGCTTCAATCGCGGAATGACCGTCCTCGTAACGCTCGTCCAGCACGAAAGCGCCTGCACTGAAATCCGCTGCGAGCGCATCCAGTTCGCGCTTCAGCGCGACCGCTTCGTCAATGCTCACCACGCCGATATTCGCCAATCCTTCGACATGCGCCTTGCTGGCGGTGATGTCATGCAGGAAGAATTCGCGATCCAGCAACACGTCGTCACCGGCGAGAAACTTCATGATCTTCGCGTCGATCTGCACGCCGGATTTTTGCCAGAGGGGTTGAGTCATGGTGACGTCCTGAATGGGGGTGCGAATAGGGTGCGTTCTACCTGCGGGATCGGCTTCAGCCGCGATGCTTTTGACTTTTCCCCACGAATGAAGAGCATCGCGGCTGAAGCCGCTCCCACAACAGCCGTGTTCATGGATTTGTCGGCAACGGAATGGCGGTGTATTCGTCCACATCGATGGCACGGTTGATGTTCTGCATGGCTTGCGTTGCCGCACCCTTCAACAGGTTGTCCAGCGTCGCCACTACCACCACGCGCTTGCCATCCGCGGACAGCGCGAAGCCACCGATCTCGACGTGATGCTTATGGGCGATGCGGCTGACCCACGGCGCCTCATCCTCCACGGACACCAGCTTCTCGTCCGCGTAGGCATGCTGAAAACGCTGCAGCACTTCTTCGCGTTTCAGCGGGCGCGCGAGATACAGGTTGGTGGTGACGGTAAGCCCGCGGAAATGCGACGCCACGTGCGGCATGAACTCCACCGGCACGCCAAGCCGGAACGAGGCTTCCTTCTCGTGCATATGGCCAGTCAGCGCATACGGCATCAGGTTGTCGCGCAGCTTGTCCGGATCGTTCTTATCCGAGGGCGTGGTGCCGGCACCGGAATAACCCGACACGCCGAAGCACACCGGCGGCGCAGCCAGCAGATCCTTCAGTGGCGCGATCGAAAGCTGTATGGCGGTGGCGTAACAGCCGGGATTACTGATGCGCTTCTCGCCACGCCACTTGTCCCGCGTCAGTTCGGGCAAGCCGTAATACCAGCTCGGGTCGAAACGATAGTCGGCTGACAGATCCACGATCAACGGATCGACGCCAGCCGCGTCGAACGCCGCGACGCAGACCTCCGCCTTGCCATTCGGCAACGCTAGGATCACCACTTCCGCGCCCAGGTCTGGCAGCCGATCATGTGCTGGCGAGCTATAACGCAGTTCGCCACGGAACTCAGGAACGTGCACATCGACCCGCTGACCGTCCAATTCCCGCGAAGACACAAAGACCAATTCCAGCGCAGGGTGACTGGCGATCAACCGGATCAACTCGGCACCCGTATGTCCGCGCGCGCCAACAATGCCGATGGTTTTTTTAGGCGCGCTCATGGTGCTCTATCCATCAGCGTCGGCTCGCGGGTAGCGCAATGCGCCACGCAACGGGCAATCGTGTCGAAGTCGTCCATGCCATACCAATACACCTTCCAGCGCGGCTGCTTGAGGCTGCCGTCGCACTCGGCGTCGTAGAACGGGTTGACCGGGTTGCCTGCGCGAGAACGCCAGAACAACTGCGGATTCTGCTCGCGCATCACCAGCCAGACCGCGCGTCCGAGACCCTCACCCTGTGCATCGTCGAGCACCGCGAACTTGTCCAGATACGCAAGACCACCTTCTTCGGTGAGGATCATCGCAGCACGATAGTTTTCGCTGACATAGACGTGACGCGGCCGAGTGCGCTCAAAATAATCCGCGACCAGCGTGCGTCCGAAACTGGATTCGATCAGTGTACGCATCCGTGCCAGGTCGATGCCGTCCCACGAGTTGAACGTCAGCACTTTCTCGCCGCGGCGCACCAGCGTACCCGAACCCTTGTGCGTAAAAAGTTCCTTCGCCAGTTCGGACGGCCGTGTGATCGATACGGACGAGGTCAGCGGCAAATTCGCCAGCAAATCGGCGATCTGTTCGAGCTTCAACCGCATGCCGCCGTTGAGCCAAGGCTGTGCCATCAGATGCTCGTACTCGGTCGACAGATTGATCGAGTCGATCAACTGGCCTTCGCCATCGAGCAGGCCGCCGGTGCCGGTGAGAAACACGATCTTGTACGGCTGCAATACGCGCACGAGTTCGTTCGCGGCAAAGTCCGCGTTGATGTTGAGGATCTGGCCTTCTTCAGTCTCGCCCAGGCTGGCGATCACGGGAATCGACCCGGCGCGCAAACTTGCCTCGATCGGCGCCAAGTTGATGCTCTGCACCTTGCCGACCAAGCCGTAGGTATCGCGATCAAGATAGCTGGACGTAAAGACGCCAGACGGTACGGATGTGGCGCGCGTATCCATCGTCTGCAACGCTTCCACCAGCTTCAGGTTCTGCTGCTGGAACACCTTGCGGACGATCGCCAATGCTTGTGGCGATGTGACGCGCAGGCCGTTGACGGTCTGCTTCTCGATACCCGCTGCGGCAAGTTCTTCGTCAAGTTGCGGACCGGCCCCATGCAGCACGATAGGCGTAAGGCCGACCTGTTGCAGGAAGGTCAGTGACGAGGTGAGATCGGCCAGTTCATCGCGCAGCACGGCGCCGCCGACTTTCACCACGGCGAAGCGCTTCGCGTCGATCTGCGAGAAGCGCTTCAGGTATTGCTGGATTTCCTTCGCGCTACCCATGCTCGAAAGCAGGCGCACGATGGTCTTGCGGGTATGCTTATGCGTTTCCACTATTCACAATCCGGTAAATGGTTTCTGCGTACTGCTGCAACTGATCGAGCGCGACCCATTCGTCGGCGCTGTGCGCTTGGGCGATGTCACCAGGGCCGTAGACGAACGCGGTGTAGCCGACAGCTGAGAACAGCGCTGCCTCGGTCCAGAAGTCCACCGCATTGCCGATCGGCAGTTCCAGCTCGTCGGCAATGTTGCGCGCGGCCAACCGGCGTTCCTCGGCACGTGCGGTATCGCCAGCGGGCAGCGAAGCACCGCGAAAGGTCTCGCTAAATTCCACTGGCTGCGGTTCGACCAAGGCCTGAAAGCGTTGCAATAGGTGATCGGGATGCATCGTCGGTAGCGGGCGAAAGCCGAAGCGAACTTCAGCCGTCGGCGCAATCATGTTGGCCTTGATGCCACCTTCGATGCGGCCAATGTTGAAGCGTAGTCCAGTGAGTCCGCCAAAGCGCTCGTGCGATTGCGCGGCCACGAAGTTCAATGCGGCCTCACCCCAGCGCACCGTCTGATGCAGCGCGCTATCGCTTGGCTTCTGCTCACCCGAGGCATGTCCGGCGTGACCGGCAAAACGCATCAGTACCGACTGAATGCCTCGATGTGCCAGCACGGCTTCTGCCTTCGTCGGCTCGGCCACAATCACCGCTTCGTAGTCATGTGGCTTATTGAGGAACCCAGCGATGCAACGCGCATCGTTCGCTTCTTCGTCGGTGGACAGCAGCAACGCCAACGGACCATCGGTGGCATTCGCCACCGCCAGCAATGCCGCCGCTGCGCCCTTGATATCGCAGGCACCAAGACCGATCGCACGATCCGTGGTGATTCGCAGATCATGGGGGTTTGCACTCCAATGCGGCGAGTCCGGCACGGTGTCCAGATGCACATTGAACAGGTAGCGCGGCTGCCCACGCACGGCATGCAGCGTCACCGCGCCGGCGCCATAATCAGTGACCTGCACGTCAAATCCAGGCAGCTGTGCGCGTACGTAGTCGAACATGCCGCCGGTGCCAATCGCACGCGGCGGGTTGCGCGTGTCGAACGCGACCAGCGCCTTGAGATGCTCAAGCGTGGCATCGAGCAGCGTGCTCATCCGCGGTTGACCTCGGCCCATAGCGTGCTGCTCATGCCGAACAGCTTGATGAAACCTTCGGCCTCCTCCACACCCCAGTCGGCCGATTGCGCGTAGGTCGCGCCCTTGGCGTTGAGGATGTGCTTCGATTCAATCGCCACGGCGCTGACCAGGCCGCCGCTCGTCTCCAGCACGACATCGCCGTTCACGGTGGACTGGCTGGACGCGAGAAACGCCTCCAGATCGGTCTTCAGCGGATCGTGGAAGAAACCTTCGTAGACCAGCTCCACCCATTTGCGCGCCACCTCAGGCTTGAAGCGGTTCTGCTGCTTGGACAGCACCGCTTCTTCCAGCGCACGGTGCGCGGTCAGCAATGCGGTCAAGCCCGGCGCCTCGAAAATGATGCGACCCTTCAAGCCAATCGTGGTGTCGCCGGTGTACAGGCCGCGGCCGACGCCGTACTGCGCGAACAGGCCGTTCAATTTCGCCAGCAACTTGTGGCCGGCGATCTTCTCGCCGTCCAACGTCACAGCTTCTCCTTTGACGAAGCCGATCTTGACGCGCAACGGTTTGGACGGCCATTCGGAGCGCGGCTTGCACCAGCCCACCGCGCCGTCGCCCGGAGCCTGCCAACGATCGATCTCGCCGCCGGACATGGTCAGTCCCAGTAAGTTCTCGTTGATGGTATAGGCCTGCTGTTTCGCGCGCACGCCGAAGCCGCGCTGCTCCAGATAGGCTTGCTCGTAGGCGCGCGTCTGGGTGTGCTCTTTCTGGATCTCGCGGATCGGCGCTACGATCTCGTAGTCGCCAAGCGCCTTCACCGTCAGGTCAAAACGCACCTGGTCGTTGCCCATGCCGGTGCAGCCGTGCGCGATCGCCTTCGTGCCCAGTTCGTTCGCGCGCTTCAACGCAGCTTCGACAATCAGGTAGCGATCGGAGACCAGCAGCGGATATTGGCCTTGGTAGCACTCACCGGCCTGCACGAAGGGCTTGACGAAGCCTTCCCAGATGGCTGGACCACCATCGACGGTGACGTGCGAGGCCACGCCCAGTTCGGCCGCACGCTGTTCGATGAATGCACGCTCATCGGCATCAACGCCGCCGGTATCGGCGAACACGGTATGCACGGCCCAACCGCGTTCCTGCAGATAGGGCACGCAGAAGCTGGTGTCGAGGCCACCGGAAAAGGCGAGGACGATATCTTTGCTCATGGCTTGCTGATCCTGAAAATAAGATTAAACGGATGCGATGACGATGCGCGGCTCGCAGCGCACCGGGAAATTCACGGAGTTGGCGATGAAGCAACCATGGTGGGCGGCTTCGTGCGCCGCCTCGGCCTTGGCGGCATCACTGGCGGCGCTGATGGTCACCTGCGGGCGCAGCACCACTTCGAGGAAATGGCCGCCGTGTGCATCGGTTTCCATCGTGCCTTCGGCCGCATCGATATAGGCCGTGACGACGATGCCGGCAGTGGCGGCCACGTGCAGATACGACAGCATGTGGCACGTCGACAGCGCCGCCACCAGCATGTCTTCGGGATTGTGCTTGCTGGAGTCCCCCCGAAATGCCGGATCAGAAGAACCGGACAGCACGGGTTTGCCCGCGATGCGGATCACATGCTCGCGGCCATATCCCTGGTACGTCTGCGTGCCGGCACCGTGGTTGCCGGTCCACTCCACATCGACGTGATAGTGATGCTGATGTCCACTGCTCATGAATGGGAATCCTCCTGTTGAGACATCAGGTCGGCCAGCTCCGCGTCACCATCGCCGTCGCGCTGCCGCAAACCGTTGATCACGCCGATACGATTCGGCTTGGGATGGTTCTGGTTCAACTTGAATTTGCCTTCGATGCGCTCGATCGTAATTTCCAGACCGACGATGCCGTGCAACGACTTCTCGATGTGATCAGCCGGTGCATCTGACACCTTCCACGGTGCCGGCAGCCCCGCCTCATGCCGATCAGTCAATCGCTCCAGCAGCGTGCGCAGCCACAGTGCGTCCTCGATCACGCGCAAGCGGCCATGCACATGCACCACGGCGTAGTTCCAGGTCGGTACTTCGCGATGCGTCTCCTGCTTGCTTGGGTACCAGTTCGGGCTGATATAACCATCCGGCCCGCGAAAGATCACCAGCACCTGTGCGCCGTCGGCCTGCCGCAATTCGTTCCCGCGCGCGACATGCCCATGCAGCACATTGTCGCCAACCAGCTCGAACGGCAGATGATTGGCGACCAGCCCCGCATCCGTATGGACCACAACCGTGGCGAACGGATAATCGCGAATCAGGCCCTGCAGGACATCGACGCGCGTTTCATTGAAGTAGCTCGGCGTGTACATGTTTCTAGCGACCGGCAATCAACGATGCCATGACCGCCTTTTGAACGTGCAGGCGATTTTCGGCTTCGTCGATGGCAATACACGATGGTGAATCCATCACCGCATCAGTAGCCTTGATGTTCCGGCGCAATGGCAGGCAATGACTGAAGAGACCGTGATTGGTCAGCGCCATCTTCTCTTCGTCCACGATGAAGTGCTTGTTCGCCTCGCGGATGGGCTTTTCCTGCTCCCAACGACCGAAGTACGGCAGCGCGCCCCAGCTCTTCGCGTAGATCACCTCTGCGCCCGTATAGGCCTCGCGGATATCGTGACTCACCTTGAGCGAGCCGCCATTCTCCTTCGCGTTCTGGTAGCCGAACGCCATGTAGCGCTCGTCCAGCACGTAGTCAGGCGTGGGACACAGCAGGGTCACGTCCATGCCCAGCTTGGTCGCGATCAGCAGCGCGGAATTCGCCACTGCGGTGTTCAACGGCTTCGGGTGATAGGTCCAGGTCAGCACATACTTGCGATTCTGCAGATCGCCCAGGTGTTCTTTCAGCGCCAATGCGTGCGCCAGTTCCTGGCAGGGATGGGTGATCGTTTCCATATTGATCACCGGTACCGTGGCGTACTGTGCGAACGCCTTGATCACCTTGTCCTGGCGATCCACCGCCCAGTCCTGGAACTTGGGAAACGCGCGCACGCAAATCAGATCGACGTAGCGCGACAGTACGCGGGCGACCTCGGCGATGTGCTCTTCAGTGTCGCCATCCATCACGCTGCCGACCTCGAACTCGATCGGCCATGCGTCCTTGCCCGGGGCCAGCACGACGGCGTGACCACCGAGCTGAAATGCACCAAGCTCGAAGCTGGTACGCGTACGCATCGAGGGATTGAAGAACAGCAGCGCGACCGACTTGCCGCCCAGCTGCCGGCCCTGTGGTGAACGCTTGAATTCAGCAGCCTGCACCAGCAGCGCGTCGATCTCGGCGCGACTGTAGTCCTGGGTGGTGATGAAATGGCGAATGGTCATCGAATCAATTCCCTGCGGCGGTGGCCGCGCAAAAAATCAAAAACAAAAACAAAAAAACCCGGCGCGAAGGCCGGGTTTATCGTCGATACACATGAAACGCGTGCGACAGCCTACCCGGCCAGATGTCGGTCCAGCGGTCGGCGAGCACGCGACGTCATCCCAGCGGCCGCGCGGGCGCTGGTGAGTACGTTGGCGGTATAGACGGCTGTGGACATGAGGATTCCGGCAAGCAAGGCGGGCATCATGCCGGCTATTTCGCTGCTGCGCAACAAAAATATGGGCGCACCGCGTCGTCCGACGCGGTGCGCCCATAAGAAGCCGCCGCCCGAAGGCGGCGGCGGTGAATCATTCGGCCGGAGCCACGTTGACCAGGACGCGGAGACGCTCGCCCGGATCGTAGCTGAGGCGCGACTCATAGACTTCACCGCGATAGCGGTACTGCACGTCGTAACCCATGATCTGACGCTGCTGACCCGGCCCGCAATTGGTGTAGGTCTGCACGGTCTGGCCCGCGCTATTGGTCGCCACCTGATTGCCGACGGCACCGCCGGCCACCGCACCCACCGCTGTTGCCGCCACCCGGCCATTGCCGCGACCGATGGTGCTGCCAAGCACGCCGCCCACCACCGCGCCCAGGATGGTGCCGCCAGTCGTATTGGCCGGATTCTGCGTGACCACGGTCTGGTTCTGGCACTGCTGCACCGCGCCGTAGACAGGGTCCACGCGCAACACATCGGCCCACCCATAATGAGCATTGCCGTCGCCGTTCGGCGGGGGCGGGCCGCCTTGGGCGAAAGCGCTGGTGACGGTCAGAAACAGCGCCAGCACTGAGAGAAACTTCTTGGTCTTGGTCATTGCGACCTCCGATGGGGGACGTTGAGCGCACAAGTGCACTTGCTTGGACCATTGCATCAAATTCAGTCTGAATACAGGCTTAGAATTAACATTACGCAACGTTGCTGCTTACACCTTGTTAATATGATCCGCTGTTTCGCGCGCCGAAAACGCGGCGCCTCCACCGCTGCGGATTTACCCCACGATGCCGATTTCGCTCTACAACAGCCTGTCCCGCCGCGTCGAACCGTTCACCCCACTCGATACGGGCCGGGTGACGATGTACCTGTGCGGCCCCACGGTCTACAACTACGTCCATATCGGCAATGCGCGTGGGCCGGTGGTATTCGATGTGCTCGCGCGATTGCTGCGGCGGCATTACCCGAACGTGGTCTACGCGCGCAACATCACCGACGTGGACGACAAGATCAACGCCGCAGCCCTGGATCAGGGCGTCGACATCGGCACGATCACAGGAAAATTTGCCCAAGCCTACCGCGAGGATATGGCCGGCCTCGGCATCGCGCCGCCTGACCTCGAACCACACGCCACTACGCACATCGCGCAGATCATCACGATGATCGAAAATCTTATCGCCGGTGGGCATGCCTATGCGGCGGCTGATCACGTGCTGTTCGACGTGGGTTCCTACCCGGCCTACGGCCAGTTGTCCGGTCGCGATACCGAGGAGTTGATTGCGGGCGCGCGCGTGGAAGTGGCGCCGTACAAGAAGAATCCCACCGACTTTGTGCTGTGGAAGCCCTCCACGCCCGAACTACCCGGCTGGGATAGTCCCTGGGGCCGTGGCCGCCCCGGTTGGCACATCGAGTGCTCGGCAATGAGTGCGGCGCACCTGGGCGAGACCATCGACATCCACGCCGGCGGCATCGACCTGCTGTTTCCCCATCACGAGAACGAAATCGCCCAATCCACCTGCGCACACGGCGGCAAGGTGTTTGCACGCTGGTGGATGCACAACGGCATGCTGACCTTCGATGGCCGCAAGATGTCCAAGTCACTCGGCAACGTGCTTCTGGTGCACGAATTGCTGAAGCTGCATCCGCCCGAAGCACTGCGCCTGCTGCTGCTGCGAGGTCACTACCGACAGCCGCTGGACTGGTCCGAAGGCGCCATCACGCAGGCGATCAGCACGCTGGACGGCTGGTACCGCGTGCTGCGCGATCTGGCCGACGTGGCGGTACCGGAGGGCGCGCTGCCGGTGCCTGCGCGAGTGGAAGCGGCGCTGTGCGACGATCTCAACACACCGCAGGCACTGGCCGAACTGTCCCAGCTGGCTGATCAAGCTCGTCAAACGGGCGCCAGCGAGGCCAAGGCCGCCCTGCTCGGTGGAGGCCTGTTGCTCGGCTTGCTTCAGCAGCAGCCGGAAGCGTGGCTCAGGCGTGGCGAGAGCGCCGTTGACGAGGCACACATCGAGGATTTGCTGTTGCAGCGTCGCTCCGCCCGCGACGCCCGCGATTTCGCACGCGCCGATGAGATTCGCGTCGAGCTCACCGCGCTTGGCATCGCTATCGAGGACGGCGCCCAGGGCACCCGCTGGAGCGTGCTGAAGCGCTGAGCGCAGATTGGGGTAAACGAAGTGAACCCCAATCTGGGCAAGACCTGCTCCCCGCTCTGCGCAATAATGGCCGCATGAACACGATAGCCACCACCAGCGCCGCACAGGCACAGCAAGAGATCGCCGAGGAGTTTGCGTTCTTTGGCGACTGGACCGAGCGTTACCAGTACCTGATCGATCTGGGCAAGCAGCTGCCGTCTTTCCCCGAACAATGGAAGACCGAGGAATACCGCGTACATGGCTGCCAATCGATGGTCTGGCTGGTACCCAGTGGCGATGCAACGAGCATGCATTTCGAGGCGATCAGCGATTCGGCGATTGTGTCCGGCCTGATCGCGCTGGTCTTGCGGGTGTATTCCGATCGTCCGGCCAAGGAAATTGTCGACACCGAGCCGCAGTTCATTGCCACGATCGGGCTGGCCAAGCATCTTTCGCCCACGCGCTCCAATGGACTCGCCGCCATGCTGGCAAAGCTGAAAGCCCACGCAGCTCAAGCGCTGACCTGAGTTCCAGCAGCAGGCAGCAACATCGCGCTGCTAAAAATAGGAAGCCCCGCACGAGGCGGGGCTTCTTAACTATGGCTGGCCTGTTGAGGCTCAGTCGCCCATCTGTTTCTGCAGGTGCTCGCGTCGCTCCTGGGCATCCAGCGAAAGCGTGGCGATCGGGCGCGCATCGAGACGTTCGACGCCGATTTCCTCGTCGGTCTCTTCGCAAAAACCGTAGCTGCCTTCTTCGATCCGGCGCAGCGCCTTGTCGATCTTGGAGATCAGCTTGCGGTAGCGATCGCGGGTGCGCAATTCCAGCGAGTTCTCGGTTTCGCGAGTCGCACGCTCCGCCTCGTCACCCACGTCACGCACCTCGTCGCGCAAGTTGTCCATGGTCTGACGAGACTCTTCCACCAGCTGATCGCGCCAGTCGCGCAGCTTGTTGCGGAAGTAGGCCAGGTGCTGCGGGTTCATGTACTCCTCGTTACTGGAGGGGTGATAACCCTTGGGCAGATTGATGGTGCTGGTGGACGGCAGCGCGTAGCGGCCATCTTCGCGGGTAATCCCGTTGTCGAGTTTTTTTGTAGCCAGTTTATTCATTGAGGACGACGAATTTTTCTGATGTGTGTTGGAGGATGCGTGACGCGCGGAGGCCGGAGCCGCTCGCGGTGTCACCATGGCAGTGGCGCTCGCAACCTTGCCTTTGAAGAGGTTGGTTGCGGGTGCCGGGGATGTGGTTTTGGGTGCGACATGGACGGGGGCGGCCTTGACCGCCGGCTTGGCCGGTGCAGCCTTGGTTGGCGGAACGGGCTTGGCCGCTGGCTTCGCTGCCTGCTTGACCGGCGCCGCGACCTTTTTCGCCACCGGCTTCGCGGGTGCCTTTTTTGCGGCGGGCTGCTTGACAGCCGTCTTGCCGACCGGAGCCTTCTTCACGGAAATCTTGTTTGGCTTGGCCGCCGCCTTCTTCGCCACCACTTTCTTTGCGGCAGGCTTGCTGGCGGGGCTGGCTTTCTTCGGTTGCGACTTGGACACGGCGATTTTCTTGGACACTGGCTTGGCGACGACTTTCTTGGCTGGGGCTTTCTTGGTTGAGGATGCGGTGACAGGCTTTTTCGCTGCCACTGGCTTCAAGGCCTTCTTGACAGGCTTGGTCGCCGCACGGGCAGTCTTGGTTGGTGCCTTGGTGGTGCTCTTCACACTGCGCCCCTTTGTGGCAGCCACTTTCGATTTTGCGGCTTTAACGTCATGCGCCTTGGCCGATGTCTTGCCTTTCTGCGCCTTGGCGCTGGTCGAACTATGCGTCGTTTTCGCCATATCCCTTCACCGTTTTTGGCCGTGGCGGCCGGGTGTTATAGCCCAAGTGTCCTACACCAGCAAGCTCACATCTGGAATACTTGTACCACTACACGCCGCAAGTTGTGCCGGCAACGTGAATGTCCTGACCAAATTGATACTGTGGTTGCTCCGTTTGTACAAGCGCCTGCTCAGTCCATTGCTCGGGCCAAGCTGTCGCTTCTATCCCAGCTGCTCGGATTATGCACGGATTGCCGTTACACGCTTCGGTCCGTGGCGCGGCAGCTTGCTGGCCGGGTGGCGGCTGCTACGCTGTCAGCCATGGTGCACCGGCGGTAACGACCCGGTACCCGAACACTTCCATTATCCACCTTGCCGTTGCCCAGGAGCTTCCCCCGATGTCCACTGACTGGCTGATAAAGAACGCCGAACTGGTCAATGAAGGCCGCCGTTTCCACGCCGATCTGCGCGTCAAGGACGGCCGCATCGAGACGATTGCCGGCGATCTTGACGGCCGCCCGGGCGAACAGGTGATCGACGCCAGCGGCCTGTGGCTGCTGCCAGGGATGATCGACGATCAAGTCCATTTTCGCGAACCCGGCCTGACCCACAAGGCCGATACCTGGCACGAGTCGCGCGCCTGCGCCGCCGGTGGTATCACCAGCTTCATGGAAATGCCGAACACCAGGCCGCCCGCGCTCGATCGCGACACGCTGGAAGCGAAGTACGCCCGCGGCGCGGAGACCTCGGCAGTGAACTACGCCTATTACATGGGCGCCAGCAACGACAACCTTGAGGCGATCCGCGCACTTGATCCAAAGGCGGCACCGGGCGTGAAAGTGTTCATGGGTGCCTCCACCGGCAACATGCTGGTGGACAATCCGGAAACGCTGGATGGCATTTTCCGCGACTGCCCCACCCCGATCATTACGCATTGCGAAGACACCCCGATGATCGATGCGCTGCACGCGAAGGCGCGCGAGAAGTACGGCGACGACATCCCCGCTTGGGAGCATCCGCTGATCCGCTCGCGCGAGGCCTGCATCAAGTCGACCCGGCTCGCGATCTCGCTGGCGCAGAAACACGGCACCCGCCTGCATGTGCTGCACATCTCCACCGCCGACGAGTTGGCGCTGTTCCAGCCGGGCCCGATCAAGGGCAAAAAGATCACTGCCGAAACCTGCGTGCACTTCCTGCACTTCGACGACCGCGACTATGAGCGTCTCGGATTCCTGATCAAGTGCAATCCCGCGATCAAGACCGCTGCCGACCGCGAGGCGATCATCAAGGCACTGGCCGAAGGCCGCATCGACGTATTGGCCACCGACCACGCACCGCATCTGCTTGAAGAGAAAGCACAGAAATACGACAACGCCCCGTCCGGTCTGCCGCTGGTGCAGTTCGCGCTACAAGCTGCGCTGCAACGGGTGTTCGAGGGCAAGCTGACGCTGGAGCGGGTGGTCGAGTCCGTCACCCATGCACCGGCCACGTTGTTCGATGTGGAGCACCGCGGTTACCTACGCGAAGGCTATGCGGCCGACCTGGTACTGGTTGATCCGAACAAGCCGCACACAGTGACTCGTGCCGAAGTACTGTCGAAGTGCGGATGGTCGCCCTTCGAAGGCGAAACCTTCCACAGCTCGATCATCAGCACTTTCGTCAATGGACAACGCGTGTGGGATGGCGCGAAGGTTGACGAGAACGTGCGTGGGCAGCGGCTGACGTTTGCTCGATGAGACTGGTTGCGCGCGTGCGCGCAACGCAATAAATCACTGAGTCAGCGTACTGAGAGCGCTGCTTACCTGCTTTGCGTCATCGCAGATGACGCACCCGAGTGCGGGCGGGAGCCCGCCGCTCTTCGGAGCCCCTGTGCGGCGGT
>Ga0302226_10000372_pt1 | contig 38702 bp, 51 predicted proteins | sample II_Palsa_E3_3_FD_193524 | JGI IMG/M metagenome (GOLD analysis project Ga0302226, IMG submission 193524) | Peat permafrost microbial communities from Stordalen Mire near Abisko, Sweden - II_Palsa_E3_3 | ecosystem: Environmental > Terrestrial > Soil > Palsa > Peat permafrost | place: Sweden...
TTTTTTTTTTTTGGCTTGCCGATTGACTTGTTGCTGTAGTCGAGGCGAATGGACCCCAACAGCCTGCCGATCGTGCTCAAGATGGTTCAGTTCAACTCGAATGAGTGGAAGCGCGTCCGGCGTATCGTGCACGAGCACTTTCCTCCGATCTTCGATTTTGTGAAGGACATGCGACGCCGCCTGCAAAATGCCCGCGTCCAGCAGCTCAGTCGTCGGCGCCTGCGGGCAAAGCGATCGTTCATGTCGGCGGAAAGCAAGTCGGATGACGAGGCCGGAGGCGACGAAGAGGGCGGCGATTCTGGCGGTGGTGGCTCTGAAGACGACGAGTACGAGGCCCAGCTGCAGACGTCGGCAAAGCAACCCCGCAGCGCTCGGCAGCGTGCGGCTGCAGTCCCACCGTCGCCAGCGGTCAATATGCCGCAAGCCCCAATGCCACTCGATTCTCTGCCTACGCAACCGCGCAGCGGGGCACCATCCATCAGCAAGCCCACGCCGATCCGCCCTCCCAGTCTCCCGTCACTGGACAAGGGTACAACTAGATAATGGCATTTCTTTTCTGAATTATTTCATTTTCCGTTTCAGTACGCAACTCGGACTCATTCTTGTTCTTTGTGAACGCATTGTCGCCACCGATCGTTGTTTCCCCCATGGCATCCACCACTCCCGACGACCTCATCTCGCGCGTGCTGTCTGGTTCTCCCTTGCGCAATAACTCGGATGACAGGTTTTCCAGCAAGCGCCTTCGTGCCTCTGCCTCACTCAACGGATCTCCGCTGCCCGACTTTATTCGAGCACTCGGTAAAATAAGTTTCTTTTATCTTTCCGGGTCGTTTTTCTCAAGCATTTTATTATTAGAATCCACCGAGTCGCTGCCCAACGTGGATGACATGCCGAGTTCCATCTTGCGCTCGTACGCGTACCAAACCGATCCGACCGAGACTGCATCCACTCTTGAGACGTTCAAGTCGACCATCGCAGCCATGAGCACGACAGACATCATCACACACAAGCTGCTTCAGCACGCGACTGCCCTCTCGCTTGCCGACGTCTTTGAGATAATCCTAGTACGATGCTCTCTTTTTGATAACTTTTTGAGGTGCAATTATTTTGTAGACTCGCCTCGAGATGCCGCTCTCCGAGGCGATGCAGCAAGAGCTCACGGTGGCAATGCTCTTGGCAGTGCACGTCGCCCAGCCCGCGATCCTCTCCGCGGCCCTCAAGGTGCGCGTGCCCACTGAGAGTGAATGGCAGGAGCTTGTTTCCAACGCGATCTTTCGAGGCAGCCTCTCTGTCGTCACTGTCCTCTTCCAACTCGGTGATGCGCAGGGCTACCGCTTGGTAAAGCAAAGAAAGTATTTCGTTTCGTTTCGTAACACAAAATGTGCAGCGTGTGCCAGAGTTGGGTGTTCTAGTCTACATGTGTGCCGTGGCCGCCAACGAAGGACTGCTTGCCGAGGTACTTCGCCATTGTCCTCAGCTGTCGATCGATGTGCTGGAGCCAAGCGTTCAGCTGGCTCTGCTGGTCAATAACGCGGGCTCGGTGCAGCAGCTCCTCTCCCACTCCAAATTTCCCAACGCACTGCCCCTCCCCACGGCGCAGGACATTTTTGATGCTGCGGTCGCCATGCAACCCTTTCGCCGTGCCAATCTCTTGCTTTGTGCCGTATGTCTTTTTAATTCGAAAAAAAAAAGTTTTTTATTTATTTATTTATTTATTTATTTATTTATTTATTTGATTTTGTGGATAGATATCGCGTGGCCAAACGGATCTCGTGTCCCTGTGTCTGAGCGCAGAGAGTGATTTGCACACTGAATTGGAAGCGCGTGTGATCCTTCGGGTGACATCGGCGTTCTGCAAGGATCCAAACCTCGTCCAGGTTCTACTCGCGTCAAATGTTGGGGCCAAGTATGAGCTCTCGACCGATCTCGTCGTGGCAGCTGCGCAAAACGGCCTTTCGGCTATCCTGCAACCTCTGCTCATGCGAAACGAAAAGGTAAGAAATGTCGTCCTCCCAAGTAATTTAAACTGTGTTTTTATTTTATTTTATATTAGACGTCAATCTACACACAGTTCCAAAAGGACTTGGCTCTGCAGGAGGCATCGTTCTATGGCCACACCCTGCTGGCGCAAGATCTCGTCGCAAGTGGTGCAGACTCTCGTCTTGTTGCCGTGGCCATGCAGCGCAAGGGCCAGTCGTCCCCAGTAAAACTGGATGACAAGGGCCGTCAAGCGCGCCGTACGGTTTTTTGAAAGGAAAAAAAAAAAGTTTTCTTCCTAATGCTTTCCATGATGTAGCGGGCATGATCCGCTCCAACTCGCTCGATGCTCTTGTCGCCGTGGCCGCCCAAATTGCCATGCCCGAGGATGCCGCCGCCCTACTGGAGGACTTGCCGTCCAACAAGAAGAACCCGCTGGATGCTTTTGCGGTAAATTAAATTAAGACTTTTTTTTTAAAGCGAAAAAAAAAATAAAAACGAAATAAATTTGCCAATTTACAGAAAGTGAGCCTGAGCGTGTTTGGCCTAAACCAATTTAGCATGGCAGCTGCTGTAGCTGTGCTTTCAGACAGCGATCGATCGCTGCGCCTCAAGCCCGAATTGGCCGCGCCGTTCAGCAAGCGTCTGAGAGTAAGCGGTCGCCGTAAAAAGTTACTGCTAACACGTTGGTAAAGATAGAGGAACTCCTCCGCAACGGCGATATCCTGACTCTGTCGCGCGACGGCAACGAGCTCAGTCGACATGTGCTGCAGTGGCAAGAGTCTGCCTATCGAAACGCGATCGACGAGCGCGGCAGGAGCAACGATCTCTACCTGACCTTTGAGAGCGCGTACACCAAGTACTGCGAATACTACCTCTCGATCCTGGGTACTGCCGTGCAGGCTTGGAACATGGGTACAGACGAGTCGCGTGCTCACGCCCAGACGATTGTGGAACAGAACCGCGACCATCTCAAGGCCATCTTCAAGCAGGTCAACCTCATACCTCCACCTATGACCGACATCGTCCGCTCTGCCCTCGAGACCCCTCTCCTGTCTAGAGTGCTCAAGGCGTCCTCGCAGTCCGAGCTTTTGAGGACCCTCTTTGGCATCATCCCGCCATCGGCACCCGCTGGAGCCTCGACCGGTGGTAGCAGCAGCAGCAGCAGCAGCAGATTGCGTGCACCGCCCTCACCCCAGACCGGCGGCTCGTCGTCAGACGAGTACCCTTCGTCGTACGTCGCGAGCGTGCGCAAACATCGTGCCTTTGTCGCATCGCCAAAGTTAAACGACTATGCTCCCAGTCCATTTGCGGCGTCTTCATCGCCCCAGTTTGGCCTGCTCCCGGACATGTAATCTTGTTTTTTGTTCTTTTTTTTTTTTTTTAAAAAAAAAAATTAATAATAATTCTACATTTTGTACCTCCTTGTACCTTTTATAATCTTATTTTTATAATTTTATTTGTACTCGTCAGAATCTTGACAAAGCAGCTTGGACAAAGCAGCTGAAACAGATTTGGCGACGTTTAGTCGCCGGCATTTATCAAGTTCAGTCCCGTAAGCATGAAGGCTGTGATTCTCATCGGCGGCCCGTCGCGAGGTGGGCACCAGTCAGCCTTTCTTGCGCGCATGCTAAACCGAGGGTACAAACTTGCACAGGCACACGCTTCCGTCCGCTCTCGTTCAAACTGCCCAAGCCGCTGTTCCCAGTTGCTGGTGAGCCGCTGATCTATCACCACATTGCAGCCTGTGCAAAGGTACCTTTGCTCTCAACCTGCCAGTGGGGCGGGGCGGGGTTTTGGTTTAACGGTACGCCACCTCCCTCGTAGGTGCCTGGGCTGACCGAGGTCGTGCTCATCGGCTTTTATGAACCCACTCTCTTCCAAGCGTTTTTGCAGGAGACCGAGGCCCGTCTGAAGATCAGTGTCAAGTAGTGTTTTTTTTTTTTGTTCGTTTTGTTTCCTTCCTATCGTGCTCATACTGCTCGTGCGTTAGATACGTCCGAGAGTACAAGGCCCTCGGAACCGGTGGCGGCCTGTACCATTTCCGTGACCTCATCGTCCAGGGCAACCCCGACTACTTTTTCGTGCTGCACGCTGATGTGGTGACAGACTTCCACCTGGCCAACCTCCTGGAGACGCACAAGGCCCACGGCAGTACGGCCCTCGCAACCATCTTGGGCAAGAAGGTGCCCAAGGAACGCACGCACGCGTTCGGCGTTGTCGTCATTGGCGAGGACAACAAGGTGGTCCACTATGCCGAGAAGCCAGAGACGTTTGTGAGCGATGTCATCAACTGCGGCGTGTACTGCTTCAGCTCGAGCATCTTTGACAAGCTCGGGGAGATTTACAAGGCCAACCACAGCAGCGCTGCCGACATTGAAGGACGCGACAAGGACGCGATCCGGTTAGAGCAGGTACGCTGCGCGCTACGAAAACGCGAGAGATTAATCCCCCTTTTTTTTTTCTTTCGTTCTTTCTTGCAGGACGTGCTTATCCCGCTCGGCGGTTCTGGCAAGCTGTTTGCTTTCGTGACCGAGAGCAACTGGGCCCAACTCAAATCTGCTGGTTCCGCACTTCCGGCCAACGCCCTCGCGCTCGGACTCACCGCCAAGAACGAGCCCAGCAAGCTGACGACGGCAGCATCGTTCACAGACAAGGGCCTCAAGGCGCCCCAGCTCACTGGCCCCTTGATTATCCACCCGTCTGCCAAAGTGGACCCTTCGGCCAAGCTCGGACCAAACGTCTCGATCGGCGCCAACGTTGTTATTGGAGCGGGTGTTCGCGTCAAGGACTCGATCATCCTCGACGATGTCACGATAAAGGTACGTGTGTGACTGCAGCGTTTTCTAACTCTCTCTCTCTTTTTTTCCGCGAAGGAACACGCATGCGTCCTCAATAGCATCATCGGATGGAACTCGGTCGTGGGCGAGTGGTCCCGCGTCGAGGGCGGCGACAAGCTGGCCAAAGACATTACGTTCCAGGTTAAGGGTGTGAGCAACGACATTGTCACGATCTTTGGTGAGGACGTCAAGGTTGCCAGTGAGGTTATCATCCGCAACTGCGTCGTCCTGCCGCACAAGGACCTTGCTTCCTCCTTCTGCAACCAGATTATCATGTAGTCTTCCAGCTTTTTTTTTCTTTTCTTTTTGCTTTTGTCTCATCGTTTATTAATTCTGAATTACACTTGCGTTTTTTTTTACATGCCACACTCGGATCTCGCGCCTGCCAGACTGCATGCTCACGTCCTCAAAGTCGGCGATGGGTGCATGGCCATACACGTGCGTCTGTAGATCGGAAAAGTGGCAACACGGGGCCGAGACGACGCCCAGCACCTTGGGTTGGTACTCGAGCGAGTGCAGGACATCGTCCATCGCCACGTGGCAATGCACCATCACGATCACGACCTTGTCAGCTGCAAACCGGCAGTCCTCGATCTTGGCCGTGTGCGTGGTCAGGCGGCGCACGGTCGTCCACGGCCCCGTCGTGCGCATCTGCGGGTCGATCGAGTGCACCGTCCACTGCGTCCGCACTGCAAACGTGCACCCGGCCCGCGGCGTGCTCCCGTCGCCCACCACGAGCACTGTCACGTCCTTGTCCTTGGGATCGAAGCCATCTGAGTGTAGCACTTTAGCTTAGTACCGTACCGCAGGGGTGAACCGCACCTGGTCCAATGAGGTGTTGGCGCACTGCAGAAAAGGACGCAAAGGCCTCGGTGAGCTCCTTGGCCGCGCCATTGATGTTGAAGACCTCGGCATCGAGGAGGTCCGCCGCACTGGTCATCCGCAGGAGTTCGTCAAAGTAGCGCAGATGCCACTCTGTGGACTCGTGCTGGAGATGCTTGGCACGCCCAGTCTGTTCGCTCAGCAGGAGTTTGTTCACGCCGGCCTCGACGTCCCGCTTGCGCTCCCCACGCACCTTGGCCATCTCCAAGCCCTTGTCCATCACGCCTTGCCTGTACGCCTGCTCCACCATCGCCTTCATCCGCAGCTCGGTGTCGCGCACCCCGCGCTCGTACTCTGAGCTTGAGGAGGCCGTCGTCGTCGTCGTCGGTGCAGGTGCGGTGGCAGTGACCGTCGCAGCCACCTTCAGCTGCGCGAGTACTGCATCCAGATCGTGCTTCAAGCGACGAAATGGGCGCGGCGCCGCCTGTCCGTGCGTCTGCTCGGCCTGCTGCGCAGTGTACACGGCCACGAGGATGTCGATTCCCTCTTTGATTCCGTGCAATTGCGCGTTCATTCAACAAAGTCAGTTGCAGTTGTTGTTTTTTCCCCTCTTTCTTCATCCTGACGACACGTCGACCGGCTTTGGCGGCCTGGCCTTGGGAGGCTGGTGGTTGGGCGTCCAGGGACCGAGAGAGTCCTTGGCATAGAAATCCATCGGATAAGGCCTCTGCCAGGTGGCTGTGCGGAGGGCAACGGCCGCCTCGTAAGGAGTGAGGAGCGGCGCCGACTCGAACGCATAGCCCCAGTCGATCGACAGGCGAGGGCATGCAACCTGGATCCACGCGTCCACGTCCTGGAACAGGGCGAGTTTCTGAGGAAAGATCTCGGACAGGAGGACGACCATGTGCGACTTGCCGGCATCGTCCAGCCGCTTCTCCAGGTCCTTGAGCACCTTGGGGCTGCCCTGGCGACCGAGCGTGCCCAAGATTAGACCGAATTTCTGGGCCTTGGTGGCTAAACCAACCAAAACAAATAAAATTAAGAATAAATAGAAAATAGTTTTTTTTTTTAACAAACAAACAAACATGCCTTTCTCAATCGCACTCTGGCGCATCGTCTCCATTGTGCCATGGTCATAGTACTCGTGCGAGAACACCTTGCTGTAGGGGTCGTACCTGTACGCAGGGATGTCTGGGTTCGCGATCATCATGGCCTCGAGGTGGAACCGCCCGTCGGCGAGGTACACGATGGCATCATAGTGCACGTCAGGGTTGAGCTTGGCGAGGGCCGGCGCAGTGCATCCCAGGAGCTCGCCGGGCGAGAGCGGCCTTGACTGCGGGATTGTGATTTTAAAGTTTTTCGCTGCAGACAGTGGCTCTTTGGCGCTCTGAAGCGCCGTCACAAACTGGATTGTAGACACCAGGACGAGGTGCGCGCCCTCGGCGAAATTGAACTCGACCGTGTCCAAAAAGTGCTTGATGTCGATGCCGATGTCGACAAAGACGTACATGGCCTTGATGTTTGTGAGCTCGATCGGAACTACGCATGCATGTGTTAATGGGGGGCGAGGCTTTCTTTGTGCGTAATACTGAGGCAGCTGTGGGCATAGTGCAGCAGAAAGTCGCACCCGAGGGCAACGGCGGTAAAGTCGTCGACGCAACAGGCTCCGTACGTGACATCGCCAAGGATGACCGTGTCAACACCGCAAAAGCGCTCGATGATGTCGACAATCGTGCATGCGTACATCAGCAGCCCCTCGGGGAACTGCAGGGCCACACGCTTGCTCCCCTCCTTGCGAAGACGCCATACCGTCTTGTGGATTTCAAAGTTGTAGTTGGCGGGGAGCTAAATCGTGTGCACCTTTCAGTGGCAAAAATGTCTTGCACGACGCACCAGTTGAATGGCCTTGTTCAGGTCCTCGTCGTTGAGGATATCATCTGGCACCTGATTGACCACGCGCGACGACGACGACGTAGCGGGCCCTTTCGGCACCACAGCATCCTCGATCTCCCCAGTTGCGCCAGCAGACGACGCGGCAGCCGCTCGTCGAGCGCCCACAAACCGCTTTGGAGCCATGCGGTGCTTCCGGGCGGCAAAAAATACATCATCCACTGTGTCGCCCTGGGGCATTGTTTCAATCACTGCTGCGCGTGCGAATGACTGTCACGCCAGACGAGGTCCAAGCGCAGCTTGTGCTAGAGCTCGGCGATATCGACATCGCTGCTGTTCCCCAGCAGCCGCCCGCGGAGGCCACACACACCCTTCCCCTTTCCCATACGACTGCGTCTGCGTCAGCACCGACAACTATGACAGACCAACAACAAGCGCTCGGCGCTCGGCGCTCAGAGCCGTCACAGCCCCCGGCACAGCCCCCGGCACAGCCCCCGGCACAGCCAGCACACCCGCAGTCACAACAAGCAAAGGACGTGTACGAGCTCAAGTGGATCACATGGAACGGTGGCAAGGTGCGCATCGTCATGCAGAACGAGAACGGCCCGTGTGCCCTGCTCGCCCTGGCTAACGTGCTCATCCTCCGTGGCGACCTCATGGTGCATCCCGACATGCCCGTGGTCACGTTTGAGTACCTTGTGGACCAAATCGGGGAGATTCTGCTGACGTCACTGCCGGCGGACGCGTCGGACATTGTCCGCGCCAATTTCCAGCAAAACGTCCTGGACGCGATGGCAATCCTCCCCAAGACGCAGACCGGCCTGGATGTCAACATCAAATTGACAAAGTACTAATGCAACACAAGGACTTTTTTGCAGCCAAACTAAAATACCTTGAAGTGTCAACGATTTCGAGTTTACGCCCGAGCTCGCCCTGTTTGACCTGGCCAAGACACAGCTCGTGCACGGATGGGTCGTGGATCCGCAGCAGGCCGAAATATACAATGCCGTCAAGGGCCTTACGTACAACCAGCTCGTTGTCAAAGCGATGGACTGCGACTCGCCAAGCCTTTCCCCTGAACAAATCCACGACGGTATCTGCTCTCTCATGCAGACACTCGCTAAAATCAGCAAATGCCCGCTTATTAGCCTTGCTCGTAAAGACATTCTTGGAAGAGAATGCGACCCAGCTGACTTACTACGGACTGACACGCCTCAACGAGCATCTCAGGATCGGCCAGGCCGCCGTGCTCTTCCGGAACGACCACTTTGCGACGATTCTCAAGCTCAAGAAAGGCATCGTCTGCTTGCTCACGGACCAAGGCTACAAGGGCGTATCTGCAGTGTAATTTAGACAAAGGTGCTCTCTTTAATTTCATGTTTCTCCTGCAGATGGGAAACGCTCGGCAATATTGAGAACGACGGCCAGTACCTCGATGGCGAGTTCCGTGTATACACCCAGCAGTATGCAGATGCAGCTATGTCCGAAATCCCCGAGGAGTTCCTGCGAGAGAATGAGCAAGCCATGGCGGAAGCGACACGGTCACATCAGGCCGCCGCGCCACCCGTGCCAACGGCTCCTTCTTTTTTCACGAGCAGGAAGACCGAGAGCGACTACGAGCTCGCTAAGCGACTGCAAGAGGAGGAGGATGTATGCTACACGGGGCAAAATCTTTTTGAGACTACAAAAAAACCCTTTTATTTTATTTTATGTAGAAGCGGAGTGAAATGCTAATGCAACGGCATGAGCAACGACGTCAACAGACAGCGCAGCAACAACAGCAACCGCAACATCAGCAACATCAGCAACATGAGCAGCAACCACAGCAACAGCCGCGATCACAGCAGCAGCAGCGATCACAGCAGCAGCAACGACCGCAGCAGCAGCAACGACCGCAGCAGCAAAACGTGTGCAAAATTATGTAATTATTGATGCCATGCCACACATATATATATTTTCTTCAGTCGGAAAAAGATAAACAAAAGTTACAATCCACAAATCGTCGATAAATAGCGACGGTCAGAACAATGCCCTTTTTTCTTGAAAAAAAATTTAGGCAGAGCTCGTCATACAGCAATTGCAGCGTTTTTGTCCTCCTCTCCGGCGTCGTTTGTCGTGTTACTTGCTGAGGGCCTTGACGACATCAGCCACCAGGACCTTCATCTGCTCCTCAGTGGGAAACTTGAGGTTGCGAGGGGGGCCCTTTTTGACACCCGACCACACCGTTGGACCGCCTGCGACCGCGACCTCAAAGCTCTTGGACCGCGGCTTGGTCACGTTGATGGCCACTTGCACGTCCGGGATCTCCTTCTCCAACGCCTGCACACCAGATGTTAATACCCAACAATCGCCCCCGCTCTGCGTACCGATTTGACCTTGTTGGCGTTGGCCTTGTACACTCGTCAACTGTTGCTACTCGAACGTTTTTTTTGAGTCCTGCGTGAACTAAACCACATACCAAGCCTCGATCATCACACGTGCAGCAACCGACGCCTTGGCCTTCTTGTCAGTGCCGGCAACAGCCAGGCCGGCTCCATCGTCGGCGCAGGCTTCGTCGTCTGCACAAGCGGCACTCGCGGCAGCCTTTCGTTTGGGTGCCATCTTTTTGAAAAATCACGGTCGTGGTTTTGCAAATATCCTTTCGGACAACACAGACCCGCGAAGCCCAGCTCTGAAGAGCGAGCAGGACCCGAGAGAGTGGACGGTGGCAGGAAGGGTGTGTGTGTGTGTGTGTGTGTGTGTGTGTGTGTGTGTGTGTGTGTGTGTGTGTGTGTGTGTGCATAGCTATGCATAGTCTGTCTAGGAGGACACGAGCTCGCAACCTGCCAAACTAACTGCATATCTCATGACAGACATGCTACGCTTCGGCCGCAAGAGCACCAAGGCTCCAAAGGAGAAGAAGGCGGCAGCTAGCTCGTCTGCAGACACGTCGCCTGACGCCCACAGCGGACGTACGTATTGCAGTGCGCTTGGAAATTTTCGTTATCTAAAACACGTTTCGTAACAGCACCGATACTGAGCACGTCGCACGCAGCGCTCAACGGCGACCCATCGGGGTACAGTAGCGATGTTTCCGCTGGTGGGAACGCGTCGCCTGTGGTTGGCAACTACAGTCCGACGACACCGACTGTTCCACCGTCCGGCGTGTCGTTGGGCTCGTCCAGCGGCCCAGGCACGTCTCCGACTGCGAGTGGGATCAGCGCAGCAACCAAACGGGAACCAAAGTCGCTGACCCTGCGGAGAAAGGACAAGGACAAGTGGCGCAACAGCATCGTCATCTCTCAGCCGATCAACTTTCAGCATGCTTGTACGTTTGCTTGTTTTTATATCTTCCGACGCTGAACCTTTGGGGTCGGTCGTTTCAACGTGACAGTGCATGTGGGCCAAAACTTTGAGTGGACCAGTGCCAACAAACCAGGAGAAGAGTTCCAGTTTTTGGAGAAGCTCGGCGAGGGATCGTACGGCACGGCCTACAAGGCCGTCCACGGCAGTCAGAGTTTTGTTGTTGCCATCAAGGTAACTGAAGTGATACTGAAGTCGTCGCAAGTGACGATGCTCAATTCATTTTACCACACTGACTGGGACAGGTCGTGATGATGGGAACAAATGCCGTCGAAAACCTCAAGCTGCAAAGAGAACTAGATATTCTAAAGACGTGCCGCGACCCGCACGTCGTGTCGTTCTTTGGTTGCTGCTTTGTCGACGCAGACATGTGGATCCTGATGGAATATTGCAGCGGAGGGTAATATATATATATTTTTGCGGGAGTGTCTCTTTAATTCTGTTTATTATCATTAGTTCACTACGCGATATTTTGGACAACGTCGAGGGAGGTCTAAAAGAAGCCTACATTGCCGCGGTGTGTGCCGACACGGTCATGGGTTTGGTGTACTTGCACAAGAAAAACATTGTGCACAACGACATTAAGGCGTCCAATATCCTCTTGACGGACGACGGCGTCGCCAAAATCGCCGATTTTGGTGTTTCAGAACAGCTCTCGCAGTCGGTCACAAACGGTGGCGGCGGACTCGTGGGAACACCCTATTGGATGGCTCCCGAGGTGATCGCAAACCACAAGTCGGATTTCCCCTCTGACATATGGTCACTCGGCATTACCGCGATAGAATTGGCTGAAGGTTTTGGGATGTGTTTCATGTGTGTTTTATTAAATAAATAAATAAATAAAAATTGCAGGCTTCCCTCCACACATTCAGCTGAGCCCTATGCTGGCCATGCGGATGATTCCACATAAGCCCGCCCCTGCGCTCACCGACAAACGCAAATCCAAGTGGTCTAAACAGTTTCACGACTTCTTGACAAAGTAAGATTCGAAAAAATAAAAATGGTTTTTTAAATTTCTTTCATTTTTCGACTCAAGATGCTTGGACAAGGACCCTGCCAAGAGATCATCCGCCGAGCAGCTCTTGAGCCACCCATTTATCAAAAAGGGCACCAAGTCATCTGTGCGTTTCATTTTTTCATAGTCTTGTCTAAACATCAAATCAAAGAAAACCGATCTCAAAAAGCTCCTGCACAAGTCAACATCGCTGCAGGTATCGTCGACGCAGACCGAGCGGCGAGGCAGCAAGGACATCCTACCGCCTGTTGTGCCTGGGTTTGAGGGGAGCAAGAACAAGACGATCCATTGGCACACGCCCACAAAGCCGGCGGGCGACAATGTGAGCATCAGCTCTGGATCCAGCATTGATGAACCCTCCGAAACAAGGCCCCAGCATGCCGGGACGTTTGTTTCACGGCCGAATCTCGCATCTCTCTTCATGTTTAGGTAACAAGTAACCCCCACATACACACACAAAAAAAAACATTCTATTAATGTCGTGGTTTGCAGATCACGGTCAAGAGATCTTAAATCTGTGGGGACCCAAACAGACCCCCCGTCGTTTTGGTCTCGTTTGACCTATCTTTTTGCTGGTATTTTCTTTATTTCAGGATGACCAAAACATAAGAATTAATATTTCATCATGGGAACAGGCTGTTGCGCTGGGATGCCCGTCTCTCAGTTGGACATTGAAGAGAAGGAGGCTCAATTGCAGGCTCAATCCAAGCTGCTCAAGAGAAGCCGACCTCCAACGCAGGCATCGCGTGGTCAAAATATGTTTACCGAAACCGACCCTTTGATTCATCATTGAAAAATATTGCTGTGAAATTTCGCTGTACCCCCATATTATTTTGCGCATATTTTTTTTTTACAAAAGCATTTCATTGTCGTCGTGTTGTGCGGCTCGTTTTTGTGGCCTATCGTCGTCGTCGTGGTCATCTGCACGGTCATCCGCCTCAGCGTGATCGTATGCCGCCTTGCCCTTTGCGCCCCCCTTGCGCTTACGTTTCTTGAGGTCTGCGTCGGCCTGAGACATGTCCTGGTGGCTCTCGATGGCGCGCTGCAGTTCGGTTGGCTGGATGCGGAAGTCGCGCGCGGTTGATCGCTTGGCGTGCTTGAGGAGGTTGACCTTGCGTGCTTTGGACAGCTGCAAGAGACGCTGCTCAAAGACCTCGATCTCGTAGATCAGTTTGGGCACAAACTTGGCCTCTTTAGACGAGCGCACGGCCTTGCCTGACTTGTGCCGCTCTCGACCGGCGAGATCTTGGTCCCGTTTGCCCACGTAAGGAATGAAAGCATAGACAGACTCGTTTAGCGTTGTCGTCACCTTGTCCACCATTGCCGTGAATGCCGGATTGAGCGGGAGCTTTTGAGATATTTTCTAAGCATAATTTATTTCGTTTAAAAAATTTTATTATTATTATTATTATTAATATTATTGGCACGCAGAAAAAAAGGAAACGGTACCGCCTTTGCAATCAAGCCGAGCATGTGATAGACGCGAATGTTGACCTTGAGGATTGTTTCGATGGTTGCGCCGACGGCACAGGAGCGTGATATCTTGGCGAGGGCGGTGCAGCTCACGTTGAGACGTTCGCAAAGGGCGCGGCTCCATCGATCGGCTTCATTCTCCTGCTCCTTTTTCGTGCCTTCAGCCTCGTCCTCGGTAGACTCCTCGGGGGCCGCCAAACTATCGCCGTCTGAATCGGCCTCGCTCAGCCTGAGTTTGGACGCAATAACCCATTCTGCGTGCGTGACCTCGGTGTCGATCGCCGCCAGGACCTGCTGGGCGACCAGCTGAGCAGTCTTCTTGGTGAGCAGAGAAAACAGGCCCCCCGCCTCCATCGCGTCGTCCACCGGCGTCGGAGGGTTGTTCTCAGCGTCGTTGGTGGCCTCGGGTTCGGCACAGTCCTTCAGCAAGCTGCGGATGCCGCCGGCCAGCTCGACGAGCTACATCAAGAAAATAAAATTAAATAAAAATATGAAGAAAAAAAATTAATTTTTTTTTTTTTTTTTTTTTTTTTTTGGCAATCTAGGACTGGCCCCTGTGCGCTCTGCCAAACAAGAGCAGATCTACTCTTCCATTGTCTCTACCCTGCTCGCTCTCATGGATGGCCTGACATCTCGCGGCCAGGTGGTCGTGATCGGAGCCACAAACCGCATCGATGCGATTGACCCCGCGCTGCGCCGTCCTGGCCGCTTTGATCGTGAGTTTTTGTTCCCACTACCAGACCAAGTCGCCCGCAGGTACGATTTTTTTTTCTGTGGAGAAGAAAACTCTTGTACTAAGATCCTAAATGGAAAAAAAAAATAAATAAAAAAGGAAAATCATCGAAATCCACACAAAGACCTGGCAGCCTCCACTCGCGGAAAGTGTCATGGATGAACTGGCCACCAAGACCAAGGGCTTTTGTGGCGCCGATTTGCGCTCTCTGTGCACAGAGGCTGCGCTGAATGCCGTACGCCGGTATTACCCGGAGATCTACAGCAGTGACGACCGCCTCCTCGTCGATCCTGGTCTGTGTCGTGTGTGCCTTTGAATCTTTTTTTTAAAAAAAAAAAAAATAAAATAAAAATAGATTCGATCGAGCTCAACCCGTCAGATTTCCGGCATGCTTTCAAAGTAGTCGTGCCTACTGCACAGCGATCGGCGCCCGTGGCCGCTGGCGAACCTCTGCCTCGAAAGCTGGCGCCTCTGCTGGAGAAGGTTGTGAACACGTGCCTTGATCGCGTAAAAGAGCAGCTCGGAGTCGGAGCCCACGAGTCCTTCTCCGCCTCCACGTTTGTCAGCTCGATCGCCAATGCGAATGACGACCACGGCGACCATGTCAAGCGTAGTGTAACTGTCCAAGTCCATCTTTCTTACGTGTTTGTTCTTGAACCAGCCGTTTTCCGCCCCCGACTGGTTATTTGCGGAGAAAGTTCGGCCGCCGTTGGAGCTGCTGTGATCAACATGCTCGCTCCGATGCCGGTGCAAGCCCTAGACATGGCCACGCTGATGCAGGTACATTGCCGCTTCGCTTTATTTTTTGTTGAACTGACTGCGAAATCTGTAGGATGCGACAAGAACCCCGGAGACCGCTCTGTTTACGCTTGTGCGCGAAGCATCGGCAAGAACCCCTGCCGTCTTTTACATTCCGTCGCTGGATCAGTGGTGGTTTGCTGCGTCGACATCACTGCAAGAAGCCTTCCTTGTCGCCGTAAAGTCGCTGCCACCCCTGCGGCCCATTCTCGTCCTTGCCTCTTGCGATGTTGCCTACGAGCGTCTACCGGCTGAGTGCAGAGGTACCAAGGCCTGATCTGCATTAATTAAAGAATATGCACATAACCATCCGCATCTCTTCAGCAATCTTTGACAGCCACACTGCCCATTTCGCTCTGCAGATGCCCACGCAACTCGAACGCCAAGCGTTCTGGCAGCAAGCATTCGACTACCTCGACCGTCCACCGGCTGGCTACGAGGTTGACGGCGAAGGTACTACTGTCGGATTCACTGTTTATTTTGGCTAAGACAAAATGGGAAGGATGTCTGACTCAAGTCCGCACCACCACTTTCCGTAAACTGCCCAAGGCGCCCCCGCGACCGCCCCCGGAACCCACCCCTCAACAGAAGGCTCTTCAGGACCAACGTGATCGTGACAACCTCGTGCGGCTGCGATTGGACCTGCGCTTCATCGCCGAGGAGCTTTTCAAAGTAAGTTTTATTTTTTTTCCCTTTTTTTTAATAAAATTAAATTCTGGCAATCATTTGTAGATCCGCAAGTTCCACCCCTTCAGTCGGCCCGTGGACTTTGCTATGACCGAGTACTACGAGGAGATCGAGCACCCGATGGACCTGTCCACGATCCTCGAGAAGATCAACGAGGGGATGTACTTTGAGGCCAACGACTTTCTCGACGACATTGACTTGATGACGCGAAACTGTCGCCAGTAATACGTTTAGTTTGTTTGGGTTAATATTTCGCTGAATTTTTTATTTTCTCGTCAGATTCCACTTGAGCCGTGTGGACGAGAATCGCCTCGTCTCGCGGGCGTACGACATTGCCGACTATGCACGAGTGCGCGTGGCAGATATGGATCCGGTTCTGCTCAAGGACTGTGCAGACAGTGCAAGTCGCCTCCGTCCCGTTGCCGCGCCTGCCTCTGGAGGAGTACCGAACGGAACTGGGGTCTCTCGCGCAAGCCTGCGACTCCGTGGGATTTCTTTGGACGTCGACCTCTCCAAGGTCAGCAATGTCAACTTTTTGTCCAGTTGATCTTTGCCTATTTATTTATAAATTTATTTTAACAGGACCCACCAGACACCGTCCGCCAAAAGAGCTTGCATCATTCGACTTTGGAATTATCTGCGTCTTCAAACAAGGAAACAGTCGTTGACGACGATCTGAATGGGTAAAAAGGACATAAAATTTTCCTATTTATTGAACCCCCCATTTTTTTTTTTCTAATTCAGAGAGGAGCACTCCTCAAACGAGACTGTGGCAGTCCAAGATACCTTCGCACCCGGTCCACTGCACGGGCTCAACTTTGTCCAGGGCAATGTGACGGCTCTAGTCGATGCCCTCGTCAAAGGAACTAGCAACTTTGGAATCGAAAAACTGCTGGCACTTGATGTCGAACTCCAGCGAAAGTTCTACGATGAGGCCAAGCACCTTGCCGACCGACGTCCCCTCGTTCAGACAATAACTTCATTTGCTCTTCAATTGTAAGTAGAGTGTCTACCGTAACAAGTAGGGTGCGAGGAGATTTCGGATTTGTGAGGAAGGGATAGGGATAAAGAGATTTGGATATGAAGGTCGGAGAGAGGGAGTCAGATGCATGTGTCAGATGGGGCGTACAGTCACGGTGTTCGAGAGCATGGGATGGTGAGGCCGCGGCAGACGTAGGATGCATTAAAAAAAAAACGTACAGTTGAGTAGTATTTTCTTTTGTCTGACCCACGGGCAACGTGTGACGTGAATGAAGATCATTAGATTGACTGATTGAATGACCCTCCGGCTGTCACCTGGCTATGAAATTTTGATTACCGTTTCGTCTAGACATATGATCCACACTCAAAATCTCCTCTACATATTACGGTAGTCGACATTTATGCAATACACGTTGTTATCGCGGCATCCGACGATCATGCCCACATTTCCATTGGGCTGGGTGACCGAGACAGGAGATGAAAATATTGGCCCCGGCAGCTGAAAGGCGGGCATCGGTGACGCAACCTCCCAGATGTCGCGCTCGAGTGCGTTCTGTATGCCCAGAAACATGCCGTTCGTGTGGAATGAAGACACAAGCACGGACGATCCCGTTTGGACCACGGATGGCGACGAATACACGGCGGTGCCAGGTGAGGCACTGTACTCGTAAACGAGTCGGCCAGACGAAAAGTCGACGACTTTGATGTGTCCATCGTGGCAGGCGATCGCGATCATTTTGTTTGATCTGGCGTCTTCGAAAATGCAGGGCGACGAAAAAATGGGGGCAGATGTCGACATTTTCCAGAGAATACGTTGCGAAGTGGCGCAAATCGCGTACAGAGATCCAGCCACTGTGGCAACGAAAAGAATACCGTCTCGTTCGTTTGGGCTGGAGAAAATAGGGCCGTCCAGCTTCAAGCTCCATCTGGAAAAAAACTTTTCTTTTTTAGCGGGTAACCTGTGAAAAAAAAAACTCACAAAATGCGTGGGTCGCTTGCCAAGGATATGGCGTAGACGGTCCCGCCCAGAGAGGCGACAAAAACCATGGATTCGTTCTCGTTGATGGCTGGCTGGGCAAAGATGGCACCGTCACATTCGATGTTCGCAGCGAGAGTCTTTGGGTGAACATTGAGGAAGTATACCGAATGGTCGTGGGAGCCCACTATCAGCAGATCCTTTGACGAACAGTACGTCGGGGAGCATTTCACCTGCGAGGACGCTGCGTGCAATAGGTTATACGTCTGGAATTTGATTGGATATATTTGTGCGTACTTTGGAAGGACCAATAACGAGTTCCAGACGATGCCTCGAAAAAATAGACGGCGCCGTCGTAGCAGCCGACACAGACATAGCGGTGAGCGCACAGAGCGGCCGACGCCTCGATCCGATCGGGCAAAGCGACTTGCCAGAGCACAGAACCGTCTTGCACGTCCAACGCTGTGAAGAGATGCGAGTGCGACCCAATAAATACGAGTTGTTTACTTGTTGCAGCAGCCACACGGACCGAGGCGACTAGCGGTGAGGCATCCACACACTTGCCCGTACTGTACGACCATACCACAGACAGCGAGGGCGTCCCTTTCAGTTTCGTAGCAGTCGCCCTGAGCGATCGAGCTCGTTGACACAAGACGCGGTCGCCACCGCCGTCGGCGACATCGTCGTGGGCTCGCTTGTTGTTCTCAACCGGCCTCGTGGTCTTGGCGACATCGAGGTGGTTGGCAAGCGTGCCGAGCGTCTCGTGGAAAAGCACATTGAAATAGTGAGGGTCAGAGGCGATGGAGGGGTCGTTCCAAGCAAGGGAAAGCTGATGCAAGAGCCGGGCTGCCGCCATGGACTCTCCCCCAAGGGCCACAAAGTAGTCCTGTTCGGTCGGATGGCACGAGGAGGGAAGGAGGGCAGCGACCATGTCCAGCAGGCCGCGACCGGCAGGTGGCCAGAGCAACCGAAGATTCTTTGCTTTCCGGTCGCTCTCGAGTGCGTTGCCGTCAATCTTGCCGTTGCAGTTGACGGGGATGGGCTCGGGCATGGCGTAGATTTCGTCGGGGAGATGCTCTGGCAGGAGATTCATTTGCAGGTCCCTCACAAGCGAGCTCGTGTCGGTCTCTGCTGTCGCACCGGCCACTCCCAGATAGACCCTCAAAAGGCGCTCGTCATGGTCGAACGTGGCAAACACACCACCTCCTCCGCGTTCTCTGCCTTGGCTGCCTAGGCGCACGATGAGGGCCTCGATGTCCTCGAGTTGCGCCCTCTTGCCGTTCCGTTTGAACATGCGATCCCGTCTCCCGGCTATGAACAGCTTGCCATCGATGACGCGGACCACGTCGCCCGTAAAGCGCATGGCCGGGAGGGAATCGTACGCGGCACCAGCCTCAGCGGGCCTGACGGCACAGCGCCGTGTGTCGCCGCCGATCCACAGCTCGTCCCCGTTGCGGACCTCGACCACGGTGCCGTCCAGCGGCTCGCCGATGGGTATTTGTTCCTGCCCTGGCTGGGTCGATCCAACTTGCACGTCGACGCGCTGCAGGGTTGCCCAGACAGAGCACTCGGTCGTGCCATAGATGTTGTACACTGTCGCCAGTGAGGACGAGGACGAAGACAGGAGCGGCAGTAGACTGGCCGCGGGGAAGGCCTCGCCGCCAAGGACGAGACATCGCAGCTGGCGCAGCAGTGCTTGCTGTTGATCGCGCGCAAAGCGTGCCCAAAACGATGGCGTGCAAAAGAGCACGGTGACGTGCTGGGCTGCCATGAACGTGGCCAGTTGCTGCTTGTTGGTTTTGCCGAGAGGACCGCTGGCCACGAGGGTCGCGTTGGCCTCGGCGGCCACAAACACGTCGATGAGCGACGGGTCAAAGCCGATGGGCGCGGCCTGGAGGATGCGGTCCGTGCTGGAGATGCCCAGACGGCTCACGAGGCAGCGAGCGTTGGACTCGAGGCCGCTGCGGGGCGCAAACACGGGCTTGGGCACGCCAGTGGTTCCTGATGTGAACACGACGTACGCGACCCAGCTGGGCGGCGGAGGAGCCGCCAGCAGCGCCACTGTGCGCCGCCGGTACATGGCGATGCCCTCCCCCTTGGCCACGGCCACGAGATCGAGCGGTCCCAGCGCGTCCCCAAGTGATAGTGCTCCTCTGCTCGCAGATGGGCCCGGGAGCAGCACGAGGCCAACCGAGACCTGGTCAAGCATGGCAGCGACACGCTGGGGGGGCAGCGAGCGGTCCAGCGGCACAAACGGCACGCGCGCGTCCCAGCAGCTTCGCACGGCCGTGGCAAAGAGGGCATCTGCATCAGTGCAGATCCCCACATAGGTCGCGTTGGCGGCTGTGGCGGTACGCAGGAGTTCCGCCAGCCGAGGCATGTCGAACAAAAAATGTGAACTCACTACAGAGCTACTTTTTGAAGAAGGTCATGATGCTGGACTGTGCCTTGGCGTCCTTCTTGGCACCGCCCTTGGGATCGGACGACTTCTTCGTGGTGGGACTGGTGGTCGCGGCAGAGGGCGTCGCAGAAGAGCTCTGAGTCGTCGTCGACGACGATGCAGAGTCGGGGGGCGTGGGCGTTGCAGGCGTGCTCACAGATGCTGTCGTCGAAGGCAACTCTTCCCACTCCATCACCATCTGCGTAACTGCAGAAGAATTAATAAATTATTTTCTTTTTAAAATACTTGTGTGTTTTTTTTTTACGTACCCATGTAGCCTCGCTCGTCCACAAAGGTCTTGCGCTTGGCCACCTGTTGACGCTTTACTCCTGATGATGTTTGGGGAGGAGGGGCCGATGGCTGTGCGGACAGCTGCCCAGTCTCCTTTGCATTCTCCTCTGCAGGTTGCGACTGCTGTTGTTCCGTTTGTTGCGACTGCTGAGATGCCTCAACGGCCGAGGTGTCCATCGTGTCCTTGTCGTCATCGTCAAAAGAAGGCAGAGCGGCTGTCGCCTGGCGTCGCTTGCGGTCCTTTTCCTCCTCGTCCTCTGCAGGTACAACAACAAAAAAAGATAACACAGGTTATTTTCTTTTTCACTCTATCAAGGAAACAAACAAGAAAAAGAAAAAAATACCGCTCTCTTGGGACTCGTTGCCGTCTTCGATGCGCGTGTGCCGACGCTTCCGCGTACCCACAAAGTCGTCGTCTTCGTCTTCGTCTGCAGTCGCAGTTGTCACAGATGCCGGGGCAGCCTCGGCTGCGGCCGTTGGCTTGGGCTTGGCCTTGCCGAAGAACGAGGCGTTCACCGGCACCTTCTTTTTCCCCGCAGCCGCGGCAGGTGATGGCGACTTCTTCGTGCTTGATGCTGGCTGTGCATTCGCTGGCTTGGCAGATGTAGGCGATGCAGCCACCAGTTGTGCACCCGCGGGGGCAGCAGCAGCACCAGTAGCGGCAGCGGCGGCAGGTGCGGCAGCAGCAGGAGCAGCGGGCGCAGTGCGAACCTTTCGGACGACTTTGGGGCCGCGGATGTGCCTGCGGATGCTCTTGTTGCTATTTTGACCAAAATCGCCGCCCACAATGTCAAAAGGAAAGAGACTTGCTGGGTCCTGTGGTTTTATTTTTGAGCGCGAGGAGTGAAAAGACAAAACACACACACACACACACACACCTTTGGCGAGTGGGCCTGCACACTGTAGACGTGCTCATTGTAGATCTCGTCCATGTCACCCTTTGTCTCCTCCAGCTTGGCGGCAGCGACCAGCCGCACCACGACCGCCTGCGTCTCGCGCTGCTTGCCCGTGACGGCGTACACGGCCACCACGGCCGCCGAGTGGCTCTGGACGTACGTCCGCAGCTGCGCCTTGGCAACATTGGCAGACAGGCTGAGCTCGCGGCCCAGGTCCTTGAATGAGACCTGATACGATTGGGGGTTGATTGCATTAGACCACACTGCTGCGGTTAACGGCGGGCACCGAGGCGAGCTTACCACGCGCTGTTCGTCCCCTAGCCAGGCAGAGATTTGAAGTTGCGCGTGCGCGCCAAAACGGTTGTCGACCATCAATAAAGAAAGTGTGTGTCCTATGGCAACGGTCGTCGATCTCGTGGGTCAACTGCGCACGGCCGCTGCGGCCTGCCAGCTGCGTGGCCTGTACGCGACAGCCAAGTGGTACGCGCACACAAGCAAGGAGGGTGCTCATATAAGCTGTGCGAAAAACCAGGGCCAATGAGCAAGTGCTGAGCGTCCCCAAGAACGTGCGTTCGACGGTGGTTTTGTTCGCTGACACCGCCGCTGCCCAGCAGGGCGAGCAGGACGAGACTGCGTTTGCGCTGAGTCTGTTCCATAGCAAGGTGTGTGTGTGGGGGGTCCCGTGTTATTTGCTGACGCGCGGGGATTATTTAGGAGTTTGAACGTGCAGCCAGCGTTCTCACCGAGTGTACCAGCAATGTGGCCGTGTTTTTGCGCTTCTACTGCCGGCTACTGGTACGGGGATGTTGTTCTGAATTCGATGAAACTTACGACAGTGAGCACATGCGCGAATAGTCGTCCGAGGCAAAGAGGGACGAGACGGTGACCGACCTCCAGAGTACGCTTTGTTTCCTTCTCTGTGTTGCTGTCCTAACACTCGATCCAAAGCCGAACAGCAGATGCCAAACCCCGAGCTGCCCAGGCTGATCCAAGAGTTTGAGCCGTACAGCAGGAATCCCAACGCGGACTCGTTCATCATGTACCTGTACGGACCGTATTTGTACATTTGTGTCGGTTTTCGTTGACCGTGACAAACAGATACGGCATTCTCCTGAAAAAGAGCGGGCAGAGGAAGGAGGCAGTAGGCTCGCTCATCCGCTCGGTCACGCTGCTGCCCGGACACTGGGGTGCATGGCTTGAGCTAGTGGCATGCTGTTCGACGGTTGAAGAGGTTGGTTTCGTTTTTTTATTTTATTTTTATTTTAACGAAAGCTGCTCTTATTTCCCTTTAGATTGCGCAAATCTTGCCTCAGCTGCCCCAGGGCATCATGACGACAATATTCCAAACACAGGCTTTGTCCGAACTAAACAGCGGCGAGGAGGCATGCGAACTGCTGGATGGCGTCCTCCTTCCCCTCCTGCCAGCATCACCGCACCTCCTTGCACAGCGTGCGTTCTGCTCGTACTCGCAGCAAAACATGCCCGAGGCAGACCAACTGTATTCACAGCTGTACGCACAGCATCCGCTGCGTCTCGAGCAGGTGGACGTCTACTCCAACATTCTCTACGTCCTGGATCATCGAGCCCTCCTGGCCAACCTTGCGCAGCGCGTCATCCAAGTCGATCGCTACCGCCCCGAGACATGCTGTGTTGTCGGTAACTGTTCTGTGAGAGTCCTCTGTAAATTAAAAAAAAAAACGTTTCCCCTTTGTAGGCAACTACTACAGCAAAAGGGGTCAACACGAAAAGGCGGTCCAATATTTCCAACGAGCTTTGCGACTCAGTCCAGAATTTGCCGCTGCGTGGACACTGATGGGCCACGAGTACATTGAGATCAAGAATGTGCATGCTGCGATCGCTTGCTACCGTCGTGCGGCTGGTAACGCCTTCATTTCTGACAATTTTCTCAAGTACGACTTGTAGATATCAACCCGCACGACTATCGCGCCTGGTACAGCCTCGGCCAGTCCTATGAGCTGCTGGCAGTGTTCTTTTATGCACTCTTTTACTATCGGAAGGCAACAACATTGCGGTACATTGCTTTGGTTTGTATTCTTTTGTCCAACAAAATTTTTTTCTTGTTTGGTCCCCAGCCCTTACGATAACCGCATGTGGCGAGCGTTGGCATTGTGCTATGAAAAACTTAATCGTCTCAATGATGCCATCTATTGCTACGAGCGCTGCAAGGATAGCGAAGGAAGTATGCTTTTTTTTTTAGGATATACATTCGTATATTTACATACGTACTCTCAGCGGCGTCGAAGATGATCGGGCGTCTGTACCGCAAGACGGGCAACGCCGCCAAAGCATGTGCTGCTTTCCAGGAATATATCGACCTTTTGCAAAACACCGAGGTGGACGGCGACCAGGTCGACGCCGCGCTCTACGTCGGCCAGTACTATGCGCGTCAGGCACACGATTTTGACCTCGCAACAAAATACCTGACAAAGGCCATGGAACTTGGCGGCCAGGTATCATGTTGCACTTATTTTTCTTTTTCCCCTAAATATAACAATATAGGTGGCAGAACAGGCCAAGGTAGAACTGCGTGGCATCCGCTCGGCATCTATATCTTCAACGGGAGCAAGTGTCTTTGGCCCTTCCTCTTCCGGCGCTGGTTCGGCAACTCCCGGTTGGTCTGGCTCAGCCCTAGTCTTTGCGCCTCCCACGCCCGCGGATCCCAAGAAATAGATCAGGATCCTACTGCTGGCAAAAAAAAAAAAGAAAAAAAAAAGAGTTATTTTTGTTGCCGTCTGCGATGTCTGCTGCAATCTCTGACGCCGAAATCAAAGGTACTGCACCGTCCCGTATTGTCGCGTCTACTAACCGTTCCACGTCTCGTGGTTGCAGAGTACTTTAGCCTCGTTGACGCCGAGGGCAAGGGCGTGATCAAGGGCGACCAGGTTGAGGTGCTCATGCGCGCACTCGGACATAACCCGACCAAGGCCGAGCTCGCAGGTAAGGACGACGACCACAAACAAACACGCACGCAACTCACCCGGCAACCAAACTGTTCTGTGCTGTTAGCGCACAAGCAACTGGACCTGACACAGTTCCTGGCCGTAATGCCGCGGAAACGGACGCCCATCTCCAAGGACGCGGTCAAGCAAGCTCTGGACACGCTCGAAAAGTACAACGGCGTCGTTACCAAGGACGGCCTCAAGCACCTCGTCAAGAACGTCGGGTACGCTTGTTCCTGCTCCCTCTCTCCCTCTCCCTCTCCCTCTCTCTCTTTGGTGGTAACAAATCAAAACAACCATAGGGACAAGCTCACTGACCGCGAATGGGACGAGTTCCTCGCCGATGGGTCTGTCACGTTCACTTCGGACGGCCGTGTCAATGCCAAGAGTACGCCCTCCCCTGCAATTTGCTTCCTTTGCCTGTTCACTAACGTCTTCGTTTGGTTCTAGGCGTCGTTGAGAGCCTGGGCGCTTAAAATAAATACCTACTTCAAGTCTGTCCGTGTTTCTTTTACAGCACCCACCCTTTAGTACCCGCCCACCTTGTACTCCTACGTTTTCCTTCATTAAAAAAAAAGGGTCACACATTCTTGACAGCGCAAGCACTAAGCAGAAGAGGTACACTAGCAGGTAACGTGTGCGACGCTTCCAATTTAAACAGGGTCCTAATGGCGGCGCTGTTGACGACCTCACGTAGCCTCGTGAGCGGAACGGGATTGCCCTTGATCGCTTTCAGCAAGGGCTCGAGAGTCTACAAAGCATTTGATTACGAAAAAAATCTTTTTATTTTTCTCTTGTTTTGATACGAACCGCATCGGAGCCAATAGACACGCCCAACACGATCCTTGACGAGTCGCCGATTCCAAAGGTCTTCAGTGCCTCGGCGATCTAGCATTGGACACAGTTTTAAAGAACAATTCGCAAGACTATGCGGGGTTACGTTGTTTCGTGGAGACAATTGGTATAACAACTCTGTATGAATCATATGCGCCTTGGCGGTCCCAGTAGTCTGCGCGATCACTGCACGTTGCGCGGCAGCGAGCACGACGAGTTCATCGGCCACCTGCACCAGCAATAACTATTTAATCGCCACATTGGACAAAAAAGGAAGACAAACCATCGTGGCATCGACGCACGCACACGCCCACCGTTCCGCAATCAGCTGTGCGCGAACCTGAGCCGCATTGCTCACATCATCAAACAGGACGAGCTGGACGGGGGTCTTCGAGGCGTCACTCGTTGAATAGCTTGCCATGTCGGGGACCACACTGCGGAAATGATGGCAGCGCAAATGCTGTTTTTTTGGTTTTCCCGAGTCCACGCAAATGGCCAACGTCGCCAACCTCTTGCAGAATGCCAACACCATCATTGGGGCGTTCAGCACGAGCAAGGAGTTCCAGGATCTCCTGCGCAACATGAGCGAGGCGACGAGCAAGCAGGTACCTACCGTTGCTCTCCTTCAACACGCAATCTGAAGGACGGAAAAAAAAAAAAAAACAGGAAGAGGAGCGCCTCATCGTCGCGGAAAAGGTCCGGCTCAAGCAGAAGATTGGCCAGCCCAACATTTCGACGGTACCTGTTCTCTCCTTCGTTTGACCCCTCGTCTTATGTTGCACGTACAGAAACAAATGAAAGAATACGTTGTCCGTCTTATCTACTGCGAGATGCTCGGGCACAACGTCTCGTTTGGCTACATCCATGCCATCAACCTCATGCAGAAGACCAAGGACATGCTCGAAAAGCGCACAGGGTACCTGGCCGTGTCGCTGTTTCTGCACGAGGACCACGAGCTGACGATATTGCTCGTCCAGACGATCCTTCGTGTACACTTTTTTGTTTTCCTCCTCCTCCATCTCATCTGCGCGCGAAAAAAAAATAAAAAAAAAAACCAGGACCTCAAGGGCAACAATCACATCGACATGGCGTCTGCCCTGACCGTGCTGAGCCGCCTTGCATCCAAGGAAATCATTCCCGCCGTCCTGCCTGCTGTGCAAGAGTGCTTCAACCACCCCAAGGAGCTAGTGCGCAAGAAGGCTGTCATGTGTCTCCAGCGCTTTTACCAGCGCGCCCCGTCAACCGTCAGCCACCTCAACGATGCCCTTCGCCGTCTTGTTTGCGACAAGGACCCCTCGGTCATGGGCGCGTCCCTGTCCGTCCTCCACCTAATGGTCCAGGTACAATTTTATTTCTCATTCATTTCACCCATTCTCACTCGTGATCTCTTCTAGGACAATGTTGATGCGTTCCGCGATTTCGCCTCAAATATTGTCGCTATTCTCAAGACGATCACTGATGGCCGGTACTTTGTTTTCTCCAAAACGTTTCCAAAATTGAAACTATTTTTTATTCACAGCATTTCGCGTGGGTACGACTACCACAACGTTCCGGCACCGTGGTACCAGATTAAGCTGCTCAAGATCATCGCCCTCCTCGGCCAAGACAACCAGGCGTATGACACAGAGAAGGAAAAAAAGAGATATGATTAATCTTTCTTTTTTTTGGTAGGACGAGCGAAACAATGTACCAGGTCTTGCTCGACGTTCTTAAGAAGGCCGAGACGGGCGTGGATGCTGCCTACGGTTCGTGACCACAAAGTCGTATTTTTTTTTTTTTAACCCCCCTTTCTTATTTGCTGCTGCTACAGCTGTCTTGTACGAGGTCATCACCACCATCACCACCATCTACCCTCATCCCGGTCTGATCCAGACGGCCGCCAAGTCAATCACGCGTTTTCTCACATCCACCAACTCCAACCTCAAGTACCTCGGCATCACGGCCCTCGCGGCCATCGTCAAGGTGGACCCTGCGCATGCCGGCCCGCATCAGATGGTCGTCATCGACTGCCTCGAGCACCCCGATGAAACCATCAAGCGAAAGGTGATTTTCTTTTTTTATTTTAGAAAAAAGAGAAGGCAGCTGAAATGGGTGATCCCTTCTTTCAGACGCTTGACCTGCTGTACAAGATGACCAACGTCAATAACGTCGTCGTCATCGCCGACAAGATGCTCGAGTTTTTGCGCACGACCGTGGACGATTACATGCGCGTTGAGCTCGTCTCCCGCATCACCACCTTGGCCGAAAAGGTTGGTTGATTTTCTCGTTGCCCTCTTTTTATTGTAATTTAAACCATTCTTATCTCTAGTTTGCGCCAAATAACCAATGGTTTGTCAAGACGATGGCCGTCGTGTTTGATCTCGGTGGCAATCTCGTGCGCCCTGAAGTGGCAGACAACCTTATGCGTCTTATTGCCGAGGGCACCGACGACGACGACCTGGACAACGAGCTCCGCATCCAGGCCGTGTCAGAGTACATGTCCCTCCTCAAGCGCGTCCAGCTGCCCGACATTCTCATGCACGTGGTCGCCTGGGTCATCGGCGAATACGCGTACCTTGTGGACCACCTTTCTCTCGAGCAAGTCCTGGATCAGCTGGCAGTCACGTTTGAGCGCAGTCATCTCAGTACGTCCTAAAGAATTGGTTTGTGTTCTCACTTTCTTGTTTGGGTAGCCCCCGAGCAGCGTGGCTGGCTCATCTCGAGCATGATGAAGGTCGTGGCCCAGCTGGGCCAGTACCCTATCAATGTGCGTGCCATCGTCGACAAATGCAAAGTGTCCAAGGACATTGACATTGCCCAGCGCGCGATCGAGTTTGACCGTCTCGTCAGGAACATGACCCTCATGACGTCGGTTCTCCCAGTGGATGCATCGTGCGAGGATGTCGAGGTTTATTTCTCATTTTCTCACTGCATGCTTCTAAAACAAAAGAAATAACATAGGTTGACGAAACACTGAGCTTTTTGGACGACTTTGTCAATGACGCCCTCCGCAAGCCCGGTGCCAAGCGCTATCTCCCCCCGTCGCAACGAAAGGCGCCCACGGCCCTCGGATCCTTTGTGGAGGAGAGCCAGCAGCACGCGCCCAAGGGCATTCGCTTTGAGGCTTACGAAGCGCCCAAGCCATACGTCCCAACCACTTTCTCCTCCTCCTCGGCGACAATGATGGAGTCGTCGCACCACGACGCCCCACTCGTGAACCAGATCGTCGACGGCGCCGCACCCATCTCTTCGGATGCCGGCGACCTTTTGTCGCCATCGTCGCTTGCGGTTCCGGACGCAAAGAAAAAGTGGGGCAAGTCGGGCTTCATCGGCAAGAGCACTCCGGAGCCTGCTGCAGCCACCTTTGCTTCCACCCAGAACGCGTCCTCTCTTCCAGTCTCGTCTGTCACTGCGGCCGCCAATGCTGCATTTGCCAGCAAGTCCCAACAGCAGCAGCAGCAGCAGCAGCAGCAAGAGTCGTCCATCTTTGAAAAAGTGCAGGCGACGGCCCCGCTTCCTAAAGAGCAGGCTGCCCCGCGCGCTCCCACGGAAAAGGAGAAGCTTGCTAGCGCTCTCTTTGGCGGAATAGCCGCCCCCGCTCCCTCGATCAGTGCGCCAAATCCTGGCGGGAGCTCTGCGCAAGCGAGACTGGCCGCGAAGCGTGCCGGCGGCTCGAGCAGCAAGCTCACCGGCCAATTGGTTCCTCAGCAGTCTGCCTCTCCTCCACCCCAGCAGCCTTTATTCTCAGCCCCTGCTCCGGCAGCTGCACAAGCAGTAGTCTCGCCCTCAGGGTCGTCTGGTCTGTTTGATCTCCTGGGCGACGACTTTGTATGCAACTGTTTTTATTTTTTTAAATTAACATATCTCTTACACACACACACACAACACACATATAGTCGTCATCCTCGAGTCCATCTGCGCCTACAAATGCGGTCAACTCGTCGCTGACTCAAGTGGCTACAACCCCCTTCTTCCTTGGCGCGGCAGGTTTTGCTCTACCTTCCGAGCTCGCCAACCTCCCAGGGGCACAGGCATCTCCTACCGTCGCCGCCGAGGACGAATTTTTGGCCGTGCGCTACGTCAAGGTCAAGCATCCGACCGCTGGTCTGGTCGTGTTTGTCCACATCAGGTAAGGGAAAATGCATTTTTATTTTTTTCATGTTGTTCTTGCAGCACGTCCTCTCAAAGGAAGAGCACTGACGTGCAGGTTCGCTATGACTTTGGTGGAGCGACCTTCCGCACTGCCCTCTCTGCCAACTCTGGATCGTTTGTCCAGAACAACATCTTCTCGTCCCCTGCAGGTGTCGCGGCCAATCAAGCAATCACCAACCAGCTCGGTCTCGTCCTGGCGTCCCATCGCCCTCTGCCCATGGCCATCACAGCAACGCTGCAGTACTCGGACCCCAATCATGCCCCGCGATCGCTACCATTTCAGATTCAGGTGCAGCTGCCCGACTTTATTCGGTATGTTGCAAACTTTTTTTTGCACTTTCTGTTTTTTCTAACCGTCGTATGCAGGCCGCTCGTAATGGTCACAAAAGACTATGGCGCAAAGTGGGTTACACTGCCCCAAGAAGTCAAAGTGAGCGTGCGTCCCGTGTCTGTCTCATCACAGCAGCAGCTCATGCCCCTGCTCAAGTCTGGTCTGGGGTCCCACGGCGTTGAAATTATTGGTACGTATGACATGTTTTGTGTGTTACAACTGACCTCTTGTCTTTTTTTTTCCCGCAGGTATCGAGGGCATCTCCGCCGCCGGCCTACTGGGTTCTAACGACGAGGTCTTGATCCACATCAAGCTCGACGACTCGCAGGGCTCTCTCGTGACTGTGCGCGCCACCAACCGCACCCTTGCTGAGAACACTGTGGCCGTCGTCCGCTCGATCCTAACGAGCAATTAGAATTTTTTTTTTTTTTTTTTCCCCTCTCTCCTTGTCCACCTTCGTTGTTCTTCTTTCTTTTTTTAAAATTTATATACACAACGATTCAAGATTATTGATTGCGATCAGGGTCCATGACTTGCGAGAGACGATACGCAAGATTAAGCAGCCCGTCGCCGATGGCGTCTGTAAACTGGACACAATGCGACTCTGGCAGGCAGGCCTCAAGCTCGAGCTCGTACAACGCAGCATTGTCGCACTCAAACACGCCTTGTGTCAGTAACGGGGCCTTGTACGTGCGCACGCGATTGAGCTTGGCGATCCAATTGATCGACCGCCATCCACTCTGCGTGGTGGCCTTGAACTCGTATTCTTCGCGGTGGAACTCTCGGATGCGCTCAATGTGCCAAAGGGCAGGGAAGAGCGGCGATCGCAAAAAGCTGGACCTCTTGTCGTCTGTCCAAACTATGACCTCCTTGGGCTGGTCTTTCTCTGGCAGGTCACTCGACGTTTCCACATACAGGCGGGCATCCGTCTTGCGCGAATCAGACTGAATGCGGGCAGATTTCTGGTCCTCCAGCTGTTGGCGGCACAGGGTCGCGGCCAGCCAGCGCAGAGGACGCGTCGACACCTGGTGCTTGAACTGCAGATCCGTACCCAGGCGCACATAGGCCTCCTCGTCGGTGGCCTTGGACCCCATCTTGATCGTGACGCCATAGCCTGTTGGCACGGCGTCCTCGACATGCCCCTTGTCATTGGCCCACTCAAACTCGAGATCGCCCAGCAACTGGCGCAATCGTTGAAGGCTGTGCTCTGGGATGCTTGTGAATAGCGAGCTCGAGACACCGCTCGTGGGCGTCGATCGAGACGACTGCTTTGGAGGTGGAGGTCGTTTGGAGGGGCCCACTGGCTCGCTCGATGCGTTGCTTTCCACGTCGTCCTCGTCGTCCTCGTCGCTGTTTGAACGGGTCCTGGTCGATGGAGAGGAAGCGGACGAAAACGATGCTGTGTTCTGCTGCTGCTGCTGCTGCTGCTGCTCCTGCTGGCTCGCTTGGCGACTCTTCTTCTCCATCCAGTCGCGGTACGACCGCCGCCCGTCCATGAGCGCAGCCTCCAGGGCGGCCACATTCACGTTTCGGATGCTTGTGACATCAAAGCTGCGCGGCAAGTTGATGAGGTAGTACCACCCAAATCGGATGCACACGGATCGGCGCAGGTTCTTGAGGGCCTTGAGGGACGGGGGCACTGAGTCGAGCTCGCCCAGCTGGCGGATGATTGCCTGGAGCAGCTTGTGCCGTGCGTGGGCGTGCCAGGCTTCGCCACCAGAGCCGTCGAGAAGGTTGGGTGTGTGCAGGTTGTGGCCCTTGTGCGCATCGTGGTGGAACGGATTTACATACGGGTAGAACCCAACCGAGTCCTCGTCGCTCTCTGCGCCTTCAAAGAGCAGCAGGCTCGCGTCCTCCACGTACGGCACCATCCTCGTCTTCACGTTGTGCATGTTAAGCTGGGATCGCAGCTTGGACAGGCTCTGTGCGATTTTCTGTAATTTATTTTTTAGTTGAGAGATTGTACAGATTACTAGGGGACGGTACCTCAACGTCAGAGCCCTTGCCTTTAAGCTCGATCGGCAGGCGCGCGAGTGTCGTCATCTCCTTGAAACCACCCGACGGAACGTGCGGGATAAAGGCAACGGCATTGTCCGGGAGGCGAGCATCGTGGTGCAGCACGGCTGAAAAGTACTCGGAGGTGGCCTTGGGAGTGAGCCAGCGGTCAAACGAGCTGCGAGGCAGGGGGAGCATGACGTGCATGCTGCGCTTGCGACCGGTGCTGATGGCTCGGTTGAAGCGCTGCTGGAAAAATGAGAGGGCATGCAGGAGGACTTGGGCCTGCAGCGAGATCGCCTTGGCCTTGGCCTTATCCTCCCCTTTGGACACGAGGAGCACTTCAAAGGCCGTCTGCGCAGGGTTGAACGCGTCCGAGACGACAATATCCTCGTGGCTCTGGTGGATCTTGGAAAACCACTCGACAAAGGCCAGTGCAATGTGCCCTGCACGGGCGATCCTGTCCTCGCTGTGCTTTGGCAGGTCGACAATGAACTGCGACCACCACGTCGCGGGGGTAGTGCGGTCCGTGGTCTGCTGTGGCAGAGGCGGCGAGGAGGAAGAAGCAGGTGCGGGGATGTCGCAGCGATCCACCGGGTCCCAGCCGTACACCGATGCGGGATCGATCGGCACGATGCCAAAGTGCTTGTGGCAGTGGTCGATCAGGCACCAGATCAGGCCAGACGCGTTCATGTGGCCGTCCGGCTTGTGGCCGATGAGGTTGGCACTGCGAGCCCAATAGATCAGGCCGTGCAGGACCGGATAGAGCTCAGGGCTGCGTACGAGGTACCGACGCAGGAGACGCGCCTTGAGGATGCCGTCTGTCTGGGTGACCATGTCCATGTCGACGCTGCCGGGCACTTTCGGCGTGAGCTCTTTCACGACCCGGCGGCTGATCTTGACAACGGGCACGACGGCCTTGTCCCTGAACTGGACGGCGCTTGCGCCAAAGTACGCGCCGAGGTACTTTTGGGCCTCGTTGAGAACCTTGGACCCTGCGTCGCTGTCGTTGGGCACGGGCGTGAGGACGGTCGATCGTGCGTCGTCATCTCGTTGGAGCAGAAGCAAGCACATGTCCACGTCGGAGCCCACGGGCGAACAAAAGCCGGGGATGACAGACGAGCCAAAAAGCGCAAGGGACCACGACGGGTTGTGGCACTGCAGGCGCCGAGACAGCTGAAGACAGAGTTGCTCACGGCTCGTCAGCGCATCCATGCTCGCGGCGAAGTTGGTCTTGGCGAGCGCGTAGAGCGACTGACCCGCTCGAAGGTGCTTCTGGTGAGCGTCGTCGGATTGCGGACCGTCTTGCCGCGGACGACGCTGCTGCTTGATCAATCGCAGCTCTTGGACCATGAGCCACGCAAACGAGCGACACTGAGGCAGCTGCTGTTGGTGCTCCTGCCCCTTTTGGTAGGCCGCGACGTACAGCGCCGAGGCTCGGAGAAGGCGATTGTCGGCTGAGGCTTCCTCGAGGATCCGGCCGCGGATGCGGTCAAACACAAGCGTCCAGCAGACGTGGGCGTTCTCCACCTGCCGAACACGGAAATCGCGCCAGGCCAGCTTGTCGTCGGTGATCTTCTGCATGATCAGTTGCGACTCGTTTGAAATGTTGTACGCCGTAAGGAGGCTGTGCACTTGACTGCAGTACTCGCGGTAGAGACCGCCGGCCCAGTCCAGGTAAGCCTCGTGGCCGTCGAGGACCAGATGCGGATCCATGCCACTGACATCGTTGTCGTCGTCGTCGTCGTCGTCGTCGCCATTGCCTTGGTCGTGTGCGAGCACATCGGCAAAATCGTGGGCCACACGGAACAGGGCCCCGTTCGCCTTCTCAGATGTGTACGATGGGTCGCGACGGAGAAAGTCGGGGTAGTCCGTCGAGGCCGACGACGCACTCGAGGGGAAGTCGACGAGGCCGTGCGTGTCCACTTGCGCATGGTGGCAGTGTGCCAGGTCCACCGAGCTTTCCTCGAGTACGCCAGGCCTGTCTGCGTGCGCCTTGTGCGTGTTGGCAAGCCGGCCGAGCTGAGATCGGCTCATGAGGTTGGCGACAAAGGCACACGCGAGGCTGTGGCGGAGTTGCAGGTCGACGCCCGCGTATGCGATGGGTTGCGCGATCTTGTCGATCGGCTGTTGCGCCTTGTCTTTGAGCTGCTCTACGGTGGTGGGGTCGTACGGCTTGTGCCCGTGGCTGCGTACCAGCTCCTTATTGAGGCACTGCAAAAGACTGGGCTCCCACACGACCGAGTACAGATCGCCGTCGAGATCGCCGCCAGCACACTCGTCCGCGTGCGATCGAGGGCCCTTGGTGGGGAAAACAACGACATCGCGCAGCCGCGCCAGGCTCGAGTTTTCAGGCAGCGAGGCACGTGGACGAGGGCGCAGCAAACGGATGTCGCCGGGATGCAGGGCGGGGCTGCGGTAGACCATGACGCAGCCCGATCCCTCGATCTCTGCCTGCTCTTTGGGCGAGACGTCGGACGGCCAGCAGAAGATTTCGCCGTACTCGAGCGTGCCGGTAAAGTCGGGCACTCCCATGAGCACGCGGCCCTTGGGCACCTCGATGTGCGCCTTGACGGCCAGGCTCTCGACCGCTGCCGAGTAGTAGGCGTGCACGAGGCCGCGGATAAACGGCTCGTCCAGCAGCATGAAGCCCGACTGATTGAGCGCGTCCAGGTCGATGCCGGGCATGTTGCTAGAGACGGCACGCCTGACAATGACGGGGTTTTCGAGCTGTAGGCGCAGACGGTCGAGTTGTTGCTGCTGTAGAGCGAGCAGTGCGTCCAAGATTCGCTCGCCGAGGCTCTCCATAATGACGATCACCTGTATGTTGAGGTAGAGCGGGATCGGGCGCGAGTACGAGAGCACGTTCAGGACGCTCTGTTGCGACTTGAACTTGCTCATGCTCTTAGACAGCACAACGTCGGTGGGCAGGTCCGCGTCCGGCACTACCAGCAGAACGCCCTTTGCGCCTCCCTTGCGGATCTGGAAGGCGTCCACCGAGCCGGTCGAGCTGGCGGGGCGGTTGGGCATGAGGGCCAGGACGCGATCGGCGACGGAGCGGCGGATGCGGCCTGCGCCATCCGTAAACTTGATGTCGTCGTTGCCGCAGGTGATGTCCTGCTCCACCGTAAGCTGGTCGTCACCGATCGTCACGGTTTCGTACGACGTGCTGAAAGCCTGCCCGATGCGCTTGAGCAGTTTGGAGGCGGCCTTGAGCGACCGCGGCGCGTTGGTGTAAAACTCTGACTGGTCAAACGCGCCCACAAACTCGCGGATGGCCTCGGGCTTGAGCGTGCTGAACCAGGCCTGGGCCTCGTTGCGCTGGCCATTGCTGCTGCCGACAAAGTAAAACTCGTCCGAGTTGTCAAACCCAGGGAAGGAGCACTCCTTGCTGAGGAACGTGTCCCTGATCTGCGCGAGGAAAAAGCTGCACTGCGAGAGATCGCGCAGCTCCATGTCGTCGTCGCGGAAGCGCACAATAACAAACTTGTTTTGCGGCTGATGCTCATCGTTGGGCAAAAAGTGGCGCAGGACAGAGTTGGTCGCGACCAGCTGGCTCTCCAGGGCCACGACTCTGGACGGCGTGATGACGATGCTGTGGACACGCGCGTAGTCCTGCTGGCGAGGGGTGTCGGCCCGTAATGTGCGGTTGACGCCTGCGCTCCTGAGCAGGTGGAGGAGGTTCACAAACGGCGACGGGCGCGCGAGGGCGTCGTCCAAGAGGTGGGCGGCTTCAGACAATTCCGCGTTGAGACTTTGCAGGTAGTCGACGACATCCTCTGGCACGAGCAGTGGCAGGAAAGCAGACCCGCGCGACCAGTAGGCCTGCAGCTGAAGAATTGTTTCCTGGGGCAGGTCGTTGGGGGGCACGACCGGCAGGCGGCTCTTGAGGACTGCTTCGACTGGCACGGGGCTCGCCAAAGTCTCCAAGCGTGTATCGTAGACATCAAAGCAACCGGTCTTGCTGAGGACGGATCGAATTTGGGCAAAGAAGCGCCCGCCCTCGCTGCCCGCAAAGTCGAGATGTAAGCGAAGCGTCCAAGGCATGAGGCCGTGCGGAGCCATGAGACGCTGCACCTGACGTTGGTCCAAGCTGGCCTTTTTGACAATGGGCGGGTGCAAAAGTGTGAAGACGACGCTCGGCAGCAGGTTGTCGTTGTTGTTGGGCGGGTGATCCAGCAGGACAGCGCGGTCGAGCGAATGGTGTGGGATTAGCCAAGTGATCTCGTCGTCGCCATCGGGGCCGCAGCAGACCCAGTTGAGCTCGAGGTTGATGTTGTTTTCGCCCTCGGCGTTGCTGGGCACAATGAAGGACCACTCGATGCGGCCAGTCGGGGCCAGTGTCGACCCGTCGCCAGTGACGAGGAGGTCGTTGGTTGGACGCGAGCCGTCGGGAGAGCGCGGATCGCACGTCCACAGGGAAACAAACTTGCGTCGTGACGGCAAAGGCTCCAGGTAACCGCGCGAGACACCCACGACGACTTGGGGCAAGGCGGGCAGACCCTCGTCGTCACTGTTGCCCGTGGCTTTGGGTTGGCGATGCAGCCACAGCTCTGACTCGCCAGCGCGAAAGACGTCATCACCTGCGGCTGAGAGGAACTCGTCGTACCAGTCGGGGTGGCCGTCGTGCTGGGGACCCATCTGAACAAGCCCCGTAGTCCACTCAAACGAGGCAACGTCCACGAGGTTGCTGACTGCTTTTCGCAACGCATGCACCATCTCACGGGTCGTGTCGATCTTGGGAGGGAGGCCGACGATGCGCACGGCACCAGCCGAGCCGTCGCCCGTGTTGTCGTCCTCCTCAGAGCTGAGATCGTCGTTCTGGGTGGTCGCGGATTGCCGTTGCCTCTGCAGCTCGGATGGGGCAGTCGACTGTTGGGCAATATATTCCAGCTGGTTCTTTGAGAGCCGGACCTGGTGCTGGTTCTTCTTGGCATAGTCCTTGCACCTTTGATATAACTCCTTCTCGTCCCGTTCCAGCTCTTGAAAATGCCGGTGCTCATCGCTCTCACAGTTGACGAGGACGTTGACCTTGCTGTTAAAGTCACGGGCGCGTCCACGGCTCTGGACTAGGCTGCGCACATCCCGAGGTGATTCAAAATGGACGACCAGCTTGATCGAGGGCAGATCAAACCCTGAAGAAGAAAAAAAAAAAGAATAAAGCTATTTTTTGTCTTGTTTTACGAGCTCACCTTCGTGGAGGACAGGGGTGGAAATGAGGAGCTTGATCGTGCCCTTTCGAAACTTTTCGAGGACAGGCCTCTGCTGATCCTGCCAGTTCATGCCGTAGCATCCTCGCTGGCCGATAAAGCTCGTGGGGCGGAGCCGTTGGATGCTTGGGTGACGGGCAAGGAGATCGGCCATTCGACGGGCCAGTTCCCGTGTGCGCACGAAAATAACCGCACGGCTGGACGCATAGTCATCGCCAAAGCAGCAGTCCTCGATGATGTCGACGAGCTTGAGCAAGCGGGCCGAAAAGTTGTCGCTGGCCACACTCTTGACGTTGGCACCAAAGGGGGCGAGGTTGACGCAGAGATCCGCGATCAGCTCCTCCAACTTTTCAGACGTAAAGTGGACGCGACAGCGGTTATGCTGGAGGTAGCGTTGAACCGTCTCGCTCACGCCCTCGGTGAGGCAAGCGTCATGCAGGTTGAAGAGCTTGGCCAGATGTTTGGCGATCTCGGCCTGGGTGCTGCTGCTGTTTTCGTCGGCAAAGTTGCCGCGCAGCTGCACGGGCAGGTCCTTACTGGTATTGTCGAGCTTTGCAAACGCGTCGAGTAGTTTTCGCTCCATGGTGGCCTGGAGGGCCGTGTGCAGCTGGTGCAAGTGGTTGTTGAGGCACTGGACAAACCGATCCTCCTCCTCGAGCGAAACGAACGAGACGGGTTCGCACTTGGTGGGGTTGGTGTGCCTGCTGACCAGGGAATCGACAAAGACGTGAGGACTGTACAAGATGGCGTTCCCCATCGTCTTGCAGAAGGCGGCCGTATCCTTGGGCGGCGTTGCTGTGAGGCCGAGGATGTGCGGCCGGAACTCAGGCGGGACGAGGTCAAACTTTTCAACCATGATGCGGGTGTACATCTGTCTGTCCTTGACGGCGTGGTGGGCTTCGTCAAACGCGAGGACACAGACGTGCGACAAGCTAAACCTGGTGGTGCTGAGGGGATCGGTCCTTTTAAGGCACGACATGAGGCTGCCGTCGGTGATGACGATGACGTTAGCCGGACCGCGATTCTGCAGGCGATTGCCGTCCATGCCCGAGATCTGGTAGGTGGAGAGGCCGCAGAGCTCCCTCAGGGCATCGGCCTGCTGGCTTACGAGCGGAACCGTGGGAACGACGAAAAAGGCAAGCTTGGTCGGGTTGAGCTCGAGCATGCGTTTGATCACGCACGCAGCCACAAGGGTCTTCCCCGATCCTAGAAAGTATACTCGGCTTTAGTGGCAGACATTAATTGTACACGGAACCTGTCGGCAAGTAGACGATTGTGGGGTGCAAAAGGGCAACTGCGATGAGCTCGGCCTGGTAGTCTCGCGGCGGCACCTTGACGGTGAGGTCGTTGGAGCAGAGAAGGTCGATTTCATCTGGCTGAACACGGACCACACGCTCGGGTGCCGGCCAGACCAGATCGGGGTTGTTCTCGTCGTCTTCTTCTTCTCCAGGCCCTTCGACACCGGTGAGGAACGTGCTGTCGGTTCGTACGACGATCTGCAGCCTCAGTAGGTCCTCGTGGGCGATCCATTTCTTGGGTGTCGGCGGTTGTCCTGGTACCAAGGCATCTTTCCCGCTAAAGGCAAACACCTGCCCGGGGAACGTCTTGGACAAGGCCGAGTTCTTGCCCATCTTGCCCACCTTGTTGTTGCACTTGGGGCATTTCAGATCCATGTCGAACAACACGACCGTGCCGTCTCGCTCAAACAACTTGTCCTTTCGTTCAGGTTTGATGACCACGTCCAATCCCTTGTCATCCTGCATTGTTTAATAAAATAACTGGAGTATAAGCACCATAGCAATAATAGACTCCCACAGGCGCGTTACGTTAAAGTACAGGCACACGTCATCCAGCAAGGCCAAGCCTTGTCCGCAGCTCCTGCACTGCACCGACATCCACTTTGTTGGCTGACGTGAATTTGAAAGTTGGGAAATTACGATTGGGCGCATCACTTGGTATTAATCATGGCGGCGTCTATTGTACGTTTACTGTCCGTTTGTCGCCGTCTCATCCCATGAACAGAACAGCCGATTCAAGTACCAGACCGAGATCCAGGCGATGTGCTACACATTTGGTAGTG
>Ga0302226_10000374_pt1 | contig 38425 bp, 34 predicted proteins | sample II_Palsa_E3_3_FD_193524 | JGI IMG/M metagenome (GOLD analysis project Ga0302226, IMG submission 193524) | Peat permafrost microbial communities from Stordalen Mire near Abisko, Sweden - II_Palsa_E3_3 | ecosystem: Environmental > Terrestrial > Soil > Palsa > Peat permafrost | place: Sweden...
TCGTCGCCGCGGTCAAAGAGGGACGCATCACGTTTCAACGCATACTTACTTACACGATGAATTCGGTCATCAAGAAAATCGTTTCCATCCTCTTTCTTATCTTCGGCCTGATCGTGACGGGTCAGGCTATCCTCACGCCGCTGTTGATGGTAATCATCATGATCACGGGCGACTTTCTCGCCATGTCGCTGACCACGGACAACGTGCGTGCGTCGGCCACGCCCAACGTCTGGCAGATCGGCAAATTGACCGGTGCAGGCATCGTTCTGGGTTGCGCCCTGTTGATCTTTGATGCGGGCATGATTTCCATCGGGAAATTCGTCCTGCATCTGAGCATCAATGAGCTGCGCAGCCTCTGCTTCATCGTCCTTGTTTTTGGAGGACAAGCCACTCTCTATGCGATCCGTGATCGTCGGCGGTTATGGGGCTCGTCTCCAAGCATCTGGCTGATGGCCTCATCAGTGGCTGACCTGCTAATCGCTGCAACGCTAGCTGTGACCGGCTCCGCGATGACTCGCTTGTCGGTCGACGTGGTTCTGGGCACTTTTATCGCTTCAATCGTTTTTTCAGCTTTGCTCGGGTTGCTCAAGATTCCGGTATTTCGTCGCTTCAGCATCACGTGAAACAGGCCCCGCCGACATCGCCACTTTGCAAAACCTATCCGAGAGGGATTTATCCACAGTGATACAGGCTGACGGGCAACTATTCGATCGCCCGGAAAATTCAACAACGTGCGGTAGAGACTTAAGCGCTTGACTATCCTGCTGCGAAAATCGCGCCGCGCAGCGTCGAAAGACAGCAAACCGTCGAAGATGAGTTTTTTGCGGTTCCTGAAAATTCTTGGCCCAGGACTGATTACGGGCGCCGCCGATGATGATCCTTCGGGTATCGCCACCTACTCTCAAACCGGTGCGCAATTTGGTTTTGGTCAGCTCTGGACCTCGTTGTACCAGATCCCCCTGCTGCTGGCCGTGCAGGAATGCTGCGCGCGTATCGGCTCGGTGACCGGCCACGGTCTGGCCGGCGTCATCCGGCAGCAGTATTCGCGCCGCGTGCTGTTATCCGCAGTCGTGCTGGTTGTGCTGGCCAATACGATAAATATCGGGGCAGATATTGGTGCCGTCGCGGCAGCCGCCGGCCTGGTCGTGAAAGCACCGTTCTGGATGTTCGCGCTGCTCACCACCCTGTTGGTCATCGTGCTCGAAGTGCTGCTGAGCTATCGCACGTATGCCAAGTTGCTCAAGTGGCTGGCACTTGCGCTGTTGGCCTATCCGGCGACCACATTGATGATCGACGCCCCGTGGCGCGAGATTTTTCTGGCCACGATCATTCCGCATATTGAATTCACTTTCAGCTTTGTTTTCATCATTACCGGCGTACTCGGCACCACAATTTCACCGTATATGTTTTTCTGGCAGACCTCGCAGGAAGTGGAAGAGGAAATTCTGTTGGGCCTGCCTGTGGACGATAAAAAGCAGCCAGTGCTACCGCTGACGTTCCTGCGCAACATGCGCATCGACACGGCCATCGGCATGGTTTCCTCCGAACTCGGCCAGTGGTTCATCATCATCACCACCGGAGCGGTGTTATTCAGTCACGGGATACGCACGATCAACACGGCTGCAGATGCCGCCAAAGCGCTCGAGCCGCTGGTGCGATCCTTTCCCAACTCCGGTCAGATCGCACGTGATCTTTTCGCCATCGGCGTCGTCGGACTCGGCCTGCTAGGTATTCCGGTATTGGCCGGGGCCGCCGCCTATGCGTTGGCAGAAGCGCTGGACTGGAAAGAAGGCCTATCGTTGAAGCTCGCGCAGGCGCGCGGCTTTTATGGCGTCATCATCGTTTCGGTGGCAGTAGGGCTGCTGTTGAACTTCGTCGGCATTGACCCGATGAAGGCTCTCGTACTCACCGCAGTGTTCAATGGTGTCGCTGCCGTACCTCTTCTGTTCCTCATCGCCAGAATCAATCGAAATGTGGAAATTCTCGGCGATTCTAGGGGTGGTATCGTTTCCAGCACGCTGGTCTGGCTTTCGTTCGGCGTCATGGCCGTCGCAGCCGCAGCGCTACTAGTCAGCTTTGTCTTTGCTCGTTAAGAACCGTTCTTGCAGCTTCATTTTGCTTTCTCTCACTCGCAGACCGGCGGCAGGCGTCCTGATCAAGCCGTCTCGCCGCATCTCGCGAATCGCGGGCGAACGACAGTCAAGTGATAGGGCCTGTGAGTTCAATGACGTTCACTGTGCGACGCCCCGTCGCGAGTTGGCGATCGTCACCGCGCCGCCGACGTATTGGTCGCTCGTCAATTGATCGACGCAAAATTGCGCCACGTCCGCCCGGGTGATCTTGTGGGCGGTGTCGTGTCCCTGAAAGGCCTTTACATTCCCGGTGGCGGCGTGGTCGGTGAGCATGGCGGGGCGGACGATGACGAAGACCATGCCGCTCGCGCGGACGATAGCTTCCGTCGCTGCCTTGTCCTCGGTCGAGCCGCGCAGCCACGTCGGCACGATCACGTGCTCTACGAACCAGCTCACCTGGTCGGCCGAGTCACCGACGCCGAACGCGCTGATGACGATGATGCGCCTCGCACCGTTCGCCTTCATCGATGCGACGACCGCGCCGGCGACGCTGCGCTCGAGCGACGTCTTGCGGTAGGGCGATTTCCCGCCGATCGTGTCGATCACGGCGTCCTGCCCAGCCATCGCTGTGTCCACGCTCGCCTGATCGGTCGCATCCCCCGCGACGACTCGAACGTCTGGCCCCTTGTACTCTTCGGCTTTACGCACAAAGGCCGTGACTACGTGCCCGGCAGCGACGGCCTTTTCCACGACGGCCTGCCCGGTTCGTCCTGCTGCTCCGATGACGAGAACTTTCATGACATCACATCCTTTCAGGTTGCCCTGCGGCAGGTTAACGAAGGTCAGAATGCACTCTGCACCAACATCCGGACCGTGTAAGTGTGTTACGGAATGAGTACGGCAGCACCATCAAATCGCCCTGCCCGCAAATCGGCTAAAGCCTGATTGGCGCGCTGGAGTGGGTATGCCGTCGTGCTGGTGACAATGCCGATCTCCGGCGCCAAACGCAGAAAATCGATGCCATCCTGCCGGGTCAGATTGGCGACGGAGAGCAGCTCGCGTTCCTCCCAAAGCAGTTCGTAAGGGAAGCTAGGGATATCACTCATGTGGATGCCCGCGCACACGACTCGCCCACCTTTGCGAGCAGCTTTCAACGCGGTCGGTATCAGATTACCGTCCGTTGCAAAGATGATTGCTATATCCAGTAGCTCCGGTGCTGGTTCATCGGAACCGCCGGCCCATGTCGCGCCGAGCTTCCTGGCAAAGTCCTGCGTACCTACATCGCCGGATCGCGTAAATGCGAACACCGACCTGCCCTGCCACCGGGCGACCTGCGCCACGATATGCGCTGCTGCGCCGAACCCGTAAAGGCCCAGCTTTTTGCCTTGGCCACCGATCAGCAGCGCGCGCCAGCCGATCAAGCCCGCGCACAGCAGCGGTGCCAGCGATTCATCACTGCCAATCTCGCCCAGCGGAAACACGTAATGTGCATCCGCGATGGCCGAGGTAGCAAAACCGCCATCACGGGTGTAGCCGGTGAAGAGCGGACGATCGCAAAGATTCTCGTGCCGTTCGATGCAATACGGACACGCGCCGCAGGTGTGGCCCAGCCACGGAATGCCGACCCGCTCACCTATTGTCAGGCCTTCGACATCCGGTCCGATTGCATCGATTCGCCCCACGATCTCGTGTCCGGGAATGATCGGCACCTGTGGATGCGGCAACTCTCCATCGACCACGTGCAGATCGGTGCGGCAGACGCCACACGCAGTGACCTTGACACGTATCTCGCCCGACCCGGGTAGACGATCCGGCAATTCGGTCCACGCCAACGGCGTCCCGATCTTGTTTAATACCATCGCGTGCATATGAATCTCCGTAGTCTGCTAAGAAAAAGCAGCAGCCGTATGCCGCGCGATTTGCTCGTCTTCCTGTGACGGCAGAACCAATACAACGCAGCCAGCCGATGCATCGCTGACGGGATTACTGAGTGTCTTGTTGCGCGCGTCGTTGAGCGTGACCCCGGCCCATGCGAGATCCGCGCAAATGATGCTGCGTACGATGGCATCGTTCTCGCCGATACCGCCGGTGAACACAATCATGTCAGCGCCGCTGAGTACGGCCATCATCGCGACAATGTGCTTGCGTATCGAGTAGCAGAACATTGCAATAGCCAGACGCGCATCAGCATGCGTAGCCGCCGCGGTATGCAGACGGCGCATGTCGCTGTCAGCGCCGGAAATACCAAGCAACCCGGACTCGTGATCGACCAGAGTTTCAATCGCTGCGGCATCAAGTTTTTTCTCGCGCATCAGATAAATCAGCACGCCTGGATCAAGATCACCGCTACGCGTGCTCATGATCACGCCGCCGCTGGGCGTCAGGCCCATGCTGGTATCAATCGATACACCGCGCCGTACCGCCGTGACGCTGGCGCCGTTGCCCAAGTGCACAATGATCAGCCGCGCCGGCATGTCAGCACCCAGCTGCTGCACGATGGATTCGCATGACAGCCCATGGAAACCATAGCGCTGGATGCCTTGCGAACGCAGCGCCTTCGGGAGTGGAAGCACGCGAGCGATCTCTGGCATGTGCTCGTGGAAACCCGTGTCGAAGCAGGCAACTTGCGGAAGCCCTGGAAAAGTCTGGGCGGCAAGTGCAATGACTTCCAGCGAGGCCGGCGTGTGCAGCGGCGCAAAGTTGGCGACGCTCTCCAGCTCAAGGATAACATCATGAACAATACGGCACGGCTGGCGCAGCTTTGGGCCACCGTGCACGATGCGGTGACCTATGGCATCCAGCGCAGGGAGGTGACTATCCGCGATGAGTTTGTCGATGCGCTGCATCACTTGCGCCATCGTCGTCATCGACTGATCTTCGTTGGCAATGGAGTGACGCTGGGCATCCATCGCATGGAAACCACTTTTCCCTGCCCCCAATGTTTCCGCCTCGCCGGACAAAAGCCTCTCCGTCTGAACAGCAGTCACGCGATACACGCCGAACTTCAACGACGACGAGCCACTGTTCAACGACAGCACAACGGATTCGGCAGGCGTCAGTGGAATGGTCTTTTTCATTAGCTCAGTGCGTCCAATGCCAATGGGGAACCCCTTGCCGATTCCTGGATTCGTCCTCCTCGAATTGGGCGATAGTTCGCCTGTGCTGCTCGACTGGTTCACCGAAAACATGTCTCTCATCGTTGATCCGATCGCACGAGCATGAGTTGTTTTCCACCCCGCTCAGCTTCATGGCATAACAGCCAGCCTTCTCGGAAGGCGATCTATCAAATAGTTCTGTCGCTGGGATACTGTCATCGATAGAACCACCTATCGGCTGAAAGGAAAGTCGCGCCCGAACTCGCTCCAGCAGCGCGGTGGGCGTGCGCAATAAAACCGGATCAACTTCTTCAGTATCACCCACATGCTGTTTGAGTAGCACATCGATCGCATGAATGAACGCTTCGTAGCATGAAAAGAGCTCATGGCTACCGGTTGTTTTGTAACCGGCCAACCATTCGTCGAGAAGATGTTCGCTTAATACGTGCGCCATAGAACGACTAGAGGTGGCCTCGTGCCTGTCGTCCCCGTCTCTACCACCGCCAAAGGCGCTGGAAATGGCAGCGAGCCGCATCTCCAGGGTTTCTTCCGCAACAAAGCAATAGGACTTGTTGGCATCGCGATGCAACGCTTCGATATCGTCAAGGCAGGTATTGAGCACACGCCGGCCCTCCACTACAACGTCGCCGGGTTCTTTTACCATCACCGCATAGCGGTGCAAGTCGGGCAATGATGGTTGCGACGAAAAGACGTCATCGTCGACATACACGTTGAAGCCCACGCGCTGCTGACCTTTGGGTACCAAGGTCGCCAGTTCCTCACGAAAAGTGCCGCTCTCGTCGAATAGTTCGTTCGGCGAATAGCTCTTCATCCACGCCTCAAGCTGCGACACATGTCTCGGGCTACTGAAATAGGTATCGGACACCCAGTGCATGCCCTTGTGGAATTCGTTCGAGGATCCCTCCGCGAACACAGGACCATTCCAGTCATCTGGTGTATGAAAAATGAGCATCGGCCAACGCGGCCGTTCGATCTGTTTCGCAAATCCAGCAGACCTTGCGGTTGATTGGATCTCCGCAATGCTCGCAAGTGCCGTGTCGAGTCCTTCGGCAAGCGCCTCATGCATGCGCGCCGGATCATTGCATTCAATCAGAGTAGGCTCGTAGCCTCCGGCGCGCATCACAGCGATCAGTGCATCATCACTAAGACGCTTGGGCGCAAACGGGCTAGCACCATCGATGCCGCCTAGATGCAGGATCGGAAGCACAGCACCATCGAGCAGCGGGTCGAGAAACTTGTTGTAATGCCAGCCCGGCGCCAGGGTGCCGAGTTCCGCTTGGTCATCCTCGATAAAACAGGCAACGATCAGCTCTGGACTCTCGAACGCTGAGCCGTAGGCGTGCAAAAGCGAGTTGCCGGCGTCGCCGTTTTCACGAACAATCCCTTGCGTTCGCATCGGCACGAGACCATACGAGCGGCGTGCCTGTACGTGCTGGTTAAAAAGCGCCTTCAGTCCATCGCGATTACGACTCGTTGAGGGGAAACGCTCCGTATACGAACCTTCTAGGTAACTCTGTGCAACCAGACCTGCAGCGCAGTGACTAACGCCTGTCACCAGGATCATGCTGAGATCATTTTCCTTGATCAGCCGATTAAGGTGCACATACAGAAAGTTCAAAGCCGCTGTATTGCTCCCTTGGCACAACATGCCTGGTTTGATGTGTTCCGTTAACAGCGGCACTTCCAGCAGCGAGTTATCCCTCAGGTAAACCTGCCCGATGGAAATATAGTTTGCTGCTCGCCAATAAGCGTGCATCTTTCGTAGCAAGCCAGGAGCAAGGGAGCCATGCACGGCTTTCTGCGGGACGATGCCATCTGCGGTCGATTCGATAACGGATAAGACATTCATCAGATGGTCTCTGTAGCCAGATGCTGGAGTACCCGCGGCAGTAGATCCGGCAGATCTTCCGCCAATAGTCCTGGACCAAACTCGGTAGCAGCAGCGCCGTGCAGCCAAACACCAGCGGCGGCAGCGAGAAATGCGTTCATGCCTTGCGCCATTAGCCCAAGAATGATGCCGCCGAGTACGTCGCCGGAGCCGGCGGTAGCCAGCGTGGAGGGGGCGTTGGTATTGATAATGGCGCGGCCATCGGGCGCGGCAATCACTGTATCGCGGCCTTTCAGTACGATGACCGCACCGCAGCGCTTCGCCGCCCTGCGGGTCCGCGTGAGCTTGTCGCCAGCGGGGTCGAACACACGATTGAATTCACCGTCGTGCGGAGTCAGCACGCAGGGCCCGGTGATCGCTTGATCAAGGGCACCGGGATCATCCTGGAATACCGTAATCGCATCGGCATCAATCACAGTGGGGCAACCCGTGGCGAGCATGGCCAGCGTGCGTTCGAACGTTTCCTTGTTGGCGCCGGCACCAGGGCCGATAAGCCATGCGGAGAAGCGGCTGCGATTGAGCAGATGCGTGAAATCGGCCGGCGTCACAATGGGCCGAACCATAATGCTGGTGAGCGATGCGGCATAAACAGGCAACGCCATTTCCGGCACGGCGATGGTGGTGAGGCCTGCACCAACGCGCGCAGCGGCGCGTGCCGCCATGCGCCCGGCTCCCGTCATCGGGTAGCCACCGAAGATCAGCGCGTGGCCGCGCGTGTGCTTGTTGCCTTCATCGGTAGTCACAGGCAGGTCGGCAAGCCACAGCGCGGGATCGTTCTCGAAGGTGCTGAGTGCGATCTGTTCAAGCACCGATGACGGCGTCCCGATATCGGTGACAATCACCTCGCCGCAAAAGCTGCGTGCCGGTAATAAAAGATGCCCTGGCTTCTTTTTGAAGAAAGTTACGGTCAATACGGCGCGCACGGCACCCATCACCGCACCGGTATCACCCATCACGCCGCTTGGCACATCAATGGCAATAACCGGTGCATCTCCGCAGCCCGCGGCCGTCAGTGTATCGAGCGCCACTCCGGTCAATGCTCCGCGCAGCCCTGCGCCGAACAGTGCGTCGACAATCAGCTCGGCACCCTCCAGCACGTCCGGATCCAACGCTTCGACGTTGCCCTGCCAGCGCTCGGCATGCCGATGCGCCTCACCTTTCAGATCCTCGCGCGAGCCGAGCATGGCCACCCGCACGGGCCAGCCCGCCTCGGAAAGTAACTGCGCGGCGACGAACCCATCACCGCCATTGTTCCCTGGCCCGCACAGCACCAGCAGTGGGCGCGAAGTCCAGCGTGTGATGACTGCATGGGCGACGGCTGCACCGGCGTTCGCCATCAGGTCGAAAGAGGAAATACCCGCGTCCACCGACAACAGATCGGCCTCAGCCATTTGACGGACGTCTAGCAAAGCGGTTTTGCTGTTCAATGCCAGCAGCTTTGCTTCCGTCGTGAGCTTCGTTGCGCTCGGCTTTGGCGTGCATGCTGGACAGGTATCGCTTTGGCAGCGCGCCGTCATGCTGTCTGTCCGGCGATATCCAGTAGTTGTGCTGGCGTGATGCTGGATAAATCGACAACCACTTCGCGAACGACGCGCGCGTAGGTCTCCGGGGCGCGCTTCTGCAGATGCTCGATCAGGTGATGCGCCGCATTGCTGTGACCGGTGCCATGACCCACCACCACAATGGTTCCGCCGGTAGCCAGCGCCGCCGCAATGCGCACATAGAAGCTGGGATCTTCCAGAGCACGCTGACCACGTTCACGATCCTGATCCTTGTGTGTAAGGTGATACAGGAAGTGATGCGGATCGTACGGTTTGATTTCCTGTTTGGTTGCGTCGTGGGGATCCGTGCCGATGTGATAGATCTTAGCCTCGTGGTGATCCATGACGACTAGCAGGCTTGGCGCCCTGGGAGCCGTTGCAGCGGGCGTTGCCACCTCACCCTCCGCTGACCAGCCAGCACGCTGCAGAAATTTCCGCAACTCGATTACTTCAGATCCAGTCAAATCCTTGCCGTGCGGCTGGTGCATCACTTGGCGTTCGGCACCGATTTGAAACATCCACTTGTCGTTGTCTTTGTGCTCGACATCGCCAATGACTTCAAGCAGCGCCAGCGCGTCGTCCCAATCGATATTTTGTGCCGCGGGATGGCGGAACAGCGTTTCCAGTGTGCGGCGTTGCGATGCCGTAGGAGGAACTGAGCCAATTGGCAGCGCCCTGTCGAATGTTTCTTTGTGCGGACTTTTCATGACGCGCTCCATGACTGATGGTAGATGTGATGAATGCCATACAACTCGAGACTGGAAAGACGCCGTTCGCCCATCATCTGCGCCTCATCCAGGGCATCGCTCTTTGCAACGTGCTCGACGTCGCCCTGGACCGACTCGACTAGATCGTTGCTCGGCCCGGTAATGGCGTAACTGGATCGATAGACCTCTTCACCGTCGAAACCTATTGCAGGTACCGCAGCAAAGGTGATCGTGTATCCGTGCAAGGTGTCCATGGGAGCGCTCCGGGTTGGGCAGATGGTTTACGTGCGGCTACGGGCCGACTTTCGGCCGGGTCAGGCCGCGCCGAAATCAAGGACAACGCGCGACGGCACGTCGCCCTTCTGCAGGCGATCGAAAATATCGTTGATGGCTGAGAGCGGCTGCAGCTCGATATCCGCCTTCACCTTGCCCTGCGCCGCGAAAGCCAGGCATTCAGCCATGTCCGCGCGGTTGCCAACGAACGAACCGCGTACCGTGATGCAGTTGGCGACCACATCGAAGAGCGGCACCGGGAATTCACCCGGCGGCAAACCGACCAGTACGCAGGTGCCGTGCTTGCGCGTCATGCCGACGCCTTGCTTGAACGCGCTCAGTGATGGCGCGGTGATCAAGACGCCATGTGCACCACCATCGGTGGCAGCACGTACCGCTTCGATTGGATCACCGTTTTTCGCATTGACTACCGCATCGGCGCCCAGCTTTGTGGCGTGCGCCAGCTTGCCGTCGTCGATATCGACGCCGCAGACTTTCAGGCCCATCGCCTTGGCGTACTGAACGGCCAGATGGCCAAGGCCGCCGATGCCGGATATGGCGATCCATTGGCCCGGCCTAACGTCGGCGACCTTGATGCCTTTGTACGTGGTAATACCTGCGCAGATGATCGGCGCGGCTTCTTTCGCCGCCAGATCATGCGGCACATGCGCGACATAATCGGGGTCGGCCAGAATGTATTCGGCAAAGCCGCCGTTCTTTGTATAGCCGCCGAACTCGGCCTTGGCGCAGACGGTTTCCCAAGCGGTAAGGCAGTACTCGCAATGGCCACAGGCTGAGTAAAGCCACGGCACACCAACCCGCTCGCCTTCCTTCACGCTGGTGACGCCAGCGCCCAGCGCGACCACGATACCGATACCTTCATGGCCTGGAATAAACGGCGTCGAAGGCTTCAGCGGCCAATCGCCGCGCGCCGCATGCAGATCGGTATGACAGACGCCGCAGGCTTCCGTCTTGACCAGGATCTGGCCGGGGCCTGGTGTGGGAATGTCCCACTCACGCAGTACCAGTGGCTTGCCGAAGGCTTCAACGACGGCGGCGTGCATTTGACGGGTCATGAGGAAATTCCTGGGGATGAAGATAGACGCGATGCTGTTGCCAACTCGAGCTCGCTTGGCTGGTCGTGGCGGATCAAACCCGTCGCCTCGATATCTCGGTAATGGGCAGCCATATGCTTCGTCAGGCCATTCACATCGATAGCCGGACCGATGCCACGATGTGGTTACCGGCTAGGTTGCTCGGCGTGTGGCCGTCGGTGTCGTAATAGCGAAGGTCAAGGGTGCAATGCTTGTTGAAGGCGTAGCTCGCGCCAGCATTCCAGGTCGAATAATCATTGCCACCACTGACAGTCTGGCGACCAAACGCCACGCTGCCCGACAGTGCCTCGGCGATCGGAAACGCCAGATTGCCCTCGACATAAGTGGCGTCGTCGTTGGTGCCGAAATAGTTGGACGTGTAATACACCGCACCGCCCAGCGTCAGTGGTCCGAGCGGATGCGATACGATGGCACGCAGCTCCACCGTATCGATACGCGATGGCGCATCGATATAACCGTAGCGGATCACGCCAAGGTCGACCGTATAACCAGCAAGCAGCTTGCTCCAGCCGACGGATACGTCGTACTCGGCTTCGGTGCTGTTGTTGAAGTCGACGTTCTCGGCGCCAAGTGTGGCGTAGAAAGAATCGTACGAAACCCGACTCCAGGCGAACAGCACCGGATCGTTCTCGGTTTGACTGACGCCGCGCCATATGTAGTCGCTGGAAGGCGTCAGATCGAATGCATACTGCGGGGCAGTGGTGTCATCGGCACAGGCGATGGCCGCGCTAGCCAGCGCCAGCAATGCCACCACCGATATCGAGATATTTTTTTTGATGACGCGCGTGTTCATGATGGATCCGAAAGGTATCGATTAGCTAAAAATCAGGCAGCGGCAGAAAGGCCGAGGCCGCGAACGGCTTCGATCATTCCGACCATCACCGCCTGTGCGTCGCCGTAAACCATGTTGCAGTTGTCGGCATAAAACAGTGGATTGACGATGCCGGCGTAGCCTTTGCCTTCGCCGCGCTTGACCACGTAGACCTGCTTCGCCTTGTCCGCATTGAGGATCGGCATGCCAAAGATCGGCGAGGTCTTGTCGCTGCGCGCGGATGGATTCACCACATCGTTGGCACCGATGACCAACACCACGTCGGTGGTGGCGAAGTCGTCGTTGATGTCTTCGAGCTGGAAGATCAGGTCATACGGCACGCCGGCTTCGGCCAGCAGCACGTCCATCTGTCCCGGCATGCGGCCAGCGACCGGATGCACCGCGAAGCGTACTTTCACGCCCGCCGAAATCAACAGCTTCACGAACTCGTAGAGTTTCTGCTGGCCTTGGGCGGCGGCCAAGCCATAGCCCGGCACGATGATCACGGTACTCGCATAGCGCATCGCGATACCCGCGTCGCCAGCCGCCGTAGTTTTCAGACTGCCCTTGATCGCGCCCTGCTTCTGCTTGACCACATCGCCGAAGTTGGTGAAGAGCACGTTACTCACCGAGCGATTCATCGCCTTGGCCATCAGCAGCGTCAGCAGAATGCCCGCCGCACCGACCAACATGCCGGCGATCATCAGCGCAGGGGTCTGCAACACGAAACCTTCCAGGCCGACAGCGAGTCCGGTGAACGCGTTGTAGATCGAGATCACCACAGGCATGTCGGCACCGCCGATCGGCAACGTCATCAGGATGCCGAATAGCATCGCGCAACCGAAGAACAGCCAGATGAGTCCTTGCATCGGCATGATCGGCGTCATGCCGCTCTGCACGATAAACATGATGTAGAAGCCGACCACCAGCGTGACCAGCATCACTACCGCATTGATGATCTGTTGGCCTTTGATGCGCAGCGGCCTGTTTAGCACGCCCTGCAGCTTGGCCCACGCGATCAGCGAACCGGATAGCGATACTGCGCCGATCAGCGCACCAAGCAAGGTCACGCCCAGCTGAGTGATGCCGTGCGCGCGGTTACCGAACAACTCCATTGCGGCAATCGCACCGGCCGCGCCGCCGCCCATGCCGTTATAGATCGCCACCATCTGTGGCATCGCCGTCATGGCGACCTTGCGTCCACTCCACCAGGCCAGGCCGCCACCGATCGCCAGAGCGATCCCGGCCAGTGCAAGATTGACTGGCAGATGCGGTTTTGCAGCTGCGCTCACGCTGAAAACGTAGAGAAAGCTGGCTACCACCGCGACGAGCATGCCTACACCCGCAACCTTGATACCGGTCGGCGCAGTGACTGGCGAAGACATGCGCCATAGTCCATACATCAGCAGGAAGGCGGCCGCGATACCGACCGCGTCGATTACCAGTTGGGGAATCATCGTGAACATGTCGGTTCCTCAACCTTTCTTCGGCGGGGTGGTTTTGCGGCGGTGGCTGCCTGCCTTGTGGGCGGCGTGAGCGGGCTGATGCCCGCTGGTTTGAAACATGGCCAGCATGCGATCGGTCACTGCGTAACCGCCGGCGGCGTTGCCGGCGCCGAGCAATACCGCGACAAAACCGATGCACTGCTCCAGTACGGTGCTTGCATTGAGCAGCGCGTATAAACCGCCGATTACGACGATGCCGTGCACGAAGTTGGAGCCGGACATCAGCGGCGTATGCAGGATCGCGGGGACGCGACCGATGATCACCCACCCGGCAAACGCGGCGAGCATGAAGATATAAATGGCGACAAAGCCGTCAATGGTCATGGCAATTCCGAGGCAAGTTCATGAGCGATCCGCTCATGCTGCTTTTGTGTTGGGTGGTGAGGCTGCGTGTTTACCCGTGTTTGCGGTCTTCGCATCGTTCTTGTCGTTCGCCACAGGAGTGACCGGTGCCTTCTTCAAGGCGCCCCCATGTGTCAGCGCGGTGGAGGCAAGTACTTCGTCATCCCAGTCGATGGTAATGATGTTGTTCTTCATCATCAGCGCGAGCAGGTTGTACTGGTTCTTGGCGTAGAGCTCGCTGGCATCTTCGCCTAGCAACGACGGTACGTTGAGCGGGGCCACGATGGTGACCAGGCCTACCGTGGTGGTTTCGCCCGGCACGGTGTCCTCGCAGTTGCCGCCACCCTCGGCGGAAAGATCCACAATCACGGCACCGGCTTTCATGCCGGCAACCTGTGCCTTGCTGATCAGCTTCGGCGATGCCTTGCCGGGAATGGCAGCCGTGGTAATCACCAGATCGGCCTGCTGGATATGCTTGGTCAGCACGTCGGCGACGATGGCATTTTCTTCCGGAGTGAGTTCACGTGCGTAACCGCCCTTGCCGGTGGCATCGATGCCGGTATCGACAAAAGTGGCGCCTAGCGACAGCGCCTGCCCTTGCGTATCCGGCCGCACGTCGTAGCCCTCCACGACAGCGCCCAGTCGATGCGCGGTGGCAATGGCCTCCAGGCCGGCAACGCCCAGGCCCATCACCAGCACCTTGGCCGGCCCGATGGCGCCGGCGGCCGTGGTGATCTTGGGTAGCACGCGTGCAAGATGCGTGGCACCCAGCTGTACCGCGTAATAGCCGGCGAGCGCCGACTGGCTCGACAGCGCATCCATCGACTGCGCACGCGAGATACGCGGCACGCGCTCCATCGCGAAACAGGTGATCTTTTTATCCAGCAACTTCTGCACCAATGCCGGCTGCCTTTCCGCGTAGATAAAGGAAACAAGAATGGCGCCCTCTTTCATCGCGTCAACCACATCGATAGGCGGTGGTTGCACGGCCAAAACGACGTCGGCGTCGTTAACCAGGCGTCGGCGCTCCTTGATGAACGCGACATCCTTATAGGAAGAATCGGGCAGCTGGATGGCATTACCCGCGCCGCACTGCATGTACAGCTTGGCGCCAAGCTTGATCAATTTGGGTACAACCGATGGCATCAGCGCCACACGGCGCTCATGCGGTTGCGTCTCTCTGAGAACGGCGACATTGACGTACATCGGAAACTCCAGAATTTGGGAAGAATGATCGACAGCAACCTGGTGAAACCGGCGCCAGAATCGAAAACAATTAAGCGATAGTTGAGTGGGACTCATCGGAAAGCGGAATCGCGGGACGCTGCAGCAACGCCTGCACATGCGGGCGGCGATCGCTGAACTCGATCAGCGCTGTCACACGGGTATAGGCGACCGACGACAGAGGGATGCTCGACACCAGTTCATCCAGATGCTGGGTGGACTCGACCTCGGCGATGAAGCGCAATGCAATACTTCCCGCTACTGGCCCACCGGCCAGAATGCAGCCCTGCTTCACCAACGCTTCGGCACGATCTAGCGTGGGGAAAACCACCTCTTCGACGAAGGTGCGCGCGGCGTCGTCATTCAACCGCTGGCCCGTTTTTGGGTGATCCATCTCGATGAGAAATTTCATGATCGTTACCTTTGAAGAGCATGTCTTTCAGTGCGTGGCGCGGTCATATCCGCCCGTGCTGACCAGAAACGAAGCGCTTCATCAAGAAGCGCCTCGCTCAACACGCGCGAATCAGACCGGCGCTTCGACCTTGGCGTAGCGCACCAGCTTCTTGTTGACGAACTGCTGGATGCCCATGTCACCGAGCTCACGCCCGTAACCAGAATCCTTGATACCGCCAAACGGTAGCTCGGCGTCGGACCAGCTGATGTTGTTGACAAACATCATTCCGGTGTCGACGCGACTGGCCACACGACGACCGCGCTCGATGTCCTTGGTGAACACCGATCCACCCAGACCGAAATCCGAATCGTTGGCCAGCGCAATCGCTTCGTCTTCATCCTTGACGCGGAAGAACATTGCCACTGGGCCGAAGAACTCGTCGCGGAAGGCTGGGTTTTGCGGCGACACATCGGCAAGGATGGTCGGCTGCATGAACGAGCCGGGCCGATCAACGCGTTTGCCACCCATCACGACACGAGCACCGTGCGCTACGGCGTTGTCTACTTGCTTCAAAAGATCCACGAGTGCTGATTCAGTCGACAGCGGTCCCAGCGTGGTCTTTTCATCCAGCGGATCGCCGGCCTTGAGTCCACCCAGCGCCGCCGAGAACTTTTCGAGAAATTTGTCCGCAATCTTGTCCACCACGATGAAACGCTTGGCGGCGCAACACGTCTGTCCCGTGTTGTACATGCGGCCCCACAAGGCCCAGGGAATCGTGTGTTCGAGGTCGGCATCTTCAAGGACGATGAACGCGTCGCTACCACCCAACTCCATCGACGACGGCTTCAGGTTCTGCCCTGCCCGCGCGGCGATACTGCGACCGGCGGCGACGCTGCCAGTCAATGCCACGCCCTTGATGCGGTCGTCGTCCACGACCTTGTCGGACTGCTCATGCGAAATCAGCAAGTTGGTGTAGAGGCCAACCGGCGCACCCGCATCAATGAAAAGCTGCTCGAACGCAATGGCACACTGCGGCACGCAGCCGGCGTGCTTGATCACCAGCACGTTGCCGGCCATCAGGTGCGGACCGGCTACGCGGGCGAGTTGGTAATACGGAAAGTTCCACGGCTCCACGCCGAAGATCACGCCGATCGGGCTGCTTTCCATGTGCGCGTCGCCGATGGTCGGATTGAGCTTCTCCGGTGCCAGGAAGCGCTCGGCGTTCTTTGCGTAATAGGCAAGAATGTCGGAGCTGAACTTCACTTCGCCGCGGGCCTCATCAATGCGCTTGCCCATTTCCAGCGTCATCGTGTGTGCGAACTCGTCCACGCGCTCGCCAAGAAGCTTGGCTGCCTTGGCGACGATCTTGGCGCGCTCGGCGTAGCTGGTGTGCTTCCAGGTCTTGTAGCAGTTTTCAGCCGCAACCAGCTTTTCTTCCAGCTGCTTGTCGGTGAGTTGATCGAAGCTCTTCAGGAGCTTGCCGTTGAATGGATTGACGCTTGAATAAGCCATGACGTGTTCTTCCAATGGATGGGGGATTGCCGACGAAGTCGGCGGGAAAAGGTGACGGCGTGCCGTCAGGCTTCGATCAGAACTTTGAGCGCCTTGGTCTCGGCCGCGTTACCAAAGGTCTTGTAGGCATCGAGAATCTTGTCGAGCGTGAAACGATGCGTGATCAGCAGTTTCGGGTCGATCTTTTTGGCGCGCAGCGTGCCCAGCAACATCGGCGTGCTAACCGTGTCGACCAGACGCGTAGTGATGGTGATGTTGCGATCCCACAGCAACTCGAGATGCAGTTCGACCTTGGTGCCGTGCACGCCGATATTGGCGATGGTGCCGCCGGGCGCGACCAGCTTTTCGCAAAGTTCGAATGTGGCCGGAATACCGACCGCCTCGATCACCGTATCCACACCTCGATCGCCGGTGAGCTTCATCACGGCCTCGACCGCTTTGCCGTCCGTGCTGTTGACCGTGGCGGTGGCACCAAACCGCTTAGCAACCTCCAGCCGGTTGTCGTCAAGATCGATCATGATGATCTCGGCGGGAGAATAAAATTGCGCCGTAAGCAATGCGGCTAAACCGATCGGCCCCGAACCGACGATTGCCACCGTATTGCCCGGCTGCACCTTGCCATTCAGCACGCCGCATTCGAAGCCGGTCGGGAGAATGTCACTGAGCATCACCAGCGCTTCTTCATCAGCGCCTTTGGGAATGGGATACAAACTGGTTTCCGCATAGGGAATGCGCACGAACTCTGCCTGCGTACCGTCGATGGTATTGCCGAGAATCCAGCCGCCCGTAGTGCAATGGGAATACATCAGCTTGCGGCAATACATGCACTTGCCGCAGGCAGTAATGCAGGAGATCAGCACGCGATCGCCAACTTTGAAAGCCGTAACGGCCGCACCGATTTCGGCGATCACACCTACGCCTTCGTGACCCAGAATGCGGCCGGGCTTGCAGGTCGCTACATCGCCTTTGAGGATGTGCAGATCGGTGCCACAGATCGTCGTCTTGCTGATCTTGACGATCGCGTCGGTCGGCGCGGTGATCACCGGCTTGGGATGATCTTCCAGTGCCTTCGTGCCAGGGCCCTTGTAGACGAGTGCTTTCATCAACGAAACGGAAGCTTTCATTGCACGTATTCCTGATTGATTGCTGTGTGGAGAACCCGGTAACAGCATTGCCATTCGAGCGGCATGGACTCACATGGCTGTTTCGGTAGTCGATGGAGTGACGATAGGCGTGGTTTGATCGTCGCGGTAGCGTCGGAAACTACCTAGACGACAGCGACCGCGTCGGTCTCTGGACACTTGAGGAATCGTGCTGCGCGCCCTTGCAACGAGGCCCGTGCGCTGCCGTCGACCGTGCCACACGGCACGCACAGCGAGAGGTGCGCGTCGTGCCGCATCAGACGACTCTCGGGTTCGATCTACAGATTGAGCCCGTACAAGAGCCTGCGGTCAGGTCGCAGGTAAGCAGGTATCAACGGCAGTCGACGCTGGCGTCGTCTCTGCATCGCTGGCATATGCCGCGTTTGCTCGCTATGGCGTCTTTTTAGGATGTGCGGTGTCGATGGTCGCGTCGTTCCACCAACCGCCACCCAACGCTTGAAGTAGCGAAGCTGAATCCGCGTAACGATCGGCGGTTGCCTGGACCTGCTGAAGCGACGCTTTCAAATACTGCCGCTGGGCATCCAGTAGCGCGAGTTCGCTGACACCGCCGATTTTCCGTTGTTCGAGAGTGATCTGGTACGCCTCGCGCGTTTGCACACTGGCGTCGGCTAGTTCATGCAGGGTGTTGGCATCGTTTTCCAGCGCGCGCATGACATCGGCAACGTTCTGTAATCCCAGCAATACGATCTGCTGATAGGCGGCCGATGCCTGATCATAGACAGCCACAGCACTGCGCCGCTTGGCCCTGAGTTCGCCGCCGTGAAAAATCGGCTGCATCAACGAGGCGCCCGCGTTCCACACCTCGGAGCCACCGCCAAACAGCTGGCCGGCCGTGATGGCTTGGGAGCCAACGCTCGCCGATAGCGTGATCTTTGGATAGAGGTTGGCGGTGGCGACGCCTACATTTGCACTGGCCTGGTGAAGAAGTGCTTCCGCGGCACGAATATCCGGGCGTTGCCTTGCCAAGGAGGATGGCAACGACAGTGGCAGCACGGTGGGCAACCGCAGTTCTTGTAAATGGGTTTCAGGAATCGATGAAATGCTGCTGGGGGGCTGGCCGAGATAGACCGCCAATTGGTGGCGCGTTTGCGACAGGGCCTTCTTCAGTGGCGGCAGGCTCGCGCGCATCAGCGCGGCCTGTGCTTGTTCAGTCTTTACGTCCAGTTGAGCCACGCCACCTAGGCGATAGCGTTCCTTGGCAATCGTCAGCTGCTGCTCCTGCGAGTCGATCAGGCGTTGCGTGATTTCCATTTGTTCGCGTAACGATGCTTCGCGGATCGCCGCAGTCACGACATTGGCCGCCAGCGAGAGGCGTGCTGCCTCCCATTCAAAACGCTGATAGTCAACCTCAGCATGCATCGCCTCCAGTTCTCGTCGATTCGACCCAAATAGATCCAGCGAGTACGACACACCGACAGCCGCGTTATACAAGGTGAATGGACCTGCCTTCGGTACCGAGGTCAGTCCGAAAGATTGCAGATCGAGCTTTTCACGGGTGGTCGAAAGCGTAGCGTCGACCTGCGGATACTGCGTACTTCCCACTTGCGCGCGATAGTCTTCCTGGGCCTGCTCAAGTTTCGCCCTGGCCTGCATCATGGTGGGACTCGCGTTCAGTGCGACGCTGACCAGATGATTGAGCGCATCCGAATGAAACAACGTCCACCAGTCCGCAGCGATGGCCTGGTCCATACTCAAACGCTGAGACAGCCCGCCGGTGACGTCGTCGGTCGCAACAGTGCGCAACGGCTGCGGCGCCACCGTATAGGACGTGACCGTCGGCGGCGATGGCGGATGATAATCAGGGCCGACGACGCACCCACCAGTCAGGGCGGAGACAAGAGCCACGACCCAGGCTCCCGGATGCGCGATGGCAGACCTACCTCTGACTACGGCGCCCATGGCTCACCTCCTCTCAATCGAGTGTCTTGCGGTAAAACTTCACAGCCACCGTCATTGCCAGCGCGGTGAATATCAGCAGCGGCCAGATGCTTGGCCAGAGGTCAGTCCATCCATTGCCCTTGAGCAGAATGCCGCGGGTCAGCCGATTGAAATACGTCAACGGCAACACGCTTCCAATTGCCTGCGCCCAACCCGGCATGCCGCGAAAAGGAAACAGAAATCCCGACAGAAAGATGTTCGGCATAAAATAGAACATCGACATCTGCATCGCCTGCAGCTGGTTCTGGGCAAAGGATGACAAGGTAATGCCCACCGTCAGATTGGCGCAGATAAACAGCAGCACGGTCACATACAGCGCCAGCACGCTGCCGATAAACGGCACATGGAACACATAGCGGGCAGCCAGCACGATGATGGTTGACTGAATCAAGCCGATCACGACATAGGGAATCAGTTTGCCGGTCATCACTTCGATCGGCCGTACCGGCGTCGCCAGCAGGTTCTCCATCGTCCCGCGTTCGCGCTCGCGGGTGATGGCCAAGGCCGTCATCATCACTAGCGTCATCGTCAGAATCGTTCCCATCAATCCGGGAATGATGTTGTATTGCGTCAGCCCTTCCGGGTTGTACAGCCGTTGCACCTGCACGTCGAAAGCCGGTTGACCACCCGCAAGCGGTGCCAACGGCCCGACGAGGTCTTTGCTGGCCACCGATGATGCTAGTTGAGTCAATGCCGCAAGCGCATTGCCGGTCGCTGAAGGATCGGTGGCATCGGCTTCTACCAGTAATGCAGGACGTTCGCCGCGCAACAGTTTGCGACTGAAATCGACGGGAATGCTCACCACGAACTGAACGTCTCCGGTCGCCAGTGCACGTCGGCCAGCTTCCTCGCTGGGCAAGGTCTCGACGATGTCGAAGTAACCCGTCGTTTGCATGCTGGCGACGATGCTGCGTGCGAAAGTACTCTGCTCCGTCATGATGACGGCGGTTGGCAGGTGCTTGGGATCGTTGTTGATCGCGTAGCCGAACAGCGCCAGTTGCATGATGGGGATGCCCACAATCATGCCAAGCGTCAAACGGTCACGACGCAGCTGCAGAAATTCCTTGATAAGAATGCTCCACCAGCGCGACCAGGAAAATTCGATCAAGCGCTTCACTTATCGGCTCCGGAAGTGTCCGCAGCGTCATCCATCATGTGGATGAAAACATCTTCCAGACTCGTTTTCCTGCGCTCAATGCGAAAGGCCCCGCCTTCAGTGGCCTTACGCAACGTGGCCTCCAGCACGTCGGCATCTTTTCCGCTTACATGCAGTTCGGTGCCGAAAACTATCGTTTGCACGACGCCTGGCTGGCCTTGCAGCTGGTGGTCCAGCACAGCAAGGTCGTCGCCTAAAATCGCCCATGTCACGAGGTGCTGGCTTTCGATCACTTCGGCCGGCGTGCCGTGTGCCAGCAGCGTTCCAAAAGCGATGTAGGCCAGTTTATGGCAACGCTCGGCTTCGTCCATGTAGTGCGTGCTGACCAATACAGAAATGCCCTGCGATGCCAGTTGATGTAGCTGATCCCAGAAGTCGCGGCGCGCCTTGGGATCAACACCCGCGGTGGGTTCATCGAGAAGCAGAAGATTGGGTTCGTGCAACATGCAGGCGGCGAGCGCAAGCCGTTGCTTCCATCCACCGGAGAGCGATCCGGTCAGTTGCTCGGCTCGCGCTCGAAGACCCAGCCCATCAAGCGTTTTATCGACGGCCGAGCGACGATCGGGCATGCCATAGATGCGCGCCACAAAGTCCAGATTTTCGCGGATGGTCAGATCATCCCAGTAGGAAAACCGCTGAGTCATGTAGCCGACCTGACGCTTGATCTGATCGCTCTGGCGCAAAATGTCGAAACCAAGGCACGTGCCGTTGCCCGAATCCGGTGTCAGCAATCCGCACATCATGCGGATCGAAGTGGTCTTGCCGCTGCCGTTGGGGCCAAGAAAGCCGAAGATCTCTCCACGTTTCACCTGCATGGAAAGGTCTTTGACGACGTGCTTGTCGCCGAAGTATTTGTTGATTCCATGGACATCGATGACATTGTCATCGCTTGTCGACGTACTCATTGCTGCACCACCTGGACGGGTTGGCCTGGATGCAACAGTGGTGCGTTTTCGGCGGACGGGTGGGCCTCGATCATGAACACCAGCTTCGATCGACTTTCGTTGCTGTAGATCACCGGTGGCGTGTATTCCGATTGCGCCGATATGTAGGTGAGCGTTGCTGCGATGTCGGCTTTGCAGCCGTCACAGTGGATGCTGAGGTGTTGCCCCAGCGATAAAGAGCCAACCACCGTCTCAGGCACGAAAAAACGCACTTTGACATTGCCGGGCGGCAACATCTGGATCACCGGGCTGCCAGATGGAACCCACTCACCGACGCGATATAGCGTGTCGAAGACCAAACCACCCCGGGTTGCTGCGACGGTCTTTTGCTCGAGCCTCCAATTGGCCTGATCGAGTGCCGCACCAGTAGCCGCCACTTGCGCGGTTTGAGCGCGTAATTGCTCTGTGCGCCCAGGCAATTTTGCCACAGCAAGTTGACTGGACAACTCGCGAACCTTGGCGGCACTGGAGGTCGCAGTATCGCGAGTTTGGTCCAGCTGCGCCTGCGATATACCGCCAATCTTTAACTGCGCTTCGTCGCGCGTGCGCTGCAAAGCATTTTTTTTCTGATCGGCTGTGGCCTGAGCGAGTTGCGCACGGATCACATCCAGTTCGGGCAGGCGCTTTCCGGTGTCGATATCTTTTCGCTGGGCCTGAGCGGCAATGACTTGCTGCTGTGCCTCCCGCTGCGCCGCAGCCTCATCAACCGCCTCAAGTGCAAACATCGGTGTTCCGGTGCTAACCGTCTCTCCTCGCACTACCGTCAGCCGATCCAACCTGCCAGCCACGGGTGATGCCACGTAGACAAATTCACCTTCGACATAGCCCTGATAGCTGGTGTTTGCATGCTTCGAGCAGCCGCTCGCAAGAACTGCCATGGCTGACATCAGCAAACCAGTTCGGTTCTTGCTATGGGCGAAAGGCATACATAACTCCGTCATGTAATGGAGCTAGTGAGTGGATCAAACGCCGATCGCTCTCATTGACCGGATTGCCGACTGGCATATTCGGTAGCGATGGAATGACAATAGGCGCGCGGTGCTCGTTGCGGTAGCGTCGGAAACTACTTAGGCGCGCGAACGGCGCTCCACGTCGACCGCGCATTGGCCACCTTTTCTGGCCATGAACCAGTGCGGAAAGATCTGATCGATGCCGCGTCAAGCTTTGGATCAGAACGTCACGGTTACCGTGAGCGAATCACCGTATGCACCGAAAATCACATCCTGCCGCGCCGCGATTTGCCCGTAGACAGGAATGGAAAACGGTTGACCTGGAGAACCGGTATAGGTGGCGTTCAAGCATGGCAGCAAGAGTTGAGGTATGCAGTACGTCACCACGCTACTACCTCCGGTGCCATTGCCGAATACCGTCGCCGCGCTGATGGTCGTGTAGAGGTTGTACCCAAGCTGGGCGGTACCTTGCTTCATGGTGCGCAGGGCATAACTGCCACTCGAACCGGCATTCAAACTCACTGTTGCATTTACCTGCTCACATACCAGCAGGAGGCAAGCCGGCGTGCAGGTGAGGCTGATGAATCCCGTGCCCGATGTTGTTGTCGCGCTCACCGGATCGTAGTTGCCGAACGCGAGGCCGTTACTGCTTACGCTGCAACTCGCCGCCGATGCAGGCGCGCATACCATGCTGGCTATAAGCAGAAGCAAGCACGGCAGAAGGCGTCGCAGCAAGGTTTTCACGGCGTCACACCGGTTTCGGCGGAGCAGTTCACTGCGCCCAGTCGGGTAAGCGGTCTGGCGCTGGCGGGCACGCTGAAATGGCAATCCATCTCTCCCTCCACGGCGCGCGCTTTCAACACATAGCTACCCGCGGCAAGATCCGAAAAATAGAAGCTGCCGTCCAGGCCGATCAAAGTCTTCAGCGTCTCGCCATCGCGCTTCAACGTGCCGCTACCGTACTGAATACTTTTTCCATTCAAGGTCAGCGTACCGCGCACGGCATGCAGCGCATGCACCCCGAAGTGCACTACAACGCCGCCCAATCGCGGCACGCTCATCGTCTGCTGGGTGGCATCGATTTGATATTGCACCGGCACGCTGTTCTGATCGATACCAAGTTTGTTCGCCTGATACGGCAGCAAGTTATTGACCAGCAGATTACCGTTGGCGTCAGTTTTCCCCATGGGCTGGTTTTCGTGGGTGATCTCGACATTGGCCATGCCCGGCGTTTGCACTACCGCGTAGCCACTTTGCAGGGCACGACCAAAATAAAGATGGTCGTCAAGCGCAATCACGCTGCCGGAAACCAACAGGTTGCCGGAGCTCTGGCCGCCGAAACGCTGCCCGGTCAGTTCCACCAGGCCATCTCGCCCCTGATAATCCAGCTGCGCCAGATCTGTGGCGCCGGCGCTGCCATTCTGCATGTTCGCCGAGTAGCCCCATCCGTTATCCGATGGTACCGAACGCTGCGCGGAGAAACCGTATGTGCTGCCGTTATTACCATCCTGACCGGCGTTGAAACCCACGCTGCTCATGCCTAGCGGTATCACCAGATTGGCGGTCAGCTGATGGTCGTCGTCGCCGGGACTATTGAGCTGGCGATTGACGCCGATCAGCAGCGACATGCCCGCGGGCAAATTGAACGCGCCATTGAGGCCGACATTGCGCTGGCGCAAACCGCTGACGTAACGAATGTCGCCGGCACTCGCCTGCAGGCTGAAGAATGACGACGGCGACCAGCTGGCATTGATGTAGCTAACGCGTCGCGGTCGCGTTGACACCGACAACAAGTCGTCACCGATCCGCGCGTAGTTGCTGGAGTAAGTTTGCAGACCTGCACCAAAGCTCACCACGCGATCGTTGAACTGATAAGCGAACGAGCTGCCATGGCCCTCGTGCCCATCATCGCGACTACTCGCTACGCCACTGCTGAGATAGCCCACCGGCAGGCGCAAGCTCAGCGACGATCCCGCGTTGACGAGGCCATTTTCCGCTTCCACCCGATAACCTGCCGTCAGGCTGTCGGTGAAGCCGTAATTTTGCCGGAGCAGTAGCACGCCGCGCCCCGAATCGTAGCCATTGACCAGTGTGGAGGTTCGCTCGACGCCGGCTTGAAAGGCATAGTCACTGAGTCCCTGCGCCAGCACCTGGCTGGCGCCGTAGAAATTCTGCTGCAGTGTGCGCGTGCCACCGAACGGATCGTGAATGACTACGCTGACGTTGTTCGCGCCGGGGCCCAGGCCGAGGCCAGCGAGATTGAACGGCCCCGCCGCCACTTCCCGTTGCCCCACCAGCACGCCGTTCTTATAGATATCGAGCGTGCCCGGCGCCTGCAGCAGGCCGTTGATGGACGGCTGCGGAAATGTGATCAGATATGGGTCCAAGTCAAATGCCCGCACCACGCCGATACCGCCCAGCAGCGCGGTGCCCCCCAATCCGTCGGTCGAATAGGCGTACTGGTCGCCCAGAGTCAGCCGCCGCAGATGGCTGGGATCGTCGTATTCGAATCGCGTCAACCCGCGTGAAAGTCCCTGCGTCGCATCCCACGACGGGTTATCGCGCAGCAGACCTTGTCCAAATGCAAAACCCGCGTCCAGATAGATCGATGTCTGGTCACTCAGCGTGCCGGCGTTGAATGCATAGTTGACGAAAGCGCTGGGAACCGTCTGCGGCCGTAGCAACGCGGCGTGCGAATTCAGCTCAAGGTTCTGTGCAACAAACGTGTTGGCCGGCAAATCCAGCGTAATGCGGCCAGCAGCACTGTCCAGCTTGATCGTGCCCGCTTTCGCGTAATCGGTGAGATCGACAAACGCGATCTTGCCGACCAACAATTCGGTCGATGTCGGCACCGGCAATTGAGCGCGCTTGAGCGCGTCCGCATCGATCAGTATGTGCTTGTGACGGATCAGGACAAAGGCTGTTCCCACGATACTGCCGTTGACGCGCAGCTCCAGCAGCATTCTGTCCGACTCCGCCATCGCCGGCGCGCAGAAAAGAAATGCTAGCGCCATCAACGCGCAGCGGTGCTCGCACATGCTCCGGCACCCTGCGTCGTGATGGCACGCGTAATCGGTATATCGCTTATCGCTGACCAGGACATCGATACGGAGGTGGCCCTCGCGCAAGCATCGGCAGGCAGCGTGATATTCAGCGGCCACATCGCGCCGGCCAGTACGTAATTGCTCATCATCGTGCGCCTGGACAACGTCTTGCCTGCACGATCCATGACGGAAACGGTGATGCCCTGAGGGTCAAGCCGCTGGCTACCGTCATTGCCAACAGCGATAGTCAGCACGTCGAGCGCAATGCTGGCCGAACGAATGTCGGGTATTCGCGTAACTCCCACGGGTTCCAGAAAGACCGGCAGGCTGATTTCGGTCAGCACACGAATCTCCTGCTTGTGGGTTGAGCCAGCATCGCCAAGATTGGGCAGTTCGTTGAGCAGAAGGCGGTAACTGCCTTCCCTGGCTGTGCTGTCGATCAGGCTTCCAACGCGCAGCTGTGCCGCGCCGCCCGGCGCCACCTCCAGCAACTCGGGCGTGACGATGAGATCGTCGCTCGGCGTCAACTGCCAGTGGCCGTCTGCTTGCATATGCCACAGCATCGCTCGAGCCTGTAGACGCAGCGGTGCATCACCGTTATTGGTGAAGTTGATGATGTCAGTGCGGTGGCCTGTGCTGAGCTCCATCCGCGTCGGGTTCACCGAAAATGTGGCCGCCTGCGCCGCTGTCTGCAGAGTGATAAATGCTAATCCGGCAGCGATAAAGGCGCGGGTTCTGGAGAGACGCGTGATCATGTCTGAGGATTCCGAAAGCGCGCTGCATCGAATAGTTCTCGATGCCGCGCGCTCATGGTCCCACTTCAAAAAGTCAATGTCGCAGTGACAGTATCGATATACGTACCGCTGGGTACATCGGTCAACGCTGGTAGCGATCCATTGGTCGGAAAAACCAGCGCCGTGTTGACGCTTACCGAAGTCTGCGTGGCTGGCTCCTGCACCGTGGTATTGCCCCACTCAGTGGTACCGGCTGGCGTGGTGTAGATATGGTAGGGCAGTAAGTTGGTACCGGTGCCACCGATCATCTGACGTGCTGGAACGGCAGGCGTGGAGGCCGCCGCCTTGTTGACGCCTTCATTGAGCGCAACGGCGACAACCGAGCCTATGGTGCATTTGGCATTGACCGCACCGGTAGCGACGAGTGCGACGGTGGCGGTGGGATCGTAGTTACCGAAGGCGATATTGGCCGTGGTCACCGCGCACGACTTGAGCACGGTAGCAGTCACGGTAAAAGTGCCCGTGGCCGGGCTGATAGCAGCGACAGCGTTTGCAGAAATGCAGGCCGAAGCGAGCAACGCTGCGCTGAGCAATGTGTGTTTTAAGGACATGATCGTTTTCCCCTGTAGTGACGGTTACGGTGTCTGGAAATCCGGTTTGCCTAGCGCAACGCGAGTCCATTCGGTCGCAAAAACCATAAGCCATCAGCTATAACCGCTGCGCGCGCTTACATTGATGGAAGTGTCGTGTTACGAATGGCAGTGAACTCATGTGCCGATCGAGATCCCACGGACGCACCATAGGCTTGTTATGGCAAGCGCGATACCTTCGGAAACTACTTAGAAGCCGCATTACACGATGGACATCTCGAAATGGTGAGCGAAAAGCAACTGGGACGAGACCCTTTGCCCGCCTGCGAGCACAGTCAGGCGACGGTGATGTTGTTCACTACTCTCTCGACGCCGGCTGTGCCCCAGGCCGAATTCCATGCCTGCTCACGCTCTGTCCAAGTAGCTACTTCGCCCGTCAGGGTGACGTCAGAGCCATCGACCGTGACCGAGATTTTCCGTCCGTCGGCAATAGCGCGCCGCTTCAATGCGGATTCAATATTCGTTTTGACATTGCCGGCAGAGACCTTGGAGTTGATCAAGATCTCGTCGTTGAGACCCTTGACACCGAGTAGGTGACGCACGGCTGTCGTGGCGGCCTGCCGCTGGTATTCCCACTCTACCCGTCCAGACAGCGTGATCCAGCCGCTCTCCACCATGATCTTGATGGCACCTTCTGGCAGAAAGGTTTGCCATTTCAGGGCGCTCTCGGCCACATGTGCGATTTCCGTATCCGAGCGTTGGCTTGATCCGGGCAGCTTCACGGCTATCTCGACGGCAAGTGCGCGAACGCCTGAGACACGTTCAACCGCCTTTTCTGCGTGCCACTTTTCTCCAAAGCTGTCCACATGGCCTGCCAGCGTGACTACGCCATCGTTGACTTCGACACCGATCTGGCTTGCATTGATCGATGGCTCCCACTCCAGCTCAGAGAGGATGTCGTATTTTAATTGTGTGTCAGTTTTCATGAGAGTCGTCCGGTCGTGGGCACTGCATACGCTGCAGTTATGTTGTCGATGGAATGACGATAGGAGCTAACTTCGAACTCCGGTAGCGTCGGAAATTACCTAGAGGCGCAAGCAGTTTTCTCTTCAATGGCACTGAATGGCGCCTGCGCGCATCGCTATTCAGATCGTCTTTGCAATGTCTACCTTCATTCGGCTGAACTCATCACGAGTGATTTCGCCGTGGGCATAGCGCTCTTTGAGAATATCCAGCGCGCCCTTCTGCAGCGGCAAGCCGTATTTACGATGAGCCGAATAGGTGTAGCCCCAGTTACCCATGCTGGAAAACAGCAGGACAATAATCCCGAACCACAAAAACCAGCCCCAGCCGAAATACCAGTCGTTCCAGAAAAAATGCTGCATGTCGATGTCCTTGGTTTTCGTGTTGAAGATGTATCCCAACTCTAGGCTGCATGAAGAACCTGCGAAAGCATCGGAAACTACTCAAACGCAACAGCAACGCGAACTGATGACGCCGATCGGAATCGGCGGTCATGAGGCGTAGCTCAAGAGTCGGCGAGCCAAACTGCGCCTTGCGGATACTTGTCGTGAGTAGTTTCCGAGGCTATCGACGGCACACGACGAAGCAGATAGTCGAACAACGAACACCATGAGCGTCTGATCGACGCTGTTGGTCAGCAATCGCATGGCCAGATTGTTGGCCGCCAGATCTCAATACAACTCGATCGCGGGATGTCCTCGCCATGAAACAGAACTTCTCTTTTGCGTTGCTCTGACGAATTTGGCTGTCATCGCGCGGCATGTCGGGCGGTCATCGCGCGCTATGCTGAGATATGGAAATAACCTATGCCCGCAGTCGATCCAATGAACAACCCGCCCATTAACGCTGGTGGCATAAGCAGTTCAGCAAGCAGCCGCACGATAAGAAACGTCGATGACACACTGGACGATATCCAGAGGAAGGCTTTCCATTATTTCGAGTGCGAGGTTAATCCCCTCAACGGATTGATTCGCGACAAGGTCGGGCCTGATGATCGGGGTCCAGTGAACTGGCCGTCCAGTATTGCCGCCGTGGGTTTTGCGCTGGCCTGTTATCCCGTCGCGGTGTCTCGCGGCTTTGTTTCACGCGAAGCGGCCATAAAGCGCACGCTCACTACACTGAGGTTCTTCGCGGGGAGTGTGCAGGGTCCTGAACCCGATGCCACCGGACATCGCGGTTTTTATTATCACTTCCTCGACATGCAAACCGGTCGACGCGCCTGGGCCTGTGAACTATCGACCGTCGATACGGTGTTGCTGATCGCTGGCATGCTGACCTGCGCACGTTTTTTCAACCGTAACGAGACGGATGAGATCGAAGTCTGCGCGCTTTCCGACGCGTTGTATCGACGCGTGGAGTGGGATTGGGCACTGGATCGAGCCTCCACCTTGCACATGGGATGGCGACCGGAAAGTGGCTTTCTGGAACCAAGCTGGAGTGGTTATAACGAAGCCCTGCTGCTCTATATCCTGGCGCTGGGATCACCGACCCATCCGATTCCGCAAAACAGTTACCAAGCGTGGACCCTGGGCTACGAATGGAAGCGTATCTATGACAGTGACTATCTTTATGCTGCCGCTCTATTCACCCATCAGTTTCCGCATATCTGGATCGACTTTCGCGGCATCCAGGATGCCTTCATGCGTGACAAAGGCATCGATTATTTCGAAAACAGCCGCCGCGCCACGTATATACAGCGGCAGTACGCCATAACCAATCCGATGGGTTTCAAAGGTTACTCGGCCGAGGGCTGGGGCCTCAGTGCGAGCGAGGGACCTGGTTTGGAGACTGTTCTGATCGATGGTGTGGAACGGCATTTCTTCGGTTACATCGCACGCGGAGTTCCCTACGGTCCGGATGACGGCTCTCTCACACCTTCCGCCGTCGCAGCCTCGTTGCCATTCGCGCCAGAGATCGTATTGCCGGCCATCAAACACCTCGTGAATGATCCGAATCTTCACGACGTCAATCCGTACGGCTTCAGGGCGACCATCAATCCTACTTACGGCGCAAAGAGCGGCCACGCCGGCGGTTGGATATCCCAGTGGCACTTCGGTATCAACCAGGGGCCGGTTGTGCTCATGGTCGAAAATCACCGCAGCGGATTGCTGTGGTCACTGATGCGCGAGTGCCCTTATGTCATCCAGGGGTTGAAACGTGCCGACTTTCGCGGTGATCGGCTTTAAGTTCGATTGGGCAACCGCACGTTTGGTGAAACACCGGCTATCTCTGTAGAAGACGATACACAAGCGCACCTTGCGCACTGTGGCGTCGGCAGTGTCTGCTTAGACCGGCTCACCATCCGCCACTTTTCGATGACCGCATCATCGCTACATCAGGCCTTCCACTTCCAGTGGCGAATTTCAGGAAGGTCTTCGCCATGCTTATCGATGTAATGTGTGTGCTCGATCAGTTTATCGCGCATCTGCTGCTTGAGGTATGCACCGCGTGAGCCCAGGTGCGGCACTCGGTCGATCACGTCCTGCACCAGGTGAAAGCGATCCAGAGAATTTTGCACACGCATGTCAAAAGGAGTTGTGATCGTGCCCTCCTCGAGGTAGCCGCGCACATGCAGCTCGCGATTGGCGCGTCGATAGGTGAGTCGGTGAACCAGCCAGGGGTAACCGTGGAATGCAAAAATGATGTGCTTGTCGCGGGTAAACAGCGAGTCGTAGTCCGCGTCGCTCAAACCATGCGGATGTTCGGAACAGGACTGCAGCTTCATCAGGTCGACGACGTTGACCACCCGGACCTTCAGCTCGGGTAGATGCTCACGCAGAATCGACACGGCGGCCAATACTTCCAATGTCGGCGTATCACCGCAGCAAGCCATCACCACATCCGGTTCGCCGTCCTGATCATTGCTGGCCCATTGCCAGATGCCAATACCCTGCGTGCAGTGCACGACGGCGGCTTCCATCGTGAGCCATTGCGGCATCGCGTGCTTGCCGGCCACAACCACGTTGACGTAGTTTCGGCTGCGCAGGCAGTGATCCATGACTGACAGCAAGCAGTTCGCGTCCGGCGGCAGATACGCGCGTACGATATCGGCCTTCTTGTTGATCACGTGATCGAGAAAGCCGGGATCCTGATGCGTAAAGCCATTGTGATCCTGCTGCCAGACGTGCGATGCCAGCAGATAGTTCAACGACGCAATCGGACGGCGCCAAGGTAGCTCCTTGGTGACCTTCAGCCACTTCGCATGCTGGCTGAACATCGAGTCGACGATGCGGATAAATGCCTCGTAGCTATTGAAAAGACCATGCCGGCCGGTAAGCAAATAGCCCTCCAGCCATCCTTGGCATTGATGTTCGCTCAGCATCGAGTCCAGAACGCGTCCGCTGGGTGCCAGGAACTCGTCATTGCCCAGTGCATCCGCATCCCACTGGCGATCGGTCGCTTCGAAGACGGCGCCAAGCATATTCGACAAGGTTTCATCCGGGCCGAATAGGCGGAAGTTTTTCTGCTCGTGATTGAGCGTGATCACGTCGCGCAGAAATTTTCCCAGCACCATCGTGTCCGAGGCTTCCACGGTGCCTGGAGAAGCCATCTGCACGGCGTGCTCGCGGAAGTCCGGCATGCGAAGTTCCCGCATAAGCAAGCCACCGTTGGCATGCGGATTGGCGCCCATGCGCCGATCGCCCTTGGGGGCTAGTTCTGCGAGCTGCGGCATCAAGCGACCGTGCTCGTCGAACAGCTCTTCGGGGCGGTAGCTCTTCATCCAGCTTTCCAGCAGCTTCACGTGATCAGGATGTGCCGCGTCAACGAGCAACGGCACTTGATGCGAGCGAAACGTGCCTTCAATCTGCAGACCATCAACTACCTTCGGTCCCGTCCAGCCCTTAGGCGAACGCAGCACGATCATTGGCCAGCGTGGACGCGTAGCGTTGTGCTCCGCGCGCGCGCTAGCCTGGATCGTACGGATATCCTCGATCGCCTGATCGAGCGTACTGGCCATCAACTCGTGCATGGTGTCCGGGTCATCGCCTTCGACGAAATACGGCGTCCAGCCGCAGCCGAGGAAAAAATGTTCCAGCTCGTCGTGGTCGATGCGTGCCAGCACGGTCGGGTTACTGATCTTGTAGCCGTTCAGATGCAGGATCGGCAGCACCGCACCGTCGGTGATGGGATCAAGCAGCTTGTTTGACTGCCATGCGGTGGCCAACGGGCCGGTTTCTGCCTCGCCATCGCCGACCACGCAGGCGACGATCAGGCCCGGATTGTCGAACACCGCGCCGAACGCGTGGCTCAGCGAATAACCGAGCTCACCACCCTCGTGGATCGAACCGGGCGTTGTCGGTGCGACGTGACTGGAAATGCCGCCAGGAAACGAAAACTGCTTGAACAACTTTTTCAGCCCGGCCTCATCCTGGGTGACGTCGGGATAGACCTCACTCCAAGTGCCCTCGAGATAAACACTGCCAACGATAGCCGGGCCGCCGTGACCAGGACCGGCGACGTAGAACATGTTCAGGTCGTTCGCCTTGATGACCCGGTTCAGATGCACATAGATGAAATTCTGCCCTGGCGTGGTGCCCCAATGACTGACCACCAACGGCTTCACATGTGCCAGCGTCAACGGCTCGCGTAGCAACGGGTTATCGTAAAGATAGATCTGCCCGACTGACACGTAGTTGGATGCACGCCAGTAAGCGTGGATATCGTGCAGCTGTTCTGGCGTGAGGGTTGAAGTATTCATGAATGGATATTCCGCACATGGGGGAGAGACAGGCATGAGCGAAGCGCTTCGCGGTCATGAATTCTTGGGTAGGCTGCGGCGATCGACACCTTGCATCGCGCCGCTGTCATCGGCACAGCACGCAAGCGTCCCAGCAGGTTTAACGACTGTTCTTTTCAGCCCAACTCAGCCAGCTCGCTTTTTATCTGTTTGAACTGTTCGCGTGTAATCTGGCCGCGGGCGTAACGTTCGTTGAGAATGTCGATCGCATCTTTCTGTACGGGCTGGCCATATTTTCGGTGTGCCGCATAGGTGTAACGCCAATTACCCATGCTGGAAAAAACCAGCAGCATGATCCCGAGCCAAAGAAACCATCCCCAGCTCAGGTACCAGTCGTTCCAAAAGTAATGTTGCATGTCGATCTCCTCGTTTGAGTGATTGTTGAAACCGAAAAACGAAGAGCCAGACAGCGCAAGGCTCTTCGTTTGTCTTACCAGGAGACGACGATGTTATTCACCACGTTCTTGACACCCGCGGTGTTCCACGCAGACTGCCGCGCGAGATCGCGCTCAGTCCAGGTATTGACTGACCCGCCAAGAGTCACATCGGCGCCGTTCACGTCCACGGAGATCTTTTGAGCATCCACAATGGCGCGCCGCTTCAAAGCCGATTCGATATCGGCTTTCACGCCGGCCACTGAAACCTTGGACTGGATGTCGATGTTGTCAGTAATGCCCTTGACGCCCATCAGATACCGTACGGCGCTGGAAGCAGCCTGACGCTGATAACCCCACTCAACCTTACCCGACAGAGTTACCCAGCCGTTTTCCACAACCACTTGGACAGCGTCCTTGTTCAAATAGGTGGTCCACTGCAGAGCGCTCTCGACAGAACGCGCGACGTCGGTATCCGAGCGCTTGCTCAAGCCGGGCAACGTGACGTCCATCTCGACAGCCAGTGCACGCACGCCGGAGACACGCTCCACGGCCTTCTCGGCGTTCCACTTTTCTGCATAGCTATCCACGTGACCGGCCAGCGTCACGATGCCGTTTTTGACCTCGACGCCGATCTGGTCTGCATTGACTGACGGCTCCCATTCAAGCTCGGAAACAACGTCGTTTTTGAGTTGTGTGTCATTTTTCATGAGGGTCTTCCGGTAGTGAGCACAACAGACTGTGCGGTTCTGTAGTTGCTGGAGTGACGATAGGCTCGAACGACTAACCGCGGTAGCGTCGGAAATTACTCAGAAGCGCGCAGAGGCGGCGTCTCGCAGGCGAATCTGGCGCGATTTCATGGCCAGAGGCGCGGAATGCCAAGACACATGCATTACTGATGACAGCACCATGGCCAGCGCTGAAAGACCTTGGCTCAAAACCATGCAAACCACGGATACAACATGCTGTCAGCGAATGGCAGGTCGGTGACATTTGGACAGACTCAAGCTCAGGTTTTCCTGAAGGTGCAGACCAGACCTGCGAGAGGCGGCGTGTAAACAGCCTTCAGGGCTCTGAGATCAGACCTTCCGAGGTGCGGAGGAACTTAGCCGTCCGCGATCGATACCAGCGGGTCAGATGCCCAGATTGTGTTCAGGCTGCTCTGTCATGCAAAGCTTTTAGCGCCGTAAGCAGCACATGAGCATTGAACGTACTTTTGTAAACTGCAGGTGGCTCACGCTTGGTGCCGAGCAACATGTGAACAGCTGTTTGCGCTGAACGTATCGAATACTCGACCGTGAACACGACGTCATCCGGCAACTCGCAGTACTGTCCCATCAGTGCAAGGTTGGTGTAGTGCTTCGGCACGATCTCCGGTCGATCACCCTCGCCGCGCGGCATGAACTGGCTGGTGATGAAAGGCATCATGCAGGGAATGCAGATGGCATTCTGGATGATTTTTTCAGCGTCAGCTTCGAATCGAAGATGGCCAAGCACTTCGGTCATCAGATCATGTCCAGTGCAGTCAGTCATCGGCTTGTTGACGAAGTTTCCCGGCTTGTCGACATACAGACCGTAGCCCCAGAACACATGGATGTTGTTGGGTTGTCCGATGAAGTGCGGCTGGTAAGGCACCACGATGGATAGCCGCCAATTGGACTCTGAAAAAGTGATCAGTCCGCCCTCGCCCGCCACATTGCCGGTGGCATCGCGGATCAGTCGGAGGAACGTGGGATCACTCAGCGTCACGGTGAACGATATCCACTTGGATGCATCGATATTGCCGTCGAACACATGCGGATTGCCAAACTCGGGGCGCCCGCTTGCTAGTTTTCCCCACAAGGCCCAGGCGCCATTCTTTGCTTTGGCCTGAAGCGGCGCTGCCCGCTCCATGCCACCGAGGCTTGACGCCTCGGTCATTGATCCTAGCGTGACGAGAACATAGTCATTTTCTCTCACAACAACTTCGCCGATCACGGCGTCACCCGAATGACCGGGGCGCTCGTAATCGATGCGCTCAACTATTTTCTTGCCATCGTGCTCACGTATGCCAAGATCGATGACGTCGGTGCCAAGCTCGAATACAACGCCCCGTTCCTCAAGCCATTTCTGCAGTGGACGGACCAGCGAGTCATACTGGTTGTAGACGGTTCGCATGATGCCTTTAAGCCGATTGAACCCGGACACCATATGAGTAAAGCGCACCAGATAGCGCCTGAATTCTGCAGCGCTGTGCCACGGTTGAAACGCAAAGGTCGTAGACCACATCATCCAGAAGGGTGTGTTGAAGAACGACTGCGGAAACTGATCGGCAATGGTACTGCGACCGAGAATGCTTTCCGACTCGAACACGATTCGCTCGATCGTCAAAATGTCGCTTTCCGGCAAATCGAACGAAGGCGCTATTTGCCGATGACCATGCAGTGAAAGACGTGACTTGGATGACGTCGGCATGCGCGTATTCCACGCCAGCGTCTCTTCAGTGACCGTGGTTTTCCCGTCCAGCGTGGGTATCGAAGCGAACAGATCCAGCGTGCACAAGTACTTGCTCTCGAACATTCGCCCACCACGCAATAGATAGCCATCCTGTGGCGTGCCGGCACCATCAAGGCTGCCGCCGAGCTTGTCCATGGATTCGAAAATGGTGATGTTGTGACCCAGCACGTCGCCGTCGCGAATCAGGAAGGCCGCGGCTGCCAAGGATGCAATGCCTCCACCCACGAGGTAGACCTTTGCCTCCGCCTTTTGCTGAGGAGAAAGTTCGACGTCGTATTTTTTGTAGGCCATGGGTATTCCTTGCGAGTCTGGCGAAAAATCCACCGGGATCCTGACGATGAGCCAGACTACGAGTGATTCATGCAACGAAGGAAGCCTCGGAAACTACTTACGCAGCGGCATTTCCTGCGTATGAAAACGCTCGCTAATCCGTCCAGTAACCGGGCTTTTTGTAGTGTTTGAAAACACTCGCCTCATGCTCGCGATCGAGCACGCGGGCAGGGTCATAAACCGGCGACGCCTTCACTGCCTGGCGTGTCAATCCGACCGAGACTGAGTTGTCCAGCCAGCTCACCTTGTCAATCCAGCGCACCGCGATGAGCACGTCGTGTCCTAGCCACCAGTCGCTAGTGGCCACGATCAGATAGCGGATCGCCCAAGTCGCCTCTTCCGCCACAAAACCCTTGACGTGCCCGATATGTCCGTCGGAGGCTTCGATGTGGTAGCCGATGACTGCCTCGCAGCTGCGCAGGTGGATATCATCACCGGGCTCGGATCCTGCCTCCCCCCATCGCCTGCGTGCGTTCGATCTCGCTACGGCCATCCGACTCGGCCACGCCATGTTCGCTGACATTCAACAACAGGCTGGGAAAGGATCCCGCACCCCAAAACCCGCCACCACCCCAGTAATACGGATAGCCGTAGTAACCCAGATACCCGCTTTCATGCTGTCGCGAAATCGGCTTGTCTGTATCGATGTCCGGACTGTCCTTAACTTGCTGCCGTGTGATGGACACCGACAGCGTGCGGTCCAGCCGATTCACGTGGACAACCGACATGGGTGATATCAGCACCTTGCGATTCGCAAACCATCCACCGGTGTCGACCACCAGGTAGCGCAACACCCACGATTCATCGTCGAAATACACGCCACGCACTTGGCCAATGACGCCATCGGTCGCGTGAATCGCATAACTTTCCAACTCCTTGACGGTGTGCAACATGACGCTCTCTCCTGCGTGGATGGGAATGGCTCGTTGGCTGAAATGACATCGTGCGAACACATCTGAGCGATACCGCGCGCCGGCTTCAGCCACCGACAAAAGGCTTCTTCAGAACGATACGGCGAGTGCAATCTGCGGCGACACGTAGGAGCTGGTGTTTCGCCCGGCGGTCGTGAATTCCACGCCAGCGATCAGCCCGACGCTACCTGACCAGTTGTATTCCACGGCTGGTGCTATGGCGGTGCTCGCCGTACTGGCACTGCGAGCACTCACCACCACCCCACCAGGATCAACCCCGGTCGTGCGAAAACTCTTGCCGTAGTTCTGCAAAACGTCCAGGGCCAGCACCCAGCGTTGGGTAAAGGCATAGCCCGCACCGATGCCAGCTTGGAAAGAAACACCGGGCATCACATTTCCGCGAAATCCGTTATCGGTACCGTAGCTACTGATGCCACTGATATTTGCATGATCCAGCGGCTCGAACGCAGCACCGTATACCCGGATCCGCACGGGATGACCGTCGTTGGTATCGAACAGCGACTGCAACAGCAGGCCCTGTTTAAGCATATAAACGCCACTACCGAGGCCGTTGCTGGCCGAGCTCAACCGCTGATAGTCACCGGTTGGCAAGGTGACGCCGAGCGAAGCTGTCAGCGAAGGCCAACCCGTTCGATCGTTTTCATCATTGAACCGGTATTCGAGCTCGATGGGTAGATCGCCGACGCCAGTAAAATGATCCTGCTGGCTCGAAATATACGAAGCCGATGGCAGCGCCTCCACGGAGAGCCGGTCAGTGATGCCATATTTGAATACGAGCACCGACTCGAGCTGACTCGCTTGATTGGTGACCCCGTAACGCCGGCCATCATTATCGTACGCACCGGTGGGATTGATGAAGATCGCGTAAGGCTCAAGTGCGACTATCCCTGCCTTTGGTAGCGAGGGGGACGGCGCTTCGAGTGATCCGGTAAACCACTGGTTTTGTACCGCGGCGTCACCGACGTTGGACAAATTATCCTGTGAGCAGGCTACCCCGCTAACAGCTAACAGGCACGTAGCGGCAAGAACACCGTAGAGACCTCTCATACGCTTGTTTACTTCGGCGCACGATCGATCTGTGCGGGCTGCCTTCAGATCCGACGCCGATTGACGCAAGCTTTCTTGAGCGTTCATTCGCCGCCTCAGCCTGCCGCTTTCGCGGTCTCGAATGGCTCGAAGCTTGAATCAGGCGACTTCCAGCTGGGCTTGTGCACGGCGTAGATGATGAAAGGAATCACCACGAACACGGCGCAACCGATGAGCAGGCTACCGATATAGACGACCGGGCTGCCAGTCTTGATCTGCGGCGGCGGGATAAAGCTCAAGGCAAGGGCAAGCAAAGCGCCAGCCAGTCCGATCACACCCACGATCCACATGCCTGCATTACCACCAGGAATTTTGAACGGGCGCACCTTCTGTGGCTGCGAGTAGCGCAGCCTTATCGCCGCGACATACATGATGACGTACATCAGCAAATAGATGATCGTCGCCATCTGGCTGAGGATCTGATACG
>Ga0302226_10000384_pt1 | contig 38044 bp, 31 predicted proteins | sample II_Palsa_E3_3_FD_193524 | JGI IMG/M metagenome (GOLD analysis project Ga0302226, IMG submission 193524) | Peat permafrost microbial communities from Stordalen Mire near Abisko, Sweden - II_Palsa_E3_3 | ecosystem: Environmental > Terrestrial > Soil > Palsa > Peat permafrost | place: Sweden...
AGCCTGCTACCGGGCTCCCTGGCAACTACCCGGACCGGACTTACACCGGCAGGCGACGACGAGCTTCTGATCAGGTCATGATCGCTGGACAACCACCTCCTGATGCGCTGGGCGCGCGCAACTTCGGATTATCCCAGCAGCCACCTCGCGGACGTCGGCCCGGACGCCACGGCGCCGGATTGGCATCTTTGGTGCCGTGGGCCCTAACCTGCTACCGACTCATGCCGATGCGCGGCCCAGGCCCCAGCCAACCAGCGGGCCCGGCAGGCCGCGCCGGGGCAGACCTCGAGATAGGCAAATGAACGTGGACGTTGCCGCCACCGCGGTAGGCCAGAAAGTACGACGGGCGGCCGTGCTCGGGTCCCCTATCAAGCACTCGCTCTCCCCCGTGCTGCACGGAGCGGCCTACCTGGCGCTTGACCTGCATGGCTGGCACTACGACAAGATCGAGTGCGATGAGCCAGACCTGCCGCGCCTGGTCGACGGCATGGGACCCGAGTGGGTCGGCCTGTCGCTGACGATGCCGCTCAAGCGGGTGGCGCTGGCCGTCGCCGACGAGGTATCGCCGCTGGCCCTGGCCGTCGGGGCCGCGAACACGCTGGTGTTCCCGGCAACCGGCCCGGCCGGAGGCAGGCAGGCGCACAACACTGACGTCGCCGGCATGGTCGCGGCTTTGCAGGAAGCCGGGCTGACGCGGACCGAGCAGGCGGTCATTCTCGGTGCGGGCGGCACCGCGCAGAGTGCCCTCGCTGCGGTGCGCGAACTGGGCCACCAGTCGCCGATTGTCCTGGTCCGTAGCCTGGCCCGAACCGGCGACCTGCGCGAGACCGCCGAGCGACTCGGAATGCGGCCGACGATCTCCGACCGCCTGTTCACCGGACCGCTGCCCGCCGCCGACCTGGTCATCTCCACGCTGCCGGGCGGCGCAGCCGATCCGCTGAGCGCCACCCGCTGGAAACCAGACACCATGGTGCTGGACGTGGTGTACGCGCCGTGGCCGACCCCGTTCGCCGGGTCAGCCCTGGCCGCCGGCTGCCCGGCGGTCAGCGGTCTGAACGTTCTGCTGTACCAGGCGGTCGCGCAGGTCGAGCTGATGACTGGGCATCCCGGCCCGGTGGAAGCAATGCGGACCGCCCTAGTCGCCGCGGTGGCGGCCCGCCAGGGCTGAACCAGCGGGGCCATGGCTTCTCATCAGGTACAGGCTTAGGGCTTGACCACGAAGCCGGACGCGAATCCGCCACTCGCACCTAGCGGCCTGCGAGGTCGCTCAGCACGCCGTCCAGCATCGCCTCGTCGGCGGTTACTCCGCTCTCGGGCTGGCCGAGCTGGTTCAGCACCACAAAACGGATCCCATGGCGGTATTTCTTGTCTCGCATCCAGGCCTGCAGCATGTCCTGCAGCTTGAATTCACCCTGGACCGGCAGGCCAAGCCCGGCGATGATCTGCTGATGCTGCTCAACCACGGTCCTGGTGATCCGACCCTGACGGAAGGCAAGATAGGCGGCAGCCATCATCCCCAGCGCGACCGCTTCGCCTTGATCGTCTGCGGCGACCCCCCGTACGAGCTCGATAGCGTGGGCGAAGGTGTGACCGTAATTGAGGTACACGCGGTCGCCCTGTTCCCGCTCGTCTCGGCTCACGATGTCGGCCTTGATTTCAATGCTGCGCGTTGTGGCCGACTGGATGGCTTTCGGGTCACGGGAAACGATCGACCGTAGGTCAGCTTGCAGGCGCCCGAGCAGGTCCGAGGGACTGATCAGGGCATGTTTCACGATCTCCGCCAGCCCGGCCATGAACCCCCGCTCGGCATTGGCGTAGGCCAGATCGGTGTCACTGATGACGGCAATCGGCTGATGGATGGTTCCGACCAGGTTGCGCCCCCGGTCAAGGTTGAGCGCATTCTTGCCGCCGACGGCGGAGTCAGCCTGCGCGGCCAGGGTGGTCGGGATCAGGCAGAGCTTCAGGCCGCGATTGAAGGTGGAGGCCACGAAGCCCGCAAGATCGCAGATGGCTTCTCCGCCCACGGCGACGACGAGATCGTCCTTGTGAATGGCATGATCCGCGAAGACGTTGGCCAGCTGCTCGGCGGCCCGGAATGTCTTTGCTGCTTGAGTATCGGGCATGGAGACACGCTGGGTAGCGATGCCCGCGGCGGCGAACCGCCCGGCGACCCTGGCCGCTACCGCAGCATCTTCGCTCGCATCGATGATGACCCCGCGCTCAACCTCTGGCAGGGCAGGCAGCAGTGTGTCGACATGGCGGGTCAGTCCCGGCCCGATATGGGCATAGTAAGTGCCGCCTACGGGGGTCACGAAGACACTGGAGCTGCCAGGCGGGGTCGAGGGCAACTGAGTAAGGTCTGCGAGTACCTCAAGCGCGATGGCGTCCGGACGTCGCCCGTCGGTGTCGATGGTCAAAGCGGCGACATCCTCATATACCGGCAGACGCCGCTCGTAGACCTGATCGAGATCGGGCCGGCTCAGCAATGGCCGGAACTCGTCGCCCCGAATACGTGAGATCGCCTTGTCGTAGCTGACGCGCAGATAGACGACCCTGGCGTTGCGAAGAACAGCGCGGGTCCGCGGATCATTAACGGCTCCGCCGCCCAGCGCGATCACCGCTCCCGGGCCACGGACCAGGTCGGCGATGGTCGCGTGCTCGAGTTCACGGAAGTAGGCCTCGCCCTCGGTGCTGAAGATCTCCCGGATGCTACGGCCAAGGCGCTGCTCGATGAGCACGTCACTGTCGACGAACGGCTGACCGAGATGCTCCGCGATGATGCGCCCGACCGTAGTCTTGCCAGCCCCCATGAACCCGACGAGCACCGCCACCATTGCTTTCGTACTCTCCTCAGCTGCCTGCGGTGATGCGATAATGAGGGGATGCTATCGCTGCTCCTTCCGCCCAGGAACGGGCTGCGGCCGCCGGTGCTGGCTGCCGGCCCTCCCCCTGCCGCTTGTATCTCGCTGGGTGGGTCTATCCCGCTCAGATCGCCTGCAGCAGGATGGTACGCAGATCGCGGTGGCTGAGGGTGACAGGGTTGCCTTGCATGCTGCTTGATCTGGCCGCTTTGACGGCAACATCATCGGCGTGTTCCGGCCGGATGCCGAATGCAGCCAGGCCGGGTATCTCGAGCAGCGTGATCGTCTCGTGTATCCAGGCCAGGCCGTCCTCGATGGATGCGGCGGGTTTCCGGGTGACGAGCTGAGACGCTTCGGTGTAGCGGTGCAGAGCGGGGTGATCCGGCTGCGCGGACCGCAATGCCTGCACGTTTGCCTCCATGACGGGAGCCAGCAGCGCGGCGCAGGCCACGCCGTGCGGCACGTCCGTGGTGCCGCCGATGACGCCGGCCAGGCCGTGGACGGCACCCAGCTTCGCGTTGGCCAGCGCGATCCCGCCCAGCAGGCTGCATAGCGCCATCTCCGTCCGTGCGCCGAGGTCGTTGCCATCGGCATAGGCGGCACGCAGGCCGGCCGCCGCGCGGCGTAGTCCCTCGCGGGCCAGGCCGTCGGTCAGCGGATTGGCCCGGACGGAGACGAACGGTTCCAGGCACTGGGTGAGCGCGTCCAGGCCGCTGGCGGCGGTGACCCGCGGCGGGCAGGATACGGTGAGCTGGGGGTCGACCAGCGCGACCCGGGGGATCATCAGCGTGCTGCGCAGGCTCGCCTTGACCCCGTGCGCTGGTGAGGCGAGCACGGCGTTGGCGGTTACCTCCGCCCCGGTGCCAGCGGTAGTGGGCACCGCGACACAGGGTACGGCTGGCTGGGTGATCTTCCGGCCGGGCCCGGCTACCTCCAGATAATCCAGCGGGTCACCGCCGTTGCCCAGCAGTATCGCTATGGCCTTGGCGGTGTCGATGACGCTGCCACCGCCGATCGCGGCGATAACGTCAGCGCCATGCTCGCGCGCGGCGCCGGTACCGGCCCGGGCCAGCTCGACCGTGGGCTCACCCGCCACCGGGAACAGGGTGGCTGGCAACCCCAGCCCGGCCAGCAGGCCGGCGTTACGGGCGGGGTCCGCGCCTGTGCAGACCAGCACCCGGGATCCGAGCCCGGCGAGAACGCCCGGTAGTTCGGCCGCCCGGCCGGCCCCGACGATAATGCGGCCAGCGGTGGCGAACTCGAAGGTCATCGTCGTCACGGCGAGCCGCTCGCCCAGCCCTCGCTGCCCGCCGGGAACACCACGGAGTACCTGGTAGAGTCCCGCGGCGCCGCCATCATCTCGGCTACCGAATCCCGCCAGGCGGCATAGTGCGGCGTCAGCTTGTGCGCAGCCGACGCATCGTCGTCACGGTAGACCTCCGCCAGGACCACGTGCGCCGGGTCGGCTTGATCCTGAATGACGTCGAAACGCAGTACGCCGGGCTCGGCCAGCGAGGCCCGTGCATTGACCAGGGTGGCGGCCAGGAAATCCTCGACTCGTTCAGGCCGGATCCGCGCATGAACATGAACGACCAGCATGTGCTCATCCTGCTACACAGGCGTCTCCGGCGCACCTGGCCTACCTGGAGGACTGGTTATCGGCTCCTGGTGTGACTTGGGCAGGAGCGTAAGCGATCAGCCTGCCGTTGCGGATCATGGGGTCGCGGCCGGGGTGGGCGCCGCAGCTGGATTACCACAGATCGCCCCCAGTGAGTACGTACAGGAACGGCACCAGCGGGATAAGACCGAAGATCCCCCACGCCAGTTTTCCGCCCTGCCTCAAGTCCGGCCGGTCGGTGACGAGGTCGATCCACATGAGGACGACAGCTAGGGGATGCAGAAAACAAACCAGGATCTCAAGCAGCTTCTTCATCATCTGAACTTACCCCGGTCGGCGGGTGCCGTCCCGGCCCCGGTCATCCACGTTGTTCCATATCGCCCTCCCCCGCGCCAGAAAATCGGTCGCGGCGGAGGCCTCCTGCCCTGCCAGACGGATTCGAGACGATGGTCGGCGAGCGTGGCGTGAAGCTGTCCGGCGGGCAGCAGCAGCGAGTCGCGCTGGCCCGGGCGATCCTGCGTGATGCGCCGATCCTGCTGCTCGACGAGGCGACCAGCGCACTGGACTCGGAGAGCGAAATCCTTGTCCAGCAGGCGTTGTGGCGACTCATGGAAGGCCGGACCGCGCTCGTGGTCGCGCATCGGCTGAGCACGGTCGCGCGCATGGACCAGCTGGTCGTGCTCGACCGCGGCCGGATCGTCGAGAAGGGTAGGCACGAGGAACTGCTCCACCTCGGCGGAACCTACGCCAGGCTGTGGCAACACCAGTCCGGCGGCTTCCTGGGCATGGGGAATAGTGCGGCGGCGATCGGGGCTTTTCCCGGTTGTTCCGATAGCTTTAGCGGGAAATAGGCGGAAAGGAGCCTGCCGTGCCCGTTGAGTTCCTCGGCATCGCGGCCACGAACGACGGCAGTGAGATCAGTGCCCGGTCGGGAGCCAGCTTCGACAAGGAATACACGCTGCGCCTCGCACGAGCGCACGAGGAGACCGGGTGGGACCGCGTGCTGTTCGCCTACGGCTCGGGCTCGCCGGACCCGAACGCGGCGGCCGCGTACATCGCCAGCAGAACCGAACAGCTCCAGCTGCTGCTCGCCCACCGGCCGAATGTCTCCTACCCGACGTTCGCAGCCAAGACGTTCGCCACCATCGACCAGATCAGTGGCGGGCGGGTCACGGTCCACTTCATCACCGGCGGCACCGACCACGAGCAGCAGCGGGAAGGCGACTACCTCTCCCACGACGAGCGCTACGGCCGGACCCGCGAGTGCATCCAGATCATCAAGCGGGCCTGGACGATGCGCGAGCCGTTCGGCCATGACGGGCAGTATTACCGCTTCGCCGACTTCGTCAGCGACGTGTTCCCGGTCCAGCAGCCCCGCCCGGGGGTGTCTTTCGGCGGATCCTCGCCCGCTGCCTACCAGGCCGGCGGGGCCGAAGCCGACATCTACTGCCTGTGGGGCGAGCCGCTCGCCCGTACCGCGGAGCAGATCGAGTCGGTGCAGGCCGCGGCCAGGGCGGCCGGGCGGACCGACCTGCCGAGGATCCAGGTTGCCTTCCGGCCGATCATCGCGCCCACCGAGCAGAAGGCCTGGGCAAAGGCGCGTGACATCGTCGCCAGGATCGAGGCACGGGTCGCGGCGGCCGGCGGGCAGCTGTCCCGGCGGCGGCCGATCAAGAACCCGGAGAACACCGGCTCACAGCGGCTCATCGCGATCGCGGAGGAAGGCGAGCGATTCGACCGCGCGCTGTGGACCCGCACCGCGGCGGTGACCGGCGGCGCGGGAAACTCCAACGCGCTGGTCGGCACCCCCGAGACCGTGGCCCAGGCCATCCTGGACTACATCGACCTGGGCGTGGACATCATCTCCATGCGCGGCTACGAGCTGCTCACCGACGCGATCGACATCGGCCAGCAGGTCATCCCGATCGTCCGTGCGGAGGTCGCCAAGCGGGACCGAGCAGCGCTGGATCAGGCGGGCGCGGGAGCGGGGAGGGCGGCGGTATGAGGTTCATCGGCCTGGATCTGCTCGCCAACGCACCCGAAGCCGCGGGCCGGCCCGGTGATCCGACCCGGCGGCTGTCGGAGGCGGTGGAAAACGCCGTCCTATTCGAGGAGCTGGGCTTCGACGGCTTCGCGGTCGGCGAGCGCCATCACGTCCCGTTCCTGTCCAGCGCACCGCCGGTCGTCCTCAGCCATATCGCCGCGGTGACCTCCAGAATCCGGCTGTTCACCGGGGTCACCCTGCTATCGGTGCTGGACCCGGTGCGAGTGGCGGAGGACTACGCCACGCTCGACCACCTGTCCGGCGGCCGTGTCGAGCTCATCATCGGCAAGGGCAACGGGCCCGAGCAGGCCGAGCTGTTCGGCATCGGCCGCCTCGAGGCGTGGGACACCATCGCGGAGAACTACCGGCTGCTGCGCCAGCTATGGTCCGGGCACAAGGTCACCTGGGCGCCCCCGGAGGGCGTGGCCTCGATCAGGAAGACCCCGCTCACCGACGCCGAGGTCCACCCCCAGCCCCTGCAGCCAAAGATCAGGATCTGGCACGGCTCGGCCACGGCGGAACGGTCGGTCGAGCTCGCCGCCGAGTTCGGCGACCCGGTGTTCTCGGCCAACGGGATGAACCCGATCACCCGCTACGCCGAGCTCATCCGCCACTACCGGGACCGCTGGGCCGCCCAGAGCCGCAACCCAGCCGAAGCCCTGGTGGGCGCGGGCCATGGGCAGACCTACGTGACCCGCAACTCGCAGGACGCTGTGGCCGCCTATCAGCCTGTGTACGAGCGGTTCGCGGCCATGGTGGCCAATTCCGGCCAGCTGCCGGGCACGTTCACCAGCTATGACAGCTACCAGGACTTCCTGGAGCGGGGCTCGGCGCTGGTCGGCAGCCCCCAGCAGGTGACCGACAAGATCGGCCGCTACCACGAAGCGTTCGGAAACCGGCTCATCGCCATCGGCGGCCATCGCGGGAACCTGAGCCAAGCTCAGTTCACCGGCAGCCTGGAGCTGTTCCAGGCCGAGGTCGCCCCCGCCCTGCGGCAGACCATTCCCGACCCGGAATGGCCCGGTCCCGTCGTCGATGTCCGCCGCCGCCACGCCCGGGAGACGACACCCGCTTGAGCCCGCTGAAGCCCGCCCGGCCGCCGGGATCGGGTGCTAGGTAACGGCCAGGCTGCGGTCCGCCCCATTTGGAGCTGCGCCATAACCCGGAGCGTACGACGCCGCCTACGTCGCACTAGCCGAGGCACTCGGCTGTGAACTGCTGACCGGGGACGCTCACCCGCGGCGGCGGCGCTGCGAGGCGAGGGTAAGTGCAATTATGGAGCGGGCGCCGCCAGGCACCCGCAGGCCATGTGCGGCAGCCGCCGCGGTTCTCAGGAGACCGGAAATTCCTGACGGCGAACTGAACCTCGCGGCCGGCACGACGCAGCCGCCGTTGACCGAGCCCGAGCTCCGCTCCCTGGGCGAGCTGGGCCGGCGATGGCAGCAGGCGGTCCCAGGAGCACCACCGCCGCTACCGGTCGACCCATCGCTGCGACGGACCGGCCACATTCCGCAGCCCAGCCGGTTCACCCGCTTTGCGCCTGTTTCCCTGTTCCAGGCCGAAGGATCGGGCGACGTGGTGGCCACCGAGGCTGCAGGCGGCGAGCCCGCCGCGGCTGCGCCGCTGGTCCGCCGCCTGCGGCGGGTAGCGCTTGGGCCGCCGCTCATCAGCAGTGCCGTGGTGGACGAGCGCATGCGCAAGCTGACGGCGATGGGCGTGCTGTCCGGTGACCTGCTGTCGTCGGTGGCGTACGGCCCTCAGGCCATGGTGACGGTGCTGGCCCTGGCCGGCGCGGGGGCGCTCAGCCTGGAGCTTCCGGTCGGCATTGCCCTGATCCTGCTCATCCTCACGGTCGGCGCGTCGTACCGGCAGACCATCCGCGCCTACCCGACGGGCGCCGGGTCCTACATCGTCGCCAACAACAATCTCGGCGAGCTGGCCGGGCTGGCCGCCGCGGTCGGCCTGATCACCGATTACATCCTGACCGTGGCCGTCTCCGTGGCCGCCGGGGTGGCCGCGGTGACGTCCGCGCTGCCGGAGCTGCAGTCCAAGCAAGTCCTGCTCGGCCTCATCGTGATCGCCGTGCTGCTGGCCGGCAACCTGCGCGGCGTCCGCCAGGCCGGGCAGCTCTTCGCGGCGCCCACCTACCTGTTCCTGCTGGCCATGGGCATCCTGATCATCGGCGGGCTGGTTCAGGCCGCTGGGCGCGGATTCGCCAGCGTGCCGCCCCCGCACATCAGCGTGACGGCCGTGCTCGGGCCGCTGCTCATCCTGCGCGCGTTCGCCTCGGGCGCGACCTCGATGACCGGGATCGAGGCCGTGTCCAACGCCGTGCCCGTCTTCCGTGACGTGCAGTGGCGCAATGCCAGGACCACGCTGACCTGGATGGTGAGCCTGCTCCTGGTGCTGTTCGGTGCGCTGCTTCTGCTGATCCGGATCAATGGCCTGGTTCCCAGCAGCAGCCAGACGATGCTGTCCGAGCTGGCCAGCGGCGTCTTCGGCCGCGGCGCCGTCTATGTCTTCATCCAGGCCGCCACCGCGCTCGAGCTCGTGTTCGCGGCCGACACGGCGTTCAACGACTTCCCGCGGGTGCTCTTCTACATGGCCCGCAATGACCACGCGCCCAGGGCGTTCCTGCGGATAGGCGACCGGCTGGCGTACAGCAACGGAATCATCGTGCTGGCCGTCACGGCAGCTGTCATCCTGGCGGCATTCGGTGGCAAGACAGAATCGCTGATCCCGCTCTACGCCCTCGGCGTCTTCCTGGCCTTCACCCTCTCGCAGGCCGGGATGGTGGTGCACTGGTGGCGCCGCCGGGACCGGCACTGGCGCCGCAGCCTCGTGGTGAACGGAACCGGCGCGGTGGCCTCGGGCGCTGTCCTGCTGACGGCCGCCGTGACCAAGTTCGCGGCAGGCGCCTGGGTGGTGGTGGTCGGCATCCCGCTGGCCGTTGCCTGCCTGCTGCGGGTCAAGGCGCACTACACAGCCGTCGAACGGGCTACCATCCCGGACGCCGCCACGATCGAGCCGGACGTCGGCAGCCTCGCCCGGCCCGGCCTGCCCGGGCTGCACCCGGCGGCCGGCGCCGCGCCGCCGCAGGCGGCGGACGGCCCGGCGGCCCGAGCTGAGACCAGGCATTTGCTCATCGCGCTGGTCCTGCATCTCGATCTGCCCAGCCTCCAGGCGCTGGAGTTTGCGGCATCGCTGCGGGCGCCGGTGCTGGCCCTGCACGTCAGCACCGAGGATTCTGATGCGCAGCGGTTCCGGCAAGCCTGGGATCAGTGGGGCGCGCACGTTCCGCTGGAGGTGGTGGTCTCGCCGTACCGGGCGGTGGCAGGGCCGATCGTGAACTACATCGAGGCCCTGCACGCTCAGCGGCCGGACGTGCTGCTGACGGTGGTGCTGCCGGTCATCAAGGTGCGGCGGCCGTGGCAGCGGCCGCTGCACAGCCGCCTCGGTGATCACCTGCGCCGTGCCCTGGAGCGCCACCGCGGCATCGCCGTCATGGAGGTGCCTTTCCACCTGCCCGCCTGACCCGGAGGCAGAACAGCTGCGCGCAGTGCACCGTCTTGGCCCCGGCGTCCGCCCCTCAGCCGTTTCGCGGGCGAAACAGGGGCAGCTTTTCCCGCCTGTGTGCCTTTAGCCCCTGGCGGTATCCGCCGTAACCGGATAGTTCTAACTGTATGACTGTCCGACCAGAGCGACTGGACGTTACCCCGCTGCCCGATCTGCTGCACGGAAGCTCCCGCACCGGGCCGGTACGGGAGCAGCGGCCCGTCTACCTTGACCTGCTGCCCCCGTGTAACGCAGGGTGCCCGGCCGGGGAGAATATTCAGGCGTGGCTGGCCCACGCCGAGGTCGGCCATCATGAGCAGGCCTGGCGCCAGCTGACCGCCGACAACCCGATGCCGGCCATCCACGGGCGGGTCTGCTACCACCCGTGCGAGAGCGTCTGCAACCGCGCCAACCTGGACAGCGCGGTCTCGATTCACTCGGTCGAGCGGTTCCTCGGCGACCTGGCGATCGAGCGGCAGTGGGCGTTCGATCCTCCCGCCGTCCGCAGCGGCAGGCGGGTGCTCATCATCGGCGCCGGGCCGAGCGGGCTCTCGGCCGCCTACCACCTGGCCAGGCTCGGCCACGAGGTCGAGGTCAGGGACGCGGGGGACGTGCCCGGCGGGATGATGCGCTACGGCATCCCGTCCTACCGGATGCCGCGTGACGTCCTGGACGCCGAGATCGGCCGGATCGCCGCGATGGGCGTGCGCTTCACCTTGGGCCACCGGGTGGAGGACCTGGACGCCGAGCGGCGCGAAGGTGGCTTCGACGCTGTGTTCGTCGCGGTCGGCGCGCACCTGTCCAAGCGGGTTGATATCCCGGCCAAGGACGCCGGGCCAATCATCGACGCGGTGTCGTTCCTGCGCAGCGTCGCGTCCGGGGAGCGGCCGGTGATCGGGCGGCGGGTGGCCGTCTACGGCGGCGGGAACACCGCGATGGACGCCGCTCGGGTGGCCCGCCGGCTCGGCGCCAACGACTCGCTCATCGTCTACCGCCGCACCCGCGAGCAGATGCCGGCCCACGAGGTGGAGGCCGAGGAGGCGGAGCGCGAGGGCGTGCAGATCAACTGGCTGCGTACCATCACCGCCTTCGACGGCCCGGAACTGACCATCGAGGCCATGGAACTGGACGAGAGCGGGTTCCCGCAGCCGACCGGGCGGTTCGAGACGCTGGCCGCCGACACCGTCATCCTCGCGCTCGGCCAGGAATCCGACACCACCTTCCTGAGCCAGGTGCCGGGGGTGGAGATCGCGCGGGACGGCGTCGTCAAAGTCTCGCCGGCGATGATGACCGGCTGCCCCGGTGTGTTCGCCGGCGGGGACATGGTGCCGGCCGAGCGGACCGTGACGGTCGGCACCGGGCACGGCAAGAAGGCGGCCAAGAACATCGACGCCTGGCTGCGCGAAACTGTGCCAGTGAACGTGCCCAAGCACGACATCGTCGCCTTCGACCAGCTGAACCTCTGGTACTTCGGCGACGCCGCCCGCCGCGAACAGCCGGAAGCCCCGGCGGAGCAGCGGACCGCGGACTTCAGCGAGGTACTCGGCGGACTGTCGGAGCAGGAGGCGACGTACGAGGCGCGCCGCTGCCTGTCCTGTGGCAACTGCTGTGAGTGCGACGGCTGCCTGGGCGCGTGCCCGGAGGACGCGGTGATCAAGCTCGGCGTCGGTTTCCGCTACGAGTTCGACTACGACAAGTGCACCGGCTGCGGTGCGTGCTACGAGCAGTGTCCGGTGCATTCGATCGAGATGGTCCCGGAGGACTGATGACTCGCACCACGATCGACGGTAACGAGGCGGCGGCCTCCGTGGCCTACCGGCTCAACGAGGTCTGCTGCATCTTCCCGATCACGCCGTCGTCGCCGATGGCCGAGCTCGCGGACGAGTGGTCCAGCAAGGGACGTCCCAACCTGCTGGGCGGCGTGCCAGCCGTGATGGAGATGCAGAGCGAGGGCGGCGCCGCCGGGGCCCTGCACGGCGCGCTGCAGAGCGGCGCGCTGTCCACCACCTTCACCGCCTCGCAGGGCCTGCTGCTGATGATCCCGAACATGTACAAGATCGCTGGCGAGCTGACCCCGTGCGTGATGCACGTGGCGGCCCGGTCGCTGGCCGCGCAGGGGCTGTCGATCTTCGGTGACCACTCTGACGTGATGGCCGTGCGGCAGACCGGTTTCGCGCTGCTGGCCTCCGCGTCGGTCCAGGAGGCACACGACCTCGCGCTGGTGGCGCAGGCCGTGACGCTTTCGACGCGGGTGCCGTTCGTGCACTTCTTCGACGGGTTCCGCACCTCGCACGAGCTGAACACGATCGAGCTGCTGTCCGACGACGACCTGCGCGCGCTCGTGCCCGAGGAACTGATCCGCGCACACCGCGGCCGGGCGCTGACACCGGAGCACCCGTTCATCCGGGGCACCGCGCAGAACCCGGACGTGTACTTCCAGGCGCGGGAGACGGCCAACCCGTTCTACGCCGCCGTGCCGGGCGCGGTCGAAGACGCGATGGCCGCCCTCGCCGACCGCACCGGGCGCCGCTACCACACGGTGCAGTACGCCGGTCACCCGGAAGCCGACCGGGTCATCGTCGTGATGGGCTCCGCCGCGGAAACCATCGCGGAGACCGTGGCCCACCTGTGCGCCAGGGGCGAGCGGGTCGGCGTGCTGAACGTCCGGCTGTTCCGGCCGTTCCCGGTCCGGGCGCTGCTGGACGCGCTGCCCGCGAGCGCGAGCCGGATCGCCGTGCTCGACCGCACCAAGGAGCCGGGCTCGAACGGCGAGCCGCTGTTCCTGGACGTGGTTGCCGCGCTGGCGGAGGCCCACACCGACGGCGAGCGCGAGACGATGCCCGTGGTGACCGGCGGCCGGTACGGCCTGTCGTCGAAGGAAGTCACCCCGGCGATGATCGCCGGGGTGTTCGCCGAGCTCGCGCGCGAGCGGCCGCGGCGCCGGTTCACGGTCGGCATCACCGATGACGTGTCCGGCCTGAGCCTGCCGTACGACCCGTCGCTGGACATCGAGCCCGCCGATACCGTGCGCGCGGTGTTCTTCGGCCTCGGCTCGGACGGGACGGTCGGCGCGAACAAGAACACGATCAAGATCCTCGGGGCCGAGGAGAAGCTGAACGCGCAGGGTTACTTCGTCTACGACTCGAAGAAGTCCGGCTCGCAGACGGTCTCGCACCTGCGCTTCGGGCCGCAGCCGATCCGTGCGCCCTACCTGGTGGAGCAGGCCAGCTTCGTCGGCTGTCATCACTTCGGGCTGCTGGACCGGGTGGACGTGCTCGGCCGGGCGGCACCGGGCGCGACGCTGCTGCTGGACTGCGCGCTGCCACCGGATGAGGTCTGGGACGCGCTGCCCCGGCCGGTCCAGGAGAAGATCCTCGCCAAGAACGTCATCGTCTACGCCATCAACGCGGCCCCGATCGCCCGCGACGTCGGGCTGGCCGGGCGGACCAACACCATCCTGCAGACCTGCTTCTTCGCCATCTCCGGCGTGCTGCCACGGGACGAGGCGATCACCAAGATCAAGACGGCCATCGCCAAGACCTACGGCCGGCGCGGCCAGGAGGTGGTCGAGAAGAACCAGCTAGCCGTCGACCGCGCCCTGGAGGGCCTGCACCGGATCGAGGTGCCCGGGCAGGTGACGTCGACCCGGGAACTGCCCGCGATGGTGCCCGCGGGCGCGCCGGAGTTCGTCCGCACGGTCACCGCGGAGATGATGGCCGGCCGCGGCGACGAGCTGCCGGTCAGCGCGCTGCCGGTCGACGGCACCTACCCGAGCGGCACCGCCGCCTACGAGAAGCGCAACATCTCCGAGCTGGTCGCCGACTGGGACCAGGATCTGTGCATCCAGTGCGGCAACTGCAGCTTCGTCTGCCCGCACGGGGTGATCAGATCCACCTACTACGACGGGTCGCTGCTCGCCGGGTCGCCGGAGCATTTCCAGTCGGCTCCGCTGGACGCGCGCGGGCTGCCGGACACCCGCTTCACGCTGCAGGTGTACGCGGAGGACTGCACCGGGTGCGAGCTGTGCGTCCAGGCCTGCCCGGTCGCGGCGCCCGATAACCCGGATCGCAAGGCGATCAACCTCGCGGCCCGCGAGCCGCTGATCGCCGCCGCACGCGAGAACGTCACCTTCTTCGAGACCCTGCCGGTCGCCGACCGGTCCCGGGTGGACTTCGGCACCGTGCGCGGTACGCAGTTCCTGAAGCCGCTGTTCGAATTCTCCGGCGCCTGCGCGGGCTGTGGCGAGACGCCCTACGTGAAGCTGCTGTCGCAGCTGTTCGGCGACCGGCTGATGGTCGCCAACGCAACCGGCTGCTCCTCGATCTACGGCGGGAACCTGCCCACCACGCCGTGGACGACCAATGCCGACGGACGCGGCCCGGCCTGGTCGAACTCCCTGTTCGAGGACAACGCCGAGTTCGGCCTGGGGTTCCGGCTGACCGCCGACATGCACGCCGAGCTGGCCCGCAGCCGCCTCACGGAGCTGCGTGACGTCGTCGGCGCCGAGCTGGCGGATGACATCCTCGCTGCGCCGCAGCTCCGGGAGTCCGAGCTGGGCGCGCAGCACGACCGGATCACCGAGCTGAAACGGCGGCTGGACGAGCTGGACCACACCGACGGCCCGGCCGCCGACCTGCGCAGCGTGGTGGATCACCTGCTCCGGCGGAGCATCTGGATCGTCGGCGGCGACGGCTGGGCGTACGACATCGGTTCCGGCGGCCTCGACCACGTGCTGGCCAGCGGCCGCGACGTGAACGTCCTGGTCCTCGACACCGAGGTCTACTCCAACACCGGCGGGCAGTCATCCAAGTCCACCCCGCTCGGCGCCGTCGCCAAGTTCGCCGCGGCGGGCAAGGCCATCCCGAAGAAAGACATCGCGCTGCAGGCGATCGCCTACGGCTACGTGTACGTCGCGCGGGTCGCGATGGGCGCCGACCCGCAGCAGACGCTGCGGGCCTTCCGCGAGGCGGAGGCCTACGACGGGCCCTCGCTGGTGCTCGCCTACAGCCACTGCATCGCGCAAGGCATCGAGATGCGCGACGGGCTCTCCCAGCAGTACCGGGCCGTGGCCAGCGGGCACTGGCCGCTGGTCCGGTACGATCCGATGCTGCGCACGGCCGACAGCAACCCGTTCATGCTCGACTCGCCCCGGCCGCGCATCGAGCTGACCGATTACACCCAGCGGGAGCTGCGGTACCGCTCGCTCAGCCGTACCGACCCGGCCGAGGCCGAGCGGCTGGGGGCCCTGGCCCAGGAGGCCGTCGACCAGCGCTGGGCCACCTACGAGGAGATGGCCACCCGCGGCGCCCAGCGGTTCCCGGCTGACGCGCGGAAGGAACGCTGATGGACCTGTCGACCCGTTACCTCGGCCTGGAGCTGCGCAATCCCCTGGTGGCCTCCGCGTCACCGCTGTCGAACTCGGTCGATGGTGTCCGGCGTCTCGCCGACTCCGGCGTCGGCGCGGTGGTGCTCTACTCCCTGTTCGAGGAGCAGGTGCGCCGGGAGGCGGAAGAAGACGCGCGGCTGGCCGAGGCCGGCACGGAGATCTTTTCCGAGGCACTGTCCTACTTCCCGGCCACGGTCGAGGAGGAGGCGGAGGAGGAGGTCGTCGCGGACGAACCCACCCCGCGGGGCTACCTGAGCCTGCTCGAGCGCGCCGCGGCGTCGGCCGGGATACCGGTCATCGGCAGCATCAACGGCGTGACGCCCGGCGGCTGGACCAGCTACGCGCGGGCCATGCAGGACGCCGGTGCCGCGGCGATCGAGCTGAACATCTATTACATCCCCGGCGATCCGAACCTCTCCGGCCGGGATGTCGAGCAGCGGCACATTGACATCCTGAGCCGGGTCAAAGAGGCGGTGACCGTGCCGGTGGCGGTCAAGCTGGGCCCGTACTTCAGCTCGACCGGCGAGGTGGCGCTGCGGCTGGACAAGGCGGGCGCGGACGGCCTGGTGCTCTTCAACCGGTTCCTGCAGCCCGACATCGATCCGGAGAGCATGGCGGTGGTGCCTTCCGTGGACCTCTCCAGTCCCAGGGAGGGCCGGCTGCCGCGTACCTGGATCTCGATCCTGCGCCCCCACGTCGGGTGCTCGCTCGCCGGGACCACCGGAGTTGACGAGCCATCCGACGTGATCAAGTACCTGCTGGCGGGGGCCGACGTCGTGATGACCGCGTCCGCGCTGATCCGGCACGGCACCGGGCACGCGGCGGTCCTGCTCGACGGCCTGTCCGAGTGGATGGTCCGCAAGGGATATGGCTCAGTCAGCGAAGTGCGCGGAGCGCTCGCCCTGGCCGACGGCCCCGACCAGGCCGGACGCGAGCGCGCCGGCTACGTTCGCGCCATGCGCTACGCCAACCTCACCCGGGTGCCATGGTGAGCAGCGCCGCCGGCCGCCACCCTTAATCACGGCGCCGGAAGCTTGTGCCGGGTCCGCGGGTGCCGTTAACTGGTAGAAACGGCTGATTGGTCCGGACTGTGCGCTCGTTCGCCGCTCCCCGCAGCAATCGCACAGGAACTTGGGCGCGCAAAGATGACCGTACGGAACAATGAGCCTGCTCCAATTTCCGCTATTCCGCAGGCGCCGTCGGCGCCTGGCCCGCGCCCCATGGCGGGCGGCCCCGATTTTAAGCTGGCTGAGCACGACCGCATGCGGGGGGCGCTGCGCGCGCTCACCGTGACCGTCGCCGCGGCGATCGCGAACGCGCGGCGGTTCGCCGAATCAGAGCAGCGCCGCCGATGGCTGGCCGCCTCCGGTGAGCTGACGTCCGTTCTGCTGTCTGACGGGACGACCCCGCCGGCCACGCTGATCGCGCAGCACGCGGCGGTTGTCGCAGCGGCGGACTTCGCCGTGCTGTGGGACCGCCGCGAGGCCGGCCAGGCGGTCGTGACCGGCGTAAGCGGCGCGCTGGCGGTGGGTCTGCTGAACCGGACAGCGCCGCTGGCGGGCTCACCGGCCGGGCAGGCGATCCGCACCGGCCAGCCCAGTCTTGTCACCGGCGACCGCCGCGAAGCAGCCGGCGCGGTGCTGGGCGCCGATATTGGCTCGCTGATCGTCGTACCGCTGGCCGCAGGCGGGCGGATTCGCGGCGCCCTGGAGCTGGGCCGGCTGGCCACGGGGCCGGAATTCACCGGCATCGACCTGGATATGGCCGCCTCTTTCGCCAGCCACGCCGCCGTGGCCCTGGAACTCATCGAGGCCCGCGCCGACCAGATCGTCCTGGCCCGGGTCGAGGACCACGACCGCATCGCCGCCGACCTGCACGATCACGTCATCCAGGAACTGTTCGCCCTTGGCATGAGACTCCAGGGTCACGTCGGCCGCGGCGATCTGGTCACCGCGCAGCAGATCAACGGCTACGCCGGGTCCTTGGACGAGATCATCAGCAAGATCCGCACCAGCATCTTCGGGCTTCACCGGTCCCAGCCCACGCCCAGCGGCCTGCACGCCCAGCTCCTGGAAATCGTCGAACAGCACACGCCTCAGCTGGGCTTCACCGCCGCCATCCGTTTCGCCGGGCCACTGGAACGCGCGGCGGACGCGGCCCTGACGCAGGACATCCTCGCTGTCACCCGTGAGGCGCTCTCCAACTGTGCCCGGCACGCCCACGCCAGCACCGTCAGCATCTCGCTGGCCCTGGAGGACGGCCTGATCACCCTCGACGTCACCGACAACGGCCGCGGCCTCGGCCTACCCACCCGCTCCAGCGGCCTGGCCAACATGCGTCATCGCGCCGAACGCAACGGCGGCACCCTCCAGCTCACCACCCCCTCCAGCGGTGGCACCCAGCTGACCTGGACTGGACTCCAGCGCTGGGAATCCGGGCGGGCTAGGGCAAGCGGCGGGTCTGTCAATTTAGATTGACAGACCGGCGGCGGACGCACGCCACCTGGGGTCAGAAGGTGGGCGCGCGCCATGCTGGCCAGGCGCCGGCCCGCCGCCTCGCGGGCCGGCGATGTCACCAGATTGCCTACCAACGGGTATTACGCCCTAACCCCGATCGGGAAGATCGACAATGCGGCGGCCGTTCACGTAGTCAGGGAAGTGCGAGCCAGCTGGCACCGGATCCCGATCGGCCAGCAGGAAGGGAAGCATGTGGAGACCTGGGATGCTATTCGCGCCCGCCGCAACGTCCGTACCTACACTGACGATCCCGTTGCCGGGGCCGACCTCGATCGCATCGTCGAAGCCGGCTGGCGCGCCCCCTCAGCGTCCAACCGCCAGCACTGGGACTTCGTCGTCGTCACCGACCGCACCCAGCTGGGCGAGCTGTCCACGGTCTGGCGGGGCGCCGGGCACATCGCCGGCGCCGCGGCAGCCATCGCACTTGTCCTGCCCGAACCGGCTGACGAGCGCAGCCGCGTCGTCGACCAGTACGACATCGGCCAGGCCACCTACGCGATCATGCTCGCTGCCACCGACCTCGGCATCGGCACCGGGCATTCATCCGTCGGCGACCAGGACAAGGCCCGCGCCATCCTCGGCGTCCCGGACGACCACTTCGTCGCCTATCTGATCGGCCTCGGGCACCCCGCCGGCCGGCCCCTGACGCCCATCGCCAAGCCCGACCGCCGGCCCCTGGACGAGGTGGTACACCGCGGTCGCTGGTAGACGGCCCGCTACCCGCCAGGGAGGCACCCATGAGGTTCCAGCTTCTCGACATCCTGCCCAATATCGAGAACCCGGTGACCGGCCGCATCGTCAGCACCGCCGACCGGCTCGAGCAGGCGGTGACGGCGGCCCGCTACGCCGAGCGTCTCGGCTTCGACGCCTTCGCCCTCGGTGAGCGGCACGCCGGCCCGTTCCTGTCCGCGGGCGTGACGGTGATCCTGGGCGCGATCGCGTCGGCCACGAGCAGGGTCCGCATCCAGACCGGCGTCTGCGTGCTGTCGGTCCTTGACCCGCTCCGGGTCGCCGAAGACTACGCGACCATCGATCAGCTCTCCCGCGGCCGCCTCGAACTGGTCATCGGCAAGGGGAACGAGATGCGCCAGCTCCCGATGTTCGGCGTCGAGGCGCGACAGCAGTGGGAGCAGCTGGCCGAGAAGTACGGGCTGCTGCGGCGCCTCTGGCGCGAGGAAAAGGTGACCTGGGCAGGCAATTTCCGCGGCCCGCTGGACGAGGTGACGAGCCTGCCCCGCCCGTTCGCCGGCGCGCCGCGCGTGTGGCATGGCTCGGCCACGACCCTGACGTCGGCGAGCCTGGCCGCGACGTGGGGCGACCCTTTGTTCAGCGCCAACGCGATCCAGCCGCGCGCGAACTACAAGGTGCTGATCGACCACTACCGGACCGAGTACGAGCGGCACGGCCACGACCCGCGCCACGCGTACGTCGCCGCGGGCTCGGGCTTCCTCTTCCTGGCCGACAGCACGCAGGAGGCGCGCGAGCGCTACGGCCCGGTCTACGAGCAGATGGTCGCCTTCTTCAACAAGCCAGGCAACCACACACCGGGCAACGAGATGGTTTACCCCGACATCGACCAGGCGATCGCCGAGGGCCCGGTGCTGGTCGGCAGCCCGCAGCAGATCATCGACAAGATCATGTACTTTCACGAGGCGTTCGGGCACGACCTGCAGTCGTTCAGCCTGCCCACGATGATCCCGCACGAGCAGCAGCTCGACATGCTGGAGCGACTCGCGACCGAGGTCATGCCCGTCGTCCGCGCGCAGGTCCAGACCACGCTGTGGTCCGGCGAGGATCCCTACGGCGGGCGGCCCGCGTTCACCGGGCGCACGGTCCGCGACGCCGCGGCGATCATCGACGCAGCCCTTGCCGCCCGGGCCTCGTGACCGCGGGCATACTGCCGGTCGGCGTCGCTCGGGGTAGCGGACCTTGCCGCCCGCCCGCAGTCCCGATGACCATGTACATCCGGGTACATCCGGGTCTGCATCGACGACAGCAATGGACGCTCTGCGGCCGTCACTCAGCGCAACGAAGCCCGATTAAGGTCATCGAGCACGGAATACTCCGCCGCCTTCCTGGTTAAAGGTAGATGCAAACGCATATACCTGTGGAGAGGGAGTTCGCCGTGCAGTTCGGGATCTTCTCAGTCAGTGACATAACCAGGGACCCCGTCTCGGGTGTGACCCCCAGCGAGGCCGAGCGCATCGACGCGATCGTGCGCATCGCCAAGAAGACCGAGGAAGTGGGGCTGGACGTGTTCGCCATCGGCGAGCACCACAACCCGCCGTTCTTCTCGTCCTCGCCCACCACCTTGCTGGCCTACATCGCGGCCACTACCGAACGGCTCATCGTCACCACCTCGACGACGCTGATCACCACCAACGACCCGGTCCGCATCGCCGAGGAATACGCCATGCTCCAGCACCTTGCCAAGGGCCGGATGGACCTGATGCTGGGCCGGGGCAACACCGCCCCCGTGTATCCGTGGTTCGGCCAGGACATCCGCACCGGCCTGCCCCTGGCGCTGGAGAACTACAACCTGCTGCACCGGCTGTGGCGGGAGGACGTCGTTGACGCCGAGGGGAAGTTCCGCACGCCCCTGCAGGGGTTCACGTCGGTCCCCCGGCCGCTCGATGACGTGCCGCCGTTCGTCTGGCACGGCTCGATCCGCACCCCCGAGATCGCCGAGCAGGCGGCCTACTACGGCGACGGCTTCTTCGCCAACAACATCTTCTGGCCGAAGGAGCACTACATGCGCCTGATCCGCTTCTACCGGCAGCGCTACGCCCACTACGGCCACGGCACCGAGAAGCAGGCCATCGTCGGCCTGGGCGGCCAGGCGTACATCGCCAAGAAGTCCCAGGACGCCATCCGGGAGTTCCGCCCGTACTTCGACGAGGCCCCCGTCTACGGGCACGGCCCGTCGATGGAGGACTTCACGGAGATGACGCCGCTATGGGTCGGCAGCCCGCAGGAGGTCATCGACAAGACCCTGACCTTCCGGGAGCACTTCGGTGACTACCAGCGCCAGCTGTTCCTGATGGACCACGCCGGCCTGCCGCTGAAGACCGTACTCGACCAGCTCGAGCTGCTGGGCGGGGACGTCGTGCCGGTGCTGCGCAAGGAGATAGCCGCCCGCCAGGATCCCGAGACCCCCGCGGCGCCCACCCACGCCAGCCTGGTGCGGGCCAAGTACGGCGACCAGCCGGCGCGCCAGCCCCGGCCCAACGCGAACCGGGGCGACAACGTGACCGGCTCGTCCCCCTACGAGGACAGCGACCCGGAGGCCGCGGCCAGCTATCCGGGCCTGGCATGACCAGCCGCGGCCAGACCGCCAACGACGCGTGGGAGGCGATGCTGAGCGCCCACGCGGTGCTGATGAAGCAGTTCGCGGCCGAGGACGTCTGGGCGGACGTCACCATGCGGGAGTACGACGTGCTCTACACCTTGTCCAAGTGCCGCGAGCCGGCGCGCCTGGGCGAACTGCATCGCCATGTCCTGCTCAGCCAGCCAGCGCTGTCCCGGATGGTGGACCGGCTCGTCGCGCGCGGTCTCGTCGGGCGCCAGGCCGATCTCGCCGACGGGCGCGGCGTCCGCCTATCGCTGACTGGGGCCGGCCGGCACTGTCAGCGCCGGATCGGCGGGCGGCACGCTCGCAGCGTCACCCGGGCCATGACCGCGGCACTGGACGCCGGGGAGATGCGCCAGCTGGAGGCGATCTGCCGGAAGCTGGCCGACCCTGAACGAACCCCCCGCACCAGCAGCGAAACAGCAGCATCGGAGCTAAGCGCATGACCAATCGTTCCGCCCGGCAGGCCCCCTTCAGTCTCGTAGTGATCAGTGCCGGGACAAGCGACCCTTCATCCACCAGGATGCTGGCCGACCGCGTCGCCGCGCGGGTGGCCGCGCTGGCCGGCGAGCGGGGCGAGCAGGTGACGATCAGCGTCGTCGACCTGCGGGAGATCGCCACCGAGGTCAGCACCGCCCTGGTAACCCAGTTCACCGGGCCCAGGCTCGAGAAGGCGGTCGCCGCCCTGCGCGGGGCCGACGGCATCATCGCCGCCACGCCCGTGTACATGGCGGGGGCCAGCGGACTGTTCACCTCGTTCTTCGACGTCCTGGACAAGGATCTGATCATCGCCAAGCCGGTGCTGCTGGCGGCCACCGCCGGCACCGCCCGGCACGCCCTGGTGGTGGACGAGCAGATACGTGCCCTGTTCGCCTACCTGCGGGCGCTGACCGTGCCGACGTCGCTGTTCGCCGCGCCGGAGGACTGGGGCGATGCCGACCTCAACCAGCGCATCGACCGGGCCGCCCTCGAGCTGCTGTTCCTGATGGAGAGCGGCTTCGCCCAGCAGGTGAAGGACCAGTCCTGGGACAGCTACCAGCACGAGTACGGCAGCCGGGCCGCAACAGAGGATGCCATCGACGCCATCAACCTCGACTCGGACCTGATGCGCCTGGCCACCGGCGGGTCCGCCCGCTGAGGCGCGCCGATCCCGTCCCGGGGCCGCCGATCCCAGGGCCGCCGCCATCAGCGCGGCGGCCAGCGGTCCCATGATCGAAGAGCTCCGGCTGGGATTGCAGCGGCCCACATTAACAGGTTTCTCTTGCAAACAAACTATGCCGAGTACCACACGGCAGCCCTTCGGCCATTCCGTGAAGCGTATTACTGACGAGTAATTCCGCCATTTGCTGGCTGCTATCGGGGAACGCCCGCTATGCTCTCGCGCATGGTGGCCTGAGGGATCGCCATCTGGCTCTGGCCAGCGACTTTAGCCCACCAGATTCGCCTATTGACCGCGCTTACCGCTGATTACGGTGAGCATTCCTGCATTTACTAAACGCAATAAAAGCTGATCAGATGCACGTTTGCGGGCCGGTGCGCATCGCGAGGCCGCGGGATTCCGCTAAGTCTTCGGCCATGCACCCGGCCGGCGGGCTGCTGAGCGAAGGTAGCCAGGCCCGTCAACGATAGGAGAGAAATGGCGGATCAAACCGCAGTACCCATTGCCGGGCACGTACCGACCCACGCGGCCCGGCTGGAGCCGGATGCGATCGGCGTCGCCCAGGACACCGTCATCGGCATGGCTTCGTCCGCCCCGGCGGCGTCGGTCGGGCTCACGCTGGCGGCGGTCGCCGCGGCAACCGCCTACGGCACCGGCCCGATCATCCTGCTGACCGCCATTCCGATGCTCATCATCGCCAACGCCTACCGCCGCCTGAACGTCTGGAACGCCAACTGCGGCGCGTCCTTCGAGTGGGTCGGCCGGGCCATCAACCCTTACCTGGGCTTCATGACCGGCTGGCTGATGATCGCCGCGTACGTCATCGCGACGGTCAGCGGTGTCGAGGTGCTTGGGCCGTCGGTACTGGCCGTGTTCGGCTCCAATACCGCCAGCACCTCGTCCAACATCATCATCGCCACCGTGGTCGGCGTGGCCATGCTCATCATCGCGATCGTCGGCATCCGCTTCACCGCCAAGAGCCAGGTCGCTATGGCCGCGGTGGAGTACACGATCCTCATCGGCTTCGCAGTCGTCGGCATTTACTTCGTGCTGAGCCATCACCCGGGCACCTTCCACGCGACCGCCGGATGGCTGAGCCCGACCGGCATCGGCGGCAAGGGCAGTCTGGCCGCGGGGTTCCTGGCGTCCGTCTTCATGTTCACCGGCTGGGACGGCACCCTGTACGTCAACGAGGAAGTCAAGCATCGGCGGGTGAACCCGGGCCGGGCTGCCATCCTGGCCGTGGTCTTCCTGGCCATCATCTACACGCTGTCCGAGGTCGGCCTGCAGGGTGTGGTGTCACCGGCCAAGCTGCAGAACAACTCCTCCGATGTGCTGGTCTACGTGGCGCAGGCGATGGGCGGCGGCGGCTGGGCCAAGGTGATGGCGCTGTCCCTGGCGCTGTCGGTCATCGCCACCACCGGTACCGGCATCGTGCTCAGCGCCCGGATCGTGTACGGCATGGCCAGCTACCGGGTGCTGCCCCAGTTCCTGGCCAATGTGTCCCGGCGGTTCGCCACCCCGGTCGCGGCCAGCATCCTCGTTGGCCTGCTGATCATCGGGCTCACCTGGGTCTACCTGCTGGCCACCTCGGTGCAGAACGCCTTCACCGACGTGGTGGACATCACCGGGCTGCTCTTCGCGATCTTCTACATCCTGACCGCGCTCGCCACCATCGTGTACTACCGGCGCCGCGTCTTCACCAGCATGTGGGACGCGGTGGTGCTGGGCCTGCTGCCCATCGCCGCGGCCGGCTTCCTGGTCTGGGTCGTGGTGAAGTCGCTGGCGACGGCGCCGGCGTCGCAGGTCTGGTCGCTGATCGGCATCTTTGGCGCCGGCCTGATCCTGATGCTGTTCGCCCGCTGGGTGCTGCGGTCATCGTTCTTCCAGATCGAGCGGGAGAGCGACACCACGAACTCGCACCGCGCCCGCCGGTCCCGCTGAACCGCTGGTCAGGTGCCCGCAGGGGGCTGCGCTAACCCTCCATAACGGCGCCGCGCCGGATGAAGGGGCGAGCAGGGCCCCGGCCAGGGCGGGCCCGGGCCGATCGGGGCCGTCCTGGAGCGGTGCCTGCGAACCATCGAGAAAGGGCCGGCCGTCCTGGCCGGTTCCGCGGGAGCCCCGGACCAGGCGCCTGGAGCCGGTAGGCCGGGCCGGGGCTAACCCTGCTCGCGGATCCAGCGCGAGCGGCGGAAAAGCCGGCCCAGGCGGTCGTGGAGGCTCTCTCCCGTGTCCTGCAGCGCGTCGACCCGGTATACCGGCGGCCCGTCCGGCGCAGGCAAGTCGCTGGCCTGGGCGTCGTCGAGGTGGCACCGGATCTGGCTCCGGGTGATCTCGCCGACCTGATCGGCGTCGATGAACCGCAGGCCGTCCTTGGTGGTGATCACGATCCCGTCGAAGAGGTCGAGGTCGGGCACCTCAAGCACGTGCTCGAGGGTGCCGATCTCGGCGCCGGAACTGCTCAGCACCGGTGTGCCGGGCACCGCCGCCTCGTAGGAAATAGGCGTCTCGTCGGTCATTGGCTTCCTATTCCGCCGCAGTAGGTACGCCGGCTGTCCGTAATCCGCTGAGCGCGACGAGAGTACCACCGCCGCCCCGGCCGCCCGCTAACGACCAGCCCGGCCGGTTTCTCTCCTCCTCGTGACAGGGCCGGGCCGGAAAGGAAGGATTGGGCCATGACCGCCCCAGCAGTTGATACCGACCGGCTCGCATTAGTCATCGACGAGATTCTGCACCAGCATCCGGCGGCCGGGCTGGCCGTTGCGGTCGTGGGACCGGATGGGCTGAGGTTCTTCCGGGCGGTCGGCGTCTCGGACAGCGCGCAAGGGACCCCGGTTACTGAGCACACGGTCTTCCGGATCGGCTCTATCTCCAAGACGTTCACGGCGATCGCCGTCATGCAGTTGCGGGACCGCGGGCTGCTTGACCTCGACGACCCCGTGAGCAGCCACCTTGGCAGCGTCCGGCTGACTCCCGCGTGCGGCTGGTTCAGGCCGGTGACGATCCGCCAGCTGCTGACGCACACCAGTGGCATCGGCGAGCTGCGGAACCTGGCCGACCTTTTCCGGCCCACGATCGGCCTGGCCATCGGGGCCGGTCAGCCGGTGCCGCCGCTGAGCGCCTACTACCGGGGCGGGCTGCGCGTCGAGGTCGAGCCGGGGAGCAAGTGGGCGTACGCCAACCACGGGTTCGCCGTACTGGGGCAGCTGGTCGAGGACGTGTCCGGGGAGCCGTTCGGCGCCTACATGCGGGCGCACGTGCTCGGGCCGCTGGGTATGGAGCACACCGACTTCGCCCGCACCGATCCCATTGCCCGGCAGCTCGCCACCGGGTACATGCTGCGGCGGCGGGGCCTCAAAGCGGTCAAGGACCGCGAGATCGTGGTGCAGCCGGCGGGGTCGGTTTTCGCCCCGGCCGCCGACATGGCCCGCTACGCCGCGGCCCTGCTGCGCGGGGGCGGCGACGTGCTGAAGCCGGAGACGCTGAGCGAGATGTTCCAGCCGCAGTACCAGGCCGATCCGCGAATACCCGGTATCGCCCTGTGCTTCTGGCTGGGGGATGTCGGCGGGCATCGTACCGCCGGGCACGGCGGCGGCTGGCCCGGGTTCATCTCCGCCCTGACCGTGGCGCCCGACGACGGGGTGGCGGTGCTGGCGTTCACCAACACCGGGACACCCGTGCCGGGCCAGGTCAGCGACGCCCTGCTGCGCGAGGTCCTCGGGGTGGCCGCCGACCAGCCGCGGCTGGACATACCCGAGCATCCGCAGGTGTGGGCCGGGCTGTGCGGCTGGTACGGGCTTGCCCCGGGGCGGCTCACCAACGCGCGGCCCCGGATGCTGATCGGCGCCGGGGCGGAGGTCTTCGTCCGCGACGGCCACCTCATGCTGCGCGCGTTTACCCCCGAGCCGCGGCTGCGCCGCGGCTACCGGCTGCACGCCGCCGACCCGGACGACCCCTACTTCTTCCGGCTGGATTTGACCGCCGACGACCTCGGCACCTGGCCGGTGGCGTTCCGCGACGACGACGACGGCGGGGCGGGCACGACGCTACACATGGGGCCCACCCCGATATCGCTGTACCGGCGGCCCGACTACCGCAACCCGGCGCGGCTGGCCGCCGCAGCCGCCGGTGCGGCCGCCACGGCCGCGGCGGTGCAGGCCGCCCGTCGCCGTTTCCGCTGAGCCGCCGTTTTGGCCGAGCCGCCGTTTGGCTAACCAGGAGCTCGCGCTGACCAGCCGGCCGGGCAACCGTTACCGCTGCTCAGGACCGTCGGGCCGGGACAGCACGGGGAGGTCAGCGGCGTGCCCATTCCTCGGCGAGCAGCCGGTAGGAGCGGACCCGGTCGGCATGGTCGTGCGTGATGGTGGTGATGATCAGCTCGTCGGCGCCGGTGGCTTCCTGGAGCTGTTCCAGCTGGTCGGCGACCTGCTTGGGGGAACCGGTGAACTGGGTGTCCACCCGGTCGGTGACCAGGTCCCGGTCGGCGTCGGTCCAGCTGTAGGCGCGGGCCTCGTCCGGGGTGGGGAACTGGATCGCGCCCGCACCGGTGCGGATACTGCGGACCCAGGCGCCGTAGCCGGCCGCCAGCTCACGGGCCGTCGCCTCGTCGTCGGCTACCACCACGTCGGCGGACACGCTCACGTACGGCTGGGCCAGGTCGCCGGACGGCTCGAACGCGGCCCGGTAGCCCTCGGCGGCCTCCAGCACCGTGGCCGGGCTAACGTGGTAGTTGGCCGCGAACCGCAGCCCGTTGGCTCCGGCCACCTGAGCGCTCTCGCCGCCGCTGCTGCCCAGGATCCAGACCTGCACGTCAGCTCCCTCACCGGGGACGATGTGCGCTTCCACGCCGTCCGCGTTCCGGTAGGTGCCGCGCAGCAGTGCCAGCACGTCGTTGACCTGCTCGGTGTAGTTCTGCGACTCCGCACCGGGCAGTTGCAGCAGGCCCTTCTGCAGCGCAAACCGCGGCGAGCCGTGCAGGTGCTCGAACGAGAACTTCTTCGGGATCAGCAGCCCGTTTTCGGTCCGGTACGCCTCCGCCGGAGGCTTCTTGGGGCCGTCCGCCGCGTTCGTGGGACGCCCGGCTGACCGGCCCAGTCCCAGGTCAAGCCGCCCCGGGTAGAGGGCGTCAATGAGGCCGAACTCCTCCACCGTGGACAGCGCGGTGCGGTGACCCATCTGCACCGCACCGGAGCCGATCCGGATGGTGGACGTGGCCCCGGCGGTCAGCGCCAGCACCACGGCCGGCGACGTGCCCGCCACACCCGGGTTCAGGTGGTGCTCGGCGAACCAGTACCGCGTGTACCCGAACTGTTCGGCCTGCTGGGCCAGGTCGATGCTGTTCCGCAGCGCTTCGGCGGCAGTCGACCCGGTGCTGATCGGCACCAGGTCCAGCACGGCCAGCGGCGTGGCGCTCATGAGGCCACCGCGCTGTTCCGCTCGCTGGCGCGTCCGGTGGGCAGCGAATCCAGGCCCAGGTGAGATCGCAGTGTGGTCCCCTCGTACTCGGTGCGGAACACCCCGCGTTCCTGCAGCAGCGGGACCACGGTGTCGGCGAACACGTCCAGGCCTCCCGGGGTGATGTGCGGGACCAGGATGAACCCGTCGCTGGCGTCGGCCTGCACCAGGTGGTTGATCTCCCCGGCGATCGTGGCCGCGGAACCGACGAACGTCTGCCGCCCGGTCACCTCGATGACGACCTCGCGCAGGGAAAGGTTCCGCTCCGCGGCCAGGGCCCGCCACTGGGCGGCGATGGCCAGCGGATCCCGGTACATCCGGACGCTGGCCCGGCCCCGGGAGATCGTGTTCTCCCCCGGCAGCGGGTCGACATCCGGCAGCGGGCCGTCCGGGTCGTAGCCGGACAGGTCCCGGTTCCACAGCTGTTCGGCGAACATGATCGCCGTCTGGCCGCTGACCTGCTGGAAGCGGACCTCGCGGGCGATCTCCCGGGCGTCGGCATCGGTGTCGCCGAGCACGAACGTGGCCGCGGGCAGGATCAGGAGCTGGTCGGGGGACCGGTCGTACTTGGCCAGCCGGCCCTTCACGTCCGCGTAGAACTTCTGCCCGTCCTCCAACGTGCCGTGCCGACTGAAGATCGCGTCCGCGCTGGAGGCGGCGAACTCGCGGCCCTCCTCGGAGTCCCCGGCCTGGAAGATGACGGGGCGGCCCTGCGGGCTGCGCGGCACGCTGAACTGGCCGTGGATGTCGAAGTGCGCGTCGGTGTGCGCGAACTGGCCTGCGCCCGGATCGGCCAGGAACACCCCTGACTCCTTGTCGGCCACGATCTCGTCACCGTGCCAGGAATCGAACAGCTCCCAGGTCGTGCGCAGGAACGTCTTGGCCCGCTCGTACCGGGCGTCCTGCGGCAGGAACCCGCCGCGCCGGAAGTTCTCGCCGGTGAACGCGTCCCAGGACGTGACGACGTTCCACGCCGCCCGGCCGCCGGACAGGTGATCCAGGCTGGCGAACTGCCGGGCCACCTCGTACGGCTCGTTGAAGGTGGAATTGATCGTGCCGGCCAGGCCCAGCCGGTCGGTCACCGCGGCCAGCGCGGCCAGCACGGTGAACGTGTCCGGCCGTCCCACCACGTCCAGGTCGTAGATCTTGCCGCCCTGCTCGCGCAGCCGCAGCCCCTCGGCCAGGAAGAGGAAGTCGAACTTGGCCCGTTCGGCGGTCTGGGCCAGGTGCGCGAACGAGCTGAACTCGATGTGGCTGCCGGACCCCGGGTCGCTCCACACGGTCGTGTTGTTCACGCCCGGGAAGTGGGCGGCGAGGTGGATCTGCTTGGGTGACCTGGTCATGCTGTGCTCCTCCCGGCGGCGGTGTACCGGCTGGCGGGGCGGCTGAGGCCGAGCCGCCCGCGCAGCGTGCCGGGCTCGTACCGAGTCCGGAACGCGCCGCGGCGCTGCAGTTCGGGCACCAGCCCGCGGGTGATGGCCTCCAGGTCGTCCGGAATGACGCCCGGGCGCAGCCGGAACCCGGACAGCCCGGCCTGCTGCCACTCCTGCAGCAGATCGGCGAGCTGGACAGGCGTCCCGGTGAAGACGGGCGCGTCGCTGCGGTATTCCTGACCGGCCAGCTCGTCCAGCCGGGCTTTGCGCCCCGCGGCGGTGCCGGCGTCCTCGTCCAGGAAAACCACCAGGTCCGCGAAGACGTGGATCGTGTCGTCGGCGCGCCCGGATACGTCCTGGGCCGCACGGACCTCCGCCACGATGCCGCGCGCCTGGCCGGGATCGTGCGGGGTGACGAAGCCGACGTCGGCGGCCCGGGCGATCAGCCGGTACGGCTCAGACCCGTGCGCGAGGGCAGCCACGAGCGGCTGGCCTTGCGGGGGCCGCGGGGTGATGGACGGTCCTCTGACGCTGAAGTAATCCCCGACGAAGTCGATGTAGTGCAGCTTGTCCCGGTCGATGAAGCGCCCGGTGGCGGCGTCCCGGATCTCGGCGTCGTCCTCCCAGCTGTCCCACAGCCGCCGCATCACCTCGACGTAGTCGGCGGCCTCGTCGAACAGGCCGCTGAGGAATTGGCGCAGGGCCGGGTCGGCATCGTCGCGCTGGCCCGGCGGCGGCACGTCGGGAATGTCGCGCCGGCCGAAATACGCGGCCTCGTGCGGGCTGGCGGAGATCCGGACCCGGACTCCGGCGCGGCCCGTGCTCACGTAGTCCAGGGTCGCGATGGCCTTTGAGGCGTGGAATGGCTCGGTGTGGGTGACGATGACGGCCGGGATCAGCCCGATGGAGCGGGTCACCGGCGCGACCCGGGCGGCGATCAGCACGCTGTCGAGCCGGCCGCGGACCTGGTCGGTGCGGTGGTCGGGGGCCCCGAACCGGGCGGACTGCAGGCTGAGGCCATCTTCGAAGGTGACGAGATCGAGCAGGCCCCGCTCGGCCTCGGTCACCACGTCCACCCAGTAGCGGGGGGTCAGCAGCTCGTCGGCCCGGGCCCGGCCGGTCCGCCACGCGGCGGGATGCCAGCCGGCCCCGTCCAGCGCAACGGACAGGTGAAGGGGGGAGGGCGCGTAAGTGGTCAGGACGTACTCCCGTCCGATCGGTATGACGCCGGGCGGTATTGCCCGTATTTCCAAACTAGGTTATTCCGGTAGAGATAGTCGAGTAAGAAGGCCACGGTGACTGGTCGCGGGTCGTCGCGTCCGCGTCTGGCCACTAGGGCCCCACTGCCGTCAGGAACGTTCCGGCGGAGCCTGCCCTGTCTCGGGCGGGATCTTCTCCCCCGCCTCGACGGCGACGGGCAGCCGGTTCTCCGCTCGCGGCAACGGGCAGGTCGCGAACTCGGTGTAGGCGCAGGGCAGGTTGACGGCGCGGTTGAAGTCCAGCGTCACCGTCCCGTCGACGGCCGGCGCCGCCACCTGCAGGGCCCGGTTGGCCGGGTACGTGGTAAGGCCCGACGTGGCGTCGGTGAAAAGGATCATGAAGCCGCCGGGCGTCTTGCCGCCGAACACGGTCAGGCGCAGCGACTGCCCGGCCGCCTCGAACTCGATAAGGCCCGGGGCCGTGTAGATGTGCCGCAGGCCCTCGACCGCGGCCCCGACCGTGACGTCGCGCGGCTGATCAAAGGCTACGTAGCGGCCGCTGATCACCCAGCGCGGATCAGGCTGGTAGGCGGGGGTTCCCGCGTAGTTCACCCGGAGCGGGTAGTCCGGGTGGCGGGGCCGGAGGATGTCGTGCCCACCGCGCTTGGCGATCTCGATGACGGCGTCCCCGGCCACCGCGTTGATGCCGCCGCGTTCGGGAATGATGCCGAATTCGTGCGTCCCGCGCACCGGGACGCCATCCACGATGAGTTCCTCGGTGTCGCCCAGGGTGACCGTGACGCCATCCGGCCCGGTCGACCACGCGCCAGGGGCGTCCGGGAAACGCTGCGGCTCGAGGGCCAGCCAGTGCAGCCCGGTGACGGCCAGGAAGCCGCGCGGATCGGCCCGCACTGTCTCGTGCTGACGGTGCCACGCCGCCCATTCCTGGCCGAACGTCGCCGTGTCGATGGTCTCAGCGGTCATCGCATCGGACCTCTCGCTCCTCGACAGTGCCTGGTGATTTGTGCCCATAAAGGAGCAAGCGCTCGGGCCGGGAGGCTATTCCGTCATCTCTCCTTGCTCGCTGCGTTGTTGCTAATCGCTACTTTGTTCGATATACTGCTATGTAAAAGCATCTAGAGAATTACGTGGGAGGGTGTGAGGAGTCATGGCTCAGGACGGGCCTCTGAACTCCGGGCCACCCGGTCCTGGGCCCTGGCCGTCGCGGAGCCCGTCTTTCCCGGCCAACCAGCCCGGACCTTCCGGGCCGGGCGCCGGATTCGCGTCCGGGGATGTCCTGGACGTGGCGCGGCCAGGCCCGGGCCTGGCCGGGGCCGCGGACGCCGCGGCCGGACCGGACCGGGGGTATGCGGGGATCAGTGACGATGAGCTGATCGGCGTACTGTCCGCCTGGCAGCGGACAGAATCATGGGCCGCGGCCGGGCGGCTGTCCGCGGCCGCGGAACTGATCCGCCGCCGTCCCGCTACGGGCCGTGGCCGGGCGGGGCACGCCGGGGCGCCGCTGCCGTGGGGAAAGTTCTGCGCCGACGAGCTCGCCGCCGCGGTCAGCACCTCCCGCTGGGCGGCCGAAAAAATGACCGCCCTCGCTCATGACCTCGCCACCCGGCTTCCGCTGACCCGCCAGGCACTGCACGAAGGGGTCATCGACGCCTATAAGGCGCAGGTGATCGCCGAGGCCACCCGCTGCCTCGACGACACCGCCGCCGCCCACGCCGAAGCCGCGATCGTCCCGCACGCCGTAACCGGGAAGACTCCGGGGCAGATCCGGGCGCTGATTGCCCGCGCCGTCCTCAACGCTGATCCCGACGCCGCGCGGCAGCGCCGCGAACAAGCCCAGAAAGACGCCCGGGTGGAGTTGTGGCGTGAAGACGCCGGGACCGCCGCAATCGTCGGCTTCGGGCTACCGCCCGATGAGGCGCTGGCCGCGGACCAGCAGATCACCAGCCGCGCCCTGAACCTCAAAGCGGCCGGGGTACCCGGCAGCATGGACGCCCTGCGCGTCCGCGCCTACCTCGACGCTCTCCTCGGCCAGGACACCGCCGCCCGCTACCAGACCACCCCTACCCAGCGCGGCACCAACAGCCCCGGCACCGACAACCCCGGAGATAACAGTCCCAGCAGCGGCAGCCCCGGCAATGAACAGGACGGCGAACACGCCGCACCGGCCGGGGACACCACGCGGGGCGACAACCCTGCCCCAGGCCAGCCCCGCGGGACCGAGCAGGCCGGCCCTCCGCCCGCACCAATCCGCCCCGCCGCGGCCATCAACCTGACCATCCCCCTGGCCACCCTCCTCGGCCTGGCCGAACACTCCGCGGAGGCCACCGGATTCGGGCCCATCGACCCCGCCCTCGCCCGCGCCCTTGCCGCCGAGGCCGCCGCCCACCCCGCTACCAGCTGGTGCGTCACCGTCACCGACCCCGACGGCCACCCCGTCGCTCACGGCTGCGCCAAAAAACGCCGCCGCAGACGCAAACCACAACGCCGCACCGGCCCGCTCGGCAGCACTGGGCCGCCACACGACTACGGGACCTGGCGGCTACGGCCTGACGGACAAGGAAGGCCCGGCAAGACAGGCCGCGCGGGCTGGCCAGCGTTGACGGTTGACCTGGAACCCCTGCCGGTCAGCGACTGCGACCACCGCCACCAGACCACCGCCCACGACCCAAGCCCAGCACTTCGGCACCTGGTCGAAATACGCGACGGAGAATGCAACTGGCCACCCTGCCGGCGCCACGCAACCCGCTGCGACTATGAGCACACCGTGCCCTGGGAAGACGGCGGCCCCCGCTGTCGTCATCACCATCACGCGAAACAAGCTCGCGGCTGGCAACTTGAGCAGAACCAGCCCGGCTATCACACCTGGACCACCCCCGCCGGACGCACTTACACCACCGGACCGGCCGTTTACCCCATCTAGAGCCAGACAGCACCGGGAGGCGGGCCACAGCGGGAGGCAGGCCACAGCGAGGCGGCAATAACTCGTCACTCTCCGCCCGCGGAAGGGCCAGCGGGGGCCGACTGACCCAGGGGCCGCCATCGGCTGCCCGCCGGGTCGTTCAGTCCGTCGAGCGGCAGATCGCTGGCGGGGATGGCCGACTGCCTGGTCGCGGCGTTCAGCGAATGCTCCGCACCCGGTGCACCCGGCCGCGCACGTTTGCCGCCTGGCCGGCCGGTTAAGAAGCCCTCTGCCAGCATAAACAGGCCATTGGAGGCTGCAGCGAAGATGACCGACATTACCCGGACAGCGAACGGCCCGCTCACGCAGCGGTACGGCAGCGCCAAGTATCCCGGGCGGCCGGCGGCCCGGCGACGCCCGCCCAGTGCCTCCGATGCGACCATCGCGGCGCTGGGCAAGCTGTCCGAAGCACTGGAGGCGGTCGAGGAAGCGCGCGGGCTGCTGTACGGATTCCACCGGCTGAGCGGCACCGCCGACCGGGTCCTCCAGGACGCGGTAGCGATGCTGCGCGAGGCCGGGCATGATCATCTCGCCGACGACATCGCCGAAACCCTGGTCGGCCGGGACACGGTCGGCGGCCAGTGGACCTTCCAGGTCGTCGAGTCCTTCGACGGCGGCTACTGGCGGGTGTTCCGCGACGCTGAGGAGTACGCCCGCAGCGAGCTCGGCGTCCCGGCCCGGCACGTACACGAGGCCGAGATGAAGCACCGCGAACAGGATGGCCGGGAAGGCCCCGCGCCCGCCTGAACTTCCGGCCGCACTGACCTCCGGCCGTACTGGCCCACGGCCGCGGTGATCGTGCCGCGTGGCAGAATCGGGACGAGCCAATCAACTCATGCCGAGGAGCGTTGCATGGCTGACCTGCTGGACCTGCCCGTGACGACGCTGGACGGAACCACCACGACGTTCGGGAGCCTGGCCGACGGTCGTGTCACCCTGGTCGTCAACGTGGCCAGCAAGTGCGGTCTCACCCCGCAGTACGGCAAGCTGGAGGCGCTGCAGATGGAGCTGCGCGACGTCGACTTCACCGTGCTGGGCTTCCCGTGCAACCAGTTCGGCGGCCAGGAACCGGGAACCGCCGAAGAGATCTCGACGTTCTGCTCGGCCACCTACGGGGTGACCTTCCCGCTGTCGGGCAAGATCGAGGTCAACGGTCCCGGCCGGGACGCGGTTTACGGCGTGCTCACCGAGACACCCGACCCCGCAGGCGACGCCGGCGACATCCAGTGGAACTTCGAGAAGTTCGTGGTCAGCGCAGACGGCCGGGTCCTGGGCCGGTTCCGGCCCCGGACCGAGCCGGACGCGTCCGAGGTCCGGGACTGCATCCAGCGCGCCCTCGACGCGAGCTGAGCCTCACTCCCCCGCCGCCGGGCCGCTCGTTTCCAGGACCGGGGCGTCGAAGTAGTAGCGGCTGACCATGTCCGCCACGCAGGCGGGCTTGTCGCTGCCCTCGACCTCGATCGTGACCCGGGTGACCAGGTGCACTGCGCCGTCGCCGATCTTGTCCAGGCTGATCATCGTGGCCCGGGCCCTGACGCGGCGGCCGACGCGCACAGGGTTGGGGAAACGGACCCGGTCCAGGCCGTAGTTGACGCCCATCCGCACGCCCTCGACCCGGCGCAGCTGGCTGGTCAGGTACGGGATGAGCGAGAGCGTGAGGAACCCGTGGGCCACCGGGCCACCGAACGGTCCCGCGGTTGCGCGCTCGGGATCGACGTGGATCCACTGGTGATCCTCGGTGTCGTCGGCGAAGCCGTCGACCCGGGCCTGGTCGATCAGGAACCAGTCCGTCGGCCCGATTTCCTGGCCGGCAGCCGCCTCGAGTTCCGCCAGACCGTGATAGGTGTCCATACGCTCCTCCGTCATCAGGGACCTGGTTATGTCCTAACACGGCTGCGCCGGGCCGGGCCACGGCATCGCGGCCCGGCCCGGCGGCTTCCCCCCAGGCTGCGGTCAGGCGCGGCGGTCGCTCGGAACGATGACGATGGGGCAGTGGGCGTGCTCGGACACCTGGGTGCTGACCGAGCCCAGGAGCAGCCGGGTGAAGCCACCGGTGCCCCGGGAACCGACCACGAGCAGGTCGGCATCCTTCGTCGCCTCGATGAGCTGTGCCGCCGGCTGGCCGAGTACGGCCTGGACCGTAATCGAGCGCGGCGCGGCGTCACCCAGCTGAGCGGCGGCCTTGTCCACGGTGTCCTGCACGGCCTTCTGGGCGTTCGCCCGGCTGGCCTGATCGGCGGGGTACTGGACCGAGCCGCCCCAGCCGCTCGTGGGGACCACCTGCACCGTGATGACGGTCAGCGGTTCGTGACGGATGCCGGCCTCGCGCAGGGCCCAGTCCAGCGCAGCCCCTGAATGGCTGGAACCATCAACGCCGACGAAGATTCCGGACATTTTCCCTCTCCTCGTTGAGAGTCTCTGGTCACATTTGACCCTACAGACTCCCCCAGGCCATTATCAGGCGGGCCATACGCCGCGCACACGGACCTTTGGCGGCGGTCTGCGGGACTTTGGTCCCTTGCGTGGCGGCGCCACCCAGGTGACGCGGTCGGCGAGGCCCGCCTACGCTGTCAGCGGCGGCATTTCCGGCGCGCCCGCGTCGGCCGCAGCCGCCGGGAGTGACCATGCCGGACGACCTGCCTGCCCTCATCGCACACGCCCGGAGCCAGGCGATCGGCGACCTGCTCCGCCGGTCCGCCGCGCGCGACCCGGAAAAGACGGCGATTGTCTACCGTGACCTGCGCCAGACGTACGCGGAACTCGACGTAACGGTCAACCGGACCGCCGCCGCGCTCGCCGCGCGCGGGATCGGGCCTGGCGACCGGGTGGTGCTCTTCAGCCACAACAACCACGCGTTCGTCGTGGCCTACTTTGCGCTGGCCCGGCTCGGTGCGGTGTCCGTCCCGGTCAACTTCATGCTCACCGCCGGCGACGTAGCGTACGTGCTGGCGCATTCCGGCGCCGTCGGGCTGATCGCCGAGGACGCCCTGGTGCCCGTGGCCGAGCAGGCACTGGCCGAGCAGGCACTGGCCAAGCAGGCACTGGCCAAGCAGGCGCTGGCCGGGCCGAGCGGGCCAGCCGGGCCCGGCGCCGCGGGCGGCGGCATCACCGTCCGCGGCGTGATCCCGGAGCACGGGCAGGAGCAGCCCGGCTGGGAGCCGGTCACCGACTGGATGACGCACGCCGACGCCACTCCCCCGAACATCACCGTGGCCGGCGACGACCTGGCGCAGCTCATCTACACCAGCGGGACCGAGTCCCGGCCCAAGGGCGCGATGCTGTCGCACCACAGCCTCATCGCGCAGTACGTCTCGTGTGTGGTGGACGGCGAGATGACCGGCGCCGACGTGGAGGTGCATTCGCTGCCGCTCTACCACTGCGCCCAGCTGCACTGCTTCCTCACCCCCGGCATCTACCTGGGCGCGACGAACGTGGTACTGCCCGGGGCCGATCCCGCGGCCATCCTGCAGGCGGTCGAGACCGAGCGGGCGACCAAGCTGTTCTGCCCGCCCACGGTGTGGATCTCACTGCTGCGCCATCCGGACTTCAGCCGCCGGGACATGTCGTCGCTGCGCAAGGGCTACTACGGCGCGTCGATCATGCCCGTGGAGGTGCTCAAGGAGATCGGTGCGCGGCTGCCCGACGTGCGCCTGTTCAACTTCTACGGGCAGACCGAGATGGGCCCGCTGGCCACCGTGCTCAAGCCTGCGGACCAGGTGCGCAAGCCGGGCTCGGCCGGCCGCGCGGCGCTCAACGTCGAGACGCTGGTCGTGGACGACGCCGGGCGCCCGCAGCCGGCCGGGGAGATCGGCGAGATCGTGCACCGCAGCCCGCATGCCATGCTCGGCTACTGGCAGGACCCGGACCGCACGGCGCAGGCGTTCGCCGGGGGCTGGTTCCACAGCGGTGACCTGGGGGTCGTGGACACCGAGGGCTATCTGACGGTGGTGGACCGCAAGAAGGACATGATCAAGACCGGCGGGGAGAACGTGGCCAGCCGGGAGGTCGAGGAGGCGCTCTACCAGCATCCGGCGGTCGCCGAGGTGGCCGTCTTCGGGCTGTCTCACCCGCGCTGGATCGAGGCGGTGACCGCGGCCGTGGTCCTGCGGGACGGCCAGTCGGCCACGCCCGAGGAGCTGATCGCGCACTGCCGGGGCCGCCTGGCCGGTTTCAAGGTACCCAGGCACCTGGTCTTCGTCGATGCGCTGCCCAAGAACGCCAGCGGCAAGCTGCTCAAGCGCGAACTGCGCAGTACCATCGCCCCGCCGTGGACCTGACGGCCTGGGCTGGCCGCCGGTGCCTTCGGTAACCCCCGCCCTTCCTTTTGCCCTTGATACCCCCCTAGGGTATTCAGGTAGGTAGGTAGGTAGGTGCCGATTAGACAGTGGGTAATCGGGCCAGGAAGGAAAGTAGATGCACGCGGTGGTACACGCCCTGTCCATTGCCGGGTCGATGACGTGGCAGATCGCCTGGGCGCTGATCCTCGGCTTCGCGCTGTCCGCCGTGGTGCAGGCCGTGGTGCGCCGGTCGACGATCATCCGGCTGCTGGG
>Ga0302226_10000385_pt1 | contig 37989 bp, 36 predicted proteins | sample II_Palsa_E3_3_FD_193524 | JGI IMG/M metagenome (GOLD analysis project Ga0302226, IMG submission 193524) | Peat permafrost microbial communities from Stordalen Mire near Abisko, Sweden - II_Palsa_E3_3 | ecosystem: Environmental > Terrestrial > Soil > Palsa > Peat permafrost | place: Sweden...
GGCCCGGGCGAACCGGGCCGTGACCTCGGTGATCCTGGCCCGGACTCGCTCGCCGGGCAGCGTGTGCCGGACGAACACGACCGGGCCCGTACCGGCGGTACCGGCGGTGCCGTCCAGGCGGGCCACGCACGAGCCACCGTGCGCCGCCTCGCCGGCCTGCAGCTCGACCAGATCCCCGGGGGTGAGCCGGGGGCCCTCGGGGTCCCCGGGGCCCGCTGGGCTGGATATAGTGACCGAAGTCACATTCTCAGATCGCATCCCGTACTTCCGGTTTGACAGTGTTTCTTCCCTGGCGTTTCTCCCCTGGCGGCCCGCCCCATCGTCGCCTCGATCCCGCAGGTGCGGCGGCCCGCCGCCGGGCCGGAACGGCAGGCCAACGGTTCCATCCGGGCCGTGTGTCGCAATACCTGCCACGAGGGCATAACTTTGGCGATGCGCTTCAAGCTGGAAGGACGGCCGTGCATATCGTGATCATGGGTTGCGGACGGGTCGGGTCGACACTCGCCCATATCCTGGAGGACCGCGGCAACTCGGTCGCCGTCATCGACCAGAACCCGGAGTCGTTCCGGAAGCTCCGGTCCTCGTTCAAGGGTAGCCGGGTGACCGGGATGGGCTTCGACCGCGACGTGCTGATCCAGGCGGGCATCGAGGAAGCGGACGCCTTCGCCGCCGTCAGCAGCGGCGACAACTCCAACATCATTTCCGCCCGCGTCGTCCGCGAGTCGTTCGGCGTGGAGCGGGTTGCCGCCCGGATCTACGACCCCCGGCGGGCCGAGGTCTACCAGCGGCTCGGTATCCCGACGGTCGCGACTGTGCGGTGGACGGCCGACCAGATGCTGCGCAGGCTGCTGCCGGAGGGGGCCGAACCGCTCTGGCGGGACCCGACCGGCAAGATCGTGCTCGCCGAGTTGGCCTTCTCCGAACGCTGGCTGGGTGAGAAGGCCAAGACGATCGAGCAGGCCACGGGTACTCGGATCGCGTTCGTCGACCGGCTCGGCGAGGCCATGATCCCGACCCTGGCCACTGTGCTGCAGGAAGGCGACGTGCTGCACGTGATCGCGCACGAAGACGAGCTGGACGGGATCTCCGAACACTTCGCTACCGGGCCCGAGGGAGGCCGGTGATGCGCGTCGCGATAGCCGGGGCCGGCGCAGTAGGCCGGTCCATCGCCCGGGAACTGCTGGAGAACGGGCACGACGTCCTGCTCATCGACCATTCACCCAAGTCGATCAAGGCGGACAGCCTGCCTGGCGCGGAGTGGCTGCTCGCCGACGCCTGCGAGATCAGCTCGCTGGACGAGGCCGCGTTGCACCGCTGCAACGTGGTGATCGCGGCGACCGGTGACGACAAGGTCAACCTGGTCGTGTCGCTGCTGGCCAAGACCGAGTACGGGGTCCCGCGGGTCGTCGCACGGATCAACCACCCCAACAACGAGTGGCTGTTCAACGAGTCCTGGGGCGTGGACGTGGCGGTCTCGACCCCCCGGCTGCTGTCCGCGCTGGTCGAGGAGGCGGTCAGCGTCGGCGACCTGGTCCGGCTGATGACGTTCCGGCAGAGCGAGGCGAGCTTGGTCGAGCTGACCCTCTCCGCCGACGCGCCGCTGGTCGGCCGCCGATTCGGGGACATCGACTGGCCCGCGGACACGGCGCTGGTCGCGATCCTGCGGGAGGGGCGGGTCATCGTGCCGCAGCGGGACGACCCGCTGGAGGCCGGCGACGAGCTGCTCTTCGTCGCGAGCCAGGACGTGGAGGACCAGCTCGCCTCGCTGCTGGCCAGCCCCTGACCGCCGCGGCCCGCTCAGCAGGCGGTGCTCAGGACAGGCTGGCCGTCGGCGCTGGTGCTGAGCTCGTAGCGCGGGTTGAACATCGTCGCGCGGCCACGGCGCACGCCCAGTCTCCCCTCGGCCACCACCGTGCTGCCCGGCTCGATGCCGGGAATGCTCGCCCGGCCGAGCCAGACGAGGTCGATGCGGCCGGGCCCGTCGTAGAGCTCGGCCTCCAGCGCCGGCATCCCGCCGATCCGGTCGTGCCGGATGACCTGCACGGTGCCCGCTATCCGGACACGCGGCCGCTCGGCCTTAATCCCCACGCCGATAGCGATCCCCATGGAAGCACGCTAGCGCGGCCATGTTAAGGGCATGTTGCCGTGCGTTAATTCGGCGGGACCAGTTCCCGGCAGCGGGCTCAGCGGGTCTCGGTGAACTCTGGCCCGCGCTCGAACGGGTTCAGGTCCGGGTGGAACCGGCCTTCCTCCTCCAGCTCGGCGGGCTGGCCGCCGGCCTGCGCCTCCAGCGCCTGCTGAACCTCCGGCGGCAGCCGCAGCTCCAGCATGTCCCGCGGCGGCATCGGGTGGTCCCCGCGCACGACCACGATGTCGCTGAGCAGTTCCTCGAACGGCTCGGGTGCTTCGGCGCCGGTCGCCGCCGCGCCGATGATCAGCCCGCGCAGCAGCCACCTCGGCCCGTCGATCCCGACGAACCGGACCGGGCGGGTGCCCGCGGCCGCGTTCCCCGGCTCTATCGGCACGTGCGCGAACACCTCGGTCCCGAAGGGGCCCTCGGTCTCCTCCGCGGTCGTGCCGGCCGTGGCCAGTTCCTCGGCGATCTCCTGCCGTACGTCCTGCCACAGTCCGCCGCTGCGGGGGGCCGCGAAGGCGTGCACCCGCAGCTCGCTGTTGCCGCTCTTCACCGTGACCCAGATGAACCGCTGCCCGTCGGTGGCCAGCTCGATCTGCTGCGGGGGCTCGATGGGTACCAGCAGGCTGCCGAAGTCGGCCCGGTCCCGCTGCGGGTAGGCGTCGTCCGCGTCCCACGGGCCGCCGCGCAGGCCGGGAGGCGGCGGGCCGACGGGGCCTGCGTCCTCGCCGGGCGCAGCCGGGGCGTCGTCCCAGTCGCCTCCTTCATCGGAGTCCGCCCAGCCGTCGTCCGTGGCCCGGGCGGTGTCCTCCGCCTCGGCATAGCCCGAACTGGCCTGGTCCGCGTCTTCGCGTCGACGCCGACGGAACACTTCGCACGCTCCTTTGTCACGTCCCCGGGGAATCTCCCCCGGGCGGGGCTCTCCCGCGGCGGGCAGGAAGGCCCCGTGATGTATCTGCAGGCTTCCCCGCGATGAGCCTTCCTAACGAATTCACGGTACCGGCACACTGGCGGCGTGGCCGCCGGTGGAGCCGAAGCCGCCGTCGGCGCGGGCCGACCCGGGCAGCGATTCCGCCTCATGGAAGCGGACCCGCTCGACCCGCTGGATGATCAGCTGGGCGATCCGGTCGCCGCGCTGGAAGCTGACCGGCTGCGAACGGTCGGTGTTCAGCAGCGTGACCTTGATCTCGCCGCGGTAGCCGGCGTCCACCGTGCCCGGCGCGTTCACGATCGTGACCCCGAGCCGCGCGGCAAGTCCGGACCGCGGGTGCACGAACGCGGCGTAACCGTCGGGCAGCGCGATTGCGACCCCGGTCGGGACCAGGGCCCGTTCCCCCGGCCCGAGGTCCACGTCCTCGGCCGCGAACAGATCTGCGCCGGCGTCGCCTGGATGAGCGAAGGCCGGCAGCGGCAGGCCCGGATCGAGCCGCTGAATCAGCACGTCGACGCGGTCGGGTCCGTTCATGGGCGTCATTCCTCGCGATTTGTGGCGGCTGGATCCCCAGGGAACCGGCCAACCGCGATAGCGCCCGGGCGGGCGGCGTGGCCACAGTGCGGCGTACAGCGCGTGCCGCCAGCTCCTTACACCCTGTGACCCTATCGCGGTGCGGGGGGAGCCGGGCCCGAATCTTGGCGGACCGGGTCAGGCCCGGCCGGCGGGTAGCGCCGCCGCAGTTCCGGCACCGCGCGGGTAATCGCCGCGGCCACTGGGACGGCCACCACGGCACCCGGGATACCGGCCACGATGCCGCCGACAGCGAGCACGAGGATGATCGCGAGCGGATGCAGCCGGATGATGCGCCCGACGACCAGCGGCTGCAGCAGGTGGCTCTCGACCTGATTCTCGGCGATGAAGATGCCGAGCAGGATGACCGCGGCGATCCAGCCTTTCGTCGCGAGCGTGATCAGGATGATCACGCTCCCGGCGAACAGGATGCCCACGAGCGGGATGAACGCGGCAAGGAAGACCAGGACAGCCAGCGGCGCGACCAGCGGCGCGCCCATGATCGTCAGCGCGGAGCCGATAACGACGGCGTGAATGGCCGCCACCAGGACCGTGCCCCGGACGTAGAACACGACGGCCTGCCAGGCTGCGCGGCCGGCCCGGTTCGCCCGCTGGCTGCCGTCCGCCCCGAAGGCGCGCGTCAGCCACGCCCAGATCCGCCGACCGTCCTTGATCAGGAAGAACGTCACGAAGAGCATGAGGGCGATGCCGCCGAGCACCTCGAAGACGATCTGGCTGCCGGTCAGGACCGTGCCCGCCACCAGCGATTTGTGCTGGCCCAGGTAGGTCAGCAGCTTGTTCGAGGAGGTCTGCAGGCTCGTGGTCTTCAGGTGCAGGGGCGGCCCAGCCAGCCAGGCCTGAACCTGATGTGACGTATGCCGGACCTGGGTCACCAGGCCGTCGTACTCCGCCCGCACCCGGATCGTGACCAGGGCGATCGTGCCGGCGAGCACGATCACCGCGCCGAGCAGGGTGCACCAGGTCGCGGCCAGCATCGGCAGGCCGGCGCGGTGCAGGCGGGCGGCGAGCGGCTGCAGCAGGGCGGTCAGCAGCAGCGCGCCCGCGCACGGGATCACCACCAGCGCCAGCCGACCGGCCACCCGGTAGGCCAGGTAGATCACGATGCCGATGAACAGCAGCCGCCAGGCCCAGCCCCCGGCCACCTGCAGCCAGCGCGGCACCAGTCCCCTGCCTTGGCCGGGCTCGGCCAGGGGGACAGCCCCATCGGCCGGATAGGCTCCGCCGGCTGTCTGGGGCCCGTCAGCCCGCTGCGGCTCATGGGGGGCGTCGGGCGGGTACAGCGCGTCCGGCGCGGGCGAGGCCGCCAGGCCGTTCGCCGCGGCCTCGCGGGCCTGATCGTCCGGCTGCAGTCGGCCCGCGGCATTCTGGCGCTCCTCAGCGTGCCGGATGCCGGCGCGGGCATCGGTGAGCAGTTGCCGGGCCCGCTGGCCAACGCCGCGGCCAGCACCTCGTCCGGACCGCTCCACCATGAGCCCATCTAACCAACTACGGTTGATGGCATGCGCGATTACCGCGAACGGCTCGCCGTGCCCGTGGCATGGTGGCTCCTGGGCGTGCCCGTGATCATCCTGCTGGGCACGTACGGCATCTACGCCAACCTGCGGGGGCCCATCGTGGGGATCATCTACATCGTCTTCACCGTTGGCTACATCGCCGGGCTGCTCGCCTGGAGTGCCGGGGTGATCGAGGTCGGCGACGGCGAGCTCCGCGCGGCCCGGGCCGTGCTGCCGCTGTCCCAGGTCACCGACGTACGCGCGCTGGACGCCCAGCAGGCCGAGGCGATGCGGGGACCACGGGCCGATCCCGCCGCGCACATGCTGATCCGGCCGTTCCTCAAGACCGCGGTGTACGTCGCGATCCGGGACCCGGCCGGGCAGGTGCCCTACTGGCTGGTCGGGACGCGCCGGCCGGCTGAGCTGGCCGGCGTGATCGAGCGGTGCCGGCCAAAGGACACCGCACGTGGAATGATCTGACCAATGGGGTTTGGAGGAAGCACTGGCATGTCGGACCAGCGCACAGATATCAGTACCAAGGTGGCCGGGGGAATCGCCGCATTCGCCGCGGCGTACGTGGCCCGCAAGATCGTCGCGTTCGTGTGGACGCGGACGACGGGTAAGGAGCCGCCCGTTCATCCGGAGGACCCGCAAGTCGGCATGAAGGAGGCGCTCGGCTGGGCCATCGTCACCGGCGTGGTGCTGGAATCGGCGCGGCTGCTCGCGACGCGGGCCGCGACCAAGCAGCTACACGCTTACCAGAGTGGCCAGCCTGAAGACTGACGCCTAAAGACTGACGACGCAGAGCCAGGACGGCCCGGCAAGGGCGGGAGCGCGGCGGCGGACCGCTCAAGCGCTCCCGGCCTCGGGTATCCCGCGGACAGGCGCAGTAACTGACGGGTGGGTGCGTGCGTCAGGCCGCGCACTCCCGGCAGACAAACTGGCCGTTGCGATCCTCGGCAAGCTGGCTGCGGTGATGTACAAGGAAGCAGCGCGAGCACGTGAACTCGTCCGCCTGCCGTGGGATAACCCGGACGGACAAGTCTTCGTTCGACAGGTCCGCACCCGGCAGCTCAAGTGACTCAGCCACCTCGTCCGGGTCGATGTCGATCGTGCTCGATGACTGGTCCATCCGGCGCGCCTGCAGTTCCTGCAGACTGTCCTCAGTGAGGTCGTCGTCCGTCTTCCGCGGGCTGTCGTAATCAGTAGCCATGGTGATTCTTTCCCCCTCCATACGTCGTGCGCCTGTTCGTCGCGCGGGTGTAACGCTCGGGAGGGCCTAGTTGTGCCCGATTCCGGCGGGGAATTCTGTCATGTTTGCGCGCCGGGCACACGCAGCGCAGAGGGTGTCCTGCCGTGGAGGATGTGACGTGCATCGCACCTCCGTTTCCGCGTCTCCCGGCGGCCGGATCCGCGCGGGTCCCTGCTGGCCCGCAGACAGCGCCGACTACCGCCGGAGGGGTAGTGTACCGGCATATTTTTCCCGTTTGAGCCAGCGTGCGCCCTCGGTACAACGCATCGCCCGGACAGGTATGCCCGGGCGCCCCGGATCTCATTCCCCTTTGCGGGTTTTCGTCCCGGAACCGCGTTTAGCGGCAATTGCCGGTGGGGTAAGACTCGCGACACTACGCGCGTTCGCGCGATCAGCCGGGGGTCCGACCTAGGGAGTCGCATGGGCGAGTTCGCCGCCACACTGCAGGACCGGCTGAGGGAAGCGCACGCCGCACTGCTGGCCGCGCGGGCCGCTGGGGACGCTGATCTCACCGATACCCAGCTCGACGAGATCGCGCACCTGCGGGAGATCGCCGTCGCGCACGGCATCCCCGAGCCCGCCTCCGCCTGAGCCTCCGCGCTCGCGCGTGGCGTAGCGGGCAACGGCGGCGTCTGCGCGGCTGGCGCTCAGGCGCCGCGCCGATGGCGGCTGCGCGGCCACGCGTGCTCACGCCCCGGATTCCGGACTGATGGGGCCCCAGCACGGCCGCGCCGGCTCAGGTGTCGCGCTCCGGGCTGAGCGCGGCCAGGGCGCCGGTGAGCTGCTCGTAGAGGCCAGGGCCCGCGGCGACGGTCATCGAGCTGCCCGGCGGGCGCCCCGCCAGGCCGGTGACCCGGGCGCCCGCTTCCGCCGCGATCAGCGCGCCGGCCGCGTAATCCCAGTAGTTGAGGCCCCGCTCGTAGAACGCGTCCAGCCGCCCGGCCGCCACCATGCACAGGTCGACCGACGCCGAGCCGCCCCGCCGGATGTCACGGATCTGCGGCAGCAGCGCGCTCACCACCTCGCCCTGGACCCGGCGGCGGCCCGGCAGGTAGCCGAATCCGGTGCCGACCAGCGCCTGGCCGAGCGGTACGCCTCGGTTACAGCGCAGCGTGGTGTCCCCGTCCGCCCCGGACCCGATGGCCCCGGACCCGATGGCCCCGGACCCGATGGCACTGTGCAGACCGGAATCGGTGCGGCGCCAGGCGCCCTGGCCGCGGACGGCCAGAAACGTCTCGCCGTGCAGCGGGACGGCCACCACCCCGGCCACGATCGTGCCCGCGACCTCGGCGGCGATGCTGACCGCCCAGTCGGACAGCCCGTACAGATAGTTGACCGTGCCGTCCAGCGGGTCGACGATCCACCGCACCTCGGCGGCCGGCGCGCCGCCGTCCGGCTGGCCCGGGGCGGGAGCACCGTGGGTCTCGCCGCCTTCCTCGCCGAGGATGGCGTCGCCGGGGCGTGCGGCGCGGATCTGCTCGGTGATCAGGGCCTCGGCCCGGCGGTCCATTTCCGTCACCACATCGGTCAGGCTCGACTTGGTCTCGACGACCTCCGGCCGGGCCTGCGCGCCCTCATCGGCCAGCAGCCGGGCCGCGGCCGCCGCGGTCTTAGCCGCGAGTGCGAGCAGTTCGCCGGCGTCCGGGGCGCTCACTGTGCTGCGGCCCGGGGCCGGCCGAAGGCGCAGCAGCCGGCTGGGCACACGTCGGTAGACGGCCCGAGCGGGCCCAGCGCCGCACGCGCGGTGTCCGGCGCGCCCGGCGCCGCGAGGCGCTCGCGGACCAGGTCGATGACCATGGCCCGGAACAGGCTGTGGTACCAGGGCGTGGCCGCGCGGGCGACCGGCAGGCCAGCGGTCGCGGCCGTCTCCACCGCCTCGGTGTCCAGATCGTGCCGTACCTCCATGTGGTCGGACACGAACCCGACCGGGATGATCACGGCGGCGGGGGCGCCCGCCTTGGCCAGGTCGGCCAGGTGCTCGAGCACGTCGGGTTCCAGCCAGGGCTGGGTCGGGGGCCCGCTTCTGCTCTGGTAGACCAGCTGCCACGGATGGGCTCCGCCGTTAATTCGTTCGGCGATCAAAGCCGACGCGTCGGTCAGCTCGGCCACGTACCGGTCACCGCTGCCGGGCGGGCCGCTGTGCGCGGCCATCGCGAGCGGCACGCTGTGCGCGGTGAAGACCAGGTGCGCCCCGTCCCGGACCCCGGCCGGCAGCGTGGCCAGCGCGGCTTCCGCGTTCGCCGCGAACGGCTCGATAAAGCCCGGGTGGTTGAAGTAGCGGCGGATCTTGTCGATCCGCGGGGCGCCCGGGCCGACCCGCTCACGCGCCCGGTCGATGTCATCCAGGTACTGCCGACAGCTCGAGAAGGAGCTGTAGGCCGAGGTGGCGAACGCGAGCGCGTGCTGTACCCCGTCCGCGGCCATGGTGGCCACGGTGTCGGTCAGGTAGGGGTCCCAGTTGCGGTTGCCCCAGTAGACGGGCAGATCCAGGCCGCGGGCGCGGAAGTCGTCCTGGAGCCCGGCGATGAGGTCCCGGCACTGCTGGTTGATGGGGCTCACGCCGCCCACGGCGTAATAGTGCTCCGCGACGGCCTCCAGCCGTTCCGGCGGGATACCGCGTCCGCGGGTGACGTTGCGCAGGAACGGCATCACATCGTCCGGTCCCTCGGGACCTCCGAATGAGACCAGCAGGAACGCGTCGTAGTCGGGCATGTTCTCCATCCAACCAGGCCCGGTGAGCGGGCTGCGGCCGGTGCCAGGACAGCAGCCGCCTGCGTCAGGCTCCGGTGGCGTACTCCCGGGCGATGGCCAGGACCTCGCTGACGTACCAGTCCGCGTGGTTGTAGGCGAAGATCGCGGACTGCAGCGACGACCCGCCCTGGGCCGCGCCGGCCGCGCACAGCATCTCGGCCGCGCTGGGCACGGCGTCGAACGGGTTCATGATGTTCGGGGTACCGGTATCCCCGAAGCCGTCGATCCCCCATTCTTTCCAGGTCGAGGGCATGAACTGCATCGGGCCGAGCGCACCCGCGCTGGACGGTCCTTCGTTGGCCCCGTCACCGCTTTCCACTTCCCCGATCGCCGCCAGCACGGTCCAGGACAGCCCCGGGCAGTACCGGGCCGCCGATTCCTGGTACAGCTGCAGGTAGGTGGTGGGCCGCCCGCTCGGCACCGAGGTGGCCACCGGCAGCTGGCCCGGCTTCGTGGTCGTCGTCGGCTGCAGGCTGACCACCTGGCTCCCCGCGCCGGTCGCCGCGCGGACCTTGGCGACCAGGGACGTCAGGTTGTCAGCGGGCGCGTTGATGAGCACGGCCAGGTCCTTCACCAGCCCAAGCCGCGCCGCGACCGTGGCGTTCACCACCGCGTCCACGCCAGGGATGCCGAGGCCGGTGGCCCCGCCGAAGGTGAGCTGGGTCTGGCGGGCCGCTGTCACCCGGTATGGACGGCCCTTGGCCAGGCCGCCTGACCCGGCACCCAGCGTGCGCTGGGCGGCCTGCCCGGCGACGAACTGGCCGTGGCCCAGGGCCGTCCAGATGGCCTGGTCACCCGCGGCAACCACCGGTGTCCAGGAGCGGAACTGCCCCGGGCTGACGCCGATCACGTTGGCCGGCTTGCCGCCGATCTTGATCGCGCCGCCGCTGACGGTCAGCACCTCGCGGACACCGCTAAGCTTGCGGATCTTCGCCACATCGGCGGCCGGAATGCCGGCCGGGATGACCGCAAGCACGTCCGGCACCACCAGCTCGCGGGGCATCTGCGTGGTCGCGGTGGCCGACGGGCCGGGCCCGCTGGCGCCGTCAGATGCGTCCGGGCGCTCGGCGGCCGAGCCGAACGGCACCACGATCGAGGAGTTGTCGGTCACCCGGCCCAGCCGTGCGGGGGCCGCTGAGCTCGCGCTGGCGCCGCCGAGGCCCAAGGCGCCGGTGATACCCAGAGTGGCGGCGCCGAGCGACGCCACGGCGGCGGTCACCGAGAGCCTGCGTCCGATAACTCGTCCCACAATTTGACCACCCTATCCGGCCAACCTGAGGACACAACCCCTGGCCAGAGGTCAGTAGAGATATCAGTAGCAGATATTGGTGTGGATCTTCGGGGCTGGGACGGGGTCCTCCAGGGCCTGGCGGGTGCGCTCGTCCGCGGGCCGGTGCAGCACCACGTAGCCGTCGTCGCTGAAGACCAGGCGGTACCCGTGGGCGCGCAGGAAGGACACCTCCTGGGCCTGCTGCGCCGGGCTGCAGAACGGGAAGTCCAGGCCCCTGGTGTCGGCGACGACCCACGGGGCCCACCGCGGCGTGCCGTCCAGCAGCAGCACCGTGTCCCGCCCCGACAGCCGCGGGCCGAGGCTGTTGGCCGCCTCCACCTCCGTTCCCGATGGCACCCGGGCGGTCGCCGCGTCGGCCGCGCGGATGCGCGCGTTCACCGTGTAGTACGTCGGGTGCAGCAGCGGCCCGAACGGCGAGGAGGGGACGTAGACCACAGCCGCGACGAACACCACCGCGGCCCACACCGTGGCGGGCGCCCAGCCCCGGGGCAGCCGTAGTGCTGCCGTCGAGGGGGCCGCTCGCCACCAGCGCTGCAGCCGGGCCGCCCCGTCGACGGCGGCGAGGAAGAAGATCATCACGATGAAGGCGTTGTACTGGAACTTCGCCTGCCACCACAGTGGGTAACCCGAGGCCAGCATCCGTTCGGCCAGCAGCGGCACCGCGGCCAGGGTGAGCGGTGACGCCAGCGGCAGGAAGCCGAGCGGGACCAGCAGCCCGAGCATGGTGCGCACCTTGACCCCGGGCGTCACCAGCACGTGCAGCGCATGCAGCGGGTGGGTGAGGATGTCCGCGGCGGCGCTCCCGGCGGTACGGCCGAACTGGTCGTACGCCCAGTAGAAGCTGGCCGACCCGCCGAATGCGGGGATCAGCACGTGGCTGGCCAGCCAGGTCGCGGCGAGCCCGGCCACGATGAACGCGAGTCCCGTCCAGCGGCGCCTGGTCAGCAGCAGGTACCCGCCGAACCCGGCGATCAGCAGGCCCATGTCCTCCTTGACCAGGAGCAGAGCCACCGCGGCAGCGATCGCGGGCAGCCGCCGCCCGGCCTGGAATCGTTCCGCCATCACCGCGGTGAGCACGGGAACGAATGCGACCTCGTGGAAGTCGAACGTGACCGCGGCCATGATCGGCAGCGAGAGCGCGTACGCCACGGCGATGAACCAGGCGCAGGGCGCGCCGAGTTGGCGCTCGGTGAACGCCCACAGCGGCGGGATGGCCAGGGCGAACAGCACCGCCTGGGCGACCAGCAGGGTCGCCGGCCCATCGTGGATCCAGTACAGCGGGGCGAGCACGGCCAGGATCGGCGACCAGTGGTCGGACAGCAGCACGAAGTGCGCCGTGCCGCCGTCCGCCACGCCGCGGGCGATGGAGACCGGGGCGCGGAAGTGGGCGTAGCCCCGGACGCCCTGGTCGAAGATGACCAGGTCGAAGGTGCTGGTCAGAAACCGGCGGAACCGGAGGAGCGCGTCGGTGCAGTAGACCAGCGCCGCCGCGGCCGTCAGGGCCGCGACCCGCCACCTCGTCCGCCGGGTATGGACCGGGGCGGGGAGGGTCCCGGCCGGGCGGATCTCGGCCCGACTGCTCACCGGTCGAAGGGTAGCAGCGGCACCGCGTACCCGCAGATCACCAGCCACAGGGAGCCGGTCCTGGGCCGAGTGCCATCGGGGCGGGAACCGGAAGGCTAGTCTCTTACCATGACGCACGAGGGAAGCGGCGGCCAGGGGTCACCGGGAACCGAGGCCAGCCGGCCCCGTTCCCGGCCGCCGAGTCAGGCGCCCGGGGGTACCCAGGCGGCCCACCACCGGCCGGGCCGCCAGCCGTCACACGGGGGCGGTGTTCCCGCCCGTGACCGGGAGCTGCGCGCTCAGGGCCGGGCCACCGTCAAGCGGCTGCTGGACTCCGGGATGATCGAGTTCGAGGAGCGCGGCTTCCACGGTGTCCGGGTCGACGACGTGGTGCGGCGGGCCGGGATTTCGCACGGCACCTTCTACCTCTACTTTTCCAACAAAGAGGACCTGTTCAAGGCCCTGCTGCTGGACGCACTGCGCGACATGGAGACCATCGCCGGCGACTTCCCGGTCGTCACCCGGGACGAGGCCGGGAAAACGGTGCTGCGGCGCTGGGTGCGAAAGTTCTTTGACGTTTACGCCGCGCACGCGACCGTCATCCGCATCCTCAGCCAGGCCGATCTGGTTCCTGAGGAAGTGTACGGGGACGGGCTCCAGATGCTGTTCAGCATCTCCGAGGCGATGACCACCGGCATGACCGCGGCCAGCCGCGCCGCGGGGCGGCAGCCCGAGCACGTGGAACTGACCGCGCTGGCGTGCCTGATGATGCTGGAGCGGGTGAACTACCTGCTCAGCGCCGAAGTCAAGCTGCCCGTGGACGAGATGGCGAACCGGATCGCCGATATCATGTTCGCCGCGTTCGCGCCAGCCGACTAACCGGCCCCGCGCCCCCGCTGACCGGCCCGCGCCCGCGGACTGCCCCGGTGTGCCGCCGGCGGCGGTAACATCCACAGCCAGCGGGCACAATCTAGGGCGTGCAATTTCTTGGCGAAACGGTCCCGGCGCAGGACCTGACCTACAGCGACGTCTTCATGGTGCCGAACCGGTCGGCGGTCACCTCCCGGCTGGACGTGGACCTGTCCACGCACGACGGCAGCGGGGCCACCATCCCGCTGGTCACGGCCAATATGACGGCGGTGTCCGGACGGCGGATGGCGGAGACCGTGGCGCGCCGCGGCGGCCTGGCCGTGCTGCCGCAGGACATCCCGGTCGACGTCGTCGCGGACGTGGTGGCCTGGGTGAAGTCCCGGGACCAAGTGCACGACACGCCGATCACGCTTGGCCCGGGTGACACCACCGGCGAGGCGCTCAGCCTGCTGCCCAAGCGCGCGCACGGAGCCGTCATCGTCATCGAGGACAGCAGGCCCGTCGGGGTGGTCACCGAGGCTGACTGCCAGGGCGTGGACCGGTTCACCCAGCTGCGTCAGGTGATGTCGGCCAAGCCGGCGACCATCCTGGCCGGGACCGACCCTGAGCACGCCTTCAACCGGCTGCACGAGAGCCGTCTCCGGCTGGCCCCCGTCGTCGACGAGGCGGGCCACTGCGTCGGCATCCTGACCCGGACCGGGGCGCTGCGGGCCACCCTGTACCGCCCGGCGGTGGACGGTTCGGGGCGGCTGCGGCTGGCCGCCGCGATCGGCGTGAACGGCGATCCGGGCTCGAAGGCGGAGCTGCTGCTGGACGCGGGCGCCGACCTGCTCGTGGTGGACACCGCGCACGGCCATCAGGAGAGGATGGTCAGCGCGCTGCGCCGGGTCCGGGAGACCTGCCCCGACGCGCTGGTCGTGGCGGGCAACGTGGTCACCGCGAGCGGCGTCGCCGATCTGGTCGAGGCGGGCGCGAACATCGTCAAGGTCGGGGTCGGGCCCGGCGCGATGTGCACCACCCGGATGCTGACCGGGGTGGGCCGGCCCCAGTTCAGCGCGGTGCTGGAGTGTGCGGCCCAGGCCCGCCGGCTCGGCGCGCACGTGTGGGCCGACGGCGGCGTGCGGCATCCCCGCGACGTGGCGCTGGCCCTGGCCGCGGGCGCGTCCAGCGTGATGATCGGCTCCTGGTTCGCCGGGACGTACGAGTCGCCCGGCGACACGTTCCGCGACGCGGACGGGCGGCTGTACAAGGAGAGCTTCGGGATGGCGTCCGCCCGCGCCGTCCGGCAGCGCAGCGCAGGGGACACACCGTTCGAGCGGGCCCGCAAGGAGCTGTTCGAGGAGGGCATCTCCTCGGCGCGCATGTATCTGGACCCGGCGCGCCCGGGCGTGGAGGACCTGATCGACTCGATCGTGGCCGGGGTGCGCAGCGCCTGCACCTACGCGGGCGCGCGCAACCTGGCGGAACTGCGCGAGCGTGCGGTCATCGGCCTGCAGAGCGCGTCGGGCTACAGCGAGGGCATGCCGCTGCCGGCCGGCTGGTAGGCCGGTGGCCTGCCAGCCGCGGGCTTCCTAGCAGTCCAGCCTGTCGGTGCCGATCACCTCGGCTGGGGAGCTGCCCGCCGCCGCCGCGGCCCCGGCGGCCTCCTCGAGCCGGGCCTCCTCCCCGCTTGTGTTCCCAGCGATGTCCCCGTCCATGTCCCCGGCCGGAGGCAGGCCCTCCAGCTCGGCGTCCGCCGGAACGGTTCTGGCCAGCTCCTGGGCGACCGGGGCGGCCGCGGCCGTGGCGGCCCAGCGGCCGATCCGGTCGATCAGCGCGGGCGGGGCCCCGGACTCGGCGTGCCCGAAGCCCGGGATCAGCCACAGTTCCTTCGGATCACGCGCGGCGGCGTAGAGCTGCTCCGCGTGATCAAGGGGGAAGTAAGGGTCCTGGTCGCCGTGCACGATCAGCAGCGGGATCGGTGAGATCTGGACCGCCGCCTCGTAGGGCGGGACCGGGGGCGGGTTCCACCGCACCGGGCTGATCCGGGTCTGGGTCAGCACCCGGGTCGCCAGCCGGCCGACGCGGCGCTCCGCGGCAAAGTGCACCCGGCGCATCCGTTCCGTGCCCCGGTAGTACCAGCGGCCCGGGCCGCTCACCGACACGGCCGCGTCCAGGCCGCCGATCAGCCCCGCATAGCGGATGACGATGGACGCGCCCATCGAGAACCCGACGGCCGCGATCCGCTCGTAGCCGAGTTCCCGGGCGTAGCGCACCGCGACGTCGAGGTCCTGGATCTCCCGGTCCCCCATGGTCGACAGGCCACCGGAGCGCCCGTGCCCGCGGAAGTCAAAGCTCACGACGCCCGCGATCCGGTTGAGCCGGGTCGAGATTCGCCAGACGGCAGGCCGCTGCCAGGACAGCGTGAAACCATGCGCCAGCACGATGGCCAGGTCACTGTCCTGCGGGAGGTGAACGGTGTCGATCGGAACGCCGTCGTCTGTCACCAGGGTCTTTGCCGTCGTTACTGGTTTGGCCATATATCCCATTGTGCGTCCCCGAAGCGTCCCGGGCACACCGGGGACGGCCGGTCCGGCTCCACCGACTGCGGTTTGGTCACAACCTGGCTTCTGTCCGCCGACGGGGTTTCAGCGCCACCCGGTGCGGAAACTTCCGCATTGGACCCATTCTCATCGCGGGGACGGGCGGGGGCCAGTTCTCATCGCGGGACGGGCGGGGCCAGGCCATCCCAGCATCGGGAGGCAGCGCATGAGCACATGGAAGACGCGGGCGTCCGCCGCGTCCATCATGGGGGCGTGTGTCTTCGCCGTGGCGTCCGGCGCCGGGGCGGTGTTCGTCGGGGACTGGTGGGGTCAGCACCACAGCCCCGTGGTGATCCAGTACGTCGACGGGCCCGTCGGCACGTCCCGGGCCGCCACGTCGCACGCGGCGTCGGTCCAGAAGGTCGACGCGCAGACGGACGCGCCGCCGAGGCAGGCCCCGGCCGCTTATCCGGCCGAGCCGGACAGCGCCATCAGCCAGGCAGACCCGGCCACACAGACATCCCGGGCCACGCCACACCACACCATCAACCCGCGCGGCTCAGCGCACGGGACGCCGAGCGCGAGCGTGACGGCGACGGCGACGGTCCCGGCGACGCCCAGCGTGACCCCGAGCATGACGCCGACGGTCACGCCGACCCCGACCGATCCGTCGTGGTCGCCGTCGCCTCCGCCGTCGGCGTCCCCGCAGGGCGGCCTCGCCGCGGGCTGAGTCCCGTCGCCGTCGGCGGCAGGACTCGGCCCGCGAACGGGACCTGACCAGGGGCCAGCAGGCGCCGTCGTCACGGGTGCACCAGTAATGGCGCCATCACCCCTGCTAGAGCCTCGGTGATGGCGCCATTACCCAGGTAAATGCGTTGGAGGGGACGGGGTCTGCCCCCGGCACCGGAGTGCCGGGGGCAGACCAAGGACGCGAGCGGAACCTTTCGCCAGGTGGGCTGGCTCAGGTGTCCTCGGACCTTTTCGCGGCCCTTTCTGGTTCTAGTGCGCCGTCGCCGGGTGTCGTCGATGTCGCCGCCGCAGAGAGCGGGTCCATGTGGCTGGACGAGACGCTGACCAGGCCATCGGACGGGTACGCCTCTTCGCCGTGCACCGCCACGTCGCCGATCTCCAGGTCGGCCTCGGGCAGCCGGAGCTTCATGAACAGCCCCAGCACCCGGAGGATGACGAAGGTGACGACGCCGTCCCAGACGATGATCGTCAGCGCGGCGCCGGCCTGGATCGCCAGCTGCTTCGGGTGCCCGTAGAACAAGCCCGCGCCGCTGAACGAGGCGTTCTTGCCGAGGCCGAGGTACTCGATCATGTTCGGGTCCGCGAGGCATCCCGTTAGCAAGCCGCCGAACAGGCCGGCGATGCCGTGCGTGTAGACCACGCCGAGCGCATCATCCACCTTGTTGAACGGCCACACGTACCTGGGCAAGTAGGTCCAGGCCACCCAGACGATCGCGGAGCAGACGACGCCGATCACGATGGCCCCGAGGCCGTTGACGAAGCCGGCGGCCGGCGTGATTCCGACCAGGCCGCAGATCATGCCGTTCAGACCGCCCAGGAACGTCGGCTTCTTCTCCGAGCTCAGGAACATGTCCATGAGAATCCAGACCATCATGGCCGTCGCCGTGGCCACGTTGGTGTTGATGACCGCGGCGGCAGAGTCGGCGCCCGCGAAGTACGGGTCACCGCCGTTGAAGCCGTTCCAGCCGAGCCACAGGATTCCGGCGCCGACCGCCACGAACATCAGGTTGTTCGGGATGGCCCGTTCGCGGTCCCGGGCGAGCCTCGGCCCGATGACGGCGGCGGCAACGAACCCGGACGTGCCCGCGGCGAGGTGGATGACGTAACCACCGCTGAAGTCCAGGGCGCCCTTACCGGCCCAGTAACCGCCGCCCCAGAGCAGGAATGCGTTGACCGCGTAGGCGAAGGTGATCCACAGCGGAACGAAGATCATCCAGACCTTGAAGCTGATCCGGCCGAGGACGCTGCCGATGAACAGAATCGGCGTGATCGCCGCGAAAACAAACTGGAAGTAAACCAGGGACGATTGCGGGAAACGGAACTTGGGCATCAAGCCGTCCAGCAATGGGACGTTGGCTTGCCCCTGTTCGGCCGCATGCCCGAGAACGGTCCCGGGTATGCCGACGAAGGTGCTGATCCACGGACTGCCGAAGCCCATCTTGAAGGCCCACAGCACCCAGGTGAGAAGGACCAGGCAGAAGGTAACGAACACCATAAGCACGGTGTTCATGGCCCACTTCTTCTGGACCAGGCCACCGTAGAGAACGGCCAGGGCCGGGATGCTCATCAAACCGACGAGCGTGGCGGCTGTCATCTGCCAGGAGTTGTCTCCGGCATTCAGCCAAGTTGGATAGGGAACCACTGCTCTGCGCCTCCAGGGGGACTACCTTGGAAGGGCCTTTCGGGTGGTTTCCAGGGGGTCTCCCCCCATGGGCCTATACGGACCCACCCCGGCCACTCCGGTGTCTTTTCACCGAACGGTCCATGTTTCCCATGTGCGGGTTTCCGGCTCATTTCCCGTTTGTTACGCGGCCGGTAACGCCTCAGGCCAGGGGCAGGCTGATGTTTCAGCCGTGTGTCAGGACCCTCCGGGAGGCCGTGAAAACACCCCATAAACCCCATTCCGCATCACGGCTTACGGCGCAAAACCGGCTGGCTGACTGGTCACCGCCTTCGTGACGCGCCGCACATCAGGCCAGGTAGGCGCGGTGCGGACGGGCATTCTGGCCGCCCGGACCCGCCGGGACGGCGGCGAGCCCGGGCCAGCGCGGTCCGGGATGGTTGGCGCCTACCCCATGTCACTTTCCCGTAACGGTCATAGCGGTAGCTCTTGAGCGGACCGGGCGGTCGTCGTAGCCTGCAGGCGAGCCGGTAAGCGCTTACCGGCCAGCCAGGCCAGGCATTGGGGTCGGGTCTGCCGCACCGGAAGGAGCCGGCTGTGGACGCGGAATCGTCGGTGAACGCGGAGCGAACCGCGGGCACCAGCGGTCCGGTTCGAGTCCCGCCCACCGTGGTGGATATCACACCGGACGGGTTCATCGCGGCCGAAACCGCGAGCGGGCCGGCCAGCGGCCTGGCCGTCAGCACGGCACCGACGATCTATGACGTAGCCCGGGCGGCCGGAGTATCGATCGCGTCGGTGTCCCGGGTCCTGAACGGGCGGCGCAACCCGCGGCCGGAAACCCGGGACCGGGTCCTGCAGGCCGTGGCCGAGCTGGGCTTCATCCCGGACGGCGCGGCCCGGGCACTGAGCGTCCGGCTCAAGGAAGTCGCCGGGGTGATCATCCGGCTGCCCTGGGCATCCCGGGACCCCGATGACCTGTTCGCCGACGAGGAAGACAGCCTGCAGTTCCCCGACATGATCAACCGGGGCATCGCGGAAGCCGCCCAGCGGCGCGGCTTCGACATCCTGGTGCGTTCGGTCGGTCTCGACGAGCACGACCCGGGCGGCCGTACCCTCGCCCTCGCCCGCAAGAGCGACGGGATCATCCTGCACGACCGGGTGCTCGACCCGGACCAGGTCGAATGGCTGGGGCGCCAGGTCCCTGTGGTCACGATGGCCGGGGTGGCCACGCCGCTGACCGCCAACGTGCGCAGCGACAACGCGGCCGGCATGCGGGACCTGGCCCGGCACCTGCTGTACGACCACGGGTACCGCTCCATCGGCTACATCGGCGGCTTCGCGGACAGCCCGGACAGCATCGCCCGGCTGGGCACGCTGGCCACTGAGGTCGCGGCCGCGGGCGCGCAGTTCATGGACGGGCCGCAATGGCAGGGCAACTACACCGCGGGCGGCGGCGCGCGGGTGATCAACCACCTGTTGGCCAGCCGCACCCCGCTGCCGCGCGCGATCGTCTGCGCGAACGACCAGACCGCCATCGGCGTGCTCTACGCGCTGGAACGCCATGGCATCAGCGTCCCAGGGGACGTGGCCGTGACCGGGTTCGACGACATCCCGGTGGCCCGGCACCTGCACACCCAGCTGACCACGGTCCGCCAGCGCATCCGGGAACTCGGCGCGACAGCCTTCGAGGTGCTCTATTCCATGATCGACGGCCAGACCCCAGCCGACCGCGACGTCGTGCTGCCGACCACGCTGATCCGCCGCCAGAGCTGCGGCTGCGACGCCGACGCGAGGCACGCATGACCGCCCTGGCCCGCAAGCTCGCCGTCTACGTGGTCACCGCGTGGGTGGCCATCACGGTGAACTTCCTGCTCCCCCGGCTGATGCCGGGCAACCCGATCCAGACGATGATCGGCAAACTGCAGGGCCGGGTGACGCCGCAGACCCAGCAGGCCATCCAGCTGCAGTTCGGCGTCGGCCTGCACCAGAGCCTGTGGTCGCAGTACCTGACCTACTGGAGCCAGCTGTTCCACGGCAACCTGGGTGAGTCGATCACACTGTCCGCCCCGGTCAGCACGGTGCTCGGGCAGACCCTGCCGTGGACGGTCGGCCTGCTGGGCGTGTCCACGGTGATCAGCTTCGCGCTCGGCACGCTGGTCGGCATCGCGCTGGGCTGGCGGCGCGGATCGTGGCTGGACGGGCTGCTGCCGGTCTCGACCTTTTTCCAGGCCGTGCCGTACTTCTTCCTCGGCACCGTGCTGCTGCTGGTACTGGGCAGCGACCTGCACTGGTTCCCGGTGCTCGGCAACTACGCCCGCGGGCTGACGCCCGGCTTCAACGGGCCGTTCATCTTCAGCGTGCTGCGCTACGCGGAGCTGCCCGTCATCACGATCGTGCTCAGCTCGATCGCCGGCTGGATGCTCGGGATGCGCAACATGATGATCACCACGATGGACGAGGACTTCGTCCTCGTGGCCCGGGCCAAGGGCCTGCCGACCCGCAAGGTGGTCAGCTACGCGGCGCGCAGCGCGATCCTGCCCAGCGTCGCGAACTTCTCCCTCGCCATCGGGCTGGTGGTCTCCGGCGCGCTGCTGGTGGAGCTGGTCTTCAACTACCCGGGGGTCGGGAACCTGCTGCTGCAGGCGGTACTGAACCAGGACTACCCGCTGCTGCAGGGCATCTTCCTGGTCATCACGCTGACCGTGCTGGCCGCCAACCTGATCGCCGACTTCGTCTACGTGGCCCTTGACCCGCGCGTCCGGCAGGAGGCCTAGCGCATATGACCGTCAACGCCGACGACCTCCTGCCCGCGGGCCAGCTCCCGGCCGGCCAGCTGCCGGACACGGTCATCGCCAAGACCCGGCTACGGGCCGTGCACCTGCCGCGCTCCCCCAAGGCCATCACCGGCCTGATCATCATCGCGGTGTTCGCGCTGCTCACGCTGATCGGCCCATGGATCGCCCCGTTCGCGCCGAACGACAACGCGTTCGCGCCGAACCTGCACCCCTCGGCCGCGCACTGGCTGGGCACCAGCAACCTGGGCGCGGACATCTTCTCCCAGCTGCTCAACGGGGCCAGGGCCACCATGGTGGTGGGCTTCGTGGCCGGGCTGATCGCGACCCTGCTGTCGGTGATCATCGGCATCACCGCCGGCTACATAGGCGGCGGTACCGATGAGGGGCTGTCGCTGGCCGCCAACGTGTTCCTCGCCATCCCCGGGCTGCCGCTGCTCATCGTGATCGACAGCTACCTGCCCGCCTCGGGCCGGTCGAACACACTGCTCATCGGGGTCATCATCAGCGTCACGGGCTGGGCCTGGGGGGCCCGGGTGCTGCGCGCGCAGACGATGTCGGTCAAGCGACGGGACTTCGTGGAGGCGGCCCGGGTGGTGGGTGAGGGCCGGCTGCGGATCATGTTCTTCGAGGTGCTGCCGAACCTGCTGGCCATCGTGGCCTCCTCGTTCCTGTTCACCATGCTGTATGCGATCGGCACCTACGTCGCGCTGGCCTACCTCGGGGTGACCAGCACCTCGGTGTGGAACTGGGGCACGATGCTGTACTGGGCCCAGTCCAGCAACGCACCGCTGACCGGCGCCTGGTGGTGGTTCGTGCCGCCCGGCCTGTGTATCGCCCTGGTCGGGACCGGGCTGGCCCTGATGAACTTCGGGGTGGACGAGTTCATCAACCCGCGGCTGCGCGCGGCGGGCCTGTCCCGGCGCGGGATGCGCCAGGCGGGGCTGCCCCGGCACCCGAAGCTCGGGGTGACCCCGGTGGTGCGGAAGGCTACGCGGGCGGTACCCGCTCCGGCGGCGGTGACGGCGACGACGGCCGGGGCCGGGGCCGGGCAGGCCGGGGGTACCCGGTGAGCGCCAGCGACGTGGCCGCGACGATCACGGCGGAAGGCAGCCTGGCCGCTCCCCCGGTCGACCGGGGCGAGCCGGTCCTGGAGATCCGCGGGCTCTGCGTCGACTACGGAATCGGCGACGGCGCCACCCACGCCGTGGCGGACGCCGACCTGGTGCTGCGCCGCGGGCAGGTGCTCGGGCTGGCCGGCGAGAGCGGCAGCGGCAAGTCCACCCTCGCCTATGCGGCCACCCGGCTGCTGCGCGAGCCCGGCGTGATCACCGGCGGCGAGGTGCTGTTCCACTCACGGCCGAATTCCCCGGCGGGCGCCGTTCATCAGGATGGGGGCCGCGAGGGCGGGATACACAGCCGGGCGGGCACGGCCGACCTGCTGGAGCTGGGCGAAAAAGAGCTGCAGCGAATCCGCTGGTCAGAGATCTCCGTGGTCATGCAGAGCGCGCTGAACGCGCTGAACCCGGTCATCAGCATCGGCGCCCAGATCGACGACGTGCTGCGGGCGCACCGGCCCGGCCTGAACGGGCGGGCACGCCGGGCGCGCGCCGTCGAGCTGCTGGAAATGGTCGGCATCACCGGTGACCGGCTCGGCAGCTACCCGCACGAGCTGTCCGGCGGCATGCGGCAGCGGGCCATGATCGCGATGGCCCTGGCCCTGGAGCCGCAGGTCGTGATCATGGACGAGCCGACCACCGCGCTGGACGTGGTCACCCAGCGGGAGATCCTCGAGGAACTGGTCCGGCTGCGCGATGAGCTCGGCTTCGCGGCGCTGTTCATCACACACGACCTGTCGCTGCTGATCGAGCTGGCCGACGAGATCGCCGTGATGTACGCGGGCCGGCTGGTGGAGCGGGCCCGGTCCGCCTCGCTGTTCCAGGCGCCGCGGCACCCCTATACCTACGGGCTGCTGAACTTATACCTACGGGCTGCTGAACTCGTTCCCGCCCATGCACGGGGCCCGCACGGCGATGATCGGCATTCCCGGGTCCCCGCCGGACCTGCGGGCGGTCCCGCCGGGCTGCGCGTTCCACCCGCGCTGCCCGCACGCGCTGGAGCGGTGCTCGGTAGACGTCCCGGAACTGGCCACGGTGCCGCAGGTCGCGCCGGGCCGTCCCGGCCAGGAAGACTCCAGCCTGCGTGAGGTCGCTTGCTGGCTGCACGACGCAGCGAATCCCGTTCCGGTTCCAAGCGAACTGGCGCGGCCGGAGCCTCCGGATCCGGGGACACCACCGGATCCAGGCCTACCGGCCGCCGGTCGGGACACAGCCGCTGGGGCCGCGGCGGCCGGGAATGGCGCGGCCGCAGGGCCGGTCACGGCCGCCGGGCGGGGCGCGGATCCGGTTCCAGCCGAAGGCGGGCAGACGTCATGACCGAGACCCTGGCCGGCGGCGCCGCCTTGCCCGAGCCGACCACGCCCGGCGCCGCCGAAGCGCCCGTGCTGGAGGCCCGCGACCTGACCAAGCTGTTCCGGGTGCGGCGGGGCCTGCGCGGGCGCGGCACCGTGCACGCGGTGCAGAACGTCTCGCTCACGCTGGCCCGCTCCGCCGTGACCGCGGTGGTGGGCGAGAGCGGGTCGGGCAAGTCCACGCTGGCCCGGATGCTGGCCCGGATCATCACCCCGACCTCCGGTGAGCTGCTGCTGGACGGCGAGCACATGCCGCTGAGCCAGCGGCACCGGCAGCAGTATGCGGGCCGGGTGCAGCTCGTGCTGCAGGACCCGTTCGCGTCGCTGAACCCGGTGCATTCGGTCCGGTACCACCTCAGCCGGCCGCTGAAGATCCACCACATGGCCGACGGTGACCTCGGCGGCGCGATCGCCGCCCTGCTGCGCCGCGTCGCGCTCGACCCGCCGGACCGGTTCATCGACAAGTACCCGCACGAGCTGTCCGGCGGCCAGCGCCAGCGGGTGGCGATCGCCCGGGCGCTGGCCGTGCGGCCGGACGTGCTGCTCGCCGACGAGCCGGTGTCCATGCTGGACGTGTCGATCCGGCTCGGGGTGCTTAACCTGCTCGCCGACCTGCGGGACCGGTCCCGGCTGGCCATCCTGTACGTCACGCACGACATCGCCTCGGCCCGGTATCTGGCCGACACGATCGTGGTCATGTACGCGGGTGAGCTGGTCGAGTCCGCGCCGAGCACCCAGCTGACCGACACGCCCGCGCACCCCTACACCCAGCTGCTGCTGTCCGCGGCGCCGGACCCGGCCCGGGCTGAGCGGCCGTCGCTGGCCGGCCGGGGCGCGCCGCCCAGCCTGGTGTCCCCGCCGTCGGGATGCCGCTTCCACCCGCGCTGCCCGCACGCCATGGCTGTCTGAACCGAGCAGCGGCCGCCCAGCGTGCAGGTCTCGCCCGGCCATTCCGCCGCGTGCTGGCTGCACGTGAGCGACCTGCGCCCGGCCCAGGCCCAGCCGGTGCCAGCGGCCCAGCCGGCGCCGGGCACGCACGCAACCCGCCCCGCTGGGCCGCCTAAGGAGGACTGATGAGCTAGTGAGCCGGACTACCGCGTAGCCCCATGGACCGCTCCCGCCTGCGCGGGAGCCTCACGGGCCGGCCGTGCGCCCGGCCGGCCCGCACCGCACTACTGGCGAAGACCCCGACACGGTCAACAACGCTGGCCGGTAAAGAACCGGCCGGGCACCTTGGAGTTTAGAACAATGAATCATGCACACCTAAAGGGCGTCGCGGCCGCCTTGGTCCTCGGTCTGGGGATCGCGGCCTGCTCCAGCGGCCACAGCAGCAGCACCAGCGCCTCCTCATCGGGCAAGAACGTAACGCTCACCGAGGAATCGGTCACCGGTGTCACCTTCACGCGCAACTTCAACCCGTTCGACACGAACTCACTCGGCACGCAGCTCAATGTGCGCAGTCTCACCTACGAGCCGCTCTTCGAGTTCGACTCACTGCAGCCCGGCGTCTACCACCCCATGCTCGGCAAGAGCTTCACCTGGTCCAACGGCGGCAAGACGCTGACCGTCGACCTGCGCACCGGCGTCAAGTGGAGCGACGGCCAGGCGTTCACCAGCGCGGACGTCGCCTACACGTTCAACACCATCAACTCCAACGCGGCGGCCAACTACAGCGGCGTGCCCGCGCTGGCCAGCGTGACGACCCCGGACAGCTCCACCGTGGTGCTGAACTTCAAGGCCGCGCAGTACGCGAACATCTTCGCCATCGCCGGGGACACGTTCATCGTGCCCAAGCACATCTTCTCCGCGATGAGCAACATCCCCACCGGGACCGTGGCCACGCCGGTGGGAACGGGCCCGTACCTGCTCAAGTCGTTCACCACCCAGCTGGTCACGTTCACCGCGAACCCGCACTACTGGGGCGGCACCCCGCCGATCACCACCGTGCAGATCCCGTACTACTCCGGCAACACGGCGGCGACCACCGCCCTGGCCGCCGGGCAGCTGGACTGGGCCGGTAACGAGATCCCGCAGCTCCAGCAGCTGTACGTGAGCAAGGACCCGTCCACCAACCACTACTGGTTCCCGGGCGGCAACACGGTCACGCTGTGGGTCAACGCGAGCAAGGGTGGCCCGCTGGCCGACCCGAAGGTGCGGCAGGCGATCAGCGACGGCCTCAACCGCCAGCAGCTCAGCAGCAAGGGCGAGTACGGCTACGAGGCGCCCGCGACCTCCTCCAGCGGCCTGATCCTGCCGACTCAGCAGTCGTTCCTGGCACCGTCGCTGGCCAACGACATCTCCGCCACCGCCGACGCGAGCAAGGTGTCCGCGCTGCTGTCCAGTGACGGCTACACCAAGGACAGCAAGGGCATTTGGGCCAAGAACGGGCAGGAGATCTCCTTCTCGGTCGAGGACCCGACGGCGTTCACCGACTACTTCGCGGACGCGCAGCTGATCGCGGGTCAGCTCAAGGCGGTCGGTATCAACGCGACCGTCGACGGCGTGGCCGCGCCCTCCTGGTTCAGCGACGCCGCCGACGGCAACTTCCAGACCATGGTGCACTGGGGCGGCGGGGTGGGCGGCGCGTCCGACCCGTACCCGTTCGGCCAGTACCAGTACTGGATGGACTCCAGCCTGACCGCCCCGGTGGGCAAGACCGCCACGTCGGACTACGGCCGGTACAGCGACAGCCAGGCGCAGGCGGCGATCACCCAGTACGAGAACACCGACAACACCGCGACGCAGACCAGCGACCTGCAGAAGCTGGAGACGATCGAGTCCACCCAGATGCCGACCATCCCACTGGTCTACGGCGCGGACTGGAACGAGTACAGCACGGCGCGGATCGCCGGCTGGCCCACCCAGTCCAACCCGTACATGGACCCGGCCCCGGACGACCCGGAGGTCGGCTACATCCTGTTGCACCTGAAGGCCGCGTCCTGACGGCGCGGCCGCGGAAGGCGGCCACCGGCTAGATCACGGTGACAGACAACCGCCCCGGCGGGCGGGTCGCGTGCGAAGGCACGGGACCCGCCCGCCCCGGGCTCTCATTCGACGGCTTGCCTCTCGATCGGCGGGTCCGCCTGCTCACGGGGGCGGACAACTGGCGTACCGCGGCCGACCCCGGCCTCGGCCTGCGGCCGATGGCGTTCTCCGACGGGCCGGCCGGGGTGCGCGGCATCGCCATGGACGAACGCGCTCCCTCATCCAGCCTGCCGTGCCCGTCGGCCCTGGGCGCGACCTGGGATCCCGCCCTGGTCGGCGAGGTCGCCGCGGCCCTGGGCGCCGAAGCACGCGGCAAGGACATCGACGTCCTGCTGGCCCCGACCATCCACCTGATGCGCACTCCGCTGGGCGGCCGCGGCTTCGAGTGCTTCTCCGAGGACCCTGTGCTCACCGCGGCGATCGCGGTGGCCTATGTGCGCGGCGTGCAGGGGGCCGGGGTGGCCTGCGCGGTCAAGCACTTCATCTGCAACGACTCTGAGACGCAGCGGTGGACCTGCGACGTCCCGGTCGCCGGGCACGTGCTGCGCGAGCTGTACCTGGTCCCGTTCGAGGCCTGCGTCCGGGAGGCGGGCGCGCTGGCCGTGATGGCCGGGTACAACTCGGTCAACGGGGCCACCATGACGGAGAACGCGCCGCTGCTGCGCGGCGTGCTCAAGGACGAGTGGGGGTTCACTGGGGTCGCCGTGTCCGACTGGCACGCGGCCCGCAGCACCGACGAGACCGCCGCGGCCGGGCTGGACCTGGCCATGCCCGGGCCAGCCGGGCCGTGGGGCGACCAGCTGGCGACCGCCGTGCGGGCCGGGCGGCTTCCGGAAGATGAGGTGGACGACAAGGTGCGGCGGGTCCTGCACCTGGCCGGTCAGGTCGGCGCGCTGCCCCCCCTCACGGGGCTGGACGGCTCGAACGGGCTCGACGGCCCGAACAGGCTCGACAGCCCGAACAGGCTCGACGGGGCTGACCGCCGGAACGGGCGGGCGGAGCGGAGCTCGCTCGCGGACCCGGCGCTGCTGCGGCGGGCCGCAGCGGCGGCGTTCACCCTGCTCGCCAACCCCCGGGAGGTCCTCCCCCTAGACCCGGACGGTCTAGGCACGCTCGCCGTCATTGGCCCGAACGCGCTGGCCCCGGTCACCCAGGGCGGCGGCAGCGCGGCCGTCAACCAGGTGAGCGTGTCCCGGCCGGCCGACGCGCTGCGCACGGCGCTGGCCGGGCGCGCGCAGGTGACCGCCGAGCCGGGCTGCATCACCTGGGAACTGGTGCCCGAGCCGCCGCCGGCGTCGCTGACCGACCCGGTGACGGGCCAGCCGGGTACCCGGCTGGAGTTCCGCGCCCCGGACGGCCACCTGATCGCGGCGCAGCACCGCACGGCCACCATGTTCACCTGGTGGGAGGGCCTGCCGGACGGGGTCGGGTGGGGCGGCGACGGCTGGATCCTGCTGCGGGCCCGCTTCCGCGCGGACCGCGACGGCGCGCATCTTATCGGCGCGGGCGGTGTCGGCCAGCTGGCTTTGTGTGTCAATGGAACGGAACTGGCCGGGGGCACGACATCCGATCCGGCCGATCCGGTGGAAGCAATGGTCCGGCCCGGTGAGATCCGCGCCACGGTGCCGCTGCGGGCTGGCCAGGAGGCCGAGATCGAAGTGGCCCTGCTGCCGTCGGGCGGGGCACCTGGCCCGGTGTCGATCCGGCTGGGCGTGGTCCCCGCGCCCGACGAGGATGCCCTGCTGAGGTCGGCCGAGCGGACCGCGCGGGACGCGGACGCGGCCATCGTCATCGTGGGGTCAGCGCCGGCCGCGGAGAGTGAAGGATTCGACCGGCCGGGGCTGGCGCTCACCGGCCGCCAGGACGAACTCGTGCGCCGCGTCGCGGCAGTCAACGACCGGACGATCGTCGTGGTCAACGCGGGCATGCCGGTGCTGATGCCGTGGGCGGCCGACGTGGCCGCGGTGGGGTACGCCTGGCTGGGCGGCCAGGCCATGGGCGATGCCCTGGCCGACGTGCTGCTCGGCGTGGTGGAGCCGGGCGGCCGGCTGCCGGTCACCATGCCGGCCGCCGAGGCCGACTGCCCGGTCCTGCACGCCGTCCCCGAGGACGGCCAGCTCCGTTACGACGAGGGACTGCTCATCGGCTACCGGGGCTTCGACCGGGCCGGAACGTCCCCGCGCTTCCCGTTCGGCCACGGTCTCGGCTACACCCGCTGGGCGCTGGAATCGGCGCGGGGCCCTGGCCGGATCGTCCCCGGCGACGATGCGGAGATCACCGTCGTGCTGCGGAACACCGGGGCGCGGGCGGGCCAGCAGGTCATCCAGGCGTACGTGGCGCCCTTGGCCAGGACGGATGCCCAGTTTGAGCACGGGCCGGACGAGAGCCGCCCGGTGCGGGCCCTGGCTGCGTTCGGCCGGGTGAACGCGGCCCCCGGCGAGGCCGCCGAGGTCCGGCTGCGCATCCCGGCCCGCGCCTTCGCCCGGTACAGCGAACGGGAAGCGGCGTGGGCCTGGCCGCCCGGCACGTTCACCGTGCAGGTCGGCCGGTCGTCCCGGGATCTGCCGCTGTCGGTGTCGGTCCGTTGCAGCTGACCGGCACCGGTCCGGGGCCGGTCAGTTGGGGCTGTAGGGCGCGTACCGCAGGTCGGGAGCCGGGCGGGCGGTGAGGGTACGCAGCATCGTCGTTTCCCGCTGCAGCAGGGCCCGTTCGGCCGCCAGCCGGCTCAGCGAGTCCGGCTCGGCCAGCAGGGCCTGCTGATCCGGCAGATCGACGATCATGGTCGCGGCGACCAGGTAGGAGAGCAAGACGGGTTCTCCGGGCAGGTCAGGGATGGTTATCTGGGCCAGGCTGCGGGCGGCGAGGGCCTCCAGGTAGTCGCCGAACGCGGCGGCGACGAGGCTGGCCGCGCGGCCGGCCGCGGCCGAGTTCCCGTCGTCCTCGGGCAGGAACTCGACGTCGCCCTGCAGGTAGGGACGCGACTCATCGAGGACGGTCAGGCGGAACCGCTGGGTACCCACGGTGATCAGGTCGAAGCGGCCGTCGTCGTGTTCCTCGGTCTGCCGCAGCGTCGCGGTGCAGCCGACCTCGTACAGCGACGAGACACCTTCGATCCCGGTCTCCCGTCCCTTGCGGATGGCTATGACGCCGAACCGGCGGGGCTCGGGGCCATCCAGCAACTCATGGACCATCTGACGGTACCGGTCCTCGAAGATATGCAGGGGCAGCACCATGCCAGGGAACAACACAGTGCCGAGCGGGAACAGCCGTAGCCTTTCGCTCATGCTGCGACCCTATGCCGGCCTCGCCGGGGGGAGCACACCCGCCCATACTGAGCGCATAGCGGACGGATGACAGAAACCGCGTCCGGGCCGACCGGGCGGCGGCTGGTAACCGGCCGGAAATATGCGGCGACGAGGATGGGGCGATGGAGACGCGGCAGGTCCGGATCGGATGCACCTTCACTTACGTCGCCGATATCGCCACTCCAGTGGTTTTCCACGTGCAGCCGCGCAGCGATCCGGACATCGCGCTGGCCGGCGAGCGGCTCACGTCCGAGCCGGAGATGGCGCTGCGGGACTACACCGACCTGTACGGCAATCCGTGCACCCGGGCCATCCTGCCGCCGGGCCGGTCCCAGTTCAGCTACGGCACCGTGGCCACCGTCCCGGACGCGGCCGAGGACGCCAACCCCGACGCGCCTGAACTGCCGCCCGAGGCGCTGCCGGACGACACGCTGATCTACACGCTGCCCAGCCGGTTCTGCCTGCCGGACCTGCTCGGCGACCAGGCGTGGTCGGAGTTCGGCGGCCTGGCCCCCGGCTACCGCCGCGTCCAGGCCATCTGCGACTACGTGAACGGTCACCTGACCTTCGCCTACGGCAGCACGACTGCGATCTCCACGGCGGCGGATGTGTTCGAGTCCGGGCGCGGCGTCTGCCGTGACTTCACCCACCTGGCCATTTCGTTCTGCCGCGCCCTGAACATCCCGGCCCGGTACGTGTTCGGCTACCTGCCGGACATGGATGTACCGCCCGATCCCGCGCCGATGGACTTCGCGGCCTGGATGGAGGTCTGGCTGGGAGATCGCTGGTGGACTTTTGATCCGCGCAACAACCGGCGGCGCAAGGGGCGCATCCTGATCGGCCGGGGCCGCGACGCCTCGGACGTGGCCATGGCCACGACGTTCGGCGGCCCGCTGCTGGCGGAGATGGTCGTCGTGGCCGAGGAGGCCCTGGGCTAGGTCGCCCGATCCGGGGGCGAGACGGGGCCCGGCGGCGAGGCCGGGCCCGGAGGCGAGGCTTGGTCTGGGTGGGGCATGGCGCCGCGGACCGGATGGCGCTGCGGGGCCGGACGGTCCTGGCGCAGCACGGCCAGCAGGTCCTCGTAGGGCCCGATGAGAAAGGCCTGGTCGCCGGCGCGGAACCGGGTGCCGCGGCGGGGCGGGTGCTCGAGCAGTTGCTCGTCGTTGGCACGCCGCAGGGCCAGCACCCGGGTCCGGGCCGACAGGTCGCTCATGGCCAGCCCGTTGAGCCCGCCGCCCGGGCTGATCGTCAGCCGGGCCACGAGCAGCGGCTTGTCGTCGGCGTAGAAGGTACTCAGCACGTCCAGGCCGAGCGCGGCCCCGACGAACCACGGCGCGGCCAGCGCGGCGGTCGACCGGACAGCGGAGAAGCCAAAGTTGTGCCGGACGGACCGGGCGAAGGGCGAGTCGAACATGCGCAGCACCACGGGCACACTGCTCCACCGCTCGCCGAGCTGGTCCCGGACGGCGAGGCCGGTCTCCAGATTGGCCAGATCGTCGCTGGTCACTACGGCCACCGCGGCGGCGTTCCCGAGACTGGCGGCCTCCAGCGTCTGGGGCAGTGTCGCGTCGGCGATGATGACCGGCACGCCCAGTGCACGCAGCTGGCCGAGCCGGCGGTTGCCTTCGTCCTTGTCCACGGCCACCACCTCACGCCCGGCGTCCACCAGTTGCTGGATGACCCGGGTGCCGACGGTGCCGAGGCCGATCACGATGACATGCCCGTGCAGGCCGGTGATCCGCTGCCGGCCGAGCGATTCCTCGATGCGGCGGCTGACGATCGTGTTGGTGAGCATGGCGAAGAACACCGCGACGAACGTCGCGCCCAGCAGCATGAGGCAGATCGCCGCGACCATCAGCCACGGCTCCTGGCCGCGGAAGTAATAGTCGCCGTAGCCGACGGTGGTCACCGTCTCAACGGTGAAGTAAAGCGAGGACAGCAGCGAAATGTGTCCGTCGCGGGGTAGCCGGTACTCCGCGTGCAGTACCAGCGTGGCGGTGACCAGCACGACGAGCAGCGCGGCCAGCGCGGTCGCCATCCGCCAGTCGGCCGCTGCGCGCAGCAGGGACAGCAGCAGGTGCCGGACCCGCCGCGCGGGGCCGGCCGGCCGGGCGTGCGCCGGGTAGCGGATCTGGCCGCCGATCCCGGCGGCGCGGAGCTCGTCCGGGGTCGCGAACAGCGTCACCCCGTCCCCGGCGGCCACCTCGTGGTCGCGGCCGGGGCAGATCACCACGTCCTCGTCCCCGGCGGGCAGGACCGCGATCGGGGCCAGCGCGCCGTACAGCTCCCGCAGGCTGGCGCGGCGCGGGGCCGTGGTGCGAGCGGCCAGGAACCGCTCACCGTCCAGCGCGATCTCCCGGGCGCCGGACTGCAGGCACGCCTCGGCGATGGCCGGGGCGGACAGGCCCGCGACGTCGAGCATGGACACGTTGATCCGGGCCAGGGCCCGGCCGACGGCGGGGTTGGCCAGCTGGACGACCACCCGGACGTCGGCTCGCAGCTCACGGGTCAGCAGGGCCGTTTCCAGCGTCTGCAAGTCATTTTCCAGGACGCAGATCACAGCGGTCGCGCCGGCCAGCCCCGCCTCGGTCAGCATCGCAGCGGTCCGGGCGCTGGCCTGGATGTGCGGGACGCCCCAGCCTGCGAGCTGGCGGGCCAGGGTGGGATCCGGGTGGTCGTCGACGACGACGGCCGGGACCCCGGACAGGTTGAGCTGCTCGACGATGCGCAGGCCGACGCTGTGCAGGCCGCACACGATCACGTGGCCCTGCCAGTCCGCATATCTGCCGGTCACCCGGGCATCATCCAGGTCTTCTATGACGCAGATGTTAGCGGCGCGTATGCGCCAGATGAGGATCGCCGGGCGGCTGGCTGGCCGCTGGGAGCGGCGGCACGCTCAAATGGGTGGTGGTTCTGCCAGCCTGGCGGCCGGTTCGGCTGAAGACCCGGACCGGAAGACCGCCGTACGCGCGTCCCAGATGATGGCGTCCAGTTCGTTGATCGCCCAGTTGAGCCGGTCAACCAGCGGGCCGTCGGCCTCCGCCGCATCGGCCTGAAGGGAGTGACTGACGCCGAACAGTCGGTGCGTTACGGCGACGACGAGTTCCCGGCACCCGGCGGCGAGCACGGCACGGCTCTCCGACCTGGCCAGCGACAGCGTCACGGTGGCGCCGATGGCCCGTCCGCCGTTATCGCGGCGGGTCGAGATCACCATGTCGTACCAGCGCGCCTCGGCCGGGCTGTGGCAGGGCACTTCCACGACGAGCGGGCCGGGCAGATCGCTGGCCAGCGCCTGGCGGATGCTGTCCGCAACCTTCTCGGTCACCGGATCGCCCACCGAAGCGGCACAGACGTCCAGGTACGACACTCCTGCGCCCATGCGTGCGGGGTGACCGCCATTCATCAGAGCGAAAGCATCCCACGCGTCGTTCACCGACACGATCACGCCGTTCTGGTCCAGCTGGGCAACCTCGACGCCGACGTCGACCGCCTGCCGGGCCTGGGCGGCCCGATTCGCCCGCGTCTCCAAGTCGGTCTGGGCGGGCAGGGTGGCGGCCAGGGCCGCTTCCAGGGACGGGTAGACCGACATGAGGCGATCGACCCCACTGACGCTCAGTACGCGGCGGACGATCTCGCTGCTCACCACGAGCCGCAATTCGGTGCCGCTGGCCAGCGCCCGCTGATGGACCCGGGCCAGGGCGTCGGCTCCGCAGGCATCGCATGAGGTCCCGCTCATGTCCACCACGAGCACGAGCACGTCGCGGTTGATAATCGACAGCAACTGCTCGCGGATCGAGCCGATGGTGGAGGGATCGATATGCTCCGGCAGCGTGATGATCGCATGCCCATTCAGCCACCGAACCGGATAGGAGCCCCAGGCCTTAGAGGGAGGCCCGGACATCTGATCACCCCCACGCTGTTACAGACGGGCCTCAGCCTATCCCCCATCCCGCGCCGGGAGAATGCCCCAGGAAGTGGTTCAGCTCACGCGACGGCCGCTGCGCAGGCGCCGGCAACATCCCCGCTACAGCGCACGCTGACTGGCCGGGCGCCTCATCGCAGGACTACGCCAACCGCACTAACCATCGGCCGGGCAGCGCTACTCCCCCGCGAAGCTGGAGCATTTCACCCGGGCCCTCGGCGAAGCCGAGGCTGAGCTGTCTGCGAGCCGTTGAAGGAGCGGTTTATTCGACCACGACCACGGAGTCGGTGCCACCGTAGGCATTGGGCACATATCCGTCGGCGTCCCAGGCGTTCTCCCAGCGTTTGCCGTTGATCAGGTACCGGTAGCGGTAGCTGCAGCCGGGCTGCAGAGCGACGGCGACCCGCCAGTAGCCGTCACTGCCGAGCTCCAGTGGGGTGGCGTCCGCTGACCAGTCGTTGAAATCCCCGCACAGCGCGACGCTCTCGGCCGGCACGGCGGCGGGGAGCGTAAAGATGACCACGACCGGAGACAGCGCGGCTGGCCCCGCCGGAGCGCCTGCGGCCGCCCCCGCCGCCGGACCGTTTGCGGGCGCCCCCGCCGCCGGACCGTTTGCGGGCGCCCCCGCCGCCGGTTCGCCCGCTACCGTCTCGTTGGTCGTCGCTTGCGCCCAGACGTCTGAGCCGGCGGAGCGCCAGAGGAGCCAGCCGCGCTGGCGGATCGCGTCATCGGCCAGCAGTCGCCCGACGAGCAGATCCAGCGTGCCGAGGAAACGCTCGAGGCTGACGCGCGCGGCCGCATCTTCGTGCCAGTGGCGGGCGACGCAGTCGTCCAGGAGCGACAACGGCAGCCGGGCGGCCGCGTACTGCAACTTGCCCAGCTTGCGCAGCGTGGTGGCGGGATACATGGTGCCGTTCCCTGGCTGGTCGCGATGGCGCTGGCCCAGGTCGGTGCGCCGGAGATGGCCGGATTGCCCGTTCCGGCAGGGTCGGTGTGCCCGGGCTACAGGCCGGGCAAACCCCGCGGCCGGCCTTTCCGGCTCCAGTCCGGGATACTTAGGCGCACTGCGGGGAGCGGCTGTCGCGGCCGGTGACCCGCCGCCGGATCCGGCGCCCGATGCCGGCCAGCGACCGTACCTGGGCTTGGGAGAGCGGATCGATCACGTACTTCCGCACCGCGGCCACGTGCCCGGGCGCGGCCGCGACTACGAGCGCGTAGCCCGATTCGGTGAGGGCCGCCCACATGCAGCGGCCGTCCTCGGCGTCGGGGTAGCGGCAGATCCAGCCCCGCGCCTCCAGCTTCCTGGCCACATTGGACAGCCGAGAGGGGGAGCCGTTGGCCTGTTCCGCGAGCTCGCTCATCCGCAGCGCCCGGCCCGGGGCCATGGACAGCCAGCTGAGGACCAGGTACTCGAACAGGTTCAGGCCCGCATCTCGCTGCAACTGGGCGTCCAGCGCGCCAGGTACCAGCACGATCATGGACGCGGCCGCGATCCAGGCCTGCTCCTCCTCGTGGGTGAGCCACACGGTCGAATGGCCGGCTGACGGGCACGAGACCGCCGGGACTGGGCTGGCAGGCATAAGCTCAGTCTAAATAAATTTCACGGTTGAAGTAAAACATTTCAAGTTTGAAGTTTCTGAGTTACAGTTACTTCAAAATTGAAGCAAATCCTTTGGGAAGGACTCCGATGACCCTGTTCCGCTTGGACGCCAGCATCCGCACCGAAGGGTCGGCCAGCCGGGAAATCGCCGACATCGTGGAGGCCGAATGGCTGGCGGTGCATCCCGGCGACCGCATCGAGCGCCGGCACATTGGCGTCGACGTGCTGCCCGCGAACGCCTGGGCGAATGCCGTCACCGCCCAGCGTGTCGCCGAGAGCGACCGCACCCCAGAACAGCAGGCGGCCGTGAAGCTCGCCGCCGAGCTGGTCGACGAGCTGCTCGACGCCGATGCGATCCTGCTCGCCGTGCCGCTGTACAACTTCGGGGTCTCCCAGCACATCAAGACCTGGATCGACCTGATCATTACCGACCCCCGGGCCGCGTCGGGCGGCTCCCCCCTCCTGGCCGGCAAGCGGGTCGTGCTGGCCACGGTCCGCGGCGGTGCCTACGGTCCCGGCACGCCGCGCGAAGGATGGGACCACTCGACCACGTACCTGACCCGCATCCTGGGCGAGGTCTGGGGCGCCGACCTGACCCTGGTGCAGCGGGAGTTCACCCTGGTCGGCGTCAACCCGGCGCTGGATGCGTTCGCCGAGCCCGCCGCCAAGATGCACGCTGAGGCGCTGACCGCGGCCCGCGAGGCCGGCCGGGCCCTGGCCCTGCTGTGACGGGCCTGCCCGCGCCCCTGGCCACCGGGATTAGCTGATCATAGGCGGGCCGCGCCCGACGCAGCCGCAGCGCGGGACCGGCGCGGCCCCTGGCCCACGCCGACGTCGCGGGCGTCGCGCCCACCCATCGTGGCCACCGCGACGTTCAACCGGCTGCGCGACGAGGGCGCGGCCTACGCCGACCGGCTGAAGAACGCGGGCGGGCCGACCGAGTACCCAGCCGGGCCTGGGCTGATCCACGGCTTCGCCGCCTTCTTCAGCGTGGTCGACGCGGCGGATGCCAACGTCCGCGCAATCCTGGACATGTTCAGCCAAAGTCGGGGCAGCTAAAGCGTGGGCCCACCCGCACCGGGCCGGCCGGTGCCGGGCCGGCCGGTGCCGGGCCGGCCGGTGCCGGCGCGGTTGGCCGGCTAACGTCAAAGCAGGACCTCTCACGGCATTGGTGCACTGGAGAACAGAGATGGGTCTGCCCCCCCGCCAGCAACAGATACTCAGCCAGATCGAACAAGTTCTCCAGACGGCTGATCCCCGGCTGAAGTCGATGTTCGCCGCCTTCGCCCGGATGGCGCCCCGGGACGACAAACCGGCCACAGAGGTCATCTCCAGCTGGACCGTGTGGCGCAAGCTGGTGGTCGGCGCCATCGTGGTCAGCATGCTGGGCTCCCTGATGTTCATCATTCGGTCCACCAAGGGGGACTGCCCTGGCCTGCCGTCGGACCAGGTGGTGGCCAGCGCCTCGGTCCGTTACGCCGGCTGCCTCAAGGCCACGGCCGCCTGGAGCAAGGGCGGCCGCTGACCTGCCGCGGGAGAGAAGAGGCCGCGCAGCTTCCCCGCTGCCTCCGGGCGGATGCCCTACGGCGCGACGAACTGCCGCACTCGCCACGTATCAGAAGAACTGGGGCAGAGTGCGTCTGCCACTTTGCCGCCTGCGGCGCAGCAGCACGGCATGCCGACAGCTGATCACCAGCGCGGCTCCGGTCGTCCTTACCCACCGGGGAGGATCCCAGTTGGTGTGGACGCTGCGCTGAACGGGGTTGGTGCGGACGCTGCGCTGAACGGGGTTGGTGCGGACGCTGCGCTGAGCGGGGGAAGCAAGGGTGGCCGCTGAGCCGCCGGGTCCTGAGCAGCCCGGCCGCGGCCAGGGCACGCGCCTTGGCCGCGATCGCAATCCCCTTCGGCCCCGCGCCCACGACGGCCAACGTCGGCATGGTCGTCGAGAATAGCCGTTGGCCCGCCTTGCGATGCAGGCCGGCCGATCCGGCCGCGGCCGTCGGGCTGGCTCAGCGCGCTGGGCTCAATCGGCCGTCTGGGCCTCGCTCAGGGAGGCATATACCGGAATGAGCTGGTCGGCGCCGGTCAGTTCCAGGATGCGGGCCACCACGGGCTGCGGCGAGACCACGACCAGGGTGCCGCCGCGGACGCTGAGCACCGTCCGAGCGGCCAGCAGGACCTGCATGCCGGTGGAGTCCATGAACGCCAGCCCGGACAGGTCCAGGATCAGGCGCCGGGCGCCGCGGGAGACCTCAGACGTCAGAGCGTCCCGCAGCCGTCGGCCGGTGTGCAGGTCGCACTCTCCGGCCAGGCTGACCAGGGTGTGCGCCGGGCCCGACGTCACGGAAATCGTTAGTTCGTCCACCCCAGCCCTTCGGGGCTCGCGGCGCCGGCCCCGGGGACGGGTGCCGCCGCGCGAGCCAGCCGCAAACCTGCGACTCCACTCCAGTACGCGGCTGGCCGCTCAGCCGTGCCCGTCATCGTAGGGCCTTATAACCAGCAACGTCCAGGTTTCGGGTGGCGCGCTTTCACCCCTGTTGCGGGCTGAATCTCGCGGGTGTCATCGGCCCTAAACGCCAGGCAGGTCGGCCAGCCGGGCCAGGGACGCCCGGTGCGCGTCCGACGTGCCGAAGGCCACCGAGTCGGCCTTGGCCCGCTTGAGGTACAGGTGGGCTGGGTGCTCCCAGGTGAACCCGATCCCGCCGTGCATCTGCACGCACTCCTCCGCCGCCCGGACCGCCAGGTCGCCGCAGTAGGACTTGGCCAGCGCGACGGCGAGCGGCGCATCGCTATCCCTGTCGGCCAGGCAGGCGGCGGCGTACCGGGCCGCGGCCCGGGCCTGGGTCAGCGCAACCCACAGGTCCGCGAGGCGGTGCTTGAGCCCCTGGAACGAGCCGACCGGGCGGGCGAACTGGCGCCGTTCCTTGACGTACGCGACCGTCATCTGCAGGCACATTTCCGCCACCCCGAGCTGCTCGGAGGCGAGCGCGGCCGCCCCGGCGGTGAGCGCCGCCTGGAAGGCACGGTCGGCTGCCGCACCGGAGGCCAGCGGGCGGGCCGGGGCGTCGTGGAACTCGATATCGCACAGCTGGCGGGTCATGTCCAGCGAGAGCACCGGGGTGCGCCGCACACCTTCGTCG